>ERZ780157.30-NODE-30-length-178288-cov-11.966499_pt1 | contig 178288 bp, 181 predicted proteins | sample MGYA00511169_ERZ780157 | MGnify/ENA primary metagenome ERZ780157 (study PRJEB29588, sample SAMEA1965149) | human gut metagenome | biome: human gut; feature: human-associated habitat; material: faeces | place: Denmark | collected 2008/2010 ...
TATCGCGACGGCAAAAGCCGTCGCGATATTTTTAGTCTGAATACATTCAGCACATACAAAAAACGGAGATGCAAAAACATACGTTTTTCGCATCTCCGAAAAGGATTATGCCATTATGTAAAGAATACCAAGAGTATCTTTGCCGCAATGCGACGTTACGGTGCTGCCCGCAATCGTTATAAGAACTTCGTCAAACAGTCCGAGACTTTCGACAATTTCTTTTGCGTAATTCGGCAGGTCGTAATCTGTGCAGGTGCAGGTTACGAAAATTCTGTCTCTCTTGAATTTGATGTCGGGAAGCGTCAGACGGTCGAGAATGTATTTCTTTACAACGTCTTTCATGTTTCCCCTGTATTTGCCCGCCATATCCATTTTGCCCGAATGAACCTCGATAAGCGGTTTGAGTTTGAGCAGGTTCGCGCCTACCGCCGCAACGCCCGAGCAACGACCGCCCTTGTAAAGGTAATTGACGGAGTTGATAACAAAACTTACGTTCAGTCTGTCAACAAGAGAGGTGACATAGTCAAATATTTCCTGTCCCGTTTTCGTCTCGTCCTGCGCCATTATCGCAGCTTCTATCGCAAGATGACCGATACCGGAGGAAAGCGTGCGGGAGTCAACAACGTATATTCCGCCTATTTCTTCCGCCGCGAGTTTCGCGTTCTGATAGCAGCTTGACATCTCGGAACTTATGGTGAAATGGATTATTTCATCGCAGTCCTTTTTGAGTTCCGTGAACACGTCCGTATATGTTCCCACGCTGACCGCCGCTGTCTTCGGAAGTATTCCCGTTTTGGCAACATAGTCGTATATTGTCTGCGGGAATATATCTTTTTGGTCCGTATAGTCCTTATCTCCGAGAAAGATTTGGAGCGGGGTGATCGTTATATTGTACTTTTCAATGAGTTCGGGTGAAAGGTCGCAGGTGCTGTCGGCACAAATTCTGATTTTCGACATTTTTTTCCTCCGTTGTTAAAATATAACTAATTATACATCATTTTTTCTTAACAGTCAAGCATTTTGAGAAGATTTCGTTTCGGAATATATTTTTTTTCGCGGAGTATAATATAGAAAGAACGAAACGGGAGATTTGCAATTATGAAAAGACCGGAAGATTTTTCTGTAATCAAAAAATACTGTCCGATACTGAAAAAGAACGTTGCCGTCAAAGTTTGCCACGAAAACGAGAACCGCCGCGAATGTCTGAACAGCGCGGAATGTGACGGAAAGTGCCAAAATTCGTATCTGTAAACAGTATTTCTATCGAAAACGGGCGGGGGAATCCCCGCCCGTTTTGCTGATATTTTCTTTATCAGAGTTCTATTTTTATAAAGTTTTTCTTTCCGCGTTTGAGAATGAACTCTTCCGTGAAAGCGTCTTTTGCATAAGATGTTTTGATGTCTGCGACTTTTTCGCCGTTGACGCTGACGCCGCCCTGCTCGACTGCGCGTCTGCCCTCTGCTCTTGACGGAACAAGTCCCGATTTGACAAGGACGGAAACGATGTCTATGCTGCCGTTTTCGTTGAAATCTTCGTCCGCAAGTTTGAACGACGGCATGTGTTCGCTCGAGACGCCTTTGCCGAACAGCGCACGGGAGCCCTCCTGCGCTTTGGTCGCTTCTTCTTCGCCGTGAACGAGTTTTGTCAACTCAAACGCAAGAATCTCTTTTGCTTCGTTGAGTTTGCTGCCTTCCCAGGTGTCCATTTCGTCTATCTGTTCAAGCGGCAGGAACGTCAGCATACGCAGGCATTTGAGCACGTCCGCGTCCGCAATGTTGCGCCAATACTGATAAAACTCGAACGGGGAAGTCTTGTTCGGGTCGAGCCAGACCGCACCGGACTGTGTTTTGCCCATCTTTTTGCCCTCGGAGTTGAGCAGCAGCGTTATCGTCATCGCATAAGCGTCTTTGCCGAGTTTTTTTCTGATGAGTTCGGTACCGCCGAGCATATTCGACCACTGGTCGTCGCCGCCGAACTGCATATTGCAGCCGTATTTCTGATACAATGCGTAGAAGTCGTAGGACTGCATTATCATGTAGTTGAATTCAAGGAACGAAAGACCCTTTTCCATTCTTTGCTTATAGCATTCGGCACGAAGCATATTGTTTACAGAGAAGCACGCGCCGACATCGCGAAGCAGTTCTATGTAGTTGAGATTAAGAAGCCAGTCCGCATTATTCACCATCAGCGCTTTGCCGTCCGAGAAGTCAATGAAACGGCTCATCTGCTTTTTGAAGCAGTCGCAGTTATGCTGTATCTGCTCGGGCGTCATCATGTTTCTCATGTCCGTGCGTCCTGACGGGTCGCCGATATATCCCGTGCCGCCGCCGATAAGCGCAATGGGCTTGTTGCCCGCCATTTGAAGTCTCTTCATCAGGCAGAGCGCCATAAAGTGCCCGACATGAAGACTGTCCGCGGTCGGGTCGAAACCGATATAGAAGACGGCTTTTCCTCCGTTGATGAGTTCTCTGATTTCTTTCTCGTCCGTTACCTGGGCGATAAGCCCTCTTGCAACGAGTTCTTCGTAGATTTGCATTGAGTTTCCTCCATATAAGATTAAATTTTTTCAATAAAAAAAGTCCTTGAAAGCCCGATAAAGACTTTCAAGGACGACATTTGCCGTGTTACCACCTTGATTCGCGTTTTCCTCGCAAAAAACGCCTTTGCAAGTGCCTTGTTTGTATAGAAACACTGACACTCTGTTTCGTAACGGGAAACTGCCGTCGCAGCCTACTTGTTATTCGTTCGGTGCGCCGCTCGGGGATGTATTCGCAAAGCCGACTCCCGCGCCTCTCACCGACCGGCTGCTCTCTTTCGGAACGTGTCTTTGTTACTTCTTCCCGTCTTCGCGTTTTTTATATATTTTTTATATAATACAATATAAATTCCGATTTGTCAAGTGTTTTTTTTGTGAATAATCGAGGCTGTAAAAAACGCACCCCTTTTTATTTGCCGCCGCCCTCGATATCAAGATTGGGAACTGTTGTGGTCTGCGCTTCCGCTTCTCTTGCAAGCACGGACGTGGGCTTTGCAAAACCGTGCATAAAGCCGCCGAGTGACGTTGATGAAACGTCGCCCGCGATTATTGTTTCGTCAACGACTATCAGGTTCGCGTTTACGGTCTCTGCGTTGTCGGGATAGTTAGTCACTTTGTAGGTGTATTTGACCGCTTTTTCGCCCTTGTATTTCGAAAGGTCAAGTCCCTGTGCCAACTGAATGTTGTTGTATGTGTCGTAAGTCGCGTCAAAATTTGTCGGTATAACGATGTCCGAAACGCTTACGGGGTCATTTTCGACTTCCCAACCGAAATCTTTGAGAAAATCAACTCTTTCGTCATTTGTCTTTGTGACGTAATCCGCGTTCGCGGCAACGGTGCCGCCGCTTCCCGCAACTGCGACAATGATTACAAGCGCAACGCAGCACAGCGCAAGCGCCGCGACAAGTATCTTGCCTTTCGTGATCTTTGCAGCCATTACAAACATTTTCGTACCCTCTGTTCTGAAATTTTTTTTTGCTTTTCAGCGTTCAATAATCTATATGACCGTCTTGTCTTTTCAATGACAGTTAAAAAAGGGATTTTTCGGTTTTTTCTCGTTTGCTATTGCTTTTTTCTTTGAAATCTGATAAAATATATGTACTTTTTTTGAGGGAGGATAGAAATGAGGGCTTTTATATGCGTTGACGATGACCTCGGCAGACTGTTCGGCAGCCGCCGCCAGAGCCGTGACGGAACGCTTTGCGCAGATATGATAAAAACCGTGGGCGACGGGCTTCTTTATATAGAAAAGTATTCCGAACCTCTGTTTTCGGATTTTGCCGAAAAAGTCTGCGTTTGCGCCGAACCCCCGAAAGACGATTCATATTTCTTTTTTGAAAAAACAGATCCTGAAATATACGGCAGGTTCGTTTCAGAATGGACGATTTACCGTTGGAACAGACTTTATCCGTCCGACGAAAAATTTTCGGAAGAGCTTTTGAGGGGCTTTCGTCTTACGGCAACGGAAGAATTTGTCGGCTCCTCTCACGAAAAAATAACGAAAGAGGTGTATGTCCGTGAATAAGCGGCTTGTTGCGGCGTTGATTGCCGTTATCTTTCTTGTTGCCGCGTCCGTGACGGCTTGCACTCTGCTGCGTTCTTCCGTCAAAGAAAATGAGACGACCGTTCCGTCGGGCACACAAACGGACGAAGCGTATATAAAAGTCAACGGAAATGTTCCTCGTTTTTCGGACGAGGAAAAGAAAACTGCGGCGGCGTTTGAGAATTATTCAGACCTTGACGCTCTCGGCAGATGCGGCGTTGCTTTTGCCTGTGTGGGCAAAGAAACGATGCCGACCGAGGAACGCGGACCGATAGGAAGTATAAAGCCGAGCGGCTGGCACAGCGTGAAGTACGATTTCGTTGACGGAAAATATCTTTATAACCGCTGTCACTTGATAGGGTATCAGTTGACCGCGGAAAACGCAAACGAGAAAAATCTGATAACGGGAACGCGATATCTGAATACAAAAGGTATGCTTCCGTTTGAGAATATGGTCGCCGACTATGTAAAAGAAACGGGAAATCATGTCCTTTACCGCGTCACACCTGTATTCGAGGGCAAGAACCTTGTTGCGTCGGGCGTTTATATGGAAGCGTATTCCGTCGAGGACGACGGCGACGGCATTTGTTTTTATGTCTATGTCTTCAACCGTCAGCCGGGCGTGAAGATAGATTATCTGACGGGCGACAGCGTTGCGGACGGTACTGTGGAATCCGCTTCGGGAGAAACGACTTCCGCCGAAAAAGAAGAAACAAAAACGTATGTGCTGAATATTTCAAACGGAAAATTTCATCTGCCTGACTGTGATTCGGTAAAAAAAATGAAAGAAGAAAACAAACAGATAATGAAGTGTAAACGCTCCGAACTGATAAACGCGGGATATTCGCCGTGCGGTTCGTGTAAACCGTGACAGAGAAAGGAATAGGGCAGATGTCGGAAGAAAGAATTTTTGAAAATGAGGAGAGAGAACACCTCGCTTTCATCGAAAAATATATAAAAGAAAGACTTTCTGAAACGGGAACGGATCTTTCTTCTTTGCGCGATTACATTTACGAACAGCGCAGAAGAACATGGGAAGATTTTGCCCGCGCAAGCGAACATCCCGAACAGAATATGCAGGAACTGACGCAGATGGCGCTGACCGAACAGCGCGACGTCGGCAGATACGAACGCCTTGAAAAAACGCAGGAAACGCTTGTTCGTCTTGCGGATAATCCGTATTTTGCCCGCCTTGACATCGAGGAGGACGGAGACACGGACAAGGTTTATATCGGCAGACGTTCGCTTATAGATGAGGAGAGTTCCGATATTCTCATCTGCGACTGGCGTTCGGATATAGCGTCGCTTTTTTACGATACGGGTCTCGGTAAAAAGTTCTATGACTGTCCCGCGGGACGTATGGAATGCGATTTGAAACTCAAACGCCAATTCGTTATCCGCGACGGCGAACTTCAATATATGTTTGACAGCGATATGGCGGTCGAAGACGACGTTCTCATGCACGAACTCGGCAAAGACAGCAACCTTAAAATGAAGACCGTTGTCAATACCATACAGCGCGAACAAAACGAGATAATCAGAAACACAACAAGCGAAGTATGTCTTGTTCAGGGCGTTGCGGGCAGCGGAAAAACGTCCATCGCGCTTCACAGACTTGCATATCTTCTTTATAAGTACAGAGACAGCCTTGCCGCGGGCAATATCATTATTTTCTCGCCGAACCGCGTGTTTGACGCATATATTGCGGACGTGCTTCCCGAACTCGGAGAAGACCGCGTGGCGCAGACAAGTTTTCACGACCTGTTTTCTCCGTACTTTGAGAATATAACGTTCGGAGATTTTGTTTCCCAGGCGGAGGACCTTTTCGAAGAAAAAATAACGGCGGAAGAGATAGTTGCAAAAGGCGGAAAGACGCTTTGCGAAAAAATAGTTGCGAATGCGGGAAAACTTTCCGACGAGCAGATAAATATTTCCGACGTAATGTTTTACGATGAGGTCGTTTGCTCAGAAACGGAACTGAAAAAAATCTATTTTGAACTTTACGGAAAATTCGCCCACGATGTCAGAAAAGAAAAGATTCTGACGGGACTTGGCGAACGCCTCGACTCGGATTTCAAAAACACGAGACGTTCCCTGTATGCCGCAGAATTGACGCAGGAAGGCATTATCGACTATTCCGATGAAGCGCTTGAAGAGGCTTTGGAACAGCGCTGGAAAGAGGACAGACAAAAAGTCCTCGATTCCGTAGCCGCGATGCTTGATGTGCGCGCAGAAAAGGTCTATCTTCGCTGTCTTGAAACGCTTTATCCCGAATACGCAAAAGACGTTGCCGACGGTATTGAAAATGGCAAACTGAAATACTGCGATATGTTTGCCTGCGCTCTTGTCAAGGCTATCCTCGGACAAATAAGAATAGATGTTCATATAAAACACGCCGTTATAGATGAGGCTCAGGATTATCCTTACATTCTGTATAAAACCCTGAATATTATCTATCCGAAATGCCGTTTTACGGTGCTCGGAGACCTTTCGCAGGGTGCGGTGCGTCATTATGCGTCGATAGGCGACATTGCGGAAATATTTGAGGGGCGGAGCGTATGTTTCCGCGAACTGAAAAAGAGTTACCGCTCCACCGTTGAAATAAACGAATTTGCTTCCCGTTTCTGCGACAACGACTCGGACTATTCGTTCTTTGAACGTCACGGCGACCCTGTCGAAGAGATAGATTTCGAAGACATCGGCAAAGTTCTTGACGCAAACCCGCAGTATACTTCAAAAGCCGTTATCTGCCGCACGCTTGCGGAATGCAAGGCGGTTTATTCCGAACTGCGCAAGCAGGACAGAAAACTGACGCTTATCGGCAAGGAAGATGTTCTTTATCCCGAAAGAACCGCGGTCGTTCCGTCTTATCTGGCAAAAGGTCTTGAATTTGACCTCGTCGTCATTGCCGACCCTGTCGAGTCGTTTAAGAGCAACGCTGAAAAACGCGCTCTTTTCGTAAGTGCGTCGCGCGCTCTGCATAAACTTTATGTGTGCCGCGGCAGAACTGCAAGAAAAAAGCGGAAACCTTGTCAGAACTTGCCTGAATAAAGGGAAGTATCGCAAAAAAAAACGAATTTTTGTATATAAAGGTTTACTTTGTACTTTATATACTGTATAATACAACGTGGTAAATAATTTTATCAACATATAAATTCAGGAGGATTTCACATGGCAAACAGACGAAAGATTTCCATGGACGGTAACACCGCCGCCGCACACGTTGCGTATGCGTTTACGGAAGTTGCCGCAATCTATCCGATCACTCCCTCCAGCCCGATGGCGGAAGTGACCGACACTTGGTCCGCGACCGACAAGAATATCTTCGGTGAACCCGCAAGAAATATTTTCGGTGAACGTGTCAAGATGATTGAGATGGAGTCCGAGGGCGGTGCCGCAGGTGCGGTTCACGGTTCTCTTGCCGCAGGCGCTTTGACAACGACCTACACGGCTTCTCAAGGACTTCTTCTTATGATCCCGAATATGTACAAGATCGCAGGCGAACTGCTTCCGAACGTTATTCACGTTTCCGCTCGCTGCGTTGCTTCTCACGCGCTGAATATTTTCGGCGACCACTCGGACGTATACGCTTGCCGTCAGACCGGTTATGCTATGCTTGCCGAAACCAACCAGCAGGAGATTATGGACCTCGGCGCGGTTGCTCACCTTTCCACCATCAAGGGCAGAGTTCCGTTCCTTAACTTCTTCGACGGCTTCCGCACTTCTCACGAAGTTCAGAAGATCGAGGTTTGGGAGACCGAAGACCTTAAAGAAATGGTTGATATGGATGCTGTTAAAGCGTTCAGACAGAGAGCGCTCAACCCCGAGCACCCCGTTCTCCGCGGCTCTGCCGAAAACGGAGACATCTTCTTCCAGCACAGAGAAGCCTGCAACTCGTATTACAATGCTCTTCCCGCAATCGTTGAAGAGTATATGGACAAGGTAAACGCAAAGATAGGCACGAACTACAAACTGTTCAACTACTACGGTGCGGAAGACGCCGACCGCGTTATCATCGCGATGGGTTCCGTCTGCGACGTTGCGGAAGAAGTTATCGACTACATGAACGCTCACGGCGAAAAAGTCGGTCTTATCAAAGTTCGTCTTTACAGACCGTTCTGCGCCGACAGACTTGTTGCGGCTCTTCCGAAGACCGCAAAGAAAGTTGCCGTTCTTGACAGAACAAAAGAACCCGGTTCTTTGGGCGAACCCCTTTACCTTGACGTTGTTACTTCGTTTGCGACTCAGGGCGTGACCGGCGTTAAAGTTGTCGGTGGCCGTTACGGTCTCGGTTCGAAAGACACACCGCCGTCGTCCATATTCGCGGTTTACGAAAACCTTGCAAAAGATGAACCGAAAGCAAACTTCACCATCGGTATAGTTGATGACGTTACCGGACTTTCTCTTGAAGAGCACGCTTGCCCGGACACCGCTCCCGCAGGAACCGTTTCCTGTAAGTTCTGGGGTCTCGGCGGAGACGGAACCGTCGGTGCGAACAAGAACTCCATCAAGATCATCGGCGACCATACCGACAAGTACATTCAGGCTTACTTCCAGTATGACTCGAAGAAGACCGGCGGTGTTACAATCTCGCACCTGAGATTCGGCGACAAGCCCATCAAGAGCCCGTACTACATCACCAAGGCTGACTTTGTTGCTTGCCACAACCCCTCTTACATTCTTAAAGGCTTTAAGATTGTTAACGACGTTAAACCGGGCGGAACGTTCCTTCTCGACTGCCTCTGGAAGCCCGAAGAACTCGACGCGCACCTTCCCGCTGCCGTTAAGTCTTACATAGCCAACAACAACATCAACTTCTACATCATAAACGCTACGTCCATCGCAAAGAACGACGTCGGCAATATGAAAGTTAAGAACACCGTTCTTCAGTCCGCATTCTTCGCACTTGCAAAACTCCTTCCCGCAGAAGAAGCGATCGGATATATGAAAGAAAAGGCTACCAAGTCTTACTCCAAGTTCGGTGAAGATGTTGTTGCGCAGAACCACAAGGCTATCGAACTCGGCGCAAACGCATTTGTCAAAGTCGATGTTCCCGCAAGCTGGAAGAACGCAGACGTTAAACCCGTTGTTGAGGACGTTGAGGGCGACAGACCCGAACTCGTTAAATTCGTTAAAGAAGTCGTTATCCCCGTTGACAAAATGGACGGTGATTCGCTTCCCGTTTCCGCATTCGTCGATCACGTTGACGGTACGTTCCCGCAGGGCGCTGCCGCTTACGAAAAGAGAGGCGTTGCCGTATTTGCACCCATTTGGCATGAAGAGAACTGCATCCAGTGCAACAACTGCGCGTTTGTATGTCCGCACGCCGCTATCCGTCCGTTTGCAATGACAGAGGAAGAGGCTGCAAAGGCTCCCGCAGGCACAAAGTTTGCTCCGAAGCCTGTTCTCAAAACCACTTACAAATATAATCTTGCGGTAAGCCCGCTCGACTGCATGGGCTGTACGCTCTGCGTCAAGGCTTGCCCGGTTTCCAAGAAAGCCATTGCCGACGGAACTCCCGAAAAGGCTGCTCTCGTTATGGCAACTCAGGCTCAGGCTCTCAACCAGCAGGCAACTTTCGATTATGCTGTTGCAAATGTTTCCGAGAAGCCCGAAATAATCAACAACACCGTAAAGGGCAGCCAGTTCAAGCAGCCGTTGCTTGAGTTCTCCGGCTCCTGCGCGGGATGTGCCGAGACTTCTTATGCTCGTCTCATCACGCAGCTTTTCGGCGAAAGAATGTACATCTCCAACGCGACCGGATGCTCCTCCATTTGGGGCGGTTCCGCACCCGCAACTCCGTACACCGTCAACACCGCCAGCAAGAGAGGCCCCGCATGGGCTAACTCGCTGTTTGAGGACAACGCGGAGCACGGTCTCGGAATATATCTCGGTCAGAAGGCCATCAGAGAAAAACTTATCGGCTACGTTAAAGCGCTCCGCGAAAACGTTTCCGACGATGCAAAACTTGCGGTTATCGACGCTTACCTTAATACCGTTGACGACGGCAAGGCAAACGAACAGGCAACGAAAGACCTTGTTGCGATGCTCGAATCCTGCAATTGCAACAACGAATACAGACAGAAGATTCTTGACGAGAAAGATTACCTCTCCAAGAAATCCATCTGGATATTCGGCGGCGACGGCTGGGCATACGATATCGGCTTCGGCGGTCTTGACCACGTTCTTGCTTCCGGCGAAGACGTAAACGTTATGGTATTCGATACCGAAGTTTACTCCAACACCGGCGGACAGGCTTCCAAGGCTTCCAACCTCGGTCAGGTTGCGCAGTTCGCGGCGGCAGGCAAGGCGATAGGCAAGAAGAACCTTGCGGAAATCGCAATGTCTTACGGCTACGTTTACGTTGCACAGGTTGCCATGGGCGCGGATAAGAGCCAGCTTCTCAAAGCACTTACCGAGGCTGAGGCATACCACGGACCTTCCTTGATCATCGGCTACGCTCCCTGCGAAATGCACGGTATCAAGAAGGGCGGCATGCAGAACTGCCAGGACGAGATGGAAAAGGCTGTCAAGGCAGGTTATTGGCAGATGTTCAGATTCAACCCCGCGCTCAAAGCGGAAGGCAAGAATCCGTTCTCGCTCGACTGCAAAGAGCCCACGGCTGACTATATCGACTTCATCAAGAATGAAGCACGTTACAGCCGCCTGACCCAGCAGTTCCCCGACAGAGCAGAAAAACTCTTCGAACTTGCGGCTGAAAAGGCAAAAGACAAGTTCAAGAGACTTGAAAACTACGGCAAACTCTACGAATAATCTTTGATTATAAGTTGAGAAAAGCATAATCCAAAGCCCCGACGGTATGACCGTCGGGGCTTTGGACTTTTATATTATATAATGTAAATGTATATATATATATGCTTTTTAGAGAATATTTGCCGATGAGTTCATTCTCCATGATTGGTAGCAAATCGCGCCCGGTTTGAAGTCTGCGCCGTTGCCGTGGAGATCGAGCAAAGGCTCTTCAAGTTCGTCTATCTTGTCTGTTTTGCCCTCGGCATAGTCGCGGAGCATTTGTCCGCAATGTTCAACGCGCTTTATAAGACCGCCTATTCGGATGTCCTGAACTTCAAAGCCCTGACCTTTGTTTTCTTTGTACCATTGCTCTTTGTACGCTTCATGGAATGCGTTGAGTTTCTTTTGCAGTTTTTTGCAGTTATCCGCTTCCGCAAGCAATGCGGCTTTGTCTTTTGCGGAATACGCCGCGCGGATACGTTGACCGAGATTCGCTTTTATTGCAAGCGCATCGCAAAGCGCGTAAAGAGTTCTGAAAAGATATCCCCATTCGGGTTCGTTTTTGGCGTATACGAGTTTTCTTGCCGCTTTTGCGAATTTTTCGCCCTCGTCGCCGACAAGTGTTGAGTCAAGTATGCCCATAAACGGGTCGTTGAAAAGCAGATATTTTTCGGTGTTTTTAATTCCGTCCGCGTTTTTGTTCGGGCTGTCGGTCAGATCAAGAAGCATAAACCTGTCAAAAGAGATGCCGAACGTTTTTTTGAAATCCTCTTTTATCTGCGCCTTGTTTGTGATACCTTTTGCGATTTCCGCAGCATTGAAAAGCGAGGGCAGAAGCGAAAACTTGGAGCATTCTCCGCCGTCGTCGCCCCACATCGTCAGAAATACGTCTTTGACGCTGTGCTTTACACAGGCGCCGAGCGCCGCTTTCGTCGAACGCATGCTGTATTCGTTGTGCGCCGCATATCCGACCCATGTCCAAAGTCCGCCCGCGAACCACGTTCCGTCCTTTATCTTAGCGTGCGCGGAAAGCATTTTGTCATAGTGTTTTCTGTCCGTCGAATAATAATCCCAGTATATGAGCTCGACGTTGTCGGGTATTTGTTCTTTTACGCTTTCATCAATCTTCGCGTTTGACCTGTAATAATCTCCCGCCGCAAGACGGAAGAACATATCCGACCAAATAAGAAGCGTCAGACCGTATTTTTTGCCTATTCCCGAGACCTTTTTAATATGCTCGATAAGGATCTTGACCTTGTCGGTGTCTCCGTGCAGATCGTAATATCTGCCGCGACCTATCATATGCGCTTCGTCCATTCCGATGTTGACGATTTTTGTCGAATACGAGGCGGCGACGGACGCGAACATTCTGTCTATCAGTTCATAAGTCCTGTCTTCGCCCGCAAGCAGTATGTCCGCCGTGTCGATAATGGGCGCGAACGCCGGCCAGCGAACTATTCCGTTAACGTGCGCAAGCGTCTGAATGCATGGAATGAGTTCCACGCCGCGCTCTTTTGCGAAAGCGTCAACTTCTTTGATTTCGGCTTGCGAGTATCTGCCGCGGAGATAGCCGAAATAAGGCTCTTCGGGAATTTCATAGGTGTCTTCGGTGTAAAGCAGAACCGTATTGAACCCTATCTTTGCGCAGATATCTATCCACTTTTTAAGCGAGTTCACATTCATGACCGCATTGCGGGAACAGTCAAGCATCGTTCCCATGCGGCGAAAAGGCGTTTCGTTCATTTTAGTTTCCTTTCGGTACAGCGTTCGGAGAACCGAACTTTGGTTTGTCTTGATTGAGTTGTACTCAATTAAATCAAGTATAACATACCTGATATTAAAAATCAAGGTTAAAATGTAATTTTGACAAAATATAAAAATATGAAGAAAGGGTATTGCAAATCGCGAGAATTTGTGGTAATATATTTAGGCTGACATCCGGGCGTAGCGCAGTTTGGTAGCGTGCTTGAATGGGGTTCAAGAGGCCGCTGGTTCAAGTCCAGTCGCTCGGACCATGAAAAATCCGCTTTTGTTGATTTTGACAAAAGCGGATTTTTCGAATTAAACTGTTTTTTTCAGTTGTAGTTATTATAATATGTATATTCGGAGGATCTTATTATGGCTCAAATAACGACCGAGGCAATAACCAAATGGGTTGCGGGAAAAGGTAAATGGCTCAATTTTTCGTTGACGATGTGCGGCGCATATCTCAAAGACGGCGAAGTGACTTTTTATCATCAGTTTCAGGGGCAGGGCACGGATGTGAATGTTCTTGACAAGACGTATGACAAAATAACCGACCTGACGGAAGTTATCAATAACTATGCAAAGGGTTTGACCACAAAAGAGCAGACCGTTGAAATCGTTGAGGGAAAAATCAATGAGGAACTTCTTGCATAGTGTGTTCGATGGTTTGAGTAAGTTCTGCATAAATGATAAAATTTAATTTTTATGCTATAAAATGTATAAAATTTACTTTTAGTTTGCAAAAACGCAGCCGTAAACCGTGTTTTGTTTCATTTTCTTGATTGACTTATGCATAAATATGTGGTATCATATATGCATCAAAAATCAAAAACGAGGTATGAGAAAATGAAAAAGTTTATTGCAGTTGTTTTGCTTGTCGCTGTTTTTGCGACACTCGGACTTACCGCTTGCGGTTCAAAAAACGATAACACGGCGACCACTACGGCTCCCCAGGGAACAAGCGGTGAGACAAAGGCTACCGTAAAGACCGCAAAAGACGGTGTTCTTACGATGGTTACAAACGCAGAGTTCCCGCCGTATGAATATTACGACGGCGACAAGATCGTAGGCATCGACGCGGAAGTTGCTCAGCTTATTGCCGAAAAACTCGGGCTTACTCTTGAAATCGTGGACGGCGACTTCAACGCGGTCGTTCCCGGCGTTCAGAGCGGCAAATACGATATGGGTATGGCGGGTCTTACCGTCAACGAAGACCGCTTGAAGAGTGTTGACTTCACAACCTCCTACGCAAAGGGTATTCAGGTCGTTATCGTTAAAGAGGATTCCGGAATCCAATCGATTGATGACCTTGCGGGCAAGAAGATAGGCGTTCAGGAAACAACCACCGGCGATATTTACGCTTCCGATGATTTCGGCGAAGACAACGTTATTAGATATGCGAACGGTGCGGTTGCCGTTGAAGCGCTCAAAGCAGGCAAAGTTGACTGCGTTATCATAGACAACGAACCCGCAAAGGCTTACGTTGCCGCTAACGAGGGCTTGAAGATACTTGAAACGTCTTATGCCGATGAAGATTACGCAATAGCGGTTTCGAAAGACAATCCGGAACTCAAAGACGCCATAGACGCGGCGCTCAAAGAACTTATCGCAGACGGCTCTTTGCAGAAGATAGTTGACAAATACATCCCCGCATAAACGGCGGATAAACACAAAATGAATATGGGCGGATGATCTCCGCCCATATTTCGGGTATTATAAAAGGGGTTAAATCTATAATGTTTGAAGGCATCGGAGCGTTCTTTTCACGCTTGTGGACGGATATTTCGGGCTGGTTTGTCAATATTTACGACCAGTTCTGTTTTGTCTTTGTCGAAAAGGACAGATATAAACAGATGTTTACCGGTCTCGGAAATACGCTGAAAATAACAGGCGGCGCATTGCTTGTGGGTATCGTTATCGGTATCGTTGTTGCGGCAATACGTTCTTCATACGACAAGAATAAGGAAGATTTGAAGAAAAAGGGCGGCGCGGGTCGCTTCTTTATGGGACTTCTGAACGGAATATGCAAAATCTATCTGACGGTTATTCGCGGAACTCCCGTTGTGGTTCAGCTGATGATTTCCTACTTCCTTATCTTTGTTTCCGCGCAAAACGGCGTTTTGGTCGGTATTTTCGCGTTCGGTATAAACTCCGGCGCATACGTCGCGGAAATATTCCGCGGCGGCATTATGTCCGTTGACGAGGGACAGTTTGAGGCTGGACGAAGCCTCGGGTTCGGCTATGTGGGCACGATGTGGCACATTGTTCTTCCTCAGGCTTTCAAGACAGTTTTACCCACGCTGTGCAACGAATTTATCGCGCTTTTGAAAGAAACTTCCGTTGCGGGTTATGTCGGTGTTATCGACCTGACCAAGGCGGGAAACGTAATAGCGGGCAGAACCTATCAGTATTTTATTCCGCTGATAACGGTTGCAATTATTTATCTTGCCATCGTTATGATAATGAGTTGGCTTTCGGGCAAACTCGAAAGGAGGTTGCGTAAGAGTGATAGAAGTTAAGAATCTTTATAAGTCGTTCGGCAAAAAGAATGAAATCGAAGTTCTGAAAGGTATAACCAAAACTATCAATAAGGGCGATATCATTTCTATCATCGGTCCTTCCGGTTCTGGCAAAAGCACGTTTTTGCGCTGTCTGAATCTGCTCGAAATGCCGACCTCCGGCTCTGTTACATTCGAGGGCGTTGATATAACCGACCCGAAAACAGATATAAATCTGATGAGACAGGAAATGGGAATGGTCTTCCAGCATTTCAATCTGTTTCCTCACAAAACAATACTCGAAAACATAACGCTTGCTCCGCAAAAATTGAGAAAAATTCCAAAACAGCAGGCGGTTGAGAACGCATTGGACTTGCTCGCTTCCGTCGGACTTGCCGATAAGGCGGACGCATACCCCTCACAACTCTCGGGCGGTCAGAAACAGCGTGCGGCTATTGTCCGCGCCATGGCAATGAATCCGAAAGTAATGCTTTTTGACGAGCCCACCTCGGCGCTTGACCCCGAAATGGTCGGCGAAGTTCTCGACGTTATAAAGCGTCTTGCGGACGGCGGTATGACGATGCTTATCGTAACCCATGAGATGGGCTTTGCGCGCGAAGTTTCAAACAGACTTTTCTTTATAGATGAGGGCGTTGTTCTAGAGGATGCCGATCCGAAAGCTTTTTTCGAAGCGCCGCAGACAGAACGCGCTCGGAACTTCTTGAAAAAGGTGCTTTGATATGGGAAAATTCAGCGGTTATCTTATGGTCAGCGACCTTGACAAAACCTTTTTTGCCGAGGGAACGGATATTCCTCCCCGCAACATTGAAGCCGTAAAATATTTTATTGAAAACGGCGGAAAATTTACTCTTGCGACGGGCAGAGGTGCGGTTGCCGCAAAAATTATTGCCGCGGATATTCCGCAGAACGCTCCCGAGATACTCTTCAACGGCGCGATGCTTTACGATATGGCAGAGGAAGAGGTTATCGAGCAACACGGAGTGAATACTCCCGATATGGTTTCTCTTATGCACGCGATAATCGAAAAATATCCCGACATGATGCTTGTCGTTTTCAAGGACGACAAGATGTATTGCATATCCGAAAAGTGCGACCAACGGGTTGTCGAAGCGTTGAAAAACCCTGCAATTATGATAAATGTAGATGATTTGCCTCTTCCGTGGTTCAAGGTACTTTGCGTTGAAAAGGACTCTGTTTTGCGCGAACTTCAACCGTTTGTCGAGAGTTTCGGCTATCCGGATCTGCGATTTGTCAGAAGCACACCGATACTTCTTGAAGTTGTCGGAAAGGACAACAACAAGGGCTTCGGTCTGACAAACCTTGCGTCGAGGCTCGGAATAGATATGAAAAAAACGATTGCGGTCGGAGACTTTTTCAATGACGAACCGATGTTCAAAGTTGCAGGGAGGGTATTTCTTCCCGAAAACGCCGCAGAGGAACTGAAACATTACGGGACGGTCGTTTGTGACCATATGCAGGGAACGCTCGGCGACGTTGTCGAGATCCTTGACAGGGAACTTTCCTGATTATAAAATTCAATATGTGTATTTACCGACGGAGAGGGAAACCTTGTCTGTCGGTTTTTGTCTGAATTTGGCAATATATTCAGCACAAATAATTACGAATTCACGGATAAAAGTAAATAAAAATTACTTTTAATTTTCAAAATTATTCAGTGATAACAAAAAGATTGACAATTTGTCTGTAAATATATACCGGTTTAAGAAAACTTTTGTGCATAAATTCATCTCAAAAAAACGCTTGTGACTTTTTTTAAGCATTTTGTTAAAATAACTTGCAAACCCGTTTTTTTTCAGTTATAATTATAAGACAAAACTACATACTTCTGCCATTATCGGGAGGGTCTTTATGTTGGAGTTTTTGCAAAACTATTATCCCTTCATCTCGCTTGCGGCGGCGCTTATCGCGCTTTTCTATGTGATTCTGACCGCAAGACGTGTCTTGAAATTCGATGAGGGAACGGACTTGATGAAAAAGATTTCAAAAGCGGTCCGTGACGGAGCGTCCGCGTTCCTGAAACGACAGTATGCCGTGGTTACGGTCTTTTTCCTTGTCGTGTTTGCCATTCTTGAAACGTTGACGCTGTTTAACGTTCTGAAAAATCCGTATATTCCGTTTGCGTTTTTGACGGGCGGCATATATTCGGGACTTTCCGGTTTTATCGGAATGAAAATAGCAACGGCGTCCAATGCGCGTACCGCAAAAGCCTGCACCGAGGGACTTAACAAAGGTCTCCGCGTTGCTTTTTCCGCGGGCAGCGTTATGGGCTTTACCGTTGTCGGTCTCGGACTTCTCGATCTTTCGGTATGGCTTATTCTTTTGAAATATGCTTTCGGCGTGGAAGCAAGCGTTATTGCCGCGACCGTTGTCACTTTCGGCATGGGAGCTTCTTCCATGGCGCTGTTTGCAAGAGTCGGCGGCGGTATATTTACCAAAGCGGCTGACGTCGGCGCAGACCTTGTGGGAAAAGTTGAAGCAGGCATTCCCGAAGACGACGCAAGAAACCCTGCCGTTATAGCCGATAACGTAGGAGATAACGTCGGAGACGTTGCGGGTATGGGTGCGGACCTTTATGAATCTTATTTCGGTTCTCTTGTTTCTGCCATCGCACTCGGTGCGGTCGCTTTCGGGGGAGGAGAGGCTGTTAAAGGTATAATAATTCCTCTTATCCTTGCGGCTGTCGGCGTTGTGTTCTCCATTTTAGGCACATTTTTCGTCAGAACAAAGGAAAACGCAGATCAAAAGAGCCTGCTTTCTTCTCTTCGCAGAGGTACGAATTTCAGCGCGGTTCTTATTGCGATTTCCGCTTTTCCGATAATCTGGTTCTTGCTCGGCAAAGAACATATCGGCCTTTATTTTGCTATACTTGCGGGACTTTTGGGCGGCGTACTCATCGGTCTTGCAACCGAATATTTTACATCGGATTCTTATAAACCGACCCGCAAACTCGCAAAGGACTCCGAAACGAGTTCCGCAACGACCATAATCGGCGGCGTCGGCCTCGGAATGCTTTCGACCGCCATACCCATAATCATTATCGTTGCTGCTATACTTGTCGCGTACTTTGTTTCGGGTGACGGCTTCGGAATGTACGGCATCGCGCTTGCCGCGGTCGGAATGCTTTCAACTCTCGGCATAACGCTTGCCACCGACGCTTACGGTCCCATTGCGGACAACGCGGGCGGTATTGCTCAGATGGCGGGACTTGACGAAACGGTTCGCCAGCGCACGGACGCGCTTGACTCTCTCGGAAACACCACAGCCGCAACAGGCAAGGGCTTTGCCATAGGCTCAGCGGCTTTGACCGCACTTGCGCTTATCGCATCTTACAAAGAACAGATCTGTTCGATACTGGGCGTTGAAAACTTCTCGGTCGATCTTCTGAATCCCGTCGTTCTCGGCGGTTTGTTTATCGGTGCGTGTCTGCCGTTTATCTTCGCGGCTCTTACGATGCGTTCTGTAGGACGAGCTGCGGAAAGCGTTGTCAAAGAGGTTCGCAGACAGTTCCGTTCCATCGCGGGAATTATGGAGGGAAAAGCCGATCCCGATTACAAGACCTGCGTAGACCTCTGCACCCGCGCATCTCTTCGTGAGATGATCGCGCCCACGGTTATTGCCGTTATCGTTCCCGTCGCTGTGGGACTTGTTTTGGGGCCTGCGGGCGTTATCGGTCTTCTTGCGGGCGCTACCGCAACAGGTTTCCTTCTTGCCGTATTCATGAGCAATTCAGGCGGCGCATGGGACAATGCGAAAAAATATATTGAGAGCGGCAACCACGGCGGAAAAGGCAGCGACAGCCACAAGGCGGCTGTTGTCGGAGATACCGTAGGCGACCCGTTCAAGGATACTTCGGGTCCTGCAATAAATATTCTGATAAAACTTCTTTCCATCGTGTCCATAGTGTTTGCCGCGCTTGTAGCGAATGTTCATTGGCTCGGTTAAAAGGCATAGAACTGAAGGGACTTGAAAAAAAATGGCTAAAAAACACGGAATAGTTTCCGAATTCAAAGAGTTTATAACAAGAGGGAACGTTATCGACCTTGCCGTCGGCTTGATCATGGGCTCAGCTTTTACGGCGATAGTCAATTCTCTTGTAAATCAGATAATAATGCCGTTTCTCAGCATCATAATCGGCAAGGTCAATTTTGAAGACCTTAAATGGGTCATAACCGAGGCTGACGAATCCGCGGGCGTTGCGGAAGTAGCGGTTTGCTACGGCGCGTTCATTCAGGCAATAATCAATTTCCTGCTTATTGCGCTGGTTATCTTCCTTATGATAAAGGCCATAAACACTGTAAGACGTAAGTTTGAGCATAAGAAAGAAGAAGAGGAAGCCAAGGAAGAAGAGCCGAAAGGTCCTACGACCGAGGAACTTCTTGCGGAGATTCGTGACCTGCTCAAAGAAAAAGAAGAAACAAAATAACAGTTTCATACAACGGAAAATCGGACGGCAACCGCCGTCCGATTTTCTGTATAATCAATTAAAAAGTGCCCTTTTAATTTTTACCGAGTTCCTTTGTCCTCTCAAAAGCGTCAACCACGGCTCTCATTGCAGCAGCTCTGAATGCCGCATCTTCAAGCGCTTCAACTCCCGCAATTGTGCTTCCCATCGGACTGCAAACCGCATCTTTCAGTTCTCCCGGATGTTTTCCCGTGTCAAGAACCGTTTGTGCCGAGCCGAGAACCGTCTGTGCCGCATAACGGAGAGCCTTGTTTCTCGGCAATCCGCATTTTACGCCACCGTCCGCAAGTGCTTCTATGAAGATGTATACAAAGGCGGGACCGCAGCCCGATATTGCGCTTGCCGCATCTATGAGGTTTTCCGCTATCGGGTCAATGTCTCCCGCTGCCGAAAGCGCCTTTTCAAAGGTCGAAACCTCGTCTTTCGTTACCGCCGCATTTTCGCAGTGAAGAATCAAACCCTTTCCGACCGATGCGGGTGTATTCGGCATTATTCTGATTATCGGATACTCTTTTCCGAAGAGTTCCGTAACGGTGCTTATAGAAACTCCCGCCGCCATGGAAACAAGCGTGAATCTGTCGGTTCTTTTTTCGAGAACGGGCGCAATCTGCTTGATGAGAGAGGGAAGAACCTGCGGTTTAACGCCGAGAAAAATATATCTGCAATTTGCTGCGATTTCTTCGTTTGAATGAATATTTGCGCCTGTTTTTGCCGAAATTTCCGCTGTTTTTGACGCGTCAAAATCCGCAACCGCTATCTTGTCCGAAACGGATTTCGCAACCGCCGCGGCAAGCGTTCCGCCCATATTCCCGCAACCTATAAAACCGAATGTATTGTTCATATTAAAACGTTCCTTTCAGCGAATTTGTCCGTTTCCTCGGACTATATATTTGTAAGATGTCAATTCACGAAGGCCCATAGGTCCTCTTGCGTGAAGTTTTTGCGTAGAAATTCCTATTTCGCAGCCGAGTCCGAACTCTCCTCCGTCCGTGAACCGTGTCGAGGCATTGACGTATACCGCCGCGCTGTCAACCGCCTCCGTGAATTTTTTCGCGGTTTTTTCGTCTTCGGTGATGATTGCGTCGCTGTGGTGTGTTGAGTGCTTTTCGATATGGTCTATTGCTTCGTCAACGTCTTTGACTATGCCGACGGCAATTATGTAATCAAGAAATTCTGTGTCAAAATCTTTTTCTCCCGCCGCTGTCCCCGAAATTATCTTTGCCGCTTTTTTGTCGAGTTTCATTTCTACCGGGTGCAGCCCTTTTTCTTCTCTTTCTTTTTCGAGCCGTTTTTTCAGCAGCGGAAGAAATTCTTGCGCTATATTTTCGTTGACAAGGCAAACTTCTGCGGCATTGCAGACAGACGGTCTGCTTGCCTTCGCGTTTTCGATTATATCAAGAGCCTTTTTGACGTTCGCTTTTTCGTCAACATAAAGGTGGCAAATGCCCGTTCCCGTTTCGATACAGGGGACTTTTGCGTTTTCCACACAGGCGCGTATAAGTCCCGCGCCGCCTCTCGGAATGAGCAGATCTACTTTTCCTGCCGCCGTCATAAGTTCCGCTGAACTGTTTCTTGTTGTGTCCGTCACAAGGCATATCGCGTCTTCCGGCAATCCCGCATCTTTCAAGCCTTCACGCAACGCTTCCGTAATAGCTTTGTTTGAGTTTATCGCCTCTTTGCCGCCGCGCAAAACGCAGACGTTTCCGCTTTTGAGCGCAAGCGACGCCGCATCCGATGTGACGTTCGGACGGCTTTCGTAGATTATCGCCAGCAAGCCTATCGGAACGGAAACTTTTGTTATCGTCAGCCCGTTAGGACGCTTTATCTCGTCGATTTTTCTGCCTACTGGATCGGGTAGTTTTGCAACGTCCCGTATTGCGTCCGACATTGCCTTGATTCTTTTTTCATCGAGAGTAAGACGGTCTATCATAACGTCGGAAATATGTCCGCGTGCATTGTCGATATCTTTTTTGTTTTCGTCGATTATGTTTTGAGTATGCTTTATGAGCGCGTCCGCGATCTTTTCAAGCGCTTCGTTCTTTTCTGTCGTCGTTGCGGCCGCGAGTCTGCGTTTTTGTTTTGAGGCTCTTTCAAGGAGTTCCGCCGTCGTCATATTTCTTTCCTCCCGTAAAATTTCGTGCCGACGGATTTTCCGTCCGCAATGTCATATAACAGGTCGGGTTTCGACCCGTCTGCAATAATGACATCTATTCCTTTTTCCATGCATATCTGCGCGGCTTTCAATTTCGTTTGCATTCCGCCGGTTCCGAGTTTTGAACCCGAACCGCCCGCAAGCGCAACTATTTCCGGCGTCAGTTCATCCACCGTAGGTATCAATTTCGCATTTTTATCAGTATGCGGGTCTGCCGTGTAAAGTCCCTCTATGTCCGATAAGAGTATCAGCAGGTCTGCATTTGCCACAACAGCCACAATCGCACCGAGAGTGTCGTTGTCTCCGACCGAAATCTCTTCCGTTGCAACGGTGTCGTTTTCGTTGATTATCGGAAGCGCACGGAATTCAAGCAATCTGTTAAGCGTATTTTTGAAATTGGTATATCTTTCTTCGTTGCTCATATCGCTGCCTGTTACAAGGATTTGTCCCACGATATGACCGTATTCGGAAAACAATTTGTCGTATGTATACATCAGTTCGCATTGACCGACTGCCGCCGCCGCCTGTTTTGACGGAATATCCTGCGGTCGTTCGAGCAGCGCCAATTTGCCTATGCCCATGCCTATTGCGCCCGAAGATACCAGAATTATCTCGTCGCCCGCGTTTTTCAGGTCGCTGATGACTTTGCAGAGTTCTTCGACGTGGCGAATGTTCAGGTTGCCCGTTTTGTGCGTCAATGTCGATGTTCCGACTTTTATGACAGTTCTCATAACTTTACCGTCCGTTCAAATGTGTTTCCGATTTTGGATTATTCTGTATTATATCACGTTTTTGTTCCGATTTCAACGCTTTTTTATGCCGCGGTGTATAAATATGAAAAAATGTCGATTTTTAACAAGTAAAAACGCTCTTTCAACCGTATGAAAGAGCGTTTTCCGTGTATATTTACCGGTTTTATTCAATATCCGTTCCGCTGTAATAATATGTTATTATCTGCTCGTAAGTCTTGCCCTCTTTTGCCATTTCGTTCGCGCCGAAAAGGCTCATTCCCGCAAGGTTTCCGTACCCTTTGACCGTGAATATGAACTCACCGTCCTTTATCCTGTATGAAAAATTCGGGCTGCGCAGTCCGAGAACCCTGCGCAATGTCTCTCCGTCGTTCTGCTCACCGCCGACCTTTGCCCCGATAACAGCGCCCGCTTTTGTTCTTTTAATTTCCGTTATCCATTCGGTCTCACTGCCCGAAAGAGTTGTTTTCAAGCCTTTTTCCAGCATACGTTTTACTTCATCGACTTTGATTTTTTTCTCCGTTATATATCCCTTTGCCGTTTTGTCCGCTTCCGATTCAACGCTTTTCAAGTATGGAATTTCGTCACCCTCGGCATTTCCGACGCTTTCCGTTTTTCCTGCGGAAATTATATGTATCTGCGCGTTTATCGGTTCTCCGTCATAAGTTATCGTCTTGCCGTTGCACTCTTTCACAAGTTTTTCTATTCTGTTAACCGTATCTTCGCCGTACAGCCGCACACAATCTTCTTTTGACGGCAGTTCTGTTCCGTAAAAGCTTTCATCTTCGGTGGTCACTCCGTTTTTTGCGTCATATAATTCTTTTGTGCGGAGCGCGACCGCCGCCGCTTTGATGCTTTCGTCTTCCGTCAGATATTCCGAAAGCGAGCATATTCGGCAAACGATTTTGTCCGTTTCGCTTTGCGGTTGCAACGTCTGCTCGGTCCGCTGTTCAGGGGCGTTTACCTGTGCTATTGCGGGTGTTGCGTCCCGTCTCACTCCTATCGTTGCGCAGTAGGGCAGAAGCACAAAAGAAACCGCAAATATAAGAAAAAAAGCCAAAAACTTGTTCATAATCTTCCATTTCTTATTTTTTTGTTAATATGCTTGACTATTTGATACTTTTAGAGTATACTATAATAAATATCTATGGTAAATTATATTCATTTTGATAACCGATAATGACCGAAAGGAATCAGAAAATGACCGAAAAACCGAAATCTCAATCCGTCAGACGGAAAAACAGATACGGGGCAGCGTTCTTTTATACTTTTTGCGGCGCTTTTGTCGTTGTCGGAATAATCGCCATTGCGATATTCCTCGGAACGCAGGATCATAATATTTTTGACTTTTCTTCCCGTCAGTTGTACGAGGAAGCGCGTCAGTATATACTTGTCGGAGATTACGACAACGCAGAAAAATCCCTGAAAAAATGTATCAAGAAAAATGCGACCAATACGGACGCAGTGCTGTTGCTTGCCGATTTGTATGACGGGCAGTCAAGACAGGACGACGCAATAAATATGATCCTCGACTGCATTGACGAGTCCGAAAAAAACGCTCGAAACGACCAGCTTTATAAGCGCATTATCCAACTTTACGTTTCAAAAGGCGACATTTCCGCCGCAATAGACTTTTCAAACGGTCTTTCGTCTTATATCAAGACAAGACTTTCAAAAGTCAGACCCGCAGATCTGAAAGTTACTCCCGCGGGCGGTGAATACGAAAGTTCCGTAAATGCTACGATAAAATATGCGGAGGGCTGCACCGTTTATTATACGATAGACGGCTCGACGCCGAGTTCTTCAAGTTCTGTTTACGGTGAAGAGCCCATATTGCTTCCTGTTGGAAATATAACACTCAAAGCGGTTGCCGTAAACCCCGAAAACAATCTTGTCAGCGAACTGTTTGAGGGCACATATACGATAAAGGGCGACCTTAACCCGTACCAATTTGCCGATGCAAAGGTTGAACAGATTGTGCGCTCCACGATAGGCAAGAGTTCGGGAACTGTTTATTACAAAGACCTTGCAAGGGTCAAAAAGTTCGATAACTCCGTCGGAGGCGACGGTCTTATAACGACATTTGAAGACCTGAAAATGATGACGGGCATAACCGAGATAGTTCTGAACGGCGAAACAAAAGTTGCCGACTTCGACGTTTTCGGTTCGCTTCCGTCTCTGCGCCGCGTGACGCTCACAAATTGCAACCTCAACAACGGCGACGCTTCAAAACTCTTCTCCGCGTGTCCAAACCTGACGTATCTTGATATAAGCGGAAATAATCTGAGTGATATTTCTTCGATTGTCGCGCTGAGGAGCATTTCCACGCTCGATATTTCGGGCAATGCCATTGAGGACGCCGCTCCGATAGGCGAGTTGACAAGCCTTACTTCGCTCAACATCGCCGCAAATAAGATATCGACCGTGAAATGGTGCTCGTCGCTTACCTCTCTTACTTCTTTGACTGCGGGCGGCAACGATATCACCGATTATTCGCCGATATCCGTTCTCGGTTCGCTGAAAACGCTTTCTTTGAACTACGCGGGAATTTCCGATGTCGGATTTATCTCTTCGCTGAAAAACCTCGAAACTCTTGATTTGAAGAGCAACTCAATTTCGAGCGTATCCGCTTTGACGTCGCTTTCGTCTCTCGAAACGATAAACGTTTCGGGAAATGCTTACATAGAAGATCTCGGCGCTCTGAAAAATTGTGGCAGTCTCAATGTTGTTACTTGCTCAAACATTACATCCGAGCAGGAGCAGGAACTCATCTCCGCAAATATAACCGTTGTCAGAAATTAGAGGTCGGTATGCCTGTTATTGTAAACAAATCCGAATATAACGAAGAGACTTTCTGGAACGGCGTGACCGTTTCCAAACGCGGTATTTTTATTGCCGTAAGAAGCATATATATTGTTATTTCGCTTGCGGCGCTCATAATCGCGGTCTTTGTTATGGGCAAAGTCGGGTTGAGCGTTGATGAAATTCAGGCGGCTGTTCGCAGTTCCGCGGTTCCTATGGCAATATTGCTTGCCGTGTTTGCGTATTCGACCGTAAAAATATTTACGTTCAAACGCGGAATAAGAAAAAAGTTTATGGATTCCCGTACCCGCGCTTTAGAGTCAAAGACTCTTACATTTAACGACGAGGGATATTCATGTGTTGGCGAATATGAGAGCCGCGACGTGACTTATACATATGTTGACCGTGTTATCGAAACAAAAACGGCGTTTTATATTATAAATAAGTCGGGCATGGACATTGTGGCAAAAGACGGCTTTGAGCAGGGGACTGCCGACGATTTCAAAAAATTGATTTCGGAGAAATGTCCCGGAGCTAAGAAGAATTTCAGATAAAATATCAAACATCGCAATATTGAACTTTTTTTGATAGGAGAAACGTATGCTGACGGAAGACGATATTATAGAATACGCGCTTTCGATGCCGGGCGCTTGCGTGCGGTATCCTTACGGCGATTCTCCTCTTGTTCTTTCGACCTCCGATGTGCATGAGTTCTGCGACGTATATGAGGGAACGAATCCCATTCATCTTGTTATGAAATGCGACCCGGACGAAGCCGTGAGACTTCGTGAGAAATATCCCGAATCCGTCAAACCCGGTTACCGCTGCAACAAGCGGCATTGGAACTCTGTATTCCTTGACGGAAAGATTCCCGATGAGGAAATCAAAGAAATGATTTATAATGCGTTTATGCTGATGAATAAGCACAAAAAACGCAAATAACATTCAATTTATCATATATGATCGTTTTTGGAGGTCTGTTATGGCAATTCTTGTTACGGGAGGCACCGGTTATATCGGCAGCCACACCTGTGTTGAACTTATCAAAGCGGGCTATGAGCCTGTTATTGTTGACGATTTGAGTAACTCGAAAGCAGATGTCGTTGACAAAATTGAGACCATCACCGGCAAACGTCCCAAGTTTTATCAGGCGGGTGTTCAAGACGCTGACGCGATGAGAAAAGTTTTCACCGAAAACAAAATCGACGCCGTTATCCATTTTGCCGCATTCAAGGCAGTAGGTGAATCCGTAAAATTCCCGCTTAAATATTACAGAAACAATATTTCGGGAACTGTTTCTCTCTGCGAGATAATGAACGAATTCGGCTGCAAGCGCATTGTTTTCTCCTCTTCCGCAACCGTTTACGGCGCGCCGAAGAGCGTTCCCATAAGAGAAGATTTCCCGCTTCATACCACAAACCCGTACGGCAGTACCAAACTGATGATGGAAATGATTCTTTCCGACGTTGCGAAAGCAGATCCCGAATGGAGCGTTATCCTGCTTCGTTACTTCAATCCCATCGGTGCGCATGAAAGCGGACTTATCGGCGAAATGCCCAACGGCATTCCCAACAACCTTATGCCTTACATCGCACAGGTCGGTGCGGGAAAACTTGATCATCTGAACGTTTTCGGCAACGATTATCCGACAAAAGACGGCACTGGCGTCCGCGATTACATTCACGTTGTGGATCTTGCAAAAGGTCATATCAAAGCGATTGAAAAGGCGATGAAGAGCGACGGCGTGAACATATACAACCTCGGTACGGGCAACGGTTACAGCGTGCTTGAAATCGTTCATGCCTTTGAAAAGGTGAACGGTATTCCCATTCCTTATGAAATAAAGCCGAGAAGAGACGGCGATATAGCGGAATGCTATGCAGACCCGACAAAAGCATTGAACGAACTCGGTTGGAAAGCCGAACTCGGCATAGAAGAAATGTGCCGTTCTTCTTGGGAGTTCACTCGCAGATTTTTCGGTAAATAATCAGCATATTTATAGGTGGAGCGTTGTATGACCGTAAGACTCGTTGTTAATTTCATACTTGCGGGGCTTGCGGTCGCGGCGCTCGTGTTTGACAAAAACAAGTACGACAAAATTCTCGGCGCGTTGCTTCTTGTCTTTGCCGTGCAGGGAATAATAAGTCATTATCTCGGCGGAATACATCCTGCAAGCATAGTTCTGGCATATTGTTTGCCTCCCGCAGGGCTGGCGTTTATCCTTGTCGCCGCAAAACGGCTGGCGGAATTGTTCGGAAGAAAAAGGTAGAAAGATATTGTTTTTGGCAAAAGCGGTTAAGAAAATTTGAACTTTTTATTCGGTGCCGTTTTTTGTATTGACATTTCGGAGGTAATGTGATATACTTCCTATGTTTGTAGGCGGTAGTTCGCCTGTAAGTAAATGTTTCACTGCTGAATTTCTTGTTTGGGGAGATTGAAAAATGAAATACGAAACCCCTTATATTGAAATAATCGGATTCGAAGATGCGGACATTGTCACAGCGTCGGGTCTTACCGTTGAGTCTACCGGTGACGGAGACTGGAAAGATTTCGGCGACCTCTTCGGTTGATTCTTCCGGTATAATGTTATAATATTCTATTGAACTTGTGTGTCGGCGTAAGCCGACACTTTTTGTTTATATTGGGGATGCTCGACATAACTATGTTTCTGTTTGATACCGATGTATACTTTCGGCGCAAATATTTACAGTTGTCTACCTATTAAAATAATGTATTGAATTGTGAAATAAAATTGAATGAAAAATGTGAAAAAGTATTGACATATGATGCTTGATATGTTATACTTAAATAAATATGACTCGATTATTTTTTTGCTTTTTAGGGGGCTTTTATATGAAAAGGAGGATAATATCCTCGCTGTTGGCGATTATATTGATGATTTCCGTCGTTGCCGTCGGAACATCTGCGGCTGCCGCCGTCGATCTTTCCGATTATACAGCCTCGGACAGCACGGTCGATTTTCATATTAAAGAGATATATTCCAGGATAGATGTTGCCGAATACCGTGCGCTTGATGAAGTTGTCGCTTATGCGAATGCCTTGAAGTCTGCGGCTGTCAACGGTACGTCCGTTTCCGATATTTTGATTTCGTGGAACGGTTCGGAATACGGTCTTGAAGAGTTCTGCGACGAAATCGTTTTTCCCGTTATTCCTATGGGTTCGGGCGCAAGAAAAGCGGCGGACGCCGTTATGAACGATTCTTCACTTTGGCCGCTCGGAACTCCCGTAAAGGACATTTCTCAAACCGTTTATGATTCCGCGTCGTATACGGAAGTTTACAGCCTTTGGAAACATCTGCGCGACGACCACAAGGACGGCTTCCTTTCCGTCGCCGAGTTCGTTGCCGAAAAAGCACAACTCGAAACAAAAATAAAAGCGCTGAAAATGCCCTCGGCTGGTCCTGTTTCTACATTGAAGATAGCCGGAGCAAACGTATCTCTTCAGGAGAGCATATCGTTGTTCTTTGCAATAGATCCTGCTTGTGCAAGCGAATATACCGATCTTTATGTAGAGTTCAAGAAAGGTGACGTAGTTACCACAAGTTCTGAAACCGTAAATCTCGGCGGAAGAACCTGTTTCAGATTCTCCAATATCGCAGCGAAGGAAGTAAACGATACAATAACCGTAACGCTTTACGGAACATTCAACGGCAAAGTTTATAAAGCTGAAGAGTATTCGTACTCTGTAGCAACTTATTGCTATAACAGACTTGCGAAGTCCAGCGACGCTAAATTTAAGAGAGTCTGCGTAGATCTTCTTAATTACGGTGCTGCTGCACAGACATACTTCTCCTACAATACCGAAAATCTTGCAAACGCTGCACTTACCGATGAGCAGAAGGCATTTGGTTCCACCGAATACTCCGCTCTTACCGATAACAGAACCAACAGTGGCGAGTATACCGATTACGGAGTAAAGGCGTTCAATCTTGTATACGAAGAAGTAATCAAAGTACTTGTAGCAGTTGAAGCGAAAGATCTTAACGGAGTAGTTGCGAAAGTAACGCTTGACGGAAAAGTATATGAAATAGCATCTTCTGAATTTACACCGCTCACGATCGGCGGCGTACAGTGCTATGCATTCTATTTCACAAACATTCTTCCGAATCAGACGAGATCCGTATTCTCTGTAACGCTTGAAAAAGACGGTGTTGCGGTAGGTAACACGATGACGTACAGCATCGAGTCCTATCTTGCAAGACAGATTCCGCGTACTACCAATGCGGCATATAAAGATCTTATGGAATCTACCGCTAAATACAGTGACGCTTGCGTTGCTATGTACGGTTGATTTAAAAATGAAAAGGGTCTGTAAAAAAACGCAAATTTTTTTACAGACCCTTTTGTTTAATGGAAAAGTAAATATAAAAATTCTTTTACTCTACATTATTCGCTGGTATTTATGCTTTCGATATATTATAATCATTTCGCGGTCAAATTGAAACAAAAGTTTGCGGCAGAACACCGTGTTTGGTGCACTGTTTGTTAAAAGATACTACACCAAACACTTTTTATTGGTTATGATGAACAATTTAATGTGACTTATTTTTACACCGGAACAGAAAACAAATTTGATTTTCTATTGACAAAATTTACGCACTGTGTTATAATGCTATTGAGAGAATAGTTACTCTATTCGCTGAAAAAAAATTTTTACAGGAGGTCATATTCTATGACTAAGAGAATTTTTGCTGTTGTCATAGCGATCGCAATGGTTTGCACTATGTTTGCTTTCGCTTCGTCGGCAGCAGAGACGACCACGGTTCGTCTTGACGCTTCCGTCACCGAGTATGGTTGGGATCAGATCCTTAACGCGATCAATTTCAACAACTATGACGAAAACGAAGACGGCTGGAAGGATGTTCCCGAAGCTCAGAACCTTCGTTCTATGCTTCTTTACGGTCTTTCCTCTCTCGGTTGGGCTCCCGGCGACCCCAACTACAACGCTATCCTCTATACATTCCCCGTTTACAAGCTCATTGACGCGGGTATTGCATGGATAGGCGAAAGACCTGCTGACGACGTCAGATTCTGCGACTACATGCAGAACACGTTCGGTGCTGTTGCTTATGCGCTTCGCGGCGGCAAACAGAAAGCTCTTGATCTTTGGAACACCTATTTCCCCGGTCAGGAAGCAACTCTTGTAGGCGACACCGCTTTCACCTACTACAACAACACCAAGTACACCGATGATTCTTTCAACGCTGCTCTTGCCTGCCTTAAAGCATATATGACCTATGCGCAGGATAACCAGGTTTGCAACGTTGGCACCGCAGGTCGTTGGACTGCTCAGAAAGCAAGATACGCTTCTCTTGAGAATGCTCTTAACGCTCTTGTAGAGGGTACCCCCGAAGTCGTTCCCACGACTACCGTAACTCTCAATACCGCAAATAATTATAATTGGTACGGCTATCTTAACGTTGTTAACGTAATTCCCGACACTGAGACCGAAGGTCTTCGTGCGGAAGGAACTCCGTACAAAGTATTCCTTACCGAAATGCTTGCAATTATGAACGGCAACGGCGCTGCTTCCGATGCCGCGTACATGAATTCCTATGCAATGTCCGACGGAACTCTTCTTAAAGATTACGCTCAGGATACTTTCGGCGCCTATGCTTATGTTCTTCGCGGCGGCAGACAGAAGGCTGCCGACTACTGGAACAGCAAACTCAGCGTTGGCATTACTCTCGGCAACAACAGCTACACCTACACCAACGCCGCTTCTCAGAACACTTATGATGCAGCCAAATATCAGGCAGCGATAGACGCGCTTAATGATTATATGGCAAATACCGGTGACTCCAGCTGCTTCGATGTTGAAAACGGCGGCGGCAGATTCTTCGATCAGAGAACAAAGTACAACGCTCTCGTTGCTGCTGTTGACGCTCTTCCTCAGGCTCCCGTTGACTTCTCCGATGTTGTCACCACCGACGCAGATCTTGAACTTCTCGTAGCTTTCTATGAGAACGTTGACGTTGAGTCCTACAAGATGAAAGAAGTTGTTCAGACTTGGGCTCGCGCTATGTATGATGGCGCTAAAGCCGGCAAGACCGCAGCTGAAATCATTTATGACGGCTACAATGTTACATGGCATTGGGAAAATGTCATCCGCGATGAAGTTCTTCTTTCTAATGGTGCAAAAACCGCAGCCGACGCTGTGATGCTTGACAATACTCTCTGGCCCGGCGGAACCGCTATCACCGACCAGAACCAGATCACTTACAATGCTGTTCAGTATCAGGAAGTTTATGATCTGTGGGTTTTGATCAGAGATACTTACAGACAGGATTACATGAACACCAAGACTTCCATGGTAGTCAACAAGTGCGAAGAGCTGAGAACAAAGATTCAGGCTCTCGAAGCTTCTTCTCTTCCGTTTACTACGGAACAGAAAGAAGCTTACAGCGTTCTTAAAGATTATGTTCCCATTTACCGCGGAAGAGTTGAAAGAGTCGTTCTTGATTCCAACAAAGCAACCGCTATTTATAAAGACTATGTGGCTATCGTAGAAAGAGCTGAAGGCTACATTGCCCTTGACTGGGTAACCGGCACTTCCGCATCCTATCCTTCCGTTGAAGAGATGCACGCTCTCATTATGCCCGGAGCTATGGGTGGTTCTCTTGAAAACGATTGGTATCCGTTCCGTCAGGCATTCGGTCTTGACAACAACGGTTACGACACATTGCTTAACAATACTTACAATGCATGGGTAAAATCCGGCAAATATACCGAGGCTTCTCTTGCAGATGTAAAGGCAAGAATTGACAACTTTGAAGCTGCTAACCTTTCCGGCAACCGCAGCTCCAACAACACCGACGCGGGAGCTCAGGAAGACATCGAATACTATCAGGCATTCCTTGTTGAAAAACCGGTTGGTCCTGTTTCTACGTTGAAGATAGCCGGAGCAAACGTATCTCTTCAGGAGAGCATATCGTTGTTCTTTGCAATAGATCCTGCTTGTGCAAGCGAATATACCGATCTTTATGTAGAGTTCAAGAAAGGTGACGTAGTTACCACAAGTTCTGAAACCGTAAATCTCGGCGGAAGAACCTGTTTCAGATTCTCCAATATCGCAGCGAAGGAAGTAAACGATACAATAACCGTAACGCTTTACGGAACATTCAACGGCAAAGTTTATAAAGCTGAAGAGTATTCGTACTCTGTAGCAACTTATTGCTATAACAGACTTGCGAAGTCCAGCGACGCTAAATTTAAGAGAGTCTGCGTAGATCTTCTTAATTACGGTGCTGCTGCACAGACATACTTCTCCTACAATACCGAAAATCTTGCAAACGCTGCACTTACCGATGAGCAGAAGGCATTTGGTTCCACCGAATACTCCGCTCTTACCGATAACAGAACCAACAGTGGCGAGTATACCGATTACGGAGTAAAGGCGTTCAATCTTGTATACGAAGAAGTAATCAAAGTACTTGTAGCAGTTGAAGCGAAAGATCTTAACGGAGTAGTTGCGAAAGTAACGCTTGACGGAAAAGTATATGAAATAGCATCTTCTGAATTTACACCGCTCACGATCGGCGGCGTACAGTGCTATGCATTCTATTTCACAAACATTCTTCCGAATCAGACGAGATCCGTATTCTCTGTAACGCTTGAAAAAGACGGTGTTGCGGTAGGTAACACGATGACGTACAGCATCGAGTCCTATCTTGCAAGACAGATTCCGCGTACTACCAATGCGGCATATAAAGATCTTATGGAATCTACCGCTAAATACAGTGACGCTTGCGTTGCTATGTACGGCTGATATCACATAGATATCTAATGCGTATTTTATTAAAGGAGGTGAAAATAGATGATCAGACCTGAATTTGAAATCATAATGGTTGAAGATGTTATCACAACATCTGCGATTCAGCCCTCTGCGCCGGAAATTCCCAATACCGGAGAATGGGACTACTAGTCATTGATGACTATTAGGTTTTTCCCGCCGAATACTCGGGCGACCGTTTATTCGGCGGGAAACCCTCTTAAAAGGGTTTTCTCAAATTTTAAACTGTATATGAAGATGAGAGATAAAACATGGTTTTATAGTTGATCTTTTTATATAGAAATTTTAGGAGTGTTTATCGTCTGTATCTCTGGTATTTACGCTTTCTTATTTTCACGCTTCATATCGCAAGGAGGTCAATAAATATGAAGAGTAATTTTGTTTGCATTCTGGTTTGTGTTTCGGTTGTTTTGTTGCTTTCTCTCTGCGCTTGCACCGCGTCGAGAAAGGACGATCCGACATCCGAACCTACGTCTCAGCACACAACGGCTTCTTCTTCGTATAGCGGCGGGCTTACTGAAAAAACATATGACCCGAGTCATGAGGAGTCAGGCGATTTCGGTTCGCTTTTCGGAAGTGACGCTTCGGCTTCTACACAAAAGGGAAGCCAATCGGCACAGGAGAAGACAACAGAGAAAAAGCCCGATGATGCGGAACCGTCAGGAAGTTCCGCAGGTTTGAATGTTGAAGAAAACACGGAGGATTCGGATTGGAATCCATGGTTTTGAATGATAAACTTGTTTTAGGTTTGGCGGGACTTTCGATTCTTGTTCGTTTTCGCTGTTCTCAATTCAGAGAGTTTTGCTCAAAATATATAATGCCTGACTGCGATATTGTCGATTTTGAGGTCTTTGTGACCGATGAGCAAATTGCAGAAGAGATGGCGTGCGGCTCGCAGACCGAATGTGAAGCGGAAATATTGTGTATATACAGAGCGATAGCGGAAAAACTTCCGCTTTACAACAGATTTGTTATGCACGGGGCGGCGATTTCGTTTGAGGATAAAGCGTATATTTTTACTGCCGCAAGCGGAACGGGCAAATCAACGCATATCAGACTTTGGCGCAAAGCATTCGGAAATCCTGTCGGAATTATTAACGGCGATAAGCCTGTAATAGAAATCAAAGATGACGGGACGAGCCTTGTCTACGGCACGCCGTGGGCAGGGAAAGAGCGTTGGGAAAAAAATGTGTGTTTCCCTCTCGGCGGTGTCTGCGTTTTGCATCGCGCAGAGAAAAATTCAATCAAAAAACTTTCCGCTTCCGAGGCGCTGTTGCCTGTTATGCATCAGATATATCTCCCGAAAGCAGAGCATTCGGCACAGCTTCAACTGGAACTTGCAGACAAGTTCTTGCAAAGCGCTCCGTTTTGGTCTCTTTTCTGCAATATCGGTTTTGAGGCTGTCAGAGTCAGTTTTGAAGCAATGACAGGAAATTGTTTCAACAGTTATTTTATTGAAAATGAGGTTAAGTGATTATGAAAATAAAAGACGGATTTGTTCTGCGTGACATCGCGGGTGATACCGTTGTTATTGCCACAGGAGAGATAAGTAAAACATTTCATGGAATGATAAGACTCAATTCCACGGGAAAAGAAATATGGGAAATTCTTTCTTCCAGAGATCTTTCCGAAGATGAAGTTATTGCAGAAATGGCAAAAAGACATGATGCAAAGCCCGAAGAGATATCAGAGGGCGTTATTGCGTTTATTTCGAAAATAAAAGAGGCAGGGCTTTTTGAGTAATGAGCATTGAAGAGGGCTTGAAGAAGAACGGGTATCATGCTTCTACGACTTCCGGATACAGTATGTATCCGCTTCTTCGTGACAGACGTGACAATATAGTTGTTCGCCCTTGTTCGGGACGGTTGAAAAAATATGATGTGCCGCTTTATAAACGAGGCAATGAATATGTTCTTCACCGTATCATAAAAGTTCTTCCCGACGGCTATGTCATTTGCGGAGACAACTGCATAAACAAAGAGTACAACATCAAGGATGAAAATATTCTCGGAGTTTTGACAGAGGTTTATCGCAATAATAAAAAGATAAATATGGACGGTTTGCCGTACAAAATATATGTTCGCATGTGCCGTTTTTTTTACCCTTTGCGAGTTGCTTACAAAAAGACCCTTTGTTTACTTTCCTCTGTTAAGCACAAGTTATTTAAAAAAGGTAATCCTACATGAGTAAAAAATCCGTAATCATTATTTTCGTATGTTTGTTGCTTTGTAGTGGCATGATAATAGGAGCGATTTTTTTTCGAAATAATAGAAATTCAGATGAGAAACAACTGTCAGATTCGATTTCATCCATTGCAAAATTGAATCAACTTGAAAACGAAAAATTTGTTTTGGAAAAAAGACTTCTAGTAAAAAAAGAGTTACTTGAAAAACAAGCAAAAGGAAAAGGTACTATTTCTTTCGTTTGCGTAGGAACACATCGTAAGGCTTATGATGTTGTTTTTGCCGAAACAAGAAACCGCAATATTCCATGCACGATAGTTCTTACTACTGATTTGAATATTGATGTTCCCAAGGGCATTACAACTTCTCAACTTCGAGAAATGGTAGATTCCGGTTGGGAGATAGCTCTTGCTTTTCCGACTGGTAGTAACCACCCTATATCAAAAATTAAAGAAAGCATACAAAAACTTGATGAACTCGGTTTTGAAGTTGGACATACTGTTTATTTCAATCGTTCCGAGTATACGGCAAATTATGACAGGGAACTTTATAATTTGGGCTTTTACAGCGTCATAGAACATGGCGAATCTCAGATAACCGTTGATTCTAATGGTATTACACTCTCTGCAGCAGATGAGAATTCTATTTGGAAAGTTCGTGGGTACGGTTATGCTCAAGTCGGAAAAGTCGAGACCCTTTCTCGTGTCAAAGAGAATGGTGGTTCTGTTTTTATAGAGGTAAGTTTCGATTCTTCATATCTATGGTCCTATTGTATTCGGAATAGTTTGGTAAATGTTTTTTCGAGATGCTTGGAACTTGATATGAACACTGTTTGCGTGAAGCCCGTGTCAGGAGTTCATGACTATTTGATTTCACAACAGAACGGAGAGATCTCAGTTGACAGTAAACTTGAAGCCGAAGTTATGGATTTGGAAAAAAAGATTACTGACATTGAAGCGGAAATTAGAGATCTTCGTGATTTTACAAAAAAATAAGAAAAAACGCCCTGTTTGGCGTTTTTTGTAAAGAGAGCGGGCTTCGAAAGAAGCCCGCCTTTATATCGCTTGTTTTTTGTTTTCTTTTTTAATTAAGCGAAAATTCGTTTCTGAACTCTTCGAAAGTGTTCTGGAAATCTGTCGAACTTTCCGTTTTGACGCGGTTGAGATATTCGTGCGTATCGAATTCCGCGGCTTTCAGTTCAATCATTGCAACCGCTATGTTCGAGCAATGGTCCGCTATGCGTTCGAGGTTTGTCAATAGGTCATTGTAGACAAAACCGAGGTCAAGGGTGCAGTCACCGTCGCGCAGACGCTTTATATGTCTTATCTTTATTTCATCACAAAGGTCGTCGATGACCTGTTCGAGCGGCTCGACCTTTTTCGCCATGGCAATGTCGTTGTCCGTGAAAGAATCAACCGTCAGGATCACTATTTTAGAGAGCGCTGAACTGATAACCCCGAGGTCTTTTTGTGCGGCGGGGGAGAACACAAGTTTCTTTGCGTTCATCTCTTTTGCCGCGTTTGCAATATTTACCGCGTGGTCTCCGATGCGCTCAAAATCGCCTATCGTATGCAGGAATTTCGATGCTTCGCTGCTCTGTTCCTGCGTCAACTCGCGTCGTGTCAGTTTGACAAGGTATGTTCCGAGTTTGTCTTCGTAGCGGTCGAGAACCTCTTCTTTTGCCTGAACCTTGCGGTAGCCCTCTTCGGAGTACCCGTAAAGCAGGTTCATCGCTCTGGAAAGGTTCTTTCTCGCTTTTCGCGCCATCGCACAAACCGCTTCGTTGCTCTGTTCAAGCGCTATTGCGGGGTGGGTGAGGAATCGTTCTTCGAGTTTGTCTATATCGTCCGAGTCTTCTTCGTCGTCCGGCTTGTCCTTGAATATGAAAGTAACTATCTTTTCAAGCACTTTTGTGAACGGCATAAGCACAACGACAGTGGCAAGTCTGAAAAGCGTGTTCATCAGCGCAATGGAGACCATGTTCATTTCCATATCCATGAAGGGGAAACCACCGAAAATCGCATCCGCAGCATAGAATACCGATGCCCATATAACGACGCCGAGAATGTCAATAAGCAGATATACAAACGCGGTTCTTTTGCCCGCAACGCTCGCTCCGAGAGCTGAAAGAAGAACGGGAACAGCCGCGCCTATCGCTATACCCATAACTATCGGGAGCGCTATCTCAAACGAAATCGCTCCTGTGACGGAAAGCACCTGCAAGATTCCGACGGTCGCAGATGCGCTCTGCAAGACGCACGTTATAAGCATACCCGCAACTATTCCGACAAAGGGGTTCGAGAACGTAGGCGCAAGTTTCGCAAACAGTTCTGAAACGCCCGTGCCGTCCTTTATAACGTCGCTCATCATCGACATTCCGGTCATCAGAACCGCAAAGCCGAGAAGGATGTCTCCGATATGGTTTTGTGTCGGGCTTTTGCAGAACATTCGCAGGATTATTCCTATAACGGCAACAACACACGTCAAAGTCGATGTTGAAAGCAGTTTGACCCATACCGAGCCTCCGTCGCCGTCCATGCCCGAAAGACAGACAACCCAGCCCGTGACGCTTGTTCCGAGTATCGCTCCGAGAATGATGCCTATCGCCTGACGCATCTTCATCATGCCCGAATTGACAAATCCGACCGCCATGATAGATGTCGCCGACGAGGACTGAATAATCGCCGTAACTCCGGTTCCAAGCAAAACGCCTTTCAGCGGGGTATTTGTTAACTTGAAAAGAATCATTTCAAGTTTGTTTCCCGCGACGTTTTTCAGACCGCTTCCCATTAAAAGCATTCCGAAAAGGAACAACGCGACGCCGCAAAGTAACCCTACGACTACGTCCATAATGTTTCTCCTTAAAAATCATAAGTCGGATTTTGCCGACTGTCTGCTTTTTATATTATAACAAAAGTCCGCATAAACTTCAAGCCCTTTTTGACAAAAAATCCGTCCGTCATTATATATTGTATACTTTTCATCAGTTTTTTCGGAGTGCTGTGCTTTGCTATGTGAACATTTATTGAACAATTCGCTTTTTCGAGTGCTTTTTGTTTGTATTTGTGATATAATCATCAGACCCGCAGATGTGAAAAGTCTTATATATAAATAGGTTGAAAAAAATGAATAAATTAAAAAATAACGGAAATTTCATAAGAACCGCTTTACGGTTGGCTGTGCCTATCGCATTTCAGAATCTTCTGACTTCATGCGCCACGCTTGTCGATACCGCAATGGTCGTAGGTCTCGGGAACGACGCGACGTCGGCAATGGGCGTTGCGTCACGTTTCAGTTTTTTGCTGAACGTTATCTGTTTCGGATTCGCTTCGGGCTGTTCGGCGTTGCTTTCTCAATATTGGGGCGCAGGAGATCGTGTCAACATTCGCCGTTCAACGGGCTTTGCAATAACCGTTGCGATGAGTTTCGGAATTATATATACCGCCGCACTTTTGGTTTTTCCTAATGCTTTGGCAAGCATTTTCACGGACAACGAAACGATTATAACCCTTGCAGGAGAATATCTTTCGACTTTTGCATTCGCCGTTCCGTTTCTTGTTTTTTCGCAGATAATGTGCATTGCGCTCCGCTCCGTCGAATGCGTTATGATACCGCTTGTTTCCTCTTTCGTGTCGGTCGGAGTCAACATCTTTTTCAATTATTGCTTCATCGGCGGAAATCTCGGTTTTCCCTCTCTCGGGCTTCGCGGTGCGGCAATCGGTTCGGTTCTCGGCTGTGCCGTACAAACGGTTGTTATCCTTATTTCCGTCTTTGTTGCAAAAACTCCGTTCAAAGGCGGTTTCCGAGACTATTTTTCGTTCTCGCGTCCGTTTGTCAAAAAGTATTTCGGCATCGCCGCGCCCGTGTTGTTGAACGAAACTATGTGGGCGATAGGCACAAATATATATGTTATGGTAATTGCGCGTCAGGGCGTGGAAAATCATGCGGGATATACCCTGTATGAAAATATTCAGCAGATATTCTTTGTATTCTTCGTCGGAATCTGCGGCGCTGCCGCCGTTATGGTCGGTATGCAGGTGGGAAAAGGCGACCATGAAGAGGCATACAAGGTTGCTCGACGTTTTGCCGTTATGACGCCGTGTGTGGGCGTTGTTCTCGGTGCCGTTCTTATTGTGCTCCGTAATCCCATTCTTTCGCTGTTCCCGATAGAGACCGAGACCGCCCGTTCCGTTGCTTCCGATTGTCTTTTGTTTTATGGTTGTTGGATAGCGATAAGAATGATACAGTACACGCTTGTCTGCGGTGTATTCCGCGCGGGCGGCGATACAAAAACCGGTTGTATTTACGAAATGATAGGTCTTTACGGTGTCGGAATTCCCGCAGTTCTGATAACGGGACTTTTGATAAAACCGACGCATTTTGTCGTTATAATAATCGTTATGTTTGTTGCGGAAGACGTGAGCAAGGGCATACTTTGTGTCCGTCATTTCCGCTCGCGTAAATGGATAAAACAGATTACCGAAAATGCTCCGAGGGAGGAAAGTCGATGACACCTTTCGACATCTCCGCACTGCCCGGCAAAAAGCGCGCGCTTTATCATATCTGTGTGCTTCTCATATATGCCCTGATAGGTTGGATATGGGAGACCGTCACTCTCTCCGCAATGGCGGGGCATTATGTTAAGCGCGGATTTTTGATTCTTCCGTTTTGCCTGATATACGGTTTCGGCGCAAACTTTATACTTCTGCTTTACCGCAAACTGAAAAAGTTGAATCCCGCGGCGTTTGCACTTGTCTGTGCCGTTATAATAACCGCATTTGAACTGTTGACTGCGTTTGGGCTTGATTTCTTGTTTCACACCCGCCTTTGGTCCTATGAAACATGGCCGCTGAACCTGAACGGTTATATATGTCTGCCCGTCAGTATTATCTGGGGCATTATGAGCCTTTTTGTGGTTTATGTTTCGCAGCCTTTGATAGACGCCGTTATACTTCCGCTTTTGCGGAAACGCGCCGCTTCCGTCGCCGTATGGTGCTTCTTTATATGCGTTGCGAGCGAATATGTTTTCCGAATGGTCGAACTGTTTTTAAATAATTAAGAGAGCCCTTTCAAGGACTCTCTTTTTCTTATCTGTTGTCAAGTAATGCTTCAAGCGTTTTGGCTATGTCTGCGTTTATGCAGATGCTTCGCTTTTCGAGTTCCCGCGCCGTAACCGCCTGCCCGAGGTTCAAACAGGCGTAAACCGCATTCTCTCTTTCGGCGGTCATACGCAGAAACGGATATTTGATTATCGAGGGCGTGTTGAACCCTACGCCGAGTTCCAAAAACAGCAGTTTTTGTCCACGTCTTGCACGCAGAAACGCCGTATACCGTTCCGCTGCCGCATCCCAGCCCGCGTCCTGCACAAATGTTTCGTCCGTTCGCAGATTCATCGCCATCGGCGCTCCGCAAACGGGACATCTTGGCAACAGTTCGGTCGGGATTTTCATATTTTTCTGTTCTTTGACCATCTGCCGAACGGCTTGTTCGTTGTCGTATGTTACCTGTCTGCACGGGTGTGAACATTGAAAAAGTCCGTAGTCGCCCTGCGTGTAGAACAGCCGCTTCTTGTCAAACCCCGCAAGTTGGAACTGATGATCCACATTCGTTGTCAGCACAAAATAATCTTTTCCGTCAAGCAGCGCATGCAAGTCCTTGTACGGCTTTCCGACATCGACTTCATAACGGTTGCAGAGTATTTGTCGCGACCACCACGCCCAATATTCTTCCTGTGTTTCGAACGGATAAAAACCTCCCGAGTACATATCCGTTATTCCGTATTTTTCGCGAAAATCCGAAAAGTAATTTTCAAAGCGCTTTCCACCGTAATCAAAACCCGCCGCTGCGGAGAGTCCCGCACCCGCACCTACAACGACCGCGTCCGTTTCATGAAGAACTTTTGCAAGTTCAGCCGTTAATGCCGAAAATTCGTCTGTAAATGTCGAGGTCTTTTTGCAGGAAAACATTGAATATCACCTTTATATCTTTGTTTGCTTTGAGAAAATTGCGGACTGTTTTGATTGCTATGTGCGCCGCTGTTTCGTTCGGAAAATGAAATTCTCCTGTTGAAATACAGCAAAAAGCAACGCTTTTTATCCCTTTTTTCGCAGCAAGAGCGAGACAGTTTGTATAGCAAGACGCAAGTTCTTTTTCGTCTTTTTCCGTGAGCTTGCCGCCTATTATCGGTCCGACCGTGTGCAGAACGTATTCACTCGGCAGGTTATATGCTTTTGTCAGTTTTGCTTTGCCGGTCGGTTCGAGGTATCCCTGTTCGGTCATGATTCTGTTGCATTCAAGACGCAGTTGCACGCCCGCAAAGGTGTGGATAGCGTTGTCTATGCAGAGATGGCATGGCGCAAAACAGCCTAACAGACGCGAGTTTGCCGCATTGACTATCGCGCCGCATTTCAGCGTCGTTATATCGCCCTGCCAAAGATATATTCCGTCTTCGACAGGTTCGAGAGTGTTCGCGTCCGTTATCCCTTTTTCCCGTATTTCTTCTTGCAGATAAGCGTCCTGCACCCGCAAAAACTCTGCGTTCGGTTCTTTCGGTTCGCGTATATTCAAAAGCGAGCGCAAAACTCTTTTTTGCTCCTCTTCGTTCATCGGCGGAAGGGAAGCCCTACACGCCTCCCTCTCTTTGAGCAGATATTTTATCAAAAACAGCCGTCTTTCGCTTTGTGTCATGACTTCTCTTCCTCCGAAAATGCAGGTCTTTGTCCCCGCTTTTATTTGCCGACAACGCTGATACGCTGTCCGATGTGGTTTCCTTTTTCGAGTTCGTCCGTAAGCGCCAGCGCATAGTCCGCATAACTGATAACGCTTTCGCCCTTTTCGTTCAACATCAGTTCTTCGCCGCCGAGGATATATTCTCCCGTGCGCGTTCCGTCCGCCTGATAGTCCGCCGCGGGGCTGATATAAGTCCACCTGACGTCATTTCTGCCGCGCAGAAGTTTTAACGCCTCGTCATGCGCTGCCGCAAGGGGCTTGAATGTGTCGGGCAAAAATTTTTCTTTCTGATTGTCAGTTATTCATTTCTTCAATTCGTTTTTTGCCGTGTTTTTTGACAGAAAAAGCCCCGCAAGAAGAACTGTCGGAAAAATAACAGCCGCAAATATTCCTTTATGTAAGTTTTCGCCTGCCGCGCTTGAAGCAAGCCCCGCAAGTGTAGGTCCTCCCGAACAACCGAGATCTCCCGCCAACGCCAATAATGCAAAAAGTGCCGTTCCGCCGCCTTTTATTGATACGGCGGCTTTGCTGAAAGTTCCCGGCCACATGATTCCTACGGAAAAGCCGCATACAGCGCAGCCGATGAGTCCGACCGCAGGAGACGGCACGAAAGCAATAACAATATACGAAGCAATACAAAGTACCGTGCTTGCCGTCATACACTTATCGAGGTTCAGTTTGTCGCCGTACTTGCCGTAAATAAGCCTTGAAAAGCCCATAAGTGCCGCGAATGCCGTAGGTCCCGCAAGGTCTCCTACGGTTTTGTTGACGCCGAGTCCCTGTTCCGCAAAAGTCGATGCCCATTGGCTGACAGCCTGCTCGGATGCTCCCGCACAAGCCATCATAAGCATAAGCAACCAAAAAATCTTTGTTTTGAATAATTGCTTAACGGACAGACCCGTTTCGCCCTCTTCAATAAGGGAGAACATCGGAACTTTTGTGAAAAACAGTCCGTTTATAACGGGAACAGCCGCCCATATCAGCGCAAGTATCTTCCAGTTTTCTATTCCGAACAGAGCAAAAAACGCAGTTGAAAGAAGAACCACGCCCATGTGCCCCCAGCAGTAAAACGAGTGGAGCAGGCTCATTGCTTTTTCTTTGTTGTCCGTTGGGCAAGCCTCAACTATGGGACTTATCAACACTTCTATAAGCCCGCCGCCGACCGCATATATCGCAACGGAGACCACTATGCCCGCAAATGCGCTCGGAAAGACTTCGGGAAGTATCGTCAGCAGAATAAGCCCCGCCGCCGAACAAGCGTGAGCGATAATGACGGATATTCTGTATCCTATTTTGTCAACGAATTTCGCCGACAACAGGTCAATAAGCAGTTGTATGGCAAAATTTATCGTTATCAAAATCGTTATCTGTGAAAGAAGTATCGAATACGATGTCTGAAACGTGACGAACAGCAGCGGCACAAAATTGTTGACTATCGCCTGAACGATATAGCCCACAAAGCAGGCGTACATCGTGTTTTGATAATGCGGTTTGTTCATTTTTTCAGTTCTCATTTTTTTACTCTCTTTTTCGGCAGGGGAGTTATCTTGGCAAGCAGTTCGGTTACTTCTCTTGCCAGATCACGGTTTTCTATGTCGAGAATATAGTGCTCTTTCGCTCCGTCATACGGAAGACCCTTTTCCGCATTCTGCATAAGCGTTTCGAGTTCGGGCAGAATTTTAACAAAAACCGTATCGTCGCACACAAGCAATACGGGTTTATCGTCTGCATAAACCATATATTCTCCGAACATCTTTTTGTATCGGATAACACCGACGCCCTCTATTTGTTCACATACAAATTTAATGTAACTTTCTGTTGTCGCCATATCGTCTCCTTATATATGCAGGCAAAATGCCTTGTAATCCGTGAATTTTTCTGCGCCGAAGCGTTTTGCGAGTTCGGTCTCCCTCTCGTCTTCCGTAAACCAATACATTGCCTTTGCGCTCACGTTTTTCTTTGTCTCGTTCAATGCCGCAGTTAGCAACTCTTCCGCCGTAGTGCCGTCAAAACCGTCCGAAAAATCGAGTCCGAATATTTCTGCAATATTTCCCGCAAAAACAAAGTATATTGCCGCCGCTTTCCCGTTCTTTTCCGTCAGGTATATTCGCCACTTGTCACCGTCGAAGTACGCCTCGGTCAACCGTTTTGTGTTCCAATACATCTCGACTTTATCATGCAATTTCGCAAAGACCGCAAGATTATTTTTCGTCAGCGGTTCAACTCTTCCGCTTTCGGGCTGCGGCTCATAATTCGAGAAAAACAGAATGTTTACCGCACTTTCTTCTATTATTTCAAAGCCGTTTTCGATTGTCGCCGAAACGGCTCTTTCGTTTTGTGACGGAAATCCCGCGGTGACTTCGTATCCCGCGTACTTTTCTTTCAGCAACGCAGCGAACTCCGCAAACTGCTCTTTTTCAAATCCGTCCGTTTCAAACGCTTCGAGACTTATGTGTTTATCTTCTTTCATTACATAAAAATGTATCCAACCGCGCATCTCGCCGCCGTGCTCAAAAATGTATATCTCTTCGTTTTCGCTCTCAAATCCTCGTTTTGCGATTGCAAGAAAATCCTCTTTTGTCTTTATTCCGTCCGCATAAGACGGGAACGAAGATCTCGACGGGTCAAGCGCAAGCACATAAGCCCGTTCGGAATATTCTTCAAATTCGTTTGCCGTAGGTATTCTTAACATACTATAAAGTTCCTTTCAACAGTTTCTGCAAAAACAGCACATCGAGTTCTTTTCCGAATTTTACGCCGACCTTTTCAAGCCGCCCTGAGTGTGTGAATCCGTGTTTTTTATGAAAAAGAACGCTGGCGGCGTTTTCTTCCGTCACCAATGAAATTATGTTTTCGAAACCGCGTGCTGCCGCTTCTTTTTCGATTTTGTCAAGAAGCAACGAGCCGAGCCCCCTTGATACGGTGTTTTTGTCGGGATATATCGAAAGGTCTGTCGTTTTTCTGTATGCGGAACGCGGATTGAACGTGTCAAGATATGCGTAGCCGACCGTTTTCCCGTGTTCTTCCGCAACAAAAAACGGGTATTTTTCGGTTATGCGCAAAAAACGCGCTTCAAATTCTTCGACCGTCAGCGGTGTTTCTTCAAAAGTCACTGTTGTATTTTCAATATAATAATTGTAAATTTCGACGCACGCGCCGCAGTCTTTCAATTCCGCTTTTCTGATAACCGAACTCATTTTTCGTTCTCTTTTCGTGGCTTTTGCCGTATTATATCACATCTTTCCGATTTTTTCAAGATATTGATTTTTACTGTGCGATATGCTATAATTATTTCATATCGGAAAGGAGTTACGAATGTGGAACAGGATAAGCTCATAAAATATGCCGTAGAACTGCAAAGTCTTGCTCAGGCGGGACTTTTTTACGGAAAAGACGTTTACGACCGCGAACGCTATGAACGTATACGCGAGATCTCTGCCGAGATGATCGCGGATAAGACAGAACTTCCTCTTGACACCGTAAAGGGGCTTTTCTGCTCCGATTACGGCTATCAGACGCCGAAAATAGACACCCGCGCTGCAATTTTCAGGGACGGAAAAATTCTGCTTGTTCATGAATCGAACGGAACTTGGTCTCTGCCGGGCGGTTGGTGCGAAGTCGATATGTCGCCGGTTGCGAACACCGTCAAAGAGGCAAAGGAGGAGGCCGGAAGGGATATAGTCGTCAAATCGGTCATCGCCGTTCAGGACAGATCATTGCACAATCAGCCGCTGTATGCTTACGGTGTGGTCAAGATATTTTATCTGTGCGAAGAACTCGGCGGCGAATTTTGCGAAAATTCGGAGACCGTCGGCGTCGGATATTTTGCGGAAGACGAACTTCCGACGCTTGCGGAGGAAAAATGCAACGCGGAACAGGTAAAAATGTGTTTTGCGGCGGGACGCGCTTCCGAATGGAAAACATTGTTTGATTGATCTTTGTTTACCCATAAAAACATTTAAGGTATTAAAACGTGTATTTTTAATTGTTTGCCATACCTTAATAATCCCGAAACAGTTTTGTAAAAGAACAACGCTATAATCTATCTGCATTTTGATTTTGAAAGGACAGTTCCCGTGAAACAGGCAAAGAAAAAACAGGGAATAGATATGCTTCACGGTTCGATTTGGAACAAGTTGCCTCTTTTTGCGCTGCCTGTTGCCGCGACCGCGATCCTCGAACAACTTTTCAACGCTTCCGACATTGCGGTTGTCGGAAACTTTACGGGCGGCGAAAAGACTGTTGCTGTTGCCGCAGTCGGAGCAAACAGCCCGATAATAGGACTTATCGTTAATCTTTTTATCGGAATAGCTTTGGGCGCGAATGTTGTTATCGCCAACGCGATAGGCAGAAACGACGAAAACGGCGCGTCCCGCGCCGTGCATACTTCAATAATCGTTTCCGTCATAGGCGGACTTGCTGTTGCGTTGATTGGCGAACTTGCAGCCGCGCCGCTGCTGTCGACTCTGAACGTTCCCTCCGATGTTTTTGATTTGGCTCTTCTTTATCTTCGTATATATCTTCTCGGAATGCCCGTTATTCTGCTTTATAATTTTGAGGCCGCCGTTTTTCGCAGTGTTGGTGATACAAAAACACCGCTTATAACGCTTGCCGTTTCGGGCGTTCTGAATGTTCTGCTGAATCTGTTTTTTGTTATAGTTCTGCACATGAACGTCAACGGCGTTGCGATAGCGACCGTTATTTCAAACGCGGTCAGCGCGGTAATTCTTTTCATAAAACTGATGAAGTCGGAAAAATATATTCGCCTTGAACCTAAAAAACTCAGAATAGATCTTCCGACGCTCGGAAAAATTCTGCGCATAGGACTGCCCGCGGGCGTGCAAAGCGCGGTCTTTTCCGTTTCCAACATTGTCATTCAGTCTGCCATAAACAGCCTCGGAAAAGTTGTAATGGCGGCTTCGAGCGCAGCGTTCAATATCGAAATATTTGCATACGACGTAATGAACTCTTTCAGTCAGGCGTGCACGACATTTGTCGGTCAGAATTATGGCGCGGGACAACTCAAACGCTGTCGTAAAACGCTGTTTTTATGCCTTATCGAGGACGCTGTCGCAACCGCCGCGGCAATAGGCATAGTTCTTCTGTCGGGCAGGTTCCTGCTCTCGATATTCAACAATGACCCTGCGGTTATAGACCTCGGTTATGTTCGCCTTGTAACAATCTTCTTTGCGTATATTTTCAGTATGCTTTATGAGGTAATGTCGGGGTATCTGCGCGGATTCGGCATCTCTCTGACGCCCGCGATACTGACAACTCTCGGTGTTTGCGGGGTGCGTATCGTTTGGATCGCCGCCGTTTTTCCGAAAAGCAGAACGTTCGAAACCATAATGACCGCATATCCAGTCAGCCTTTCGCTGACAGCGGTTTTGATATTCATAGCGCTTCTTATCGCACACCCGTCACGCCGTTACGCTTCAAAATTTGTGACGCAGAAAGTGACGGACAACAACTGATATAAAAGGAAAGGGAAAAAAGAAATGAGCAGTATATGCGGTGCGGATTGTTCCGCCTGTAAAATGAAAGACGAATGTCGGGGGTGCGCAGAGACCTGCGGCAGCCCGTTCGGAGGAAAATGTATTGCAGCCGAGTACATAAGATTCGGAGGGAAGACCGCCTATGAAACGTTCAAACGCGGCTTGCTTGACGAAATAAACGCATTGCTTGCCTATGAGGAACTTCCGAAAGCGGACGCGCTTTATGAACTTTGCGGCGCATTCGTCAATCTTGAATATTCTCTCCCGAGCGGAGAAAAAGTAAAATTTCTGAACGATAAAAACGTTTATCTCGGCTCGCAGATAGAGTTCGCCGACCTCGGCGTTTGCTACGGCGTCGTTGCTGATAAAGATTTCATTCTTGTCTGCTCTTACAGCGTGAACGGCAGCGAACCCGAAATAATTATTTACAAAAGAAGATAGGAGACGTTGTTTTGGGACAGGCAATACAGCAGATTATAGATTCTCCATGGTTTTTCCGTGCGCTTGCGCTTGTAGTTCTTGCGTTTTTCTACGGAATATATTTTGCAAAACAAATCGCGCAGAAAAAACGCGGAATACAGACCCGTCAGATAGGTCGCCGAAAAGAAAAAGGACTGCGCACGGTCGAACTTCTGATGGCGGCGGCAACGCTTTCCGTCGTTGTTGCGGAACTCGTCTCCGTTGCGCTTGATTGGAACTATATGCCGTCGGGAGCACGTTTTACGGGCTTCTGTCTCGGTTTGTGCGGCGACGTTCTGTTCCTCATATCCGTGCTTTTCATGAAAGACAGCTGGCGAGCGGGCATTCCCGAAAAAGACAAGACGAAACTTGTCACAAGCGGTATTTACAGATATTCCAGAAATCCTGCTTTCTGCGGATTTGATTTGATGTATATCGGCGTTTTGTTGCTCTTTTTCAACCCCGTTTCTCTTGTATTTTCCGCTTTTGCCGTTGTAATGCTTCATTTGCAGATATTGCAGGAAGAGAAATATATGCTCAAAACATTCGGCGACGAATATGCCGGTTATAAAAAAACCGTTTTCCGTTATCTCGGACGTCGTTCGAAAAAGAAACAGCAGGGGGAGTAAATATGCAAAAAATAGAGTTAAAGCGCGTGTATCGCCACTTCAAAGGCGATTATTATCTTGTCGAAGACATTGCCCGTCATTCGGAAACGGGCGACGAATATGTCGTTTACCGCAAACTTTACGGTGACGGCAGTTTATGGATTCGTCCGCTTGATATGTTTTTGAGCAAGGTGGACAAGATAAAATATCCCGATTGCAGCCAGGAATACCGTTTTGAATTGCAGAACATAGAAAGCGTTGCAAAGCATTGAATAACATGGCAATGCTCGGCAATATTTGCAATACATTTGAAAAGAAAGGTATATTGCGTTTTTTTATAAAACAGGACCGTCCGTATCGGTTTTCCCGAAACGGACGGTCTCTCTTCTATTCTGCTTTCATATCGTATTCAACGTTGTTTATTATAAGCACATCGTCAGTCTGCCAATGCATTTCGACTCTTGACAAAGCGCCCAATTCCCGACGTAAATGTCTTTCTTCGGTTTGCGGATTTCAAGTATTAAGAAGTCAATATCGTTGTTTTTATATACTTTAACTCTCGTACTTCCTCCGAGAGCACCTTCGCTGTCGCTTATCAATTCCGCATAGTATGTCCCATCGGTCGATTCAAACGTATCTACAACCGTTGTCTCACCAAAATTCTTCAGCATAACGGTAAAAAACGCATAAATACACAGCGGAACCACAATCAGCAACGAAATCAGCGAAGCGGGGATACCGAATTTCGGTGGCAAACCTACCCGTATTGCAGCGAACAGGCAGCATATGACCGTTGCCACCGCGCCAAATGTTGCCGCTATATTTCCTCTTTGCGATATCAACGGAAATGTGCTCACGATTGAGACAGGGACCGTCAGAATAAGCAGAACTCTGTAAAATACGGGAAATGGTTCTTTTCTTGCGATTTCTGTCGCTATTACCGTTCCCAACGCAAGCGCCGCGCCGACAACGGCGACCGCCCAATCGGTTTTTATATGGATTTCATACTTCGCGATTATGCCCGCGATCCGTGTAACGGACAAGAACAAAAGCCAAATCACCGTTGCCCATATTATCACTTTCGCCGCTTTTTTCAATTTCTTTTACTCCTTTCCTATCATCGTCGCATATCTGCTTGATAAACTTTTTGACAAAACGCAAAGCAAAACCGTTATCAACACTCCGAACCCGAACAGGGAAGCAAAACTTTGAACATCTGTCAAGCTTTCGGAAAAATCCGCACGATAGTGAAGTACGCTCCAAATATATCCGCCGACGGAAACCCCGAGCGTCGCAAACATTGAGCACACGGAAAAAAGTTTTTTGCTTTTATAAAATCGCACAAAATACCAGTTTGCCAACGAAAGGAGAAAACCCGTCAAGGGAACAATGAGCGTTACCGCCCAAAAACCGTTGCCGCCTCCCGACGGTGTCGCCGCTTCGAGAGTGACACCGGCTGTTATCCCCGCAAATGCCAAAAACAGCAGAACAGACTGCAAAACAGACGCTTTCCATTCGCTGATTCTGACAGCTTTCATCGGCGTTGAAACAGTTGCTTTCATTTCAATCGGCTTTTTGATACTTTCCAGATATTTTCTGCATTCTTCACAGTTTTTAATATGCTCTTCAATCGCTTTCGCACTTTCTTCACAGCAACAGCCGTCAACATAAAGAGGAAGCAGATCTTTAATTATATTGCAATTCATTTTTACATCAACCTTTCCGACAATTTCTGTTTTGCCCTGTAAAAAGTGACTCTCGCCCAACTTTCGCTCTTGCCGAACGCTTCGCTTATTTCTCGGAACGAAAGCCCGCCGAACACCGAAAGCATAAACACCTCTTTGTAGGGCTCTTCCAACTCATTCAGACACTCAATCGCCCTTTGCGACAGTTCTTTTTGCATGTACCGTTCTTCCGCGCTTTCGCTTGTCCCGAGCGTCTCGGGCTCCTCAATCGGAACGGTTCGCTTTTTCTCATTGTACTGCGCGTAGTACGCGTTTTTTGCAATCTGACAGAGCCATATCGAAACTTTTGTCTTGTCCCGCAGCGCGGAATAGTTCATATAAGCCCTAAAAAACGTTTCTTGCGTCAACTCTTCCGCCACCGCCGCATTCCTCGAAAGTTTCATCAGGTACTTAAAAACATAATCCCTGTTTTCTCGGAATACCCGTTCAAACTCCGACACTCTGCCACCGTCCTTTCCTCTTTTTTCTGCTCATGTTTCCTCATACCCGCGTTTTGTGTTCTACTGCTTTCCTGAATCTTCGCATATCTTTCATGTGCGCTCATTTTTTGCAGAATCGCTGTTTTCTGCGTTTTTGTATCCCTTTATTTATGTGTCCATATATCCTTTGTTCCAGCCCCGTGCCTGCATTCCCTTTGCTCTTTCATTCATTAGATAACAAAATCTCCGAAACGTTACAAAAATTATAGCATATTTTTCATCAGTTTTCAATGTGCTTCTCTCAACAATCTCGCTTTGCGAGACTTAGTCTTAAACTCCACTTTCAAATAAAAAATGTGCGGCGGATTTCCGCCGCACAAACACAAAGTTTAATGCAAGAATATAGAGATTATTCCCACTCGATCGTGCCGCAAGGCTTCGGGGTCATGTCGTAGACGACGCGGTTGACGCCCTTGACCTCGGCGAGGATGCGGTCGGTGATTTTGGAGAGTACGGCGAAGTCGAGCGGCTCGACGGTCGCGGTCATCGCGTCCACGGTGTTGACGGCGCGGACGATGACGGGCCATTCAAAGCAGCGTTTGCCGTCCTTGACGCCGGTGGAGCGGAAGTCCGGAATTGCCGTGAAATACTGCCAAACTTTGCCTTCAAGCCCCGCTTTTGCAAATTCTTCGCGCAAGATCGCGTCGGATTCGCGAACGGCTTCGAGACGGTCGCGGGTGATAGCACCGAGGCAACGTACACCGAGACCGGGACCGGGGAAGGGCTGACGGAAAACCATGCCGTCGGGAAGAGCGAGCTCTTTGCCGACAACTCTGACTTCATCTTTGTAAAGGTAGCGAAGCGGTTCGACGAGTTCGAATTTGAGGTCGTCGGGAAGTCCGCCCGCATTGTGGTGCGCTTTTACGCCTGCGCTTTCAACGATGTCGGGGTAGATGGTGCCTTGCGCGAGAAATTCGATGCCTTCGAGCTTTCTTGCTTCTTCTTCGAAAACTCTGATGAACTCCGTGCCGATGATCTTTCTCTTTGTTTCGGGGTCGTCAACGCCCGCGAGCTTGTCAAGAAAACGGTCAACGGCGTCCACATAAACGAGGTTGGCGTCCATTTCTTCTTTGAAAACGCGGATGACTTGCTCGGGTTCACCTTTGCGGAGCAGTCCGTGATTGACGTGAACGCAAACGAGTTGTTTGCCGACGGCTTTGATAAGAAGCGCGGCAACGACGGAAGAGTCAACGCCGCCCGAAAGCGCGAGAAGCACTTTTTTTTCTCCTATTTGTTTGCGGAGAAGCGCCACTTGTTCTTCTATGAACGTATCGGCAAGTTCTTTGGTGTTTATTCTTTTCATTGATTCCGGTCTTTTGTCTTCCATTTATCTTTACCTCAATTATTTGTATAGTTGTCGAAATATCCCTGAACGAGAACCACGGGCGTGCCTTTGTCGCCGGAACCGCTTGTCAGATCGCAGAGCGAGCCGATAAGGTCGGTCAGTCGGCGCGGGGTAGTGCCCTGCGAAGCCATATTGCCGACAAGGTCGGATTTTTTCGCTTTTATCGAGGCGGAAATTGCGTCTTTGAGTGCGTCGCCGGAAAGGTCTTTGAAATCGTTGTCCGCAAGATATTTGAGTTTGAGTTCGTTGGGCGTGCCTTCAAGTCCGTCCGTGTAAGCGGGGGAAACAACGGGGTCGGCGAGTTCCCAGATTTTGCCCTGCGGGTCTTTGAACGCGCCGTCGCCGTAAACCATAACTTCAACGTGCTTGCCTGTTGCGTCGAAAATTCTCTTCTGAATATCGAGAACAAGCGCCTTGCATTCGCGGGGAAACAGTTTAATTTTGTCTTCGGTTGATTTGTTTGAACCGAGAAGACCGTATTTTTCATTGCAGCCGCTGCCGTTGACGGGTGCATTCAGAATCTCGTCAAGCCCGAGAACGGTTTTTGCGCCTGCGGCTGTCAATATGCGTTTAGTTCTTTGTCTTGTGTGTATATCACAGGTAATCACCGTATCCGTGTAGTCAAGTATTGCCTGTGCGCGGTTTGCAAAGATTATTTCGGCTTCTGCGCCGCATTCTTTGATAAGGTCGCCGTAATACGCCACATAATCCACTCCCGTAAACGGGTGAACGCCGTAGCCGAACAGTTCTCTGTATTTTTCAAGCGTCAGCACATCGCTGTAAGGGTTGACGCCCGCTTCGTCAAGTCTGTCTATCGAAACAAGTTCGTTGCCGACTTCATCAGACGGATAACTGAGCATCAGAACTATCTTTTTCGCACCTTTTGCGATACCTTTCAGACATATTGCAAAACGGTTGCGGGAAAGTATGGGGAAAATAACGCCGACGGTGCCTCCGCCGAGTTTTGTTTTGACGTCTTCCGCGATATCGTCTACTGTTGCGTAATTGCCTTGTGAACGTGCAACGATGGATTCCGTTGCCGCGATAACGTCTCTGTCATTCAGCGAAAAACCCTCGTCCTCCGCCGCGAGAAGTACGCTGTCGGCAATGATTTTTGCCAAGTCGTCGCCTTCTCTTATAATCGGGCAGCGTATGCCACGGGAAACGGTTCCGACTCTGCGTTCTTTTGTCATTTGAGGTCAATTCCTTTCGGTCGCGCCTCTTCCGAGCCGCGGTATTTGGCTTTTTGCGCGCAACCGAAGACTCGGAAACCCCATGCCCCCTTGCACGCTTCCATATTTTAATTATACCATCTGCTGTGTCTTTCGTCAAGCATTGCCGCATTTTTTTCGTTTATCATTGACAAACACGGCATTTTGTGCTATACTTTGTTCCGAACTTTGCGGAAAATGTTTTTATTCCGCACTCTACATCTATGTTTTTTCAGAGAAAGGAAACCCAAAAAATGAAAAAATCATTGAAACTGATTGCCTTGATGCTTGCGCTTGTTGCTCTTGTGAGCCTTTCCGCTTGCAAAAAAGACGAAGAAACAACACCCACCACAACGGAAACTCCGACCACGACAGAAGCAAAAATAACTGCCTCCGACCTTGTGGGCACGTGGCGCTTTGACGCATCCGAACTTGACGATGAAAAATTCGCCGCAATGTGTGTTGATATGGCAGGCTCGATGACTGACGGCAGCGATGCGCTGAATGATCTTATGGCAAAAGTTGTTAAAAGAGACACCGTAGGAAAACTTTTCAATTCCATGGCTCTTCGTTTCTACGAGGACGGAACTTATGCGATGCTGGTTTCTCCCGAAGATTTCGCAGACGGTTATGAAGCGCTTATCAACAGCGTTTTTGAAGCCATGGGCGAAATGAGCATTGAAGATGCCGCGGCTATGAGCGGTGTTTCCGCAGATGAACTTGAAGCGTCTCTCAACGGCTCCACATGGAAAGATTATTGTGTTCAACTCGGTCAACTCACGACGGCTTCGCTTAAATCGAGCATGACTGCCGACGGTATTGCCGATATGCTCGGAGGAAAAGTCGGCGAAGACGGCTTTATTATTTCCGATGACGGTCAGAAATATGAATTCGACGGCGAAACGCTCAAACTCGGTGACGGTTCAGTAAAAGTTACCGTAAAAGACGGCGAGATCACTTTTGACTCCGTTTCCGGCACGGTAAACGACAACTATAAAGAACTCGTTGAAAGCGGTTGCAAACTCGTAAAAGAGAAATAAGAAACGTACAAAACCGAATAAAGCGGAGCGGCTTCGCGTGTGTTTTCGGCACATTGCGGAGCCGCTCTTTTTTTGATTATTAAAAAAAATTACGAAAAAGCGGAACTTTTTCTTCCCGATTTCGTCTAAACGGTTATAGAACGAAAAAAATCCCATTTTGCAGATACTTTCGGGAGGGCAATATTTTGGAAACCTTTATCGGAATATTCAATTTCTTTGTATTTTTCTTTTTCCTTTTGCTTTATTCTTACCAACTTGTTTATATCGGAATAGGCATATTCAAAAACAAAAGGAAACTTAAAGACGCATCAAAACTGCATCATTTTGCATTCGTCATCGCCGCAAGAAACGAAAGCAACGTTATCGGCGGTCTTATCGAAAGCATCAAACTTCAAAAATATCCGAAAGAACTTATAGATATTTTTGTCGTTGCCGATAACTGCACGGACAACACCGCGGAAATCGCACGCAACGCGGGTGCGATAGTTTACGAGCGTGAGTCAAAGACTCATGTCGGAAAAGGTTATGCGCTTGATTTCATTTTTAACAGAATAAACACCGAACACGCGGATAAAGGAATCGAAGCATTCTTTATTTTTGACGCCGACAATGTTATAAAGGACAACTATGTTCTTGAAATGAACAAGGCATTTGACGCGGGTTATGAGGCTTGTACATCTTACAGAAACAGCAAAAACTACGGCACAAACTGGATAAGCGCAGGCTATTCGCTTTGGTTCGTCCGTGAAGCGAAGTTCCTGAACAATCCCCGCTTTATCTGCGGCACGAACTGCGCTGTTTCCGGCACGGGCTTTATGATAAGCAAACGTATCGTTGATATGAACGGCGGTTGGAAATACAATCTTCTGACCGAAGATATTGAGTTCTCCGTGGATGCGGCTCTGAAACATATCCGCATAGGTTATGTTCACGATGCCGAATTTTTCGACGAACAGCCCGAAACATTCGCGCAGTCATGGAAACAGCGTATGCGTTGGTCAAAAGGCTTTTATCAGGTTCTCGGCAACTACGGCGGTAAACTCTGCAAGGGCATTTTCTCCAAGAAATTCGGCTTTGCGTGCTACGATATGCTGATGAACATTATGCCCGCACTTATTCTTTCGCTGTTCTGCCTTGTTTTGAACACTGTGTTCCTGCTTATCGGACTTGTTACCGCAAATCCGACGCTTGTTGCAAGCACTCTTGTCAGCGTTATGCACACGATACTGAGTTTTTACGCAACGCTTTACATAGTGGGACTTATTACGACTATATCCGAATGGGAAAAGATCGACTGCTCAGCCGCGGGCAAGATTCTTTACACTTTCACGTTCCCCATATTTATGTTTACTTACGTTCCCATCGCGGTCGTTGCCATCTTTAAAAAGGTCGGCTGGTCGCCCATCGCGCACACCGTTACAAAATCCATCAAGGAACTCAACAGACAGCAGTAAACAGATTTGCCGAAAAAAATATACCGGTCGCCGCAACTTGCGGCGACCGGTTTTTTTGCTTTGATTGAAAAACGAATTTTTGCAAAGGTACTTTACAAATCTTTTATTTGATGATATACTTATATGTAATATAGATTTATGAACAATGGAGGAGTATATAAATGGAAAATATTGATTATCTTTGCGATTACGACCCCGAGGTCGGACAGGCAATGCAAAAGGAACTTGACAGACAGCGTCACAACATTGAACTTATCGCATCCGAGAATATCGTTTCGGAAGCCGTTTTGAAGGCAATGGGTTCGGTTCTGACGAATAAATATGCCGAGGGCTATCCCGGAAAAAGATATTACGGCGGCTGTGAGTGCGTTGATATTGTGGAGAATATCGCCCGAGACAGAGCAAAAAAACTTTTTGGCGCGGAACACGTCAACGTGCAGCCCCATTCGGGCGCGCAGGCAAATCTTGCAGTTTATTTTGCGCTGCTGAATCCCGGCGACACGGTGCTCGGAATGAGCCTTGCCGAGGGCGGACACCTGACTCACGGTTCACCTGTCAATATGTCGGGCAAATATTATAACTTTGTTCCTTACGGCATAAATTCCGAAACGGGCAGACTTGATTACGACGCTCTTGAAACTCTTGTAAAAGAGCATAAGCCCAAACTTGTTGTTGCGGGTGCAAGTGCATATCCGAGAGTTATTGATTTTGAGCACATTGCAAACATAGCACACGCAAACGGCGCGCTTCTTATGGTCGATATGGCGCACATCGCGGGACTTGTCGCCGCGGGACTTCACCCGTCGCCGTTCCCGTTTGCGGATATAGTTACCACGACCACGCACAAAACGCTTCGCGGTCCTCGCGGAGGTATGATAATGTGCAAAGAAGAGTTTGCAAAGGCGATAGACAAGGCGATATTCCCCGGCACGCAGGGCGGACCTCTGATGCACGTCATCGCAGGTAAAGCGGTTTGTTTCGGAGAAGCTCTCAAACCTGAATTCAAGGAATATCAGAAACAGGTTCTCTCCAATTCAAAAGCGCTTGCCGACGCGCTTCTCGGCTACGGCTTTGACCTTGTCAGCGGCGGCAGCGACAACCACCTTATTCTTGTCGATCTGCGCACCTTCAATGTAACGGGCAAAGAAATGGAGAAAAAGCTCGACGAAGTACGCATAACCGCAAACAAAAACGCGATTCCCAACGACCCGCAGTCGCCGTTTATAACAAGCGGTATCCGTCTCGGAACTCCCGCAGTTACTTCGAGAGGTTTTGACGAGGACGATATGAGAGTTGTTGCAGAGTGCATTTACAATGTCGCTTCGGGTAACGACACAAAGGAGAACATTCTTGCAAAAGTTGACGCTCTCTGCAAAAAACACCCGATTTACGAAGATTAAAAGGTATTTCGCCCGCACGGAGGAAACGAAATGTATACGCCGCTTGCCGCAAGGCTTCGTCCTCACAGAATAGAGGATATGGTCGGTCAACAGCATTTGATAGGAAAGGGAAAACCGCTTTACAAGATTATCGAGAGCGGTTCCGTTCCCAATATGATATTTTACGGTTACTCGGGCATAGGAAAAACCACTCTTGCCCGCATAATCGCCGAAAAGACCGACAAAACGCTTTATAAACTGAATGCGACGACCGCCTCGACAAGCGACATCAAAAGCGTTATTTCCGACATCGGCGCGCTCGGAAACGAGAACGGAATAATCATTTATATCGACGAAATTCAGTATTTCACAAAAAAACAGCAACAGGTACTTCTCGAATTTATCGAGGACGGAAGTATTACACTTATCGCATCGACGGCTGAAAATCCGTATTTTTACGTCTATTCGGCAATTCTGAGCCGTTCAACTGTGTTTGAGTTCAAACCTGTTTCGGGCAAGGACATTGAAAAAGCCGTGTGCAGAGCGTTTGACTTTGTGCGCGACGAGGACAAGGTGGATCTTACGGTTGAGGACGGCGTTGTCGAATACATCGCGTCCGCTTGCGGCGGCGATGTTCGTAAGTCTATAAACAGCGTTGAAGTGCTGACAGCCCGAAAACCGGGGCAAAAGTCGGTTACGGTCACTCTTGAAGATGCCGTATCCGTCGCGCAGAAGAGTAATATCCGTTACGACCGTGACGGGGATATGCATTATGACATACTTTCCGCATTTCAGAAATCCATTCGCGGTTCGGACGAAAACGCCGCGCTGCACTATCTTGCGCGGCTTATAAAGGGCGGCGACCTTGCGTCGATATGCCGCCGTCTGCTTGTTATCGCTTCGGAGGACATCGGACTTGCTTATCCGCTTGCGGCTGCTGTGACAAAATCCTGCGTTGACAGCGCGCTCCAACTCGGTTTTCCCGAGGCTCGGATACCGCTTGCGGAGGCTGTTATTCTGCTTGCCACCGCGCCGAAGTCTAACTCCGTCATAAATGCGATAGACGCGGCAATTTCCGACGTGGAAAACACTGAATGCGGAGATATCCCCGCAGACTTGCGTGACGCGCATTATTCGGGCGCAAAAAAACTCGGACACGGCACGGGTTACAAATACCCTCATTCGTATCCGAACCACTACGTCAAACAGCAGTATCTGCCCACGAAGATAAAAAATGCCGTTTACTATGTTGCGGGTGAGAATAAGACCGAACAGGCGGCGAAAAAATATTGGGACGCAATAAAAAACGATGAGAAAAAATCAAAAACTGACTGAAAAAATTCTTGAACTGTACCCGCAGGGCGAATGCGCGCTTGAATACCGCGACCCGTTTGAACTGCTGGTCGCTTCGCGTCTTTCGGCGCAATGCACCGACGTTCGCGTCAATATCGTCACTGCGGAGATGTTCAAAAAACTTAAAACGCCCGAGGATTTTGCGTCTGCGCCCGTCGAAGAGATAGAAAATTATATCCGCTCATGCGGTCTTTTTCACACAAAAGCGCGTGATATAAAAGCGATGTCGCAAATGATTCTTGATGAGTTTGACGGCAAAGTGCCCGACAATATGCAGGATCTTTTGCGCCTGCCGGGGGTAGGGAGAAAGATTGCAAATCTCATTCTCGGCGAAGTTTACGGTGCAAAGGGCTCAGTTGTTGCGGACACTCATTGCATACGGCTGTCAAACAGGCTCGGTTACAGTCAAAGCACGAATCCCGCAGTCGTCGAACGCGATCTGCGTGCCGTGCTTCCTCCCGAAAAGAGTATGACGTTCTGCCATGCTCTCGTATCTCACGGACGCGCCGTTTGCAAGGCGCAGCGTCCCGATTGCGAAAACTGTGCGCTGAAAGGGGATTGCAAATATGCAAGAGAAAGACAAAAAGAAAAAATCGGAAAATGACGCGCCTTACGCCGACTGTCCGAGTTGTCTTTATTATATTTACGACGAAGATTACGAAGAATATATGTGCACGATGTATTTGGACGAGGACGACATAATCCGCCTGCAAATGCGAAAAAATCCGACTTGTCCATATTATCGCAACGGCGACGAATATCTGACGGTAAGAAAACAGAACTGATTTTTGATAGCCTCATACCAATAAACTAAAACGGCTTCCCGCCTTTTGACGGGAAGCCAATTTTTTTATTAAAATACCGATGTTCCTGACATCATATTGGGAATAGGAAAAAAGGTTCGGAATAAGTGAATCGAATCCGGTGGTTCGGGCATTTTTTACATTCCCGCTAAATCAGCCTTTGAACTGCTGCTTTTCTTTAAGCATTACGTCGTGTGCGCCGCCCTCGACGATGCTTGTTGCCGAAACAACGGTGATTTTCGCCTTTTTCTGCAATTCGGGAATGGAGAGCGCTCCGCAGTTACACATCGTGGAACGAACCTTGCTCAATGAAAGCCCTACGTTGTCTTTGAGCGGACCTGCATAGGGAACATAGGAGTCAACGCCTTCTTCAAACGAGAGTTTAGCCGCGCCTCCCATGTCGTAACGCTGCCAGTTTCTTGCTCTTGCGCTGCCCTCGCCCCAATACTCTTTCATATAACTTCCGTTTATGTTGACTTTGTTTGAGGGTGATTCATCGAAACGCGCAAAGTATCTGCCGAGCATGATGAAGTCCGCGCCCATTGCAAGTGCAAGCGTCATGTGATAATCGTAAACAATGCCGCCGTCGGCGCAAACGGGAATATAAACGCCCGTCTTTTCAAAATATTCGTCACGCGCTTTTGCAACTTCCATAACAGCCGTTGCCTGACCTCTGCCTATACCTTTCTGCTCTCTTGTTATGCAGATTGAACCGCCGCCGATGCCGACTTTGATAAAGTCTGCGCCCGCTTCGGCAAGGAAGTCAAAGCCCTCTTTGTCCACAACGTTGCCCGCGCCGACCTTAACAGTATCTCCGTAGGTCTTTTTTATCCAACCGAGAGTTCTGGCCTGCCATTCGGAAAAGCCCTCGGAAGAATCTATGCAAAGCACGTCCGCGCCCGCTTCGATAAGGGCGGGAACACGCTTTTCAAAGTCTCTTGTGTTGATACCCGCGCCGACAACATAACGCTTCTGAGAGTCCAGCAGTTCAAGCGCGTTTTCCTTGTGCGAGTCGTAGTCTTTTCTGAATACGAAATATTTGAGATTGCCGTTTTTGTCGATTATCGGCAGGGAATTGAGTTTGTTGTCCCAGATTATGTCGTTCGCGGTTTTGAGCGTTGTCGATTCGTTGCCGTAAACGAGTTTTGAAAACGGCGTCATAAACTCTTTGACTTTGGTGTCGGGACTCATTCTCGAAACACGGTAGTCTCTTGAAGTTACTATGCCGAGCAATTTGCCGTTCGGCGTGCCGTCTTCCGTTACCGCCATGGTCGAGTGACCGAGTTTTGCTTTCAAATCTATAACGTCCGCAAGTGTTGCGTCGGGCGTAAGGTTGGAATCGCTTGTAACAAATCCCGCCTTGTGATTCTTTACGCGTGCAACCATCTGTGCTTCGGATTCAATGGACTGCGAACCGTAGATAAACGATATGCCGCCCTCCTGTGCGAGTGCTATCGCCATTCTGTCGTCGGAAACCGCCTGCATGATGGCGGAAACGAGAGGAATATTGAGAGAGATTGCGGGTTCTTCGCCTTTGCGGTACTTGACCAAAGGCGTTTTAAGGCTGACATTTGACGGAATGCATTCTGCGGAAGAATAACCGGGAACGAGCAGGTATTCTCCGAATGTGCGAGAGGGTTCTTCGAATATAAATGCCATAACGATTCTCCTTGATTTCTTTTTAATATTACTGATTATTATATACCGACGGCTTGCCAAATGTCAACCCCGTTTTCGAAATGTTACGAATAATTCCGAACACGGTTTAATATGAATGGAACAAGATGAATGATTTTGATACCGAAAAATATTTCCCATATCCGCTGTCCGCGGTTGTCGGACGCACTTTTGCCCGCAGCGGGGACGGGCTTCGTCAGATAAGACTTTCCCGTTCGGGTTTTCTGAGTTTTGACATCGGCGGTAAGAACGTGTTCCCGTCTTCCGTGAGACGTGCCGACGGCAATCCGATACGCATATCGGACGAGATTTTTGACGAATGTTTTCTGCGCGCCTGCGAATACTCCGTCCATACTTATGCTTCGCGCATACGGGATGGGTTTATTCCTCTTGACGGCGGGCATCGCGTCGGGGTTTGCGGCAGCGCCGTTACCGATGAGGGACAGGTTCTGCGCGTAAAAAATATTTCGTCGCTCGATTATCGCGTGGCTCACGCATTTTTCGGCTGTGCCGAACTCGGAGCGCGGTATATAACGGACGGCAAACGAATAAAAAATACCGTGATAGCGTCGCGCCCCGGCTGCGGAAAAACGACTTTCGTCCGAGACCTGTCGCGTCTGCTTTCCGCAAAAGGTTTTCGTGTCTGTGTCGTTGACACACGCTCCGAAATAGCCGCCATGAAAAACGGCGTTCCCGGCTTTGACGTCGGTGCGCTGACGTCTGTTTTCGACGGTTATCCGAAAGCGTTCGGTATGGAAAGCGCCGTTCGCGCATTCTGTCCCGATGCGGTCGTCTGCGACGAAATAGGCAACGGGGACGACCTTTCCGCTCTGCGTTTTTTGTTTGCGCGTGGCGTGCCGTTTGTTGTGACCCTGCATTGCGCCGACGCTTGCGAAATGATGAAAAATGCCGTGCTTCGCGAACTTATAGGCGAAAAACTCGTCGAAACAGTCATATTTCTCGACAGTTTGCCCTGTCCCACGCATATCAGAGAGGTGTTGACGCTGTGAAAATTTTTCTTTTGACGGTGGTCTTCGTCTGTTGCTGTTCCGTAGGGCTTTTGCGTGCGTTTTCTCTTGAAAAACGTCGTAAGTCGCTTTCGGAATTTATAGCGTTTCTTGATTTTGCGGAAACGCTTCTGAAAACGGAGAACCCTCCGACGGCAAAGATAGTCGAACTTTCGGATTTTTCTCTGTTTGACGGCGTGACACCGCTTGCGGACACGGAAAAAACATATCGCGATTCCGTTGAAAAAAATCTTGCGCGGACGGGCTTTCTTGCACAGGATGTCGCCTTGCTCGACACGTTTTTTTCGGAGTTCGGAAAAACCGACACCGAAAATCAACTGACGCTTGTTTCTTCCGTGCGCGAAGCCGCAGAAAAACTGTTTGCGGAAGCGGACGCGGACAAGACAAAATATGCAAGACCGTATGCCGTGTTCGGACTTTTGGCAGGTGCGGCGCTTGTTATAATCTTTATTTAGGAGTTTTGAATGGACATCTCCGTTTTGTTTAAGATAGCCGCCGTGGGCTTGATAGTTGCGCTGCTCAATCAACTGCTGACAAAAACGGACAGGGGAGAGTATGCCATGCTCGTGACCGTTGCGGGGCTTATCGTTGTAATACTCGTCCTGCTCGGCAGTCTGACCGACCTTTTCGGAGCCATGCGCTCCGCATTCGGATTATGAGTGCGCTTCGGGTCGTCGGCATCGCTCTTGCCGCCGTGATGATGACGCTTGTTCTGAAAAAAGAAAACGGTGCGGCGGCGCTTGCCGTTTCCGTTGCCGCAGGCGTTATCGTTTTGCTTTCCGCCGTTTCGGATATAATGTATCTTGTTTCGTATCTTCGCGGACTTGTCACAAAAACGCCGACTGCGGCGGAGGGTCTCGGCGTTCTGCTCAAATGTGTCGGAATAGGGTACATAACCGCTTTCGGCGCGTCCGTCTGTTCCGATATGGGCGAAAAAGGACTTGCGGACAAGGTTACTTTTGTCGGCAGGATACTTGTTCTCGTTACGGGCTTGCCCCTCGTGACTTCGTTCATTGATACGGTTGGTGAGATCCTGTGCTGAAAAAGGTTTTTGTCATTGCGCTTGTCCTTGTTTTTACGTTTACATTGCCGTTTTCAACCTACGCGGAATCTCTTGAACAAGGACTTGCGGACGTAGAAGATGCGTTGCCCGAAAGCGTTCGCGAATACGGTCTGACAGCCGAAAACACCGCAGATTTCCTTGACCTCGGTAACGTGTTTTCGTTGCTGTTATCCGCACTCAAAAAGGCTTTTTCGGCGGCGGTCGTTCCGTTTTTGGCAACTCTTGCCTTTCTTGTCGCGCTTTATCTTTTGAATGCTCTTTTGTCGGACAAAGACAGTCCTCTTCAAAAAACGCTTTGCGCCGTTTTCGCGTTCGGTTCGCTTGTTTCGACTTTCGTTTCGGTTTTTGACGTTTCGTCCGCCGTTCGCACCTCGATAAGCGACGTCTGCGCGTTCGGTCAGTCTCTTTTTCCCGTCCTGCTTTCATGTGTCGGTGCGTCGGGACGAGCCGCCCGCGCCGCGGCGGCTTCTGTCGAAACGGGAGTGCTGTTTTCCGCGTTGTCTTTTGTCGGGACGGAACTTGTCGTTCCATGCGTCAATACGTTTTTCGCAATAGGCGTGACCTCTTCCGTCTTGTCGAACGGGGCTCTTTATTCGCTGTCCAAAACGCTTAAAAAAATCTGCGTTTCCGCGCTCGGCGTCTGCTCTCTCGTTTTCTCTCTTTCCGTCGGTGCACGGCATGCGCTTGCGTCGGGTGCCGATGCAACTTCCGTCCGTTCCGCCGCTTATGCTGTGGGTAACGGTATCCCCGTCGTAGGCGGAAGCATAGGCGAATCAATGTCCGCCGTGTTTGCAAGCGCGGAAGCCGTCGCAAAAAATATCGGGGTGTTCGGCGCGGTCGCCGTTGTTTTACTGCTCTTTTCACCGCTGGTCACCGTCGGCGTGCTGTGGCTTTTGTCTTCGGTTTCGGGTGCTGTTGCGGAAATGTTCGGGCTTGACCGTATGCGCCGTTTTTTCTCTGTCGTTTGCGACGCGTATTCTCTCGTTGCCGCGCTTGCCGCAGGCGTCGGCGTGCTTGTCATTATCAGTCTTGGGTTGGTGATGTGATGAACGAATTTTTTTTCACCGTCATTGTTCTCTGTGTGGTTTGCGCTCTTCTCGAATGTCTGCTGCCGAAAAAGGCGGGCGATCTCGGCGCGCTCTGCTCCCTTTTTGTCGTTGTCTGCGTGCTCGGTGCATTCACTCTTTCGGACGGCATTGAATTTCCTCCGTCCGCACCCGTGGCGTATGACGATATGTCCGACTACGCATTCCGCAAAGCCTGCGAAGAGCACGTTTCGGAAATATGCGAGGAATACGGCGTTACGGCATCTTCCGTGCAGATTGTTTTGCAGAACGGCAAAAGCGTGGAAAAACTGACGCTGGGCACCGAAAAAAACGACGGTCTTGCGGCACGTCTCCGCGAGATTTTCGGGTGCGAGGTGACGTTTGAATGAGACAGAAAAAATTTGACCTGAAAGAACTGAAAAAACGGTTTTTACACAAAAAAACTCTGATTCCCGTTTTGATATGCGCCGTCGCGGTTCTGTTCCTTGCTTTCGGCTTCGGCTCGGGAAACAAAGAAACTGTGGCGGAAGCTGAAAGCACATCCGTCGAACGCTATGTCGCCGATATCGAACGCCGCCTTTGCGAACTGCTATCGAAAATAGATGGCGTGGGAAGATGCGAAGTCATGATAACCGTTTCGACGTCGGAACGGAGCGTATTTCTTTCCGACACGGAGAAAAACGGTGATAATTCTTCAACTTCGCACATAAAGATAAAAACGGGCGGGAACGAACAGGCTGTCGCGGAATTTCGGTATATGCCCGCCGTTGCGGGGGTCGCCGTCGTCTGCGAGGGCGCGGGAAGCGTCAGCGTCAGAAGCGAAGTTGCCGAAGTCGTCAGCGGCGTTCTCGGCATAGACAGAACCCTTGTTTCGGTCGCAAAACGTAAATGATTTTGGGGAGAACTCTTATGAAATTCAGAAAAACACGTTGGTTGATAGCATTCCTGACCGTTGCCGTTATCGTTGCCGTCGGCATAGGCTGGCGCGTCTCTTCCGGCAAAAAGACCGTGCCCGAAACCGTGGGAACGGACAAAACCGTCAAGACTTCTGCGGACGACGATTATTTTGACACCGCCCGTTACACACGCCAGCAGTCCCGCGACGAGGCGATAGGTGTGCTGAAAAGTGTTGTCAACAACGAAAACGCCGACGACCAATCAAGACTTGAAGCCGCCGATAAGATAAACGGTTATGCCGTGCGCAGCGAACAGGAAAAAGCGATAGAAAATCAGATAATCGCAAAAGGGTTCGAGGACTGTATAGTGTTTGTCGGCGAGGATAACGCCTGCGTTGTCGTCAAAACCGACGGTCTGACTTCCGCACAGGCGGCGCAGATACTCGACATAATCGCTTCTGCCACACATCTGAACTCAAATGTCATAAAAATTATTGAGATGAAGTAGTGACAAACGGGAAAAAATGTGATATAATATACTCGGAACATTATAAACGGATTCTTAAAACCCGTATTTGCCGTTTTCGGCATTGCGGCATTTTATCCGAAAGACCAAGGAGGCTGTACATTATGGCAGATGAGAACATCGGTTCCGTAAAGATTTCCGAAGAAGTTATCGCAGGCATCGCTTCGACCGCCGCTTGCGAGGTCGAGGGCGTTACCCGTCTTTCCTCAAAAGGCGTTGCGACAGCGAAAGAACTTGTTACCGAATATAAACAGATAGCAAAAGGCGTCTATGCCGCGGCTGCGCCCGGAGTTGTCAATTTCTGCGTGGGAATAGTCGTTGAAAACGGCGTAAAAGTGCAGAAAGTGTCTTCCGAAGTGCAGAAGAAAGTCAAGGACGCGGTTGAGACCATGACGGGACTTTGCGTCGGAGAAGTCAACGTTTTTGTCGTCGGCGTTCATACCGATAAAAAACCTGCTGCGGAAAACAACGACTGAACCGTAAAACGGAAGGATATTGCCTTTATATGAAAAGAAAAGACGCCAGAGAAAATGCTTTTAAGGTCCTTTTTGAAATATCTTTTTCGGACGGCGCGGACGTTGATGAAACAATGACGCTTGCCGCCGAAAATATGGGATATGAGTTCGATGACTATTGCCGCGGACTTATAAAAGGCGTTGTCTCGGAAAAAGAAAAAATAGATTCCGTTCTGAACGAGTTCAGCACAAAATGGAAAACGGACAGACTGTCCCGCGTTGCTCTTTGCGCTTCGGAGATAGCCGTTTTCGAAATCATGGGCGGTGAAGTTCCGCCCGCAGTCGCCGTCAACGAGGCTATCGAACTTGTCAAAAAATTCGATACGGATACAAGCGCGAAATACATAAACGGCGTTCTCGGCGGTTATGTTCGCTCCAAAGATGTCGGCTGACAAAGCGCTGGCTTTCGACACAAGCAATTACACCACCTCCGCCGCAACGCTCACCGTTTCGGGAGAGGCCTTCAACTCAAAAAATCTTTTGCCCGTCGAAAGCGGCAAACGCGGACTGCGGCAGTCCGATGCCGTGTTTGCGCATACCAAGCAATTATATGATGTTTTTCAAAGCCTCGATCCAAGCGGTATCGAGGCTGTCGGTGTTTCAACGCGCCCGCGCAGCGTTGAGGGCTCATATATGCCGTGTTTTCTTGTCGGCAAAAACGTCGGTCACATCGTCGCAAAAACGCTCGGCGTTCCCGTGTATGAATTTTCGCATCAGCAGGGTCATATCGCTGCGGGCATTTTTTCCTGCGGCAAAAAAGAATTGCTGAACGGCGGTTTTTATGCGTTTCATCTTTCGGGCGGCACGATGGAACTTGCCGAAGTCGAAAGTATGGATAAAATAAGAATAGTCGCAGAGACCGACGATCTCACGGCGGGACAACTCATAGACCGTTGCGGAGTCCGTCTCGGGCTCGGTTTTCCAGCGGGAGCGGAACTTGAAAAGCTTGCGCGTGACGGCACATCGCCGCGAAAACCGAAAGTCGTTTTCAAAAACGGAAAATGCAGTCTTTCGGGCTTTGAAAACATTGCCGAAAAAATGATTTCGGACGGCGTTTCGCCTTGCGATACCGCCGCATTTGTTTTTGAGAGCGTTTATAAAAATATAGAGACCATGACCGATTACGCCGTTCGCGAATACGGCGAAAAACCGGTTCTTTTCGTCGGCGGCGTTATGTCAAACGCACTTATGCGCCCTCGGCTTGAATCAAGGTACGAGTCGTATTTTGCCGAGCCGTCTCTTTCAAGCGATAATGCCGTCGGCACCGCTTATCTGACGCTTGCCGCCGCAAACGGCGATATTGATATTTTCAGCCCCGCGGCAGAGTAGGGAGGGTTTATCATGGCTTTGACCGTGACGGTCTCACAACTGAATATGTATGTTAAGTCCGTGTTGACTTCCGACCCTAATCTGAAAGGCGTTACCGTTCGCGGAGAAATTTCCAACTATACGCGCAACGCCCGCAGCGGACATGCTTATTTCACTTTGAAAGATTCCTCCGCCGCCGTCAAGTGCGTTATGTTTTCTTCGGCGTGTTCGAAAGTAAAGTTTGACGTGTCGGACGGGCTTGAAGTGTTTGTTACGGGAAGCGTCGCTTTGTATGAACGTGACGGTGCTTATCAACTCTATGCCGAAAAAATGACGCCTGTCGGAATAGGCGCGGCGTATCTGGCTTTTCTTCAACTCAAAGAAAAACTTGAAAAAACGGGACTTTTCGCTCCCGAATATAAAAAACCTCTTCCGCGCTTTCCGCGCACGATAGGGCTTATAACATCAAAAACGGGTGCTGCCGTAAAGGACTTTCTTTCAATCTCGAAAGCAAGGTTTCCGTCTGCCGAGATAATCGTTTATCCCGCAACCGTTCAGGGTGACGGGTGCCGTGACAGCGTTATCGGCGGTATCGGATATTTCGAACATCGTGGCGTAGACGTTATCTGTATCGCCCGCGGCGGAGGTTCATACGAGGACCTTGCCTGTTTCAACGACGAAGCGCTTGCTTATGCCATATTTCAGGCAAAAACGCCTGTCGTCAGCGCAATAGGACACGAGATAGATTTCACCGTTCCGGATTTTGTTGCAGACGTCCGAGCCGCAACCCCGTCGAACGCCGCCGAACTTATCTGCCCGTCTTCATCCGAACTGAAAAATTCGGTAACTTCTTTGAAGACCCGTGCCGCAAATGCCGCCGTTTCGCAGATAAGAGCCGAACAAAACAGGGTTGAAACGCTTTGCTCCCGCTCTTCGCCTCTCCGTTTAGTCGGAGAAAAAACGATATTGCTCGACGGACTTTTCTCCCGCGTTTCGTCCGCCGCAAAACACGACGTCGCACTTTTGGGACAAACGCTTGAAAGGCTTGTCGGAAAAGTTGAGGCGATGAACCCGCTGTCCGTGTTAAAACGCGGATATGCCGCCGTTTCTCTCGGCAAAAAAACCGTATCACGCGCTTCGGAAATATCCGAGGGCGACAAAATAAAACTCAGATTTACCGATGGGGTGATTGACTGTGTCGCAGGAAAAAGAGATGACTTATGAACAGGCGATAAAACGCCTTGAAGAGATCGCTTTGCAGATGGAAAGCGGAAAACTTACGCTCGACGAATCAATAAAGTATTACGAAGAGAGCGTAAAACTCACGGAGTTTTGCTATTCAAAACTCGAAGCCTTCAAACAACGCATTTATGAAGTAACATCATCGGGAGAAAAGGAGTTCGCTCAAAATGATTGATTTTGAACAGAGATTCAACGACTACCGCGCATATATCAACGAAAAACTTGCCGCTTACGTTGCAACGGACGGCTCAAAAATTTGCGATTCGATGCATTACAGCGTCATGGCGGGAGGCAAACGCATACGTCCCGTTCTTGCGCTCGAATGCTGCCGCCTTTGCTGCGGTGATTACAAAAAGGCGACTGCCTTTGCGTGCGCGCTTGAAATAATCCATTCATATTCGCTCATTTACGATGACCTGCCGTGCATGGACAACGACACCATGCGCCGCGGAAAACCGACAAACCACGTTGTTTTCGGCGAGGACATCGCACTCATGGCGGGTATGGGACTCTATTGCCGCGCATTTGAGATAGTTACCGATACATACAAGGAGTTCGGATTGACCGAAACGCAACTGATAGACGGTATAAAGGCTCTTCTCAAAGCGTCGGGCATGAACGGAATAGTTCTCGGACAGGTACTCGACATCGACAATGTGGAGGGCAAACATACCGACCTTGATTATATCCAAAGGGTTCACGATTATAAAACAAGCGCCATGCTCGAAGCATCTTCTGAAGTCGGCGCTATCTGCGGCGGCGCGACCGAAAAACAGCGTGCGGCGCTGCTTGAATATTCGAAAAACATCGGTCTGGCTTTCCAAATAAGAGATGATATTCTCGATGTTACGGGCACTGACGGCAATATGGGAAAAACGCTCGGCAAGGATAAGGAAAGCGGCAAGACCACGTTCGTGGACATCTTCGGTGTCGGCGGCGCACAGCGCAAAGTCGTTGAACTGACCGAACGTGCAAAATCTGCGATATCGTGCTTCTACGACGGCGGTTTTCTTATTTCTTTCGCGGACTATCTCTGCGGCAGGGACAATTGACGTATTGTTTAGGCTGAATGTACCCTGTCTGACGTTTCGACGGAAGACGACTTTTTTCAAATTTCCCGAATCTGTTTTATCATCTGTCAAAAATGTGCCGAAAATACAGCGTATACTATACTTGCAAACACAAAGGAGAGATTGTGTTAGCCTGTCGGTGACAGTTGCTTTTTTCTTTTCATTTCTAATCCTTTTTTTCTGAGAGAGATCCCTTCGGGGGTCTCTTCTTCTTTTATATGAGAATGAAAGACTTTCGTGGTGTTTGGTGTGTTTGTTCTTTTGTGCTCGGTGCAAGTTTTGAGATTACGGTGTTTATTGTACGAATTTTTTATGACGCCGATTGAATTAAATATATATTTATGATATAATATCAAGTAAATGTATAACGAAAGAAAGTGGACGTTATGAGACCTTATAACCAAACATTACTTTGCGATTTTTATGAATTGACCATGGGCAACGGTTACCTGCTTTCCGGCAAAAAAGATATGCAGGCGTGCTTTGACCTTTATTTCAGAAAAGTCCCCGATAACGGCGGTTATGCAATTGCCGCAGGTCTTTCGGAAATGATCGAATTTTTGGAACAACTCCATTTTGACAAGGAAGATATTGACTATCTTCGCTCGAAAAATCAGTTCAGCGAAGAGTTTTTGCAGTATTTGGCTGATTTTAAGTTTGAGTGCGACGTTTACGCTGTCGAAGAGGGAACACCCGTATTTCCGAACGAACCTCTCGTTACGGTCAAAGGTCCGGCGATACAGGCTCAACTGCTTGAAACGATGCTGCTTCTGACCATAAACCATCAATCGCTTATTGCGACAAAAGCGAACAGAATAGTCCGCGCCGCACAGGGCAGACCCGTTTTTGAGTTCGGTTCAAGACGTGCGCAAGGCAGCAATGCCGCGATACTCGGCGCAAGAGCCGCATTTGTCGGAGGTTGTGCGGGAACCGCCTGCGCTTGCTGTGAGCAACTTTACGGCATTCCTGCGGTTGGCACCATGGCGCACTCGTGGATACAGATGTATGACACCGAACTTGAAGCGTTTGAAGCGTATGCGAGATACTATCCCGACAACTGCATTTTGCTTGTCGATACCTACAACGTTGTCAAATCGGGAATCCCGAATGCGATAAAGGCATACGAAAATGTTCTTAAACCGCTCGGTAAGAGACTTAAAGGTATCAGAATAGACTCGGGCGACATAACTTATCTGACAAAGAAAGTCAGAAAGATGCTTGACGAAGCGGGACTTGAAGATTGCACTATATTTATTTCCAACTCTCTTGACGAATATATCATCAGAGACATTCTTCTTCAAGGTGCGCAGATAAACTCTTTCGGCGTCGGCGAAAGACTTATAACCTCGAAGTCCGAACCTGTTTTCGGCGGCGTTTACAAACTTGTTGCGACCGAAAAGGACGGCAAATACATTCCGAAGATCAAACTTTCGGAGAACGTTGAAAAGATAACCACTCCCGGTTATAAAAAGATATACCGTCTGTTCTCCAACGAAACGGGAAATATGGTTGCGGATCTTATCGCATTGCATGACGAAGAGTTTGATTTCACAAAGCCCATAACGCTTTTTGACCCCGTTTACACATGGAAGAAAAAGACGTTTGAAAATTATCGTGTTGAAGAGATATTGAAACCGATATACCTGAACGGCAAACTCGTTTACAAAACACCGTCCGTTATCGAATCGAAGAAATACTGTGCAGAACAGGTCGGAAAACTTTGGGATGAAGTTAAACGTTTCGAAAATCCGCAGACGTATTACGTTGACCTTTCGCAGAAACTTTGGGACGTTAAACACAGCCTGCTCAGCGATGGCGCGGGAGAGAAAAAGTGAGATACGGTTACTATATGCCCGTCCGTCTCGTTTCGGGCGAGGGGATAGTTGCAAGATATGACGGTTATTCCAAACTCGGAAAACTCTGTCTTATAATATCGGGCAAAAATCTGTACAAGCACAGTTCCGTGTTCGCAGACCTCCAAAAAGGGCTTCGCAACTGCGGCGTCGATTACAAAACATTTTTTGAGGTCGAGAATAACCCGTCTTACGAAACCGTTAAACGTGCCGTTTCGGCGGTTCGCGATTTCGGCGCGGATTTCATCGTAGGTGTCGGCGGCGGCAGTTCCATGGACGCCGCAAAGTCAACTGCTTTGCTTTGCGCAAATCCGCAGGTGACGGAAACGGATATTTTTAATGCTTCCGCTTTTGTCAACAAACCGCTTCCGCTTCTTGTGATAGGCACAACGGCGGGTACGGGCAGCGAAGTTACTTCCGCGTCGGTTCTGACATTTAACACCCCCGACGGTATTGTGAAAAAGACCGTCAAATCCGCCGAAAGTTATGCCACTTGCGCTCTTTGCGATTCGACGTATACGGAAACTTTGTCCGAGAGAACCACCGTGGCAACCGCGCTTGACGCAATCTGTCATGCCGTTGAAGCGTATTACAGCAAAAAAGTCGGTTCATTCGGCAGAATGTATTCAAGAAAAGCGATTTCTGTTATAGTTCCCGCTCTTAAAAAATTTACGGAGCACGGAAGTTCGAAAGCAGTCCGCGAGGAACTTTATATAGGCTCTTTGTACGCAGGCTGCGCCATAAATGACGGCGGTACGTCGTTTGCTCACTCTCTCGGATATCAGTTGACGAATTATCTCGGTTACGAACACGGTTTTGCCTGTGCCGCGCTGATGCCCGCATTTATTTCAAAAGCGAGCGATGCGGACGGTCTGGCGGCGTATGCGGATATGACGGCGCTTGAATTGAGCGACTTTATCGAGAACCTTTTCAAAAAATATATCCCCGAAACGGATATTTCGGACGACGATGCGAAAAAGTTCTCCGAAATAGGGCTTACGATGCCGAGTCTGAACAATCATGTATTCGAACCTCTCGACCTTAACGAGTGCGAAAGAATATATAAAGGCATCTGAAAAATAAGAAAATCAGGGTTTTTCTAATGATTAAATGGTTAATAAAAAAACAGGACGAAGCGGCTGTTGCCTCGATAAGGAAACAGTTCGGCTTTTGCGACGCCGTTGCCCGTGTGCTGTATAACCGCGGATTGACGGACAAAGCGAGCATAGAGTCCTTTTTTGATATAGATATAGCAAACCTGCACGACCCGTTGCTGCTTGCCGATATGGAAAAAGCGACGGCTCGCATAAACAAGGCGGTTGCGAACGGGGAAAAGATAACCGTTTACGGCGATTACGACGTGGACGGCATAACGTCCGTTGTCGTGCTTTACAGGTATCTGACTTCGGTCGGTGCGAAAGTGGATTATTATATTCCCGACAGAACGGAAGAGGGTTATGGGCTTAACACCGCGGCGCTTCGCTCCATATATGAGTCGGGCACGTCTCTTATCGTCACGGTCGATACGGGAACAACCGCCGTTGAAGAAATAGCCGAGGCGGAGGGATACGGGCTTGACGTTATCGTGACCGACCACCACGAGTGCAAACCTACGCTTCCGGAATGTATTGCGGTTGTGAACCCGAAAAGACCTGACAGCGTTTATCCTTACAAGGAACTTGCGGGCATCGGTGTTGTTTTCAAACTTGTCTGCGCCCTTATCGGCGACAGTTCAAAGGCGTTTTCGCTTTACGGGGATCTTGTCGCAATAGGCACGATAGCGGATATTATGCCGCTGGTTGACGAAAACCGCATACTTGTGTCTCTCGGTTTGGAACTTCTGCGCAAACGTCCGTCCTGCGGTATTCGCGCGCTTTTGGAGGCTTCGGGCGGATATAAGCACGGACAGATAACCGCTTCGACGATAGCGTTTCAGGTCGCGCCGCGCATAAATGCCGCAGGCAGGATAGGCGACCCCAAACAGTCGGTCGAACTTCTGCTTTGCGAAGATCCCGAAAATGCCGCCGTACTTGCAGAGGGGCTTTGCGAGGAGAACAGAACGCGCCGCAAGATGGAAGCGGATATAATCGACGACGTTGAAAAAATGCTTGAAAACAGAAATCCCAAAGACAGGATAATCGTTGTCGGCTCCGAAAATTGGCATCACGGCGTTATCGGAATTGTTGCTTCCAAAATAGTTGAAAAATATCATTTGCCGTGCATATTGGTATGCTTTGACGGGAACAGGGCAAAAGGCTCCGCAAGAAGCATAAAAGAAGTAAGTATGTTTGAGTTGCTGACACAGGCTTCCGAACATCTCGAAAAATTCGGCGGTCATGAGATGGCGGCGGGACTGACACTTGAAAGAAAAGATTTTGATGCTTTCGTCCGCGACATAACAGCTATTGCAAACGAAAAAATCAACGATGATATGATGATTCCCGTGGTTGAGTCCGAATGCGTTATTCCTTTTTCGGAAATCTCTCTCGACACGGTTCACGAACTTCAACGTTTGGAACCGTTCGGAACGGGCAACCCCACACCGAGTTTTGCTTTCGGCAACGTGGTTCTGACCGATGTTCTTGCCGTCGGCGCGGGAATGCACCTTAAATTGACGTTCTCTTACGGCGGACAGGACTTTTCCGCAATGCTTTTCGGCACGACCCCGCAGGATTTTGATTTTGCGGTGGGAGATACCGTGGATATGGTCTTCTCGATGTCGGAGAACTTTTTCAATAACAGATATTCTCTTAACATGAGCATAAAGCGTATGCGACCTTGTGCCGATACCGAGAGAAAAGAGTCGGAAGCGGAAGCGCGTTACATCGCTTTTTCGAACGGCGCGCCCGTTGACTGTGCCGCATTGACCCGAAAGGAGTTTACTGCGGTATACAGACATCTTCACAGAAATTATATCAATTCAAAACAGACAAAATATATGCCGCACGCTCTTGCAAGAGGTTTTGCAAGAAGAGGCTTTGACGGATTCGATTTCTGCAAACTCATGCTTTGTCTAGATATTCTTTCCGAACTCGGGATAATAGAGTACACATATAACGGCAACGTAAACATTACGTTCAAAGATACACAGAACAAGAAAAATCTTGCCGACAGCCGAACATGGCGAGCCGTCGGAGGTGAATGAGAGTGAATGATTTCGGAATAGGTCTTATAGACCTGCTTGAAAAAAACGGAAACTACGATATGGAGCGGATAGGGAAAGCGCTCGATTTCGCGACCGCCGCCCATGAGGGGCAGTTCCGGAAGAGCGGAGAGCCTTATATCACGCACCCCATTCATGTCGCAAAGATTCTTGCGTCTTACGAAAGTGATTCGGACGCCATTATCGCCGCACTTTTGCACGATACGGTAGAAGACACTCCCGTAACCATAGATGAGATAAAAAAAGAGTTCGGCGAAAACGTCATGCAACTTGTTGACGGCGTTACCAAACTGAACAAACTTTCGTTCAATTCCCGCGAAGAGCAGCAGATAGAAAATATCAGAAAAATGCTGCTTGCCATGGCAAAAGATATCCGCGTTATTCTGATAAAACTTGCGGACAGGCTTCACAATATCAGAACCATGGACGCACAGTCCGAGGAAAAACGCCGCGAAAAAGCGCTTGAAACGATTGAGGTTTACGCGCCTCTTGCGCACCGTCTCGGTATCCAGAGCCTGAAAACAGAACTTGAAGACACGTCACTCAAATACCTTGACCCCGTGGGTTACAATGAGATAGTGGCGGACTTGAAATCGTTCAATGCAAACAGCGATGTTTTGAACGAGATTCGCGGCATAATCACGGATAAACTTGCCGAGGTCGGCATAAAAGCCCGCGTAACGGGACGTATAAAGCACATTTACAGCATATACCGCAAGATGTTCAATCAGAACAAGCAGTTTAACGAGATATATGACCTTTACGCGTTCCGTATCATCGTTGAAAAGGTGAATGACTGTTACAATGCGCTCGGCTATATGCACGATATATTCCGCGCCATTCCGGGCAGACTTAAAGACTATATCGCAACGCCGAAACCGAATATGTATCAGTCCCTGCATACGACCGTTTCCTACAAGGGACATATTTTCGAAATACAGATAAGAACGGAAGAAATGCACCGTATAGCCGAAATGGGTATCGCGGCGCACTGGAAATACAAATCGGGCGAAAGTGCTTCTGCCGAAATGGACTCGAAACTTGCGTGGGTACGCAAACTTCTCGAAGTTCAGGATAACGTCAACGAACACGACGACTTTGTTCAGACGTTCAAGATAGACCTCTTTGCGGATCAGGTATTTGTTTCTACCCCGAGAGGTGATATAATAACGCTTCCCGCCGATTCGAATCCGATAGATTTTGCTTACGCCATTCACAGCGCCATAGGCAACAAGATGATAGGCGCAAAAGTGAACGGCAGAATGGTCGAACTCACAACGCACCTGCGTAACGGCGACGTTTGCGAAATACTGACTTCTTCCAACAGTACAGGTCCTTCCCGTGACTGGCTCAAACTTGTCCGCACCAATGAAGCAAAGAGCAAGATCCGCCAATGGTTCAAAAAAGAGAAGAAGGAAGAAAATATCGTCAACGGCCGCGAAGACCTTGAAAGAGAACTTCGCCGCATAAACGTAACTTTCAACGTGTTCACACGCGAAGAAGTTTATGCCAACGTGATGAAACATTATCAGGTCGAAACACTTGACGAGTTTTATGCGATGATAGGTTACGGTGGTATTTCCATTTCGAAAATACTTCCGCGAATCAAAGACGATTATACAAAACTTATCAGACAGCGCGAAGCGACAACTCCCGATTCGCCGACGCTCCAAAAACCGAAAAAAGCGGTCAACGGCGTTGTTGTTGAGGGTATAGACAACTGCCTTGTACGTTTGGCAAGATGCTGTGTTCCGCTTCCCGGAGACGATATAATTGGCTTTGTTACAAGAGGTTACGGCGTTGCGGTTCACAAATGCGACTGTCCCAACGTCAAGAATGCCGACCCCGAACGCCTTGTCAGCGTGCATTGGGAGGGCTATGACAACGGCTATTTTGCAACGAGCCTTGTGATTTCCGCATTCAGCCGTATCGACCTTATGGCGGATATAACCTCCGCGCTTGCGGCAATGCGAATAGCGCTTCATTCAATGTCAAGCAAAGAAATGAACGACGGATGCAGTGAAGTTTATATTACGATAGACGTTCACGGACTTGACCACCTGCGTTCCGTTTGCTCCCGCCTTGAAAAAATAAGGAGCGTTTTCAAGATAGAAAGGGGAACTCTCAGTTAATGACTGCCGTTATACAAAGAGTTTTGCGTTGTTCGCTCGTCGCCGACGGAGAGCCTTATTCGGAGATAGGAAGAGGACTTCTTATTCTGCTCGGCGTGCGCGAGGGTGATACGGATAAAGATGTTGAAGTTCTTTTTTCAAAAATCGACGGGCTGAGAATATTTACGGACGAAAACGACAAAATGAATCTTTCCGTCAACGATATAGGCGGTAGCATAATGGTCGTTTCGAATTTCACGCTTTGCGCCGATGTCAGAAAAGGCAAGCGTCCGTCTTTTACTCCCGCCGCAGCGCCCGAAGAGGCAAACCGCCTTTACGAAGCGTTTGTTGAGCGTTTGCGAGGTTCAACCCCTGTCAGAACAGGTGTTTTCGGCGCGGATATGCAGATAGAACTTGTCAACGACGGTCCTATAACCCTTGTTGTCAATTCGGAGGACTTGATCAAAAAATGAAAGTGAAACGAGTTGCTGTCGGCGAATATGCGACAAACTGCTATATAATCATTTCAGCCGACGAAAAAAGCGTTATGCTTATAGACCCGTCGTTCGACATTCCCCGTATAGAGCATTTTGTCGGCGATAAACAGGTTACGGATATAGTGCTGACGCACGCACACATCGACCATATATACGAAGCGCCTGTGTTAAGAGAAAAATACGGTGCAAAAGTATATATCGGCAAGCATGACGCACCGTTGCTTGAAAACAGAACTCTGTATGCTCCGCAGAATTGCATGGCATACTGCGAAAACAGGAAGTATCCCGTTGATGTCTTGCTTGAAGACGGCGACGAGGTCAATTTTTCCGATTACAAATTCCGTGTTCTTGAACTTCCCGGGCATACTCCGGGCGGGATTGCTTTTTACGGCGAGGGCGCTCTTTTCTGCGGCGACGTTTTGTTTTACCGCAGTTGCGGCAGAACCGATTTTGAACTCGGAAATGCCGATGATATGGAAAAGTCTTTGCAAAGACTTGCGGCGCTTGACCCCGATACCCGCGTTTATCCCGGGCATGGTTTTACAACTACGATAGGCTCCGAAATCGAAAACAATCCGTTTATGAAACAAAGAGGAATTGAAAAATGATAAGCGTAAAAGATATTACATCGAAAAAAGAAGAACGTGACGGAATAGTTTATATTGACGTTCTTGACTGCGACGCATTCCGTTTGACGGGGCTTCCGTGGAAGAACACAAACGGCAACTATCACCGTCTTGACGACAGAATGAACGACAAACTTTCGCCCGGTCTGAAAGTACGTTCAAACAACACATCGGGCGCGCAGGTCTCTTTCAAAACGGATTCTTCTGTTTTCTCGGTTCATATCGTCCGCAACACTCCCGAATTTATGGAGCATATGTGCGACGACGCAACGGGTGGAACGGATATTTATATCGGCTCGGGCAAAGAAAAGAAGTTCTGGCACGTCTGCTATTGCTTTAACCGTGAGAGCGAAAGCCTTTCGACATTTAATACAGACGGCAAAATGAACGAATATACCGTTAATCTGCCTCTTTACAGCGGTATCGACAAACTTGAAATAGGGCTTTCTCCCGACGCGCGTATCGAGGCTCCGTCCGAATATGCCGTTGACCGTCCCGTGCTTGTTTACGGCTCTTCGATAACGCAGGGCGGCTGCTGCACACGCCCCGGACTGCTTTATACCAACCTTATCGGCAGAATGCTGAATGTTGAGACGATATGTATGGGCTTTTCGTCGAACGCAAGAGGTGAGGAATATATGGCGCAGTCTTTCGCGACGCTTGACCTTGCCGCTTTCGTTATGGACTATGACTGGAATGCCCCGAACGCCGAATGGCTTGAAAAAACGCACGAAAAATTCTTTAAGATCTTACGCGAGGCGCGCCCCGGGCTGCCGATAATCATCGTTTCCAAATGCGATTATGACAGTGACCCCGTTTCGGGCGAAGAACGCAGGCTTGTGATAAAAAGAACTTTTGACAACGCTGTTGCGGCAGGCGACAAAAACGTATACTTCGTTGACGGAAAAGAGATTTTCGGGCACGACTTTTTCCGCGACGAATGCACCGTTGACGGAAACCATCCGTCGGATATAGGTCACATGAGACTTGCCGAAGCGATAGGAAACGCCGTTAAACGGGCGTTTGGGGCTTTGATATGAGGATTTATCTTTCGGGCACGGACAGAGAATATGACCTGCAATGTCTTTCTTTGTTGTTTTTCCCCGGTTCCGATTTTTCTTCCGATGACGGAAAAGAATTGTCCGTCACCGTCGAGGGCAACACCGCAACCGCCGTTTTCAAACTCGGCGAAAACGAATATAACGCAACCGCAGAGGTCAGGGACGAGTTCGATTCTGCCCGCCTTGCTGTAAAGCGCTGCGCTTATGACGCCATGAGTGAGGCAACGGGCATAACAAGCCCGTGGGGGCTGCTGACAGGTATCAAGTCCGCGCTTTACTACGGAACTCTCAAAGAGGCGCACGGCGATAATGCAAGAAAAGTCTTTTCCGAACGTTATCTTGTCCGCGACGATAAAATCGACCTTTGCGAAAAAATTCTCGAAACGCGCAAAAGTGCGGTTCAGATGTGCCAAAAGGACACTTGCAGCGTATATATATCTGTTCCGTTTTGTCCGACGCGGTGCAGTTACTGTTCTTTTGTGTCTTCCGCAACGTCTGCTGAGGGGCGGTTCCTCGACCCTTATGTTGACCGTCTTGTGCAGGAAATAGAGCAAAAGGCGCAGCTGGTAAAGGAAAGAAAATTAAAAGTTCTGAGCCTTTATATCGGCGGCGGCACTCCGACCGTTCTTTCTGATGAACAGTTGGACAGAATCCTTTCGGCGTATGAAAAGCACTTTTCCTACGATAATATAAAAGAGATCACCGTCGAAGCGGGCAGACCCGATACAATAACTTCTAAAAAACTCCGAACGCTTAAAGCACACGGCGTAAACCGCATAAGTGTCAATCCGCAGACGCTGAACGACAAAGTGCTTGAAGTTATCGGGCGCAAACATACAAGCGAGGACTTTTTTGACGCTTATGAACTTGCGGCAAAAGAGAATTTCCGCATAAACGTCGATATTATTGCGGGACTTCCGACCGATACGTTTGAAAGTTTCGAAAAAACAGTTGTCGGCGTTTCCGCTCTCGATCCCGCGAATGTGACATTGCATACGCTGTATGTCAAGCGCGCGGCGGATATTCATTCATTGAATCCCGCAGCGGAAAAGGCGAACGGGGAACTTGCGGGCAAAATGGTCGGATTTGCGGAAAATTACCTTGATGAAAAAGGGTATTTACCGTATTATCTTTATCGGCAGAAAAACACCGTCGGCAATCACGAAAATGTCGGTTACGCAAAACCGTGGCGGGAGTGTCTTTACAATATCTTTATGATGGACGATATTCAGACCGTTATCGGGATAGGAGCAAACGCCGTATCCAAAGTCGTGCATGACGGCGGGCATATCGAACGTTTTGCGAACACCAAATTCGCTTACAATTATTTGAAAGAGGATTTCAAACAGATTTCTTTCGAATGATAAAATCTTTGTTAAAAAAAATGCCGCATATTTTCTTGTTTTCCTATTGACAAGCCCCTTATTTTGGTGTATAATGGTTTAGCAAGAATGGTATACATTTTTTTCTTGTAATGTGCAAAGTCGTTGCGGTTTTCCGAGCGATGGAGGGAGGGTAGTCTGATATGGCAGAAGTAAAACTTAAAGAGAATGAGTCTTTGGACAATGCTCTTCGTCGTTTTAAGAAGCAGTGCGCGAGATCCGGTATTCTTACCGAGGTCAAGAGACGCGAACACTATGAAAAGCCTTCCGTAAAAAGAAAGAAGAAGTCCGAGGCTGCCAGAAAACGCAAATATAAGTAAGATTTTAAAGGTTGTGATTTCGGTCGCAACCTTTGTCTTTTTTTTGAGGTAAAAATGAATTTCAGACCCGACATATACGTTTCGAGTTTCAAAAAGATAACTCCCGAACTTCTTTCGTCTCTCGGAGTCAGGGCTTTGCTTACGGATCTTGACGACACGCTTGTTCCGCACGGCTGTATGGTCATTCCCGACGAAGTTAAAAATTGGGTTGCCGCGCTGTCGGAAAATGGAATAGGCGTTTGTATTGTTTCCAACAATTCCGAAGAGCGAGTCAGACCCGTAGCCGAAGAATTGAAGACCGAATATGAACACGACGCGCATAAACCCTCGACCGCATTTATCGAGGACGCAAGCCGCAAATTCGGTGTCGGAAAAGACGAAATGATTCTTATGGGTGACCAACTGTTCACGGATATCGCCGCCGCCAAGAGGGCAAAAATACGCTGTATTCTTGTCGAACCCGTGGGAGGCGCGAAGACCACCGTTTGGATAAGACTCAAACGTATTGCCGAAAAATTGATTAAAAAGAACTTCCGAAAGGATGATTGACATATGACAAGTATTGAAAGATTGCAGGCAAAGATAAATGTCGGAGACGGCGTTATCATCAGCGACGAGTACAACAGAAGATATTTCACCGGTTTTGAATCGTCTAACGGCGTTCTTGCCGTTACGAAAACGAATGCGGTATTCTTCACGGATTTCAGATATATCGAAGCCGCGAAAAATACGATAAAATCGGCAGAAGTCCGCATTCTCGAAGCATCTCATTCCGCTGCTTGCATAAGTGTTTTTGATAAAGAAGAGATCAAAAAAGTTTATTTTGAAGCGGAAGCTCCTTATTCGTACTGCACCGCAATGCAAAAAGCGATGCCCGCTTACGAATTCGTTCCCGGCGACGATATATTTGCCGCTCTCCGTGCGCAGAAGACACCCGAGGAGATAGAATATATCAAAAAATCGCAGGCAATAACCGATAAAGGCTATGCGCATATTCTTGAATTTGTAAAGGAAAATTACAAGAAAGGCATCTCCGAAAAAGATGTCGCGCTCGAACTTGAATTTTTCCTGCGCAAAAACGGCTCCGGAAAAATGCCGTTTGATATCATCTGCGCTTCCGGCGAAAACACGTCCCGTCCCCATGCCGTTCCCTCCGACAAGATAATTGCGGAAGGCGATTTTGTAACTCTCGATTTCGGTTCGTCTTACAACGGTTACGCAAGCGATATGACAAGAACTTTTGCGGTCGGTCACGTCAGCGAAGAACAGCGCAAGATTTATGAACTTGTTCTCGAAGCGCAACTTTTCGCGATGAAGCAGATAAAAGCGGGCGTCAGAGGCTGCGACATCGACGCAATAGCAAGAAATCTGTTTGCCGAACACGGCGTAGCGGAAGCATTCGGACATTCTCTCGGACATTCTCTCGGACTTTTCATTCATGAAAGCCCGAATTTCAGCCCTAAATATTCGGGCGAGATCCCCGAAAACGCGGTTCTTTCCGATGAACCGGGACTTTATTTCGAGGGCAAATTCGGTGTCCGTATCGAAGATATCGTTCATATCAAAAAGGACGGCTGTGAAAGTCTTACCCACAGCCCGAAGAATTTGATAATAGTTCAATAATTACCTATTGCAATTCGGCGCAAAGTGTGGTATACTATGCGGGTATAAGACATCTTGCGCCTTGTATGCTGATATGGCTCAGTCGGTAGAGCGGTTCACTCGTAATGAACAGGTCGTGGGTTCGATTCCCACTATCAGCTCCAAGCCCGTCACTCTTCGTGAGTGACGGGCTTTTTGTTGGGGTTATGGGATTGTTGCGGTTATGGGATTTTTGGCGGGCAGTGATTGACAGCGCGTAATAGTACGGTGCGTGATGTAATATCACATAAACGAGAAGAAAAACACGACAAAAAGAGTGTTGGGCACACGAAATGGCACACGAATTCAGTTGAAAACACGGTGCAAAAGGTGGATAATATTACGGCGTAGTCACATGGTTGCGATGCGGCGGAGCTGACGTTGTGAAAGATATTGCGGCGATGGATACCGTTCCATGTAACGGTTAATACGGTTCGCTTTTACTTTTATATGCGAGATGTTTTTGTCAATACCGTCATAAATATCCGTCCTTACAACGGATATTTGCCCTTTTGGCAAAGTCCTGAACGCTGCCGGCCGCACACAAGTGTGTCGTAAAAAAAATTCCGCAAATATTTTATTCAAAGGCTTATGCGAGGTTCTGAAACAAACTTTGTTCCCGAGACGTTGGCAATCAATATTTTTCTTATAAACCACTATTTTTTCGTCTTAGAAAATTAGTCGGCGCTAACTTATTGATTGTCCGCTTAAAATGTGATATAATCTATAAAAGAAATATGCGAAAAAACCTAAAAGGGGATATTGATTTGACATCGCTTTTGCTGAAACTGTTTGTAAAAAACCGAGAGGACACGACCTCTCCCAAGGTCCGCACGGCTTATGGGGTTCTTTCCGGGGTCGTGGGAATAATCTGCAACGTGCTGCTCTGTGCGGGTAAACTTGCTGCGGGCTTTATCAGCGGAAGCGTTTCCGTTGTTGCCGACGCCGTGAACAACCTTTCCGACGCGTCAAGTTCTGTCGTGACCCTGATAGGCTTTCGCCTTGCCGCCAAACCCGCAGACGAAAAACACCCGTTCGGGTATCATCGTATAGAGTATTTTTCGGGGCTTGCGGTCGCCGTTATGATAGTGGTCATCGGTGTTGAACTTATAAAAACTTCGGTTGAGAAAATAATTTCTCCCGAACCTGTTGAGTTTTCTGTTCTGCTTGCTGCTGTTCTTATTGCGTCGATGCTGGTAAAAGCATGGATGGCGCTGTTCAATTCAAAACTCGGCAAAAAGATAAATTCTCCCGCTCTGACCGCAACCGTTGCGGACAGCCGAAACGACGTTATAACGACCGCAGCCGTCCTTGCTTCCTGCATTGTCGGAAAACTGACGGGGTTGCGCATCGACGGATATATGGGCGTTGCCGTTGCTCTGTTCATTATCTGGTCGGGCATAGGCATTGCCAAAGACACGATAAGCCCGCTTCTCGGCGAAGCACCCGACGAGGGACTTGTGCACGCACTTGCCGCGCATATATGTCGCTACGATAAAATCCTTGGTATTCACGACCTTATAGTTCACGATTACGGTCCCGGCAGACGCTTTGCCAGCGTTCATGTGGAGATAGACCACCGTGAAGACGTGCTTGACGCGCATGAACTGATAGACGACATCGAAAGGGAAGTCAAGCAGACGATGAACGTCGATCTTGTTATTCACTATGACCCCGTTGTGACCGATGACGCGGAACTGAACGAGATAAAAGGAAAAGTGACCGATGCGTTGAAAAGTTTTGACGAACGGCTCGGAATCCACGATTTCCGCATGGTTCGCGGCACTGGACATACAAACGTGATTTTTGACGTTGTTATCCCTCACGAATACGAGAAGCGCACGGATGAACTGAAAAAACTGATAAATCAGACGCTTAAAAACGATAAAATGAAATATTTTGCCGTCGTTACGTTTGATTCCGAATCGTTCAACGACAGGCACGTTACATAAAACCGAACATGCCCTACCCGTCAAAAAAGTCAATTTGGAACGAAAAAATAAAAAAGTTCAAAAAAAAAGTGTCGAGGGGACTTGAAAAACGCCTTGATATGTTGTATAATAAATTGTAAATTATGTATTCTATTCAGGAGGATATTCCTATGTATTCAGCAGGCGATTTCAGAAACGGCGTTACGTTCGAGTGGGATGGCAACGTTTATACAGTTGTTGAATTTCAGCACGTTAAACCCGGCAAAGGCGCTGCTTTTGTAAGAACAAAGATAAAGAACGTTATCACCGGCGGCGTTATAGAGCATTCTTTCAGCCCGACGGAAAAATTCCCGCAGGCTTTCATCGAAAGAAAAGATATGGAGTACCTTTACAATGACGGCGACCTTTGGTATTTCATGGATCAGGACACCTATGAGCAGATGCCTCTCGGGGCTGATAAACTTCCCGACAACTTCAAGTTTGTTAAGGAAAACGTTATCGTTAAGATCCTTTCCTATAAGGGCGAAGTTTTCAGCGTTGAGCCTCCCGCATTTGTTGAACTTGCCGTTACCGAGTGCGAACCCGGCGTAAAGGGCAATACCGCGACGAACGCGCTCAAAAACGCGACACTCGAAACCGGCGCAAACATCAAAGTTCCGATGTTCATCGAAGAGGGCGAAGTTATCAAAATCGACACCCGTACCGGCGAATATCTTTCCAGAGCATAAGATTTTAACTGTTGTCTGCCGTCCCTCGGGGCGGCAGTCTTTTTAACGGAGGTTATAATATGTATCTTTCGACACGACTTGATGCTATAAAAAAGACGCTCAATACTCTCTGCAAAACCGCAACAGAGGAAGAAAAATCGTTTTATGAATCTCTTTACGACCTTGTGTCCGCAACGGCGCAGCAGGTGGACGTTATCGGCTCACGCCTTGACGAACTTGAAGAAAAGACGGAAAACTTCGAGACATACAACGAACATCTTTCAGCGTCCCTGCAAGCGCTGCGCGACTGTATCGTCGGCGATGTGACCGTTGATACGGACGCCTACACCGCCGATTATGACGAACATCATCACGACGGTTGTGACTGCGGCTGCGAACACGAGCATGAGCATGACGGCTGCGGCTGCGATTGTGACGAGTGTGAACACGATTGCGGCGACGATTCGTTTGAAGATTTTCTGACGGTTCAATGCCCGTTCTGCCAGGAAATATTCTTTCTTGAACGCGCTGAATACGAGGACAATGTAGAGTGCCCGCTCTGCGGTCATACCGTTGCCGTGCTTGACAATATTGTCGAAAACGAGGATATATAAATATAAAAATTAAGCCCGACCGTTCGGTCGGGCTTAATTCTTTTGTTATCATATTTTTCTTGAAAGTATGAATGCGTAAATATCCGCTATCGGCGCGATAATGCAAAAAATCTCCGCCGCCTTGTCGGTTCTGTCTGTGACGGTATCAGATATTATGCCGAGCGATTTTGCTATGACAATCCTGTTTGAAAGTCCGAATATCAGACGGAACAAAAAACATATTCCCGCCGATACCAGCACTGCTGTGACGCTTGCGGAAAATTCGTAACCGCCTTTTCCGTACATAACAAATGCAAGAACCGCAAGAATTGCGGCGCACAGGTCCGCGCTGATATTTCCTACTTGCAGGGTAGAGCAGTATTTTGAATATTCCGTACAGGACGTTCCGTGTTTTTTTTCATAGAGTTTTTCGGCAGTCCGACAAAGCAAAACATTTCTTGCATACGGCAGAAAACTTTTTGCGCCGTCGAGCAATCCCGCATTTTTTGAAAGTCTCCGCGTCGCCGTGCCGCGAAAACATATCGAGAAAATATTAAACGCCGAGAGTATAAGCAAGAAATAAAAACAGCCGTAAATTATATCCGTGAACAGTTGTGATTCGAGAAAACGGTAAAAATCCCCCATATCAGTTCTCTATCTTTCTGATAAATCTTGCGGGATTGCCCGCCACTATCGTATTCGGCTCAACATCGTGCGTCACAACGCTTCCCGCACCTATTACCGCATTGTCGCCTATCGTGACACCTCCCATGATTATCGCGCTGCCGCCTATCCACACGCCGTTGCCTATGGTTATCGGCGCGCCCGTTCCTATATTGTCAAGCCTGCCTTGCAGTTCAATGGGGTGTCCTGCCGTATAAAGAGAAACGTTGGGCGCAAAAAGGCAGTTATCGCCGATATGAACTTCCGCAATGTCAAGTATGGTGCAGTTGTAATTGCAGAAAAAGTTTTTTCCGATAAAAATATGTGAGCCGAAGTCACAGTAAAAGTTCGGGTTCAGGTCCGAACCCTCTCCTATCGCTCCGAAAAGTTCTTTCATGATTGCTCTTTTCGCTTTGTCGTCGTTGACATCGACCGAGTTGAGTTTCTGCACAAGCCCGCGGGCGCGTTTCAACTCTTTTCGCATATTTTCGTCTGTCAGGTCGTATATAAACGCTTTTTCGGAAAGTTTGTTTGTCTTCATCGTTCAGTCCTCCGCAGCCTTTATCACGTCTGTGGGCGTATGCGCGAAATATTCGCATTTCCCGACGTCTTTCATCTGCTCGTATGTACGGAACCCCCAAAGCACGCAGCAGGCGCGGCAGCCCGAATTATTCGCCGTCAGCACGTCGTTTTCGGAATCTCCGACATACATTACTTCGTCAACGGTCAGTCCCATATCGTTTATCATTTTGTAAACGACCGTCGGGTCGGGCTTCCGAGGTATTCCGTCACGCTGACCGTAAACGAAATCGAAAAATTCATCTCCGAAATGCGCCTTTACCATAGGTACTGTGTCCGCGTGCGGTTTGTTTGAAAGCACTCCGAGACGGTATTTGCTTTTGAGTTTTTCAAGCATTTCGACTATGCCCGCATAAGGTGCGGTCTTGTCCTCTCGGTGCTTGCCGTAATATTCGATATATTCGTCAAAAACTTCTTTGTACAGTTTTTCGTCGTTCGCTTTTTCTCCGAGTGCCGACGTTATCAGTACCTTTGCGCCGCTTCCGACAAACGTTTTGTATTCTTCAACGGTATGCGTTGGCAGTCCGTGTTTTTTGAGAACCGCGTTTACGCTGTCCGCAATGTCGTCGATAGTGTTCAGAAGCGTTCCGTCAAGGTCAAAAATTATACCTTTTATCATTATTCATCACCAACAACAAGTATATCATATTTTCAAACATTTTGCAAGGAGACTTGCAAAAAATTTGCCGTAGTGATATAATCAATCTATAATATCCGAGAGGGGAATGTTTATGCGGACTTACGGAAAGAAAGAATGGCTCATAGCCGATTGTTTTTACGATTCAAAATGGAACGGACAGGTCAGCCACGAGGCTGTTTGCGTGCTTAATACGTCGGAAAAAGAAGCGCATATTGCTTTTACGCTCTTTTTTGAAGACAGCGAACCGATAACGGGCTTTTCCGCAACGTGCGGTTCAATGAGAACGCACCATATCAGAATGGATAAAATTCTGAATGACAAAGGCGAACATATCCCTGTCGATACGCCCTATGCACTGCTTGTGGAAAGCGACGTTGAAGTGGTTTGCCAATATTCGCGACTTGACACCGCACAATCCGAAATGGCGCTTATGACGACCATTGCATATTGAGGCGGACTATGATAAAGATAGAAAACAAAGAACTTCTCGGCGTCATCTTTGATATGGACGGGCTGATGTTTGACACCGAATCCGTTTATACGTTGACTTGGCCCATTGCCGCAAAAGATTTCGGTTACGATGTAACGGAAGATGTTGTCGTCGGCGCGATAGGTCTGAATGCGGAAGACGGCTGCGCTCATTTCAAAGCAGTTTACGGACAGGATTTTCCGTTTTACGAGATACGCGTTCACAGACTTGACATTGCGATGAATTATATAATCGAGCATGGCTTGCAGGTCAAAAAAGGACTTTACGGTCTTCTCGATTATCTGAAATCAAAAAATATCAAAATCGCGGTTGCGACTTCTTCCGAACGCGCAAGAGCCGACGCATATCTGAAAATGGCAAAATTGACCGACACTTTCGATTATGTCGTTTGCGGAGACGAAGTCAAACTCGGAAAACCGAATCCCGATATTTTTCTGACCGCCGCATCAAAACTCGGCGTTCCCGCAGAAAACTGTATAATTCTGGAAGATTCCGAAAACGGTATAAAAGCGGCTCACGCATCGGGTGCGTTTCCGATAATGGTGCCTGACAGAAAACAGCCGACCCCCGAATTGCAAAAAATCGTTTACCGTGTTTATCCCGACTTGTCGGAAGTCGAAAAAATGCTGAAAGAACACGAAATTCAATAACTGAAAAGTCGTAACCGTTCGTATATGCAAAGTTGAAAACGGTTGTAAATAACAGAATAAAATATGGGCGTACCGAAAAACGGTACGCCCTCTTTTGTTTTGTGTTACTTTGGCTCTTTAATCAACTTCCGTAACCCGTTCGTTTCGAAACAACAGGGAAATGGACCATATTCCGCCCAGTGCTACAAGCGTGTAGATCACTCTCGTCACAACGGACATTGCACCGAACAACCATGCAACGAGGTCAAAAGAGAATACGCCTATCAATCCCCAGTTCAAAGCTCCGATAATAACGAGAGCCAAAGCAATCTTGTCTATAACAGCCATGACAAAACTACCTTTCGTGATCATTGTGCCGACCACGATGATAATTTGCCTCAAAACAATATTGATTATGCTTTATTTTTGCTGTCAAATATTGTTTTTTTCTTTTTTTGAACGAATTATGATTATAATTGCCGCAGCAGCAAAGACCGCAACCGCTATAACTATCCAAAGCCAAAGAAGAGAAGATGTCTTCTCTGCGGGCGCATTGTCATCTGCCGTAGTTGCCGGCTGTTCGCCTGCTTTTACAAGTGCGGAAATCGCATCGTCAAGTTGCTTTACAAGGTCGTCAACATCGGTCTGAACCGCGTCCGCTTTTCCGTCGAAGTCTTTTGCTTTGTCGTAAACTTCTTTCAGTTTTGCCCACGATTCAGCCGTGTAGTCGGCTTCGTTAAGTCTTTCTACCTGTGCTGTTTTTTCTTCAAGCTGCGTGAAGTCCGCCTCGGTCAGTTCCTGATCTGCCGGAACAAGCCCTTTGATAGCGGCATTGAGCGCTTCCGTCGCGGCTTCAATATCTTCTTTTGAAGACTTTTCCGTCAACTTCTTTGCGCTGTCCAACGCCTTTGCAAACGCTTCCCAAGTCTGCGCATGATAATCTTCTTCGACAAACTCGTTTGCCGCAGTTATCGCCGCCTGCAACGCTTCAAACGGTGTCATGTCCGCGCTCTTTTTCAGATTCTTGATTGCATCGTCAAGTTTTTTGTATGCGGCGTCAACGGTTGCCTGTTTGTCTTCCGTCTTGATTGCTTTTGCTTCTTTTAATGCAAGTTCAAATGCCGAATATGTAGCTTCAAGATATTCTGCTTTGTTTTTCTCTATCTCTTCCGCTTTTTTGATAAGTTTATTGAGTTTTGTCAGATCGGAATCCGATTTGTATCCCGGAGGATATACCGTTTCGCCGAACGTTACCTGATTGTAAAGTTTGGGAACGCCCGCAATGTCAACTATTTTTTTGCCATTGCCGAAGTCCGCAATGTCATAGTAATATCTTGCACCGACCCAGTCCATGCAGATTATGCCTATGCCCATTTTCGCTCCGACTTTATGGCGGGGAAGTTTGTCATTGAGGTTAAGAAGCGACCACGGAATGAATATTTCCATTGTGTAGCCGTTTTTATCTCTTTTCGCCTTGACCTGATATTTGAACATTGTCAATGGCTTTGATTTAAACTGATAGTGCTCAAATATAAGCGCCGTCCCCTTTTTCGTTGTCTCGGGCGAGAAATCGAAAATGAAAGCCTTTTTGCTGTTGCTCAGACGGTAGTTGAACGGGTCTATCGCCAACTGGAAGCAGTCGCTTGCATTGGACGCTTCGCCGTCGTTGAATATCGTTCCGTATGTTTTATCCTGCGCGACCACGCAGATATACAGACCGCCTTTTTTAACATCGAGCAGCTTTCCGCTTTCATTCGGGTCGTCGTACCAATACATATAAATGTCGAAACCTTTGCATTGGTTTGCCTTGTCCTCGACGTCGGGACTCGGGTTGTCCGAATAGTCGTAGTTGCCTTTTTCGTTGTTCATGAACTTATGGTACGCGCCGTACCATTCGTTTTTGGACATTTTTCCGTCGATTGTAGGCGGAACCGCGCATTGCGGAATTGTGTATGCTTCGCCCGCGCTTGAAACAAGAGTAAAAGATGTCAGCATAAGGGCGATAGCCAGTACAGAGAGAAACAGTTTTTTCATTGGGATTCTCCTTTTGCATGAGTGAGGGGGTGTCTTGGCGCGCTCAACGAAAGCAAGCGCAACCGTTTTCATATTTTTCTCTGCGCCGGTCCGATTTTATGCCCGTCATCGACATGAAAGCATCCCGCCGCATATAGAAAACAAATTTATTTTCTGATAAGAATATATATGAGCGGGAGCGCCACGAATTGAGCGCCGCTGAGTAAAAATGTCGTAATCGAAAGGGCTTTTGACGTCTTTCCGAAAGATTTTACTCCGTAAAACACGGAAATGCCAGTAAGCCCCAACCAAACGGCAACGGGCATAATAAATGCCCAAACGCCCATTTTGAGGCTTGAAAACTTTTCCATGTTTATCAGATAAAACATCATAACGATGCCTGCGACTGCGGCAATAACGCTGAACGCCAGCGCTTTTTTGCCCATATTGCGCAGTTCTGCGCGATGTTTCTCCGCCTTTTTCTTCTTCAAAGCGCCGAGTTCCGCGTAGCAATTCGAACAGTACTCCTGTCCGTCCTCCGCAACGGTTCCGCACTTTTTGCAGATCTGTGACATTTTTCTTATTCCTTATCTCCCGTTATTATATCGAGCAACTGCCGATATTGTCTCGGATTGTTTTTTTTCATCTCGAAAATCTTTTTTGCGACATAGCGATAGAATGTTCTTTCATCGGGTATGCCCGAATCGCCTATCAGTTCGACAAAATCGAGACCGTATGCTTTACATACGTTGAAAACTACTCCCGCAGACGGTGTTACGGGTTTTTTACTTCTCGGATCCCGCCCGTTTTCGAGGGCGGAAAGATATGTGTGACTGATACCTATCAGCGCAGACGCCTCGCGAAGGCTCAATCTCTTTTCGAGCCGCTTTGCTTTTATCGTTTGCGCAAACTTTTCGGTATTATTCTTCATCCCAGTTGTGGTAAACGTTCTGAACGTCGTCGTCATCTTCAAGCATATCAAGAAGACGCTGCATCTTGTCCTTTGCTTCTTCGCTGTCTATCGAAGAGTAGGAAGACGGAACCTGTTCCTCTTCTGCGGAAATGAATGTATAGTCCTTGTCGCGGAGGAAGTCTCTTGTCGTTCTGAAATCTTCATCGGGTGCGGTATATATCTCGTATACGCTTTCTTCCGTCACAAAGTCCTCGATAGGCGCTTCCATAACGGTTTCCATAAGACGGTCTTCGTCATACTCTTCTTTGTCTATAACAATAACGCCTTTTTTGGTGAACATCCAGCCCACCGAACCGTTCTGACCGAGGTTGCCGCCGTTTTTATCAAAGTAGTGGCGGAGATTGCCTGCGGTTCTGTTTCTGTTGTCTGTCAGGCATTCAACGATAACAGCTATTCCGCACGGACCGTAACCCTCGTAGGTTATCTCTTCAAAATTGTCGGAGTTTTCGGCACCCGACGCTTTCTTTATAACGCGGTCGATATTGTCGTTGGGAACGTTGTTGTCCTTCGCTTTTGCGATAAGATCTTTGAGTTTCGAGTTCGACGCGGGGTCGGGACCGCCCTCTTTAACCGCAAGAATTATCTCTCTTCCGATTTTGGTGAAGACTTTTGCGCGCTGGCTGTCGGTCTTCTCCTTTTTGTGCATGATATTCTTCCATTTGGAATGTCCGGACATATATGTTTGCCTCCGTAAATATGATTAAACTTTTATTTCAGAATAAATCCGAACGACAACCCGATAACGGGCAGCGTCCATATAATATTGAAAACAAGAACCCAAACAGGAGAGAGCAATGCGGGCACGGCAAGCGCCGCTATTGCGGTAAGAGCAAGCCCCGTAAAAACGCTTATCTGCTTGATTCGAACGCTTGCGGTCAGCGCGGACGAAAGCTGCTGCGCCATTTCTATGCCCGAAAGCGTTCCGAGCGCGCTTTTTGTCGAAAGCATAACGGGTCTTGTTTTTTTACCTCTTGTCAGTCTTTTTCTGGCGGCGTTCAGTTTTCTTGTCTCTTCCGCCGTTGCGACGGTCATCGTTGCGTTTGTCAGACTGTATCTCTTTTGAACCGTCGCTTCCGTAACGAGAGGGTCTTCGGTCTGGACTATTACGGTTATGTCGCGTCCGACTCTCTCAACCGCTTTTTTCAATTTCGGGTCGGCTTTGTATTCCGCAAACACAACCGCGGAAACAGTTCCGTCAATAACCGTGTAAGCCGTGCTGAAACCTCTTGAGGTCTGCTCCGCTTCTTTTTCCTGCGGAAGAGGCTTTATGCCGTAGGACAACAGCAGATTTCTTGTTCCGTAAAGCACTTCGCGCCCGTCAATCGTTGCCGCAAAGCCGTGTTCCTGAACCGCCTTGAAGTTTTCCACCGAGTGAAGCGATTCGTCCGCACGAAAAATGTATCTTTCCATCGACGCATACAGCGGGCTTTTGATTTGTCTCAATATCAATGCCAAATATTCGACCGTTTCGGACATATATTCCGCTTTGATGAATTTTATGTCGGATATCGCAGCGCAATCGTCGGGGAAGAGGTCTTTATCTTTGACTATAAGTGTCCGAACGTCTTTGAGACGGTCTATCGAAAACGCTCCGAAAATCATACAGCCGAGTTCTTTCAATCTTTTTTGCGCCGAATTGTAGGGGAGTACGAATGAGACTTCTCCCGTAAAGCCCGCGCATATTCCCAGCGTCAGAACAAGCGTTGAAAAAAGTGTGTTTCTTCCGTGTATGAGCCCCGCCGCAACGGAAACAACCGCCGATGCGAGAATCACCCAAGGAACATACTTGAAGCCCGCGCTTTCGCACGCGTCGTTGCGAAAAGTCTTTCCCACAACATTCGGAATGCGTTTCATGCGGTATGTTATGCACGCTCTGTCTATATATCTTTTGTCACGCGGCACTCGGGCGTCCTCGACGCAGTAAATTTTGTTTTTGCGTATGGTTTTCAGGTTCTGCGGAATTTCGAGAACGTAAACGTATTTCATCACGGTCGAAACTGTGCAGGAGATGAATACCACCCACGCATAAAGTTTGCCCGAAGACGGTACGAATATCGTAAAAATACTTTGTAAAAACGCCGCAAGCATGGCATACGCGTTCAGCGTGTCGTTTGTCGGCAGTCCTCCGAATACGGAGATTATGCCCTCGTAAAGTTCTTTGTAACATACCGCGCAGACGGCGACCGCAAGCGCCGTGGTTATTTCCGCTTTCAGCCGCATATCCGTAGGCAGCAGTACGGTCGCTATCGCCGCCACGGTGGCAACAACGCAGATAATTGTTTTTATCAAATACTCTTTTTGCAGTTTTTGCGCCTTGTAATACTGTTCTTGCAAAGTATGACGTGGGCGTGGCATATATCAGCCCTCCGTCTTTTCTTTTTCGAGTTTTCTGCGCACGGCTTCATACATCATCACCGCGCCCGCAACGGAAACGTTCAGAGAGTTTATGTTTCCGAACATCGGAATGCTTATAACGCCGTCGCATCTTTGTCTGACAAGGCGGGAAATGCCTTTGCCCTCGTCTCCGAGAACAATTGCCGTCGAACCCGTCAGATCGGTCGAATAGAGGTCGCAGTCTCCGTCCCCGTCCGCCGCATACGTCCAAACGCCGCGCTCTTTCAGCGCACTTATCGTTTCCGCAATATTTGTGACTTTTGCTATCTTCATATATTCGCAGGCACCCGCCGCCGCTTTGAACACGGTCGTTGTCAGCCCGCAGCAGCCGCGTTTCGGAATGATTATGCCGTGAACGCCGCAGCATTCCGCAGTTCTGATTATCGCACCGAGATTTCGCGGGTCTGTCACGCCGTCAAGCACCACAATGAACGGCTTTTCGCCCTTTTCTTCCGCATAAGCGAAAATATCGTCGATGTCGCAATAGTCGTAATCCGTTGCAAACGCAACAACTCCTTGGTGGTTCGACGTTCCCGCAATGCTTTCAAGTTTGTATTTGTCCGCCTCGACAACGGGAATCCCCATATCCCGCGCTTCCGCTATGATTTTTACGATAGAGCCCTCGCGTTCGCCGTGTGCAACATAGAGTTTGTCAACCGTTCTGCCGCTTCTGAGCAGTTCCGAAACGGGATTTCTGCCCGCGACCACGTTTTCGCTGTCCACGCCGTTATCGGGCGCGAATACGGACCGGGGTCTTTTCGGCATATTCTTTTTCGCGGTAGGCTTCTTTTTGCCGACAGGGGAGTAAGACGGTTTTTTGCCGCCTTTTTTAGCGAAATCTTTTTTTCCGTTCTTTGCGTTTTTCATATTTATTCTTTCCTTTTGAGTGCGGATTACGCCTCGGATTGTTCTTCTTCCTCGTCTTCGGAAACGGTCACGTCTTCGATTATCTGACGCAGCTGCTCAACACCCGCTTTTGTCTGTGCGGAAAACATAACAGGTTCCGCACCGAATTTTTCGGCAAGATATTTTCTTCTTTTTTCTGTTTCGGTTTTGTTCAACTTATCGCATTTGGTTGCGACTACGCAGAACAAAAATTCCGTATTCATCAGATAATCATACATCAGCAGATCGTCTTTTGTCGGGTCGTGCCGCGCGTCCGTCAGCATACATACAAGGCGTATGTCCCGGTTTTCGAGCGTCAGATAACTTTCTATCAGACTGCCCCAATTTTGACGTTGTTCTTTCGAACGCTGCGCATATCCGTAACCCGGCAGGTCTGTAAGGAAAACCTTGTCGTCTATTCCGTAGAAATTGACGCTGACCGTCTTTCCGGGCGTGGACGATGTTCTCGCCAACGCTTTTCTGCCGAGAACCGCATTTATCATAGAGGATTTTCCGACGTTTGAACGTCCGACAAACACTATCTCCGGTTTTTTCGGAAGTTTCATTTTCCGAACGTCGAAACAACTGTCGAGAAACTCCGCTTTCTGAAAATTGAGAGCCATATTCTTACCTCAAAGCCGCAGCGAAAACGTCTTTTATCGAGTCCGCATATACGAACGCGACATTATCGCGAACGACCTGCGCGATTTCCGATATGTCGGGTTTGTTGTCTTTCGGTACGATGACTGTTTTTACTCCCGCTTTGTATGCCGCCATGGTCTTTTCTTTAAGACCGCCTATCGCAAGCACATCGCCTCGGATAGTTATTTCTCCCGTCATTGCAACGTCGTTTTTAATCGGCTTTGACGAAAGTTGACTGTAAAGGGCGGTCGCCATTGCACAGCCCGCGCTCGGTCCGTCTTTCGGAACCGCTCCCTCGGGCGCGTGAATGTGTATATCCCTGTCCTTGTAGAACGTCGGGCTGATGCCGAGAGAGGACGCATTGCTGCGTATATAACTTATCGCCGCTTTCGCGCTTTCTTTCATAACGTCGCCGAGAGAACCTGTCAGCTCTATCTTTCCCGTGCCTTCCATAACATTGACTTCAAGCGGCATGATTTCACCGCCGACGGAGGTGAACGCAAGTCCCGTTACAACGCCTATTCTGTCCTTTGCTGGAATCTTGTCCTGAATAACTTTTCTCGGTCCGAGGTATTCGGCAATGTTTTTCTTTGAAATAACAACCTTGTCGCAGTTGTCTTCTATCATCTTTTTGGTCGCTTTTCTGCAAAGCGCCGCTATCTGCTTTTCAAGTCCGCGCACGCCCGCTTCGCGAGTGTAGAACATAATTATTTCGTTGAGCGCGGATGCGTCTATTCTGAGTTCGGAAGCTTTGAGCCCGTGTTTCGCAAACTGCTTCGGAACAAGATGTTTCTTTGCGATTTGAAGTTTTTCTTCGTATGTATAACTCGTCAGTTCGATAACGTCCATTCTGTCAAGCAACGGGGCGGGAATCTCGGACGCGTCATTTGCCGTGGTGATGAAGAACACTTCGGAAAGATCGACTGGCATATCTATATAGTGGTCTTTGAATGTCTTGTTCTGCTCGGGGTCGAGCACCTCAAGCAATGCCGCAGCAGGATCTCCGCGTCTGTCCGAACCGAGTTTGTCTATTTCGTCAAGCAGCATCAGCGGGTTCATCGTTCCCGCTTCTTTTATGCCTGCGATTATTTTACCCGGCATGGACGCAACGTAAGTGCGTCTGTGACCTCTGATTTCATTTTCGTCGTTGATGCCGCCGAGTGAAATTCGGACAAACTTTCTGTGAAGCGCCTTTGCAACGCTCTGCGCTATCGAGGTCTTGCCCGTGCCCGGAGGGCCTACAAGGCAAAGTATCTGTCCCTTATGGTTGGGAAATCTTTGTTTGACCGCAATCGTTTCAAGTATTCTTTCTTTGACTTTTTCAAGCCCGTAATGGTCTTTTTCGAGCACGTCGCGGGCTTTTTCGATGTCTGCCGATTCCTTTGAGTACACGCCCCACGGGATTTCGAGACACGATTCTATATATGTGCGGATAACCGCCGCTTCCTGAGAACCTATCGGCGTTTTGTAATATTTCTTTGTTTCCTTTATCAGGTAATTGTAGCATTCGTCGGGCATTTTCGACTTGTCGAGAAGTTCGTAAAGATCATCGTCGTCATCTTCGTAATACTCCTCTGTATCGCCGAGTTCTTCTTTTATCGCTTTAAGTTGTTCCCTCAAAAAGAAATCCGCCTGATTCTTTGCTATGCGCGAATGCACTTTTTGCATGATCGAGGATTGAATGTTTTTGATGTCTATTTGTCTGACGAGACATTCAAGCAATATTTCCGAGCGCTTGATGGGATCAACCGCGTCAAGCAGCGCTTGTTTTTCGGAAGCCCTGAACGGATAATTCGCCGCAATATAGTCCGCAACAACGCCGAGATCCGTATTCGTTCCGACAAAGAGTTCGATCTCGGGGGAGAGGTCTGTATCTTCTTCGCTGATACGGTTGAAAACGGTTCTGATCTCTTCAAGTATCGCCGCCGCCTCGTTGGATTCGTATTCGTCCAGTTTTTTTTCTTCTATCGGGAGCCTTTCCGCAAACATGGTCTGACCGGACTCTTTCAGTTCTTCTCCGAGACGTCCTCTTTCTTTGCAGTCAAAAGCGACGCGCAGAACATCTTTGCCCGTCTTTACTATTTGATTTACTGTCGCCAAAACACCCGTGTCAAAAAGATTGTCTCTTTCCACGGTCTCCGCCGCAGCGTCTTTTTGCGCGACAAGCAAAATGTCCGTGCCCTCGTTGAACGCATATTTTACCGCATTGACGGAAAGTTTTCTTTCGATATCCACATGAATGACCGCGTTCGGAAACGCAACGATGTTGCGGAGCGCAACAACGGGAATTCTGTCGAATTTATATTGAGTTTCTTTTGCTGTCGAAACTGTTTTTTCTGCTTGAATTTGAGCCATTTTTCCTCCGTGTTCGTCATGGGCGAACTACTGCCTGTGTCAATTCAATATATTATAGCATAACAAAGCGATTTTTGCAAGACATTTCTTATTTTTGTCCGATATTCATCGCATTTTGGTTCAAGTTCTCAAAAAGTTTCGAAAAATCACGAAAAAGTCGTGGTTCACGTCTTGCAAAAAAAATGATTGTGTTGTATAATATTAAAGATGATTTCGGCTTGAACGTTTTCATCCGCCGATAGGTTCGGCGGAATTCGGATAGGAGAGTTTTCAATGACAAAGGCAAGGAAAAAGTTTTCGAAGATCCTCGCTTGCGGTATGACCGCCGCGATGGTTCTTTCCGCAAGTATTCCTTTTTTTGCGGATGCTTCGGACAAAACCGAGGACAGCAATATTATATATAACGACGGCGGAGCGGACAGTACGAACCCCAACTTCTTCGATTATACAAATCTTATAACGAAGACATACGGCGATCGCGGTTACATCGACTCCGACGAGGGCAATTTTGTCGTAAACCTTGACGGAACAAAAAGCGATATCCGTCTTTTCGGAATAAGATACGACATCGCAAAAGAGGGTATCCCCACCGGCGACGCTTTGAAAAACATGGTCAGCGACATGGCGGCTCACGGTTACAACCTCGTTATTGTCGATGATGTTTATTCGGTATTGAAAAACTCTTCCAACTTCACGGCTTTCAGTGATTTCCTCGCAGAACTTTACAATGCAAATATGTATGCGGGCATCGGTCTTTTTTCGACCTCTTCGCTTGTCGTTAACAAAACAAGCAAGGGCGCCGCAATTTTGGACAGGGACACGGTTCGCCGCGCTCAGGCATTCATCAAAAGATTTTTCGCAACCAAGAACGCCGCAAGAAGCGATGAAAACATAACCGTTACTTACGGCGACGATACAACCATTGCATTTGTTACATACTGCTCCGATCTCGATGTCGGCGCGGATGCGGTTTGCTATTCCGACCTGCGTTCCGATTTCAACGATTGGCTGACGGAACAGTACGGCTCCACCGACGTTTTGCGCGGCGTATGGCTCGATGAGACGGGCGCTTGCATCCTCGGCGAAGACGAAAACGCAAAACGCGGAACGGTTCGCGTTCCCACCGAACCCGTCAGCACCGTTTATTCGGAAGCAAGCACGGGTCGTCAGCGCGAGGCGGATTTCGGCAGATTCCTTATTACCTATGTGAATAAACAGTTCTCGGCGATGAAAGATCTCATCAGATCCTGCGGTTACAATTCTCCCGTTCTTCTTTCCGATAACGATTCAAGCGCATTCAATGTCTGCATAAGCGGTCTCGGAGATGCTTCAAGAGGCGATTTTGAGTTCACTCCCGATATGACCGTGAAAGAAGCAGTTGCTCATGCGGCGCTCGGAACGGTTGCGGACAAACCTTACATCGTTTCGTGGAACACTTCCGCAGTTGCGGCAGGTGAAAATGCCGTCAAGGCAACCGATTCCGAATTTATATCTGAATTCATATCTCTTGTTTCTTACGCAAGTTATCAGGGCTGGGATGCTTTTGTTGTCGGAGATTATTCTTTGACGGACGCGACGGCAACCAATCAGAATGCGGCACTCTGGAACAACAGCGGCTTGATGGCTACTCTTTTTCGCCATATAGCGATAGCCGCATCTTACGGCTCGGGCTTCGGTATCGGATATTCGGGTTATGACACCGTAATGGATTTCGGCAGATTCAAAAATTCCACGCTTGCTTCTGCTCTTCTTGCAAAAACGGAAAACGTGTTCTTTGACACGGAATATACGGCAAATTCAAAATTCAAAGTAATCATGTCTTCGGGCAACACTTCGTCCGGCTCTTACGTCGGCGCGAACTCGAACAAAGAAAACGGTACAAAGGCTATTATCCAGGCTTTCTATCCGTATCAAAATGCAACGTTTGCCCAAGACTTCATGAAAAAGAAAGCATGGTACAACGATCAGGGACTTGTAAGCACCCGTGACAGAGTTATAGAAAACATTGACGGGGTTGACGTCTATTTCGGCGAGGGCAAGGCAATCGTCCCCGACGGGATGATTGAAAGTTCCTCTCAGTTGGCAACGGCGCTTGACCGTCTCGGATTTACTTCTTACAGAAATGCGAACGACGCTTCCGACCTCGGATGTATTTCTTCCGACGGGCTTCTGATAACAGATAACGGCAGACTTTTCTATAACGAGGAAAGCGATACCGTAATAGGCTTCGGAACACGTTATTTCCTTGCAAACGGCGACCTTTCCGATGAGACTTTGAATGCCGCTTACAGCGCTTATATCAACAGATATTATTACGGAAGTTCAACGGAAAGCGAATATAAGAATCTTAAAGTTTCAATCTCCGGCGCAAGCGGAAACGGTACGGTTGCCGTATACGCTCTCGGTTCCGGCACAAACAACGAAACCGCAACGCGCTTTATCGTCTTTGCGCAGAGCAATGACGGAACTCCGTTGACGGCAAATCTTAAAATCATTCGCGAAAACACCGTATATAAGGCTTACGGTATCAGACGGGACGGCTTTGTCGGCACAAAAGGCGCATTGCTTAATCCCGACAACACGGTTTCCGACAGTTCGGGAAATATGACGATGTCGCTCAACGGCGAGTACGATTATTATATAGTAACGCTTGAAGAGACCGACCTTGACGCTTCTCTTGAAGGTTATGACCCGAACGATTCCATACCTGAAGCGCAGAACCTGTTCTGGTATATCGTTATCCCTGCCGTATTCTTCCTTATAGTTGTTTACAGTGCAATTCTTATCTCCGATAATCTGAAAGTTAAGAGAGAAGAAAGACTCAGAATAGCAACAAGAAAAGTTACGCTCGGAAAAACCGGTAAATATGCGTCCGCACTTGACGTGGCAGACGATGACCTTAATTCGGGCAGAACAAAGGGCACTCCCGGTGCGGATATCTTCGAAGAAGACGAAGAGGAACGCAGAAGACGCGAAAATCCGTGGGAGAGAGACGACGGAACGATCGACTTCACTAAGATCGTTCGCTCCGACGACGAAGATGAGAACGCTTGGTAATTCATTGCGCCTGAACGTCTCTGTGTAAAAGGAAATATAACGGGGCGTTCATAGGCTTTATGAACGCCCTTGATTTTTTAGAGGTTTTGATATGCCGAATAACGATTGTCTTTTTGAAAATATTTATTCGGCTTTCCTGTCCGCCGTTGAAAAATACAGGCTTGTCGAGGCGGGCGACCGTGTTGCGGTCTGTGTTTCGGGCGGCAAGGATTCCATGCTTGCGTCTCTGTTTTTTAAGAGATATGCGGCGGAGAATCCGAATGTGACTGTTCGATATATCTGCATGGATCCCGGATACAATGCGGAAAACAGAAAAATGATAGAGTCGAACGCCGAAAAACTCGGCATACCTCTTGATATTTTTGAGACACAAATATTTGATTCCGTTGTCCGAATAGAAAAGTCTCCGTGTTATTTGTGTGCGCGTATGCGCAGGGGGTGGCTTTACCGCAAAGCAAAAGAGGCGGGCTGCAACAAAATCGCGCTCGGGCATCACTTTGACGATGTGACAGAAACCGTGCTAATGTCAACGCTTTACAGCGGACAGTATCAGACAATGCTTCCCGTTATTGATTCAACCAACTTTGAGGGTATGCGCCTTATACGTCCTTTATATCTTGTCCGTGAGCGGGATATAATAAGATGGAGAGACGAGAACGGACTTTGCTTTTTGAGATGTGCCTGCCGCTTTACGGAAAACGCCGCGGAGGACGAGCATCTTTCAAAACGTGCGGAAGTCAAAAAACTTATTGCACGTCTTGAAAAGATTGATTCGAAAATTCCTTATAACATATTCAATAGTACACACAATGCAGTCCTTGATGAAATTATGCTTGCTTCCGAGGAGAGTTACAAATGAAAAAACTGTTTTCAAAACTTGATTTTCTCTATCTTGTCCCGCCCGTTCTGACGCTTCTTATGTGCTTTCTTGTATACATAACAAAAAGTCAGGGACTCGCCGTTGTGAATATGTTTATTACTGCGGCAGGCTATGAAACGGCGACTTTCATAATCAAGTTTTATTCGCCTTACAGATTCCGTGCGTTTGACCTTGTAAAGATTCTTGTTTCGATGATTCTCGTTTATGGTATATACATCGGTCAGTATTTTGTTTCGGGTGTGGCGGATGAAGATATGTGGCCCATTTTGAAAGTGATGATGACCGCAAGCCTTGTGGTTCTTGCGGTTGCGGGTCCTCTTGTTATGCTTCTGAAAAAACGCAGGGAAGGAGATTGAACGTGAGGTATTTTACCAAAGAATGGTATGCTCTCTGCCTGAAAACGTTTCTTGCGGAATTGCTTGAAGATGATGAACGCGCCGCGACAAAAGACGAAGACTTTTACAATGAGGTTTTGAAACAGCGTCTCGGCGAAAGTCTTGCCATGCAGGACGAGATAGCAAAAATGTCCGATGAAGACGTTGAGATTGATATAGGGGAATACGAAACGGACTATTTGAGGGCGCTTGACGAACGGATAAAGGAACTTTCTGCCGTTATCCCCAAGGATATTCTTGCAGAGGTTGCGGATATAAGAGTTTTTGCCCTTAATAAGGCAACTCCCGCCGTGCATAAAAAACTGCGCATCTATTGCGACGGCGCACAGCGGAAAGTGGACGAAACGCTGAAAGCATATGAGGATTATTATAACTCTGTCGATGTTCCGTCCGAAATAGACGACAATCTCGGATTTCATGATGCGGTTATAACTTCCGCGGAAATGAAAGACGGCAATTTACGGCTTGATTTCGATATTTCGCAGAGTTTCGCAACGAAGTCGTCGGTTACATTTGCGGACGCAAAAATCCTTGAAAAGGAAACCGAATTTGAGGGCTGTGTCTGGCTTTACGACGAACTTTATCCTGTTGACGGAGGATATGAACTTCATATTCTTGCGCAGGCGGCGGATATGGAACACCTTGTTTATTTTACCGTTTTTTGCAAAGATATATTATTCTGATTTTCAGTAAGGAGTATTTGAATATATGAACAAAAAAGTTGTACTCGTCGTTATGGACGGCGTAGGTATCTCGGACAAAGAATACGGCAATGCCGTTGCCGCGGCATATAAGCCGACGTTGGATTCTCTCATGGCTTCCTATCCGTGGACAAAGATAAAGGCTCACGGCACGGCGGTCGGACTTCCGACCGATGACGATATGGGAAACAGCGAGGTCGGACATAACGCTCTCGGCTGCGGACAGGTTTATTCGCAGGGCGCAAAACTTGTAAACGAATCCATCGAAAGCGGCAGTATGTACACTTCCGATATCTGGAAAAAACTTGTTTCGAACTGCAAAGAAAACAACTCGACTTTCCATTTCCTCGGACTTCTCAGCGACGGCAACGTTCACTCTCATATAAAGCATCTTCTTTCGATGATAGCCCGTGCAAAACAGGACGGCGTAAAAAAATGCCGCATTCACATTCTGCTTGACGGCAGAGACGTTCCCGCAACAAGCGGAATGACGTATATCAAAGAACTTGAAGATAAACTTGCGGAGTTGAATGACGCCGATTTCGACGGTAAAATCGCTTCCGGCGGCGGAAGAATGAAGATAACCATGGACAGATACGAAGCCAACTGGGACATGGTAAAACTCGGTTGGGAAACCCATGTTCTCGGGCAGGGCAGACAATTCGCATCTGCGGCGGAGGCCTATGAAACCCTGCGCACGGAAACAGGCGCGATAGACCAGGATCTGCCCCCGTTCGTTATTGCGGAAAACGGCAAACCCGTAGGCACGGTTGAAGACGGAGATTCGGTTGTGTTCTTCAATTTCAGAGGCGACCGTTCGATAGAAATAAGCCGTGCATTTACCGAGGGGGCGGACTTCGACAAGTTTGACCGCGTTCGCGTTCCCAAAACACTTTATGCAGGAATGCTTCAATACGACGGTGATTTGAAGATACCCGAAAATTTCCTTGTCGCACCTCCCGCAATCAAAAATACTCTTACCGAGGCTCTCGTAAAAGCAGGTATCAAAGAGTACGCCGTTTCCGAGACACAGAAATACGGTCATGTTACCTACTTCTGGAACGGAAACAGAAGTGAAAAATTCTCCGAAGAACTTGAAGATTACGACGAAGTTGATTCAGATACAGTTCCCTTTGAACAGCGTCCCTGGATGAAAGCTGCGGAAGTTACGGATAAACTCATAGAAGCCATCTATTCCGGTAAATACGGCTTTATCCGCTGCAACTATCCCAATGGCGACATGGTTGGTCATACGGGCGTTTTCGCCGCCGCAAAAATCGCGGTTGAAACGGTTGACCTTTGCCTTGCAAGGGTAAAGAAAGCCGTAGATGAGACCGGTTCTATTCTTCTTGTGACTGCGGACCACGGCAATGCCGATGAAATGTATGAAAAAGCAAAAGAGGGACAGGCTCCGAAGCCGAAGACCTCTCATACGCTCAATCCCGTTCCGTTTATAGTTTATGACCCGACTGTCGGGCACGAACTGAAAGACGGCAATTTCGGACTTTCAAATGTCGCAGCAACGGTTACTCAACTTCTCGGCGTAGAAACCCCCTCCATGTGGGATGAATCAATGCTCAAATTTTGATAGCATTTAAAAAGTGCGGGGATTTGCATATTGATTGCAAAGCCCCGCTTTTTTTAACTTAAAAATACAGAAAATATTGTTTTTTGCAAGATAAGGCGCGGACTATTTGTCCGCGCCTTATCTTACTTAATATGTATTTATATCTTGTTTAGCTTGCAGAGTCGTCTGTTTCAACGCTGTCAATTTTTTTCGCTACAAAGTAGAAAACACGCATAGCGTCGGAGATATCTACGTCGCCGTTCTTGTCAACGTCGCAGCGTTTAAGTTGATCTGCGTCGGTCATCATTTCTTTTTTCGCAACGTGATAGAAAACCAGCATTGCGTCGGTAATGTCAACCGAGCCGTTACCGTCAGCGTCTCCGTATACGATTGCCGGCTGCGGATTATCGTTTATGAAACCGCCGAGAGCGTATGTTGCATAGGTGCTCGGATTATCTACCGAAAGCCAGCCTTCATCTTCATCGCCGCCGTTGAGGTAAGCTCTGTAAACGTGCTGCGCGGCTTCTACCGCTGCGCTGTCACCTGAGGAAATGTTGAAATCGTCAAACATGTAGTCTACAAGAGAAATCATAAGGCCGAACTGTCTGCCTTCATAGGGTTTGATTCCCATTTCTCCTTCGATATCAAATACATTCCAGTGGATTTTTGCTTCGATCTGATAACCTTCAATGGATGCATACTGATATGCCTGTCTGATGTAATTGACTCTCAATATGGGAACTTTAACGTCATCCCCGGGAAGCTGATGCGCGGGATCGAAAACATAATCTGTGTTGGCTTTCATTTCAACGGCCTTTCTGAGAAGGTCGCCGCTGTTATCACCGTAGCCAAAGCCGCCGCCCCAGTGCTGCCACCACCAGCCTCTGCCGCCGGCTATCGTTCCTACTCCGGGAGACGATGCTTTTCCTTCGGGAGCAACTATCGAATAGGGAACAAACGAGAAGATTACGGAGCCGTCAGCTCCGCCGGACGTGCCGTTTTTGTCAAGGGGGTCAAACGCAAGCTGAACACAATCGGTTGCATTTGCGGACGGGTATCCGTCAAATACTTCGTTTCCGAGCTCGTCATATTTTGTATTTCCGAAAGTAAATGCCTTGTGCTTATCGATGACTTCCATATAAACAAGAATACCACCATTGGTATCCTTAGAATAACGCATGGTCGCGGGATCGGTTCCCTCAGCTATTTCGCTGTAATAAGCCATCTTGATTTTGAGGGAGGGAAGATCCGTTGTCGGCTCTTCTTCCATCTGAGTTTCTTTTATGAATGCGTTTTCTTCATTCAGTTCTTCATAGTACGCGTTTGCCCAAAAGTCTTCATCGTCTTTTGCGTCAAGAGTCGCGTCAACTTTTGTTCTGGGAATAACGCCTCTGACCTCGTCATTTGCAGCGCTTGAAGAAAATGCAAAAGCAGTCATTGTCGCGGCCATTGCCACAGTCATGATTCCTGCAATAAATCTCTTCATTGTTGTGCCTCCTTTGTAAAAAATACAGCTTTTGCTGTTTGTTTTTGGGGGAAACGAGAGGGAACGGTTCTACGCTTCATTTCAATTGAAATTATCTGCCTGTTATTGATAAAGGGCTACGATGCTCTCTAAAAAAGAACTGCACCGTAGCCCTTTACAGAGCCTAACTATTTAAATAGTTAATACTTTTTCAAAAGGTTAGTGAATCTTACGCTCTTTTTCTTCTAACGATAACAACTACTGCGCAAGCAAGCGAAGCGATTGCAAGAGCGATGAACGCGAACATACCCATAGCGCTTCCGTCAGAAGTGTTGGGGTCTTTTGCCGTCGTTGTCGGAGCGGGCTCTTCACCTGTGGTGGTCGGAGCGTCGGGATCCTCGGTCGTTGTCGGAACGGGAACTTCAGTCGTTGTCGGAACGGGAGTCTCGGTCGTTGTCGGAACGGGAGCTTCGGTCGTTGTCGGAACGGGAGCTTCGGTCGTTGTCGGAACGGGAGTCTCGGTCGTGGTGGTCGGAGCTGCCGGAAGAACAGGAACAAAGTCAAACGTTACGTTTGTCTTATCTTTGTCATCGCTTACGAGTTTGGTCTCGGAACCGAATGTAATGTCGTTTGCTGTAAGAGCCCTGTCGGATTTAATCTGGAATTTGATTGCACCGGTAAGTTTGTTGCCGAAAGAACCGTTCGGGTTACCTACCATGTACTGAACATTGCCCTTGGAGTTTGCGAGAACAACGTGAACAATTCTTTCAGCGGTAAGATAAACGAGAGATGCGTTGTTGTAACCCTTGGATGCGCTGAGCGCAATATCTCCGAAATATTCATCTTCATCTGCGAATTCAACGAACGAAACACCATCGCCGAGTTTTACCTGAAGAGTAAAGCCGCTGATGGGGGTCGTTGCACTGATGTCTACGGAAACATCGTAAACACCGTTAACGGGATCGGAAACGTTAATCGTGAAAGTTGCATCCTTTTCATCAGCCGAACTCATAACGACAAACGCCATACCCATAACGACTGCAACTACCATGAAAATTGCCAAAAACTTTTTCATATTTGAGTACCTTCCTTTAAGATAGATTTTGCCTTTTAGGCATTTTTGTCTCCTGCGTACTACATTAACAGCGACAGCCGCCACGCAGAAGACGCGCTGTCATTTTTAAATAATCGGTCTTCGGATTTCCGTAGAGTTTGCGCTCCGTTCCCTGCAAAAGCAACAGAAAATGCCTTTAACCTCATATTACGCTTACATTATATATCAAAATTCGTTGATTGTCAAGCATTTTTTATGACATTTTTATGTGTTCACGGGTTTTTCAAAGATTTGTTTGGTAAAAAACGGTATTATGGTCGATTTTGGGAAAAGTTCGATTTTTTTACACATTTGGAACGTTGCGCGGCACATTAAGTCTGCAATTCGGTTATCTTTTTTGCTACAAAATAGAATATCTGCATTGCGTCCGCTATATCGACCTCTTTGTTTTTATCCACGTTTGCGGCAAAAAGTTTTTCATTCGGCAATAATTTTTTTCTCGCAACATGATAAAAAACGAGCATTGCGTCGGATATATCCGTAGATCCGTCGCCGTTGACGTCTCCCGGTATGCATTGCGGCGGCTCGGAAACCGTGAAATCCGATGCCGTGTTCCTTGTCGCTATCGGAACATCATCCGTGCCGACGAGTTCTTTCACTTCTATATCTATTTTGATCTGTGTCGGATATGCATCGAGAGCCACGGTGACGGGAATCGTGAAAAGAACTCCGTCTTCCGTCACATTCTTACCGCTGACGAATCCGAGCGTTACAACTCCTTGTTTGCAGTCTGTTTCAATAATCTTAAATTTTGAACCGATATTGCCGACGGATATATCATTTTCATTCACGGAAAAAATCTCGGGATCATAACGTACAAAAAGGATCCCGTTTGATATTCCGGGGTTGTTTTTGACCGAAAGTGTAAGAGTTCTTTCCGTTCCCGCATAGCCTTCCGCGTCGGAAAGCCGCAATTCGCATTCAGCCGCATTTGCCGAAACAGCAAAAGACATCACGAGACAGACGCAAAGGCAAACGGCAAAAAACTTCTCGGCGCATTTTTGCATTTTCATTTTAATTCGTCCTCTAACAGTGATTCAAACGTTATCTTTTTCAGCGATGATATAAGGTCTTTGTTCAATATTCCAATTGCGCGACGTATCACGCAACCGCCTTTCGCACCCTCGATTCCCGGACGTGAACAGCACCCCGATTCGGGGTCGAGACAGGCGTTTATGTACAGATCGCCGTTTATCGCTTTAAATACATCGTAGATTGAAACATCGGAACTCGGGAGCGTTACAACGTATCCTCCCTGATTGCCCTTGACAGAGGAAACAAGCCCCGCAGAACTGAGTTTTCTCATTATCTTTTGCGTGAACAGCGGCGTTACGCCCGTTTTTTCGGAAACCTCCGCAACGGTCATTTTGGAATTTGTTTTGAATAATTCATAGACTATGCGAATAGCATAATCCTGTTCTTTTGTGAGTTTCATACCGACACCATTCCATACTTATTTGGTATGGTTTTATTATACCACAACAAAACTTTGTTGTCAATATGTTTTCTTTCTTTCGGTTTCCCGATTCGACGATTTTTTTGCGGCAGTTGATATACAATATATGAAAAGGAGGCTTTGATTTATGACAACAGGTTTCAAAAACGGAACGTTGTCCGTTTTTTTGAAAGGGGAGATAGACCATCATCGCGCCGCCTCCATACGCGAAGAGATAGACGGCGCGGTGCGTGCGTATCTGCCCGAAAAACTCGTTCTTGATTTCGGCGGTGTTACATTTTGCGACAGCAGCGGAATTGCTGTTGTGACAGGCAGACGAAAACTGATGAAATCCGTCGGCGGAGAGGTTGAATTGACAAATCTGACACGCCCGGTCGAAGTGGTTTTCCGTATGGCAAATCTTGAAAAACTCGTAACGATAAGGAGAGATGATTGAAATGATGATAAATTCCGCGGAACTGACATTTATAAGCCGTTCCGTAAACGAACGCTTTGCCCGCATGAGCGTTGCCGCTTTTGCCACGCAACTTGACCCGACGGTTGAAGAACTTGCAGAAATAAAGACCGCCGTTTCGGAAGCGGTCACGAATTGTATTGTTCACGCTTACGGTTCCGATCTCGGAACGATAAAGATGAAAATGCAACTGTTTGACAGCAATGTTTTGCGAATAACCGTCCGCGATTTCGGGCGGGGCATAGACGATGTGGAAAAAGCCATGGAACCGTGTTTTTCGACGGGGGCGGACGACCGTGCCGGAATGGGCTTTACGATAATGGAAAGTTTTTCGGACAGGCTTCGGGTTTCCTCAAAACCCGGAAAAGGTACAAAAGTTGTGATGGAACGAAAGATAGTCAAGCGTGGCTGATATGCATACAGACGAAAAAACTTTTACATACTCGAACCCCCGTTCGGAGGAAGAACTTCTTCTGAAAAATATGGGATTGGTTCACAGCATTGCCGCGCGCTTTCCGTATTCGGGCGTTGAATACGAGGACCTTGTTCAGATAGGAAGCCTCGGGCTACTGAAAGCAATAAGAAATTTTGACGAATCAAAAGGTTTTGCGTTTTCCACTTATGCCGTGCCCGTTATAACGGGCGAGATAAAACGTTTTTTGCGCGATGACGGCGCAATAAAGGTCAGTCGCGCAGTCCGCTCGAATTTTGTGCGGATAAGAGCCTGCACCGAAAAACTGCGCAATCTTTTGGGCAGAGACCCCACGGTTTCGGAACTCGTCGAAAAGACGGGGTTGACTCTTGAAGAAGTTGTGGAGGCTCTTGATTCCGCCGCGCGCCCCGCATCGCTTGACGAGACGCTTTCCGATGACGGTGACCACACGCTGGCTGATACCGTAGCGGGCGGCGATTTTTCCGCAGACCTCGAAAAGATAGCATTGCGGCAGGGAATAGGCAAACTTTGTGCGGAGGACAGAAAACTTATTACACTTCGCTATTTCTGTTCAAAAACGCAGCAGCAAACTGCGGAGATGCTCGGAATGAGTCAGGTGCAGGTCTCCCGCAGAGAAAAAAAAATACTCGAAAAACTCAAAGAATACGTCTGAAAGTATTCCTGCATTTTCCGAGAAAAAACCGACGCCGCGGAGAGCGCGGCGTCTGCGATCGTCCCTGTGCGTTCAAGCGACAGTCCGCTTGTGCGTTTTGCGGGAGGATCGGGTTTGCTGTTTTAAGACTGACCGAAGCGTCAGTGTCGGCATTATATCATACTATTTTTTACTTGTCAATACTTTTTGTCACATCTCGTCTCACAAATTTCGTTTTTAGGTATTGACAACGGCGTTTATTTATGGTAAAATACTTCTGCTGACTTGAAAAAGCGGAATGTACGGAGAGGTGTCCGAGCGGTTTAAGGAGCCGGTCTTGAAAACCGGTGACTCGCAAGAGCCAAGAGTTCGAATCTCTTCCTCTCCGCCAAAATACGGAGAAGTACCCAAGTGGTGAAGGGGCTCCCCTGCTAAGGGAGTAGGTCGTGAAAGCGGCGCGAGCGTTCAAATCGCTTCTTCTCCGCCAAAAAAGAAAGAGCCCCCGTTTATGCGCGGGGCGTTTCTTTTTTTTCGCTGAAAAAGCAGTAAAACGCGGAAAATATTTATCGAAAGGGAATGTATTATGAAAACCGTAAAAAAACTGTTGTCACTTATTATTGTTCTCGCTCTTTGCCTCGGCGTTTTCTGCGCCTGCGCGAATAAGGGCGAAACGCCTGCGACCGCCGCTCCGACGCAGACGACCTCCGCGCCGACCGAAGCGGAAGAAAAGGTCACCTTTGTTTTCGCTGTTACGGACAAGGACGGAAAAACAGTGGAACACGAAATAACCACGTCCGAAAAATTCCTTGCGGACGCGCTTATAGAGCAGGGAATACTGAAAGCCGATGAAAAAGAGTCCGGGATATATACTTCGATAGACGGTATGGTCGCGTATTGGGACGACGGCAACGCGTGGTGGAAGATCGTTAAGGACGGCGAAATGACAAACGATGGTATGAACGAGCTTCCCATCGCGAACGGCGATCGCTATGAGGCGATTTACACGATAGGTTATTAAAGCAAATTTATTAAAAAGAAAAGATGCGGTTTCGAATGAGACTGCATCTTTTTCTTACGCATGTTTTCTTATTTTACCAGTACGAATTTAACAAGACCTATCATCTCTCTGACCCATGCTGAGCATTGAAGAGCGAACGGAGTGTGCGAGGAAACGGCGGTCGGATTAAGCCCGAAACGCTTTGCGTAAAGTGCGCCGCGCATTTGGTGATATGATTCCGTTACGATAACAATGTTTTTGTCAAGCCCTCGTTCCTCAATTATCTTTGCCGAATATTCAAGGTTTGTATCTGTATCTACCGCCTCGTTTTCGCATATTATTCTTTCGGAGTCAATACCTTTTTTGACAAGTTCGTTTTTTATACATTCGGCTTCCGTTATGTTTTCGCCCTCGGCTTTGCCTCCCGTTGCGATGCAGACGGTCTGCGGGTGGGCTACAAGATAGTCGTAAGCGGCGTTTATTCTCGATGCGAGAGACTGCGACGGGTGGTCGCCCCGTACCTGCGAGCCGAGAACCACAACCGTGCCCTCCTTTCCGATCGGCGTGTTGAACTGTGCCGAAACAAGAAATCCGAACATCGTCAGCGCCGTTGTCAGCCCAATGAAGAAAAATATCCAAACGGTTCTCATCACGGCTTTTGCGGCTTTCGGAAAAATTTTATATGCAATAAGTTTCAGTTCGGGAACAAAAAACAGATAAAGCCCCACGAACAGCAGCACGCTGTTCGCTATTCCGAAGATCCCGTATATCAATGTCGGAACAAGCCCGAGATATGCCCACGCCGCTCCCGCTATACGGAAAAATCGTCTGCGGCAAAGGCACATTTCGTTCGGCTTCGGCATTTTTTGCTTTTTTACATCGTCGTATATTACCGCAAAAAGCAGGAATATCACGGCAATGAGTATCGGAAGAACAACCGGTATAAACATTTTTGTCTCCTTAGGCGAATATATTCAGCTATATCCTATGTCCGAATTATAACATATTTTTCGGTGCTGTGTCAATCGGGTTAATACATTCTTAATCGCGCTTTCACATTTTTATAAGTTCCCGAATATAATGTATAACGGAAGGGGTATGCTTAATGAAAATAACGAAAGAAAGTGCGATAAGCGCGGGACTTTTGCTCGTGTCTCTGATAAATCAGGTTCTGACGATGTTCGGTCATTCGCCGCTGCCGCTTGAAAACGACGCGGTTAAAAATGTTGTTTCAACGGTTTTTTTGATAGGAACAAGTATTTACGCTTGGCTTTCCGACAACCCGATATCAAAAACAGACTGCGCCTGCGCTTCTTTGAAAAAAGCGTTGCGCAAAGGTCATGTCAGCGAAGAAAAAGTCAAAGAACTTATCGCTTGGATAGAGTCCGACGAACTTGCCTCGGATGAGGAGGCGCTGAAAAATGAAGAAACCGACGGGTAGGAAACTTGCGGCTTTTTGCTTGGAAAAAACAAAAGAACACTCCGTTTATATGTGGGGCGAATACGGCAGACCCGTGTCGGAACGCATTATTTCGGCAAAGGCGAAGAAATATCCGTTGAGATATACCGAAAAAAGACAGGAAAAACTCCGTTCGCTTATAGGAAAAGGATATGTCGGGTGCGACTGCGGCGGACTTTATAAGTATTTTCTTTGGTCAGACGGAGGGCGTTCACCACTGCGCTATCGAAAAGCGACCGACCGTAACGCGGCGGGAATGTATTCCGCTGCGACGGAACGGGGAAAAGCGTCAGCCTTGCCCGAAATCGAGGGGCTTATTCTGTATATGCCCAATCATTGCGGCGTATATGTCGGAAACGGGTATGCTGTCGAATGCACTCTCGGCGCTTTCGGCGACGGAATAGTCAAAACTTCCGTTAAAGGCAGAGGTTGGACGCATTGGCTCAAAATGCCCGAAATTGATTATGAAGAGGGGAACACACCTTTGATACTGCCGAAAAAAACCGTTGACACGGTAGCCTTTCGCTCCGTGCCGTCCGTTACGGGCGGAAAACGCCATTTCTATATTCCCGAAGATACGCTTGTTTCCGTTATTCGGGAAAACGTTGCTTCCGCAGACGGTTTTGAGTGGGACGAAGTTGAATGTGACGGCGTTAAAGGATATTGCGCAAACCGTTATTTGCGCCGTGTGGAATTTGCAAAAACCAAAACAACCTCCGATGCTCTGGCACTCCGCTCGGAGCCGTCAGCTGCTGCGGGGGAACGTTTCTTTTATATTCCGAGAGGCAAAGAGGTCACGGTTCTTGAAGAGAACGTCGCTTCATCGGACGGCTATTCGTGGGATAAGGTTGTTTACAACGAGACCGTGGGATATGCGGCAAACGAATTTCTCGATTGAAAAATTTTGAAAATTCGGGGTTCGCAGCGGGGTAAAAGGCTTTATAATGGACGCGGGAGGTGAAAAAATGAAAAAGAACTATCTGATATTTCCCATGAAAGTTATGGGCATAACCCAGACTTACGACGGAAAAACTTCACACTATATCAGTTCACACGGAACACCTGCGGATTATCCGATAGACATCGCGGGTAAGGACACCGGCAGAGAACCGTTTTATTGCCCCTGCGATGAAATGGAAGTTGTCAAAATCGCCGGTGACGTAACGGGTAACAATCACGCGAACGGCGCGTGGCTCGTTTCGACATCCGAGGTCGATTTTGCGGACGGAACGCGTGACATCTGCACGATAAAATTTGTGCACATGAACAATCCCGATTTCGGCAGAAACGGCATTTACGTCGGACGCAGATACAAACGCGGCGAACTTATCGGGCACGAGGGGACGTCTCACGCAAGCGGCAACCATGTTCACATGTCCGCGGGCAAGGGCGGACTGAAAGGCTCGGGCTGGACAAAAAATTCCAAAGGTTCTTGGGTTATAACCACAACGCACGGAACCGCAAATCCCGAAACTCTTTTCTTTGTCGATCCCGAGTTCACAACGGTCAAAAATGCCAGAGGTCTGATTTTCAAAAGCGTTCCTGCCGACAGCGGCGAGAAAATCGAAGTTTCCACAGGCAAGACGAAGACGAAGAAATCGACCGATGCTTTGGCTCTGCGCTCCGCTCCGTCAACAAAAAACGGCGCGAGGTATCTTTATATTCCCCGCAGTTCCGAAGTTACGGTAATTTCCGAAAACGCGGCAACCGGCGACGGGTATTCGTGGGATTGTATTCTGTATAAGAATATAATAGGTTACAGCGCGAATAAATACTTGAAATAAACACTAAAATCAAACAAAAAAGAGCGTTTGCATACAAACGCTCTTTTTATCTTATTTTATGTTTAACTTACAATGTTTGTCAACACCGCAAGTCCGAGCATTATAGCGGTGTAGAAAATGAATGACGGAGTAAAAAATGCCGCTTTGACCGAACCCTTTTCCGCTTTCGGTTCATTTTTAATCTTCTTTGCAAAAGATATAATTTCATATATTGCACAGCAAAGTCCTATCAGCGAAATCGCCGCGGTCAATATCAGGTCTGTTCTTGCCAACGCCTTTTCTTCAAGTACCCCGTTCAACAGCGAATACCCTACGGAAAGCAGATTGTTGCACGCGTGCAGTATTATAGGAACGACTATCGACCCCGTGGAGTATGCGAACCATCCGAGTATAAGACCCATGGCAAATGCGACGGGTATCTGATTGAAATTTGCGTGCATGAGTGCGAACAGCGCTGCGGAAAAGAAAATCGCGCCCTTGCCCATATACTGTTTCATTGTTCCGAGAATCGCACCTCGGAAGACTGCTTCTTCAAGCACGGGCGGCAAAACCGCCATTGCGATTATCCAAAGTACGGCTTCAAAGATATTATCGGTTGTAAAAGACGCGCTTTTTATCGGTTTTACGATTTTTATTGCATTGAGCAGTCTTGCATATACGATTGAAGTAAATATTGCCGCAAACATAAATGCGAATGTCGCCGATGCCGTTTTTATGACAGAAACTTTTTTGACTGGCGTGGTCAGAAACGATGCAATGCTGTTTTTTGCAATCAGAAGATACGGCACTTCAAACAGAAGAGGGTAAATTATCTGCGGGATTATGAAACTTCGCAGATTTGCGGATATTACTCCCTGCGGAATAAATCCCGTCGCAAAAGAAACTATAATTTGCGCGGGAATCGAAAGCAGCAAAAGAAGAATCAGTTTTGTTGCCGTGATTTTTATGTTATTCATTTGTGTTTTCTCCGTTTTGTGTTCTGATATTATAATAGCACATTTTTTAGCCCATTGCAACAAAACGCTTGACTTTTTACGAAAAAGATATATAATGGTAAATATAAAATGTATTTTGGAGAGTTTTATGAAAGCGAAAAACTATCTTTATATTCTGTTTCCGCTGACCGTTGTCGGCATTATTTTTCGCGTTGTCGAATTGCTGTACGGCGTTGAAGCCGAAACGGGCTACTATGTAAGGGAAAGCAGCCTTTACATATTCTTCAATATATTTATTCTTGCAGGCGTCATAGTGTTGCTTTCGCAGATGATATGGCGCGTCAAATCAAAAGTCGTTCCGAAAAAGAGCGTTATCCGCATTTGCCCCGATCCGTTTTCGTTTTCGGGAATAATGTTCCTGCTCTCTGCCGCAGGCATCGCCGCTTCGTCTTTTATCAGAATTTATACGACCGATTCGGTTATAAAAAGTTTTGCGAACGGGGTCGGAGGAGTTACGCTGAAAAACGTGTTCGCAGATTTTGATGTTTGGATACTTCTTGCGGGCATACTTTCTGCAGTTGTTCTTGTTGTTTTTGCAGTTGATCCGAGAAAATGCGTAAACAGAACCTTTTTCAATGTGCTGACACTTGCACCCGTTCTGTATTACGCACTCAGAACACTTGATCTGTTTTCGGAAAAATCTTCGATTTTGTCCCGCGCATACGACAGTTTTACGATACTTGCGCTCGGTTTTATGACGCTTTTCTTTATGAGTTTTGCAAAAATGATTGTCGGAATGCCGTCAAGAAGAACTCTTTGCGGCTTCGGTTCGGTTGCGTTCTTCCTCGGACTTATCCGCATTGCCGAAACGGTTCTTTATTTCATCGGCTCAAACAAGTTCGGCGTTGACGTTGAACCCGCGACTGCAATTTCCGATATAATCGTCAGTCTTTGTGTTTGCGTATTTCTTCTGCGTCTGCACGCACTTCCCGAAACAAGAGAAAAGCCGATCGCGAACAATTCCGATAATGCATCAAAGTAAATAGAATCAATACAAAAAACGAGTTGCCCGCGGCAACCCGTTTTTTGTATATATACGGTTTTATCTGACCGAATCGGATTTTTTTGCAACGTAATAGAATATTTTCATTGCGTCTTCAATGTCTATTTCTCCGTCATCGTTAGTGTCGCAACGGCGGCACTGTTCATCTGTCATCAATTCTTTTTTTGCAACGTGATAGAAAACTAACATGGCGTCAATTATATCTACCGTTCCGTCGCCGTCGGCATCTCCGCAAAGGTACGCTTCCGCTCCCGTATCTACGGTTGCAATATCTCCGATAATCAATGATGTTCCGAAGAACATATTCAATGTTTGGGTAGGCGAAAGGCTTATTTCTTTTCCGTTAAGAATGAGTTTTACGTTATCGGAAAAACGGTAGCCCTCTTCAACTGCTTTCTCCGTCATTTTAAGAGAGAGGTAATAAGTGTATATTGAGTTTTCTTTGAATACCGTGGGTGATTCGGGCAGTGATGGATTGCTCGATATATCTTCCCCGTCGGATCTCATCCAACTTTCCTCGTCTATTGTAAATATATCCGCAAACTCTTCGGCGGGTCTTGCCGTAAATTCCGCTTCGTCGCCTGCTTTGTATGAAAGTCTTGCGCCGTCAATTTTTATTGTGTCTATCATTTTTACGGCAGGCGCGGTAAAACGGATAACTTTAACTTTTTCTTCTTTATTGAAGTCATTTATTCCGTCTTGCGACAGATCCCACGGAGAAAATGTTGCCTCTTCGGGATTCAGGGTGGTTCCGACGCGTATAAATTCGTAGCGGTTTGTAGTGTAATCGTCTACTTCCAAGGCTCCGCCCTCGCCTATGAGTGTTGCTGTTCCTCCGTAATAGTGAAGCACAGCACGGCATTCGCCGCTTGCGAAATTGTCAAAGTAAATGGCTTTTCCGTAAGATATATCCTCGCTCTTGCAAACGGCAGTCAGTTCGCCGCCCATAATATAAATATCTCCGCCCTCGGTCTCAATCGCTCCCGAATTTTGGGCACGCTGTCCCGACGTGACGGTCATCTTTCCGTCGTACATACGAAGCGCTCCGAATGCGCTCATTTTTATGGGCGCTCTGTTTTCGTTTCCGATAACCGTCAGTTCGCCGCCCTTCATATTAAGGTCTGAGGCGAAAATTCCGAGTGAACCATCTATGGGGTAAACATTGATTTTGCCGCTTTCAACCGTGACTTCCGCAAAGGCTGTTCCCGTGATTATTCCGAAGCCGCTGCCTGTTCCGCCCCAGCCGTTTTCCGCTATGCCGCCCGCATATATGTCAAGCGTGCCGTCGCCCGTAACGGTCATAGAGGACGCTTCCTCAAGCGCTATGCCGTAATATACGCCTTTGTCTTCGGAACTTATCTTGTTTGTACCTTTAAGAATAAGCGTTATGTCTCTGTTTGCTCTGATACCGAACGTTCTCGGCATGGTTTCGTGGACGTATTTGCCGAGATTTGCGTCATATTCCTGACTTGTCAGCAGAAAACTGCCGATTCCGCCGTTCAGACTGACATTTTCAAGTTCGAGAACATATTCGTTTCCGTTCTGCGTCAGCATTGCTGTACCACCGCCGACATTCACGGTTTTTCCGAGGTTTTGCGTTAAATCTATCTCTGCTCCGTCGTTGCCGAGTCTGACATAAGGCGCGGAATTTTTCTTCTCAAATTTGTAATAAGCAATCGCTACAAGGTCGTTTTTTATGTATACGGAAGAGCATTTTTTACCGTTCACCGTTACCGACAGGTCGGAATAGCCGCTGAAATATGCACTTCCGTAGGGGAGACGTATCTCCAATTTCGCTTCAAACGGATATCCGTCAAATTGCAAATCACAAGTCGAAATGAAGAACGGCGTCGTATAAACCGTTACCGAGTATCCCTTTTCTTTCGTAAAGTCAAGGTATCTGCCGCCCGAAATATTGCAATCCGAATAGCCTATCTCGATATCGAAAGACGTTGCCGCCTTTGCGGGACGTTTGTATTCAAAGCCCTCACTCATATCCGACCACGGGCTGACATTGCCTGTTTCATTGTCTGTTCCGAGGTCAACTTCTATCGCTCTGGCTTTGTAGTAATATGTACCCTCGCCCGAAGAGTTGAAAGTCGTCGTAATATCCGCAAGGTACGAATCCGAGTAGAATTCATCTATAAAATCGTCTTCCGTCGTTCCGTTATAATAAATACGGAATTCATAATTTACCGAATAGTACCAACTTGTCGCTTTTATCGGGCTGTGGTATTTGTCCCCCGCGCCGATACGGATCATCCCGGCATGTTCGGTTTCCCACCAGGTGACGGGTTTTGTCAGCACTTCGTTGTCTTCCGCCATGAAAACAGTCGGCATAAGCGCTATTGTTGCGCAGACTGTCAAGAGCATTGCCAAAACCTTTTGCAAAAAATGTTTTCTGAACATTTCCTATTCTCCTTTTTATAAGTTTTTACACTTTTAATATATCATGAAAGACAAGAAACGGCAAATGATTTTCCGAATTGGCAATTGCCATATAGGAAAATACTATCTTTTTTCACAAACATAGATTATAATTAACTTGAAAATATCTTAACGATATCTTTTATAAGGATGTGAAACGAATGAAATTCAGCGAAAAATTGAATGAGTATATGGAAAACCTCGATTGTTCCGCAAAGGAGATTTGCGACTCGTCGGGGCTGTCGCAAGCAACTTTGAGCCGTTACCGCAGCGGGGAGAGAACCCCCGATATAGGAACGGACTCTTTTGAAAAACTTTGTGTTGCCATTGCTGCAATTGCACAATACAGGCTTGCGACTGATATAACGGAAGAAAGTGTTTCCTCCGCATTTCTCGGTTGTGAAGATATATGCACGGTTGACTTTGAGCGTATGCGTCTTAATTTCAACGCGCTTGTCGAGACTCTGAAAATAAGCGTTCCGACGCTCTGCGCCTGTACCAATTATGACGCTTCCACGCTTTTCAGAATAAAAAACGGTTCGCGCCGTCCGTCAGATCCAGAATCGTTTGTTTCCGACATCGCGGGATTTATAGGACGGGAATATTCGTCCGCCGAAAACCTTTCGTCGCTTGCTTCTTTGCTTTCCTGCTCCGTTGCGGATTTATCGGACATCTCCGCAAGATGCGAAAAAATCCGTGAATGGCTTATAGCGGGTGAGGGGTCGCCTGTCGGTGAAATATCCCGTTTTCTTTCGGCGTTGGATGAGTTTGGTTTGAATGAATACATAAAGGTCATACATTTCGATGAACTGAAAGTACCTACCGTTCCGTTCAGTCTTCCCACAACAAAGGTTTACCGCGGACTGCGCAGAATGAAAGATGCGGATCTCGATTTTTTGAAAGCAACGGTCATTTCTCCGTCCATGCAAGACGTGACGATGTTCAGCGATATGCCGATGGGAGAAATGGCAAAGGATGAAGACTTTGCAAAAAAATGGATGTTCGGCATGGCGATGCTCCTAAAAAAGGGGCTTCATCTGAATATGATACATGACGTTGACCGTCCGTTTTCGGAAATGATGCTCGGACTTGAAAGTTATATTCCGATGTATATGACGGGGCAGATATCGCCTTATTATCTTAAAAGCGTAAGAAGTTCGGGCTTTTTGCATTTACTGAAAACGTCAGGGGCGGCGGCTCTGTTCGGAACTGCCGTTGCGGGACACCATGCAAAAGGGGAATATCGCTTGACAAAGAACAGGGAAGAGGTCTCTTTTTATAATGAAATGTCCCGTGACCTGCTGAAAAAGGCGTTGCCGCTCATGGATATTTACCGCGAAAGTTCATCGTCTTCTTTTCGCGCATTTTTGAATACGGATGCTGAAAAACCGGGAAAAAGAAGAAATATCCTGTCTTCTCTTCCTCTGTATACCGCCGACAGAGAATTTTTGGAAAAGTTTCTGTCTTCCCGCAATGCGGAAAAAGACGAAGCGGAAAATATTTTGACAGCCGCCGCGGAACAGCGCGCCAGAGTTGAAAAAATTCTTGAAAGCGGAGAGATTTCAGATGAGATATGCGAACTTTCGGAAGCGGCGTTCATGCAAAATCCGATGACTCTTTCCGCGTTCGATTCTTTTACGGAAAAAGAACTTGTTTATACTTATGAAGAGTATACCGAACATCTTGCAAGAACTCGGGAATTTGCAAAAACTCACCCCAACTATTTCGTCGTTTCTTCCGACGGCTTTGCTTTTCGCAATCTTCGCATAAGCATAAACGAGGGAAATTGGGCGATGGTCTCAAAGGAAAAGTCGCCCTCTATACATTTTGTTATCCGTCATCCGCGTTTGAGAACAGCCATAGAAAACTTCGTTCCGCCTATTGTCGAAAAGTGAAAATAAGACATTTGAATGCAAAAACACGCGAGGTCTTGCGCCCCGCGTGTTTTGATTTTTTAAGTCAGTCTTTAATTATGAATTTGCTGATTTTTTGTCTTACCGCATCAACTTCGTTCGCGTCCGAAGAGTTTATGCGCAGTTCGAGCGGCTTGCTCAGATCCAGACTGAAAATTCCCATAATGGATTTTGCGTCGATAACGTATCTGTCCGCGGCAATATCAATGTCGCAGTTTGCGGTTGTTACGGCGCTTACAAAGTCCTTGACGTCGTTGACTGACGCAAGCAGAATTTTTTCGGTTGTCATTTCTCATTCTCCCTCATTCTCATAGTTATTTCCTGCGGTGTCGGCATAACGCGCAACGCGCCTTTGCGCTCCGTTACTATACCCGCCGCCGTGTTTGCATAAGTCAGCATTTGATAAAGTTCGTCTTCGGAAAAATCACGAAGTCCGTGTTCGAGTACTTTTGTAAGTACCGCGCCGCAAAAAGTGTCTCCCGCACCCGTTGTTTCTATTGTTTTTGCCTTTGCAATGGGCGCGTATGCGTAAGCGTTTCCCGAATAGGCACGGCTGCCGTCTTTTCCGAGCGATACGAGCAGCAGTTTAATATTCGGATATTCGTTTTTGAGTATCTGCGCCGCTTTTTCGAGGTCGTTTTCGCCGGTGAACCACGCGATTTCGTTGTCCGAAATTTTGAGTATGTCGCATTGTGAAATGCCGTAAGCGATTTTCTCTTTTGCCGTTTCGAGGTCTTTCCACAACGGTGGACGCAGATTCGGGTCAAAAGATATTATTGCGTTACAGCGTTTTGCCGTCGCCACCGCTTTTTTTGTCGCCGCCTCGCACACTGTGTGCGTCATCGAAAGCGAACCGAAATGAAATATCGTGCAGTCTTCTATCGTTTTTTCGTTTACGTCCGTTTCCGAAAGCATCATGTCCGCCCCGGGATTTCTGTAAAACGAAAACTCTCTGTCTCCTCCGTCGAGCGTTTTGACGAACGCCAGCGTTGTATTGACTTCTTCATCCGTTACAAGCCCCTCGGTGTTTATTCCGACCTCTTCGACCGCCGCTTTCAGTTGTCTGCCGAAAATGTCATTGCCCACTTTGCCGATAAACGCCGTCTTTTTGCCCTGTCTGCTCATCATCGAAAGCACGTTGCACGGCGCACCTCCGGGGTTCGCTTCCATAAGAGGGTTTCCCTGTGAACTTGTACCGTTTTCCGTGAAATCTATGAGCAGTTCGCCGAGCGCACAGATGTCAAATCTTTTCATGATTATTCCTCCGTTTCGCAGGGAATGAATATTTCCGCATTGCCAATTATTTTATCGGAAAGTCCGTATACGGTGTTCGTTATGACGTATTCGCCTCCGTTGACAAAAACTTCTATCATATTTTCATCAACGAATATTTCAAGTTCGGCAGCTGCCGGAAGTTCGGGCGTCTCAAACCGTGTTTCGAGTTCTGCATTCTTTCCGATAACGGCGCTTCTGTCTGCCGTCAGGCGGCGGTTTTTCATCTCCAAATCATACCCTCCGACGGAGAGTCTTTCGCCCTCATCAAGCGTCGCTTTGAGCATATATGCGCCTTTGGGCTCAGAGACCTTTTTCGTAAAAAGATTTCTGACGTCGGGGTGCGGGGTGAAGCAGATATGTCCGTTTTTGATTTCGCAGACACGCGGAGTGCAGAACATTCCGATAGTTCCGTTCTTTGCGGGTTTCGGCATACGGAGCCACGCAATAACGGTTCTTCTTCCGTCACGGTCAACCGTGCTTTGCGGGGCGTAAAGGTCTTTGCCTATGTCAAGCAACGCAAAGTTTCCGTCCGTATTCATCGAGCAGGTTTTTTCGTCAAACGTAACTTTTCCGCAGAACGCCTGATTGCCGAGTTCAGTTCCCATGGGTGAAAATATCAGAACATATTCGTCTCCGACTTTGAACAGGTCGGGACATTCCCACATCCAACCGAGGCCGTCTGTTGAAGCGTAATTGACAAACTCCCAATCAAGCAGATCTTTGCTTCTGTAAAAAAGCAGTCTGCCTTTTCCGTGCGCCGTACTGCCGAGAACCGCATAGTAATTTCCGTCGTTTCCTTTCCAAATTTTGGGGTCTCTTGTGTGGTTCCTGTCCCCGATATTCGGGTCGGACAGGGGAGGTATCGCCGTTTTCTTGCCATTGAAGTTGTCAAACGTGTAACCGTCTTCCGATGAGATGTGAAGCTGCGCCGCCGTGAACTTGTCGTCAATGCAGCAGTTTGTGTTTTCGGGGTCGGGAGTGTCATATCTCACGCCCGTATAAAGTATGTGCATTTTGCCGTCCTTTTCAACGGCGCTTCCCGAAAAACATCCGTCACAGTCGTCTGTCTTTGTCGGAAACAGCGCAATGTCGAGATGTTTCCAATCGGTCAGATTGCGGCTGACTGCGTGTCCCCAATGCATTCTGCCCCAGCGCGGCGCATACGGGAAATGCTGATAGAACAAGTGGTATTCGCCTTTGTAATATATGAATCCGTTCGGGTCGTTTATCCAACCTCTCGGAGGTCTCAGATGTATTTCCCGCATTTTAACGCCTCCCTATCAAACAAGACAGATTTCGGATTCTTTGTCAAAGAAATGTATCTTCGAGGGCATGAAGACAAATTCTATCTTATCTCCGATTCCGCTGATTTCATATTTTGAAACTCTTGCTATTGTCTGCGCTCCGCCGAAAGTGAAGTACAGATTGTTTTCAGTTCCCATTATTTCGGTGTTTTCCACAACCGCACTCTGTTTTGAAGAACCGAACACATCGAGGTTCTGTGCGTCGAGTTTGATGTCTTCGCCTCTGATTCCGAGAATGAGACCGTCCTTTTTACCGCCGAGTTGTTCGATGATGTTTTCGGGCAGTTCTATTCTGTTGCCGTCCGCAAAAACAACAGTGTTGCCATCAATCGTAACGTCAAAGAAGTTCATCTGCGGCGAGCCGATAAAGCCCGCAACAAATTTATTGACGGGGTGGTCGTAAAGTTCCATCGGCTTGCCCACCTGCTGAACAAAACCGTCTTTCATGATAACTATCCTGTCCGCCATGGTCATCGCTTCCACCTGGTCGTGCGTGACATATATGGTCGTGCTTCCTATTTGACGGTGAAGTTTGCTTATCTCGTTTCTCATGCTGACGCGGAGTTTTGCGTCAAGGTTCGAAAGGGGTTCGTCCATAAGGAATACTTTGGAGTCTTTTACTATTGCTCTGCCGAGCGCAACTCTCTGTCTCTGACCTCCCGAAAGGTTCTTCGGCTTTCTGTTTCTGTATTCTTCGAGCCCAAGAATGTCTATCGCCCATTCGGTCTTTTTCTTTATCTCGTCTTTCGGCACTTTCATGTTCTTCAAACCGTAAGAAATATTCTTTTCAACGGTCATGTGCGGATAAAGCGCGTAGTTCTGGAATACCATGGATATTCCTCTGTCGCGGGGAAGAACATCGTTCATTTTCTTTCCGTCTATGAACAGTTCGCCGCTTGTTATGTCTTCAAATCCCGCTATCATGCGCAGCGTCGTCGATTTTCCGCAGCCGGACGGACCTACGAACGCGATAAATTCTTTTTCGTTTATTTCAAGGTTGAAATCCGTGACCGAATTTTTTTCTGCGCCGGGGTATTTTTTGCAAAGTCCTTTAAGTTGAATGTAACTCATTTTTTTAACCCTCCTTGGAACCTGTTGAAACGACGCCTTCAACGATATGTTTCGAGAAGAACGCATAGATTATTATTACGGGAATTGTTATCAGGGTGATCGCCGCAAGCGTCTGCCCCATGGTCGTGTTTTCGTTTGCGGTTATGGCGTTAAGTCCTATCTGCGCCGTGAGCAGATCGCTTGAAGTGAACGTCAGGGACGGCCAGAGATAGTCGTTCCAAACATTCAGGAACGTGAAAACGCTGACTGTTGCCACAACGGTTTTGGACATCGGAAGTACCATTGTGAAGAAGTATTTGACGGGACCGCATCTGTCAAGCTGCGCCGCTTCGTATATATCGTCCGGCAGGCTGACAAACACCTGTCTGAAAAGGAAGATATTGAACGGATTGACTATCATCGGAAGAACATAACCGATTATCGTGTTCAGAAGTCCCATTTTCGCTATCGTCAGGAAATTTATCGTGATTATCGTTTCCGTCGGAATTATCATCAGCATCATGATTATCAGCAGCCATTTGTCCGAAAACGGGAACTTTATCTTTGCAAGCGCGTATCCCGCAAGACCGTTGACGATTATTCCGAGAACGATGAGAACCGCCGCATAAAGAAGCGTGTTGCCCATGTATTTGAGGAAGTCCGTGTTTGTGATTACCGAAACATAGTTATCGAAAAATCCGTTGCCCGGTGTCGGCGGCAGGAATGCCTGAAACGAGTTCATGTCCGCCGTTATCGCGTTGTCGGGCTTGAAAGAGTTCGCTATCATCCAAACAACCGGGAACAGAAACAACAGCGAAAGCAGTATCATAACAACGACAAGGACTATCCCGAAAACCTTAGTTTTTCTTTTTCTTCTCATGTTTTGCCTCCCTGTCTTTTGTCAACGCATTTTGTATAAGCGTGATAATGATAACGAATATAACAAAGATTACCGCCATTGCCGACGCAAGACCTATTTCCCAGTTTACCGTGCCCGTCTCATATATGTCGTAGACGAGTGTATAAGTTGAGTTGGAGGGTCCTCCGCCCGTCATTATCATCGGCTGAACTATCATTCTGAACGCGCCTATCGTAACCGTTACAAAAACGAATATGCACAGCGGTTTAAGTTCGGGAAGTGTTATATCCTTGAATTTTTTCCACCCGCTTGCGTGATCCATTTCCGCCGCTTCGTAAAGCGCGGGATTTATCGCCTGCAAACCGCCGAGGAAGATTATCATCTGATAACCCATGCCTTGCCATGCGCTCATTATCGCTATCGAGGGCAGCGCCTGATTTGCGCTGTGAATGAACGGCTGCGGGTTGAAGCCCATGTTTGTTAGCAGCGTGTTGAGTATGCCCTCGGGACTGTAAATCTGCATCCACAGAGTGGAAACAACCGCAAGCGACATAACAACGGGAATGAAAAATGCGACTTTGAAATACTTTTTGCAGTATGTTACTTTGTTTATCAGAAGCGCAAGTCCGAGTGCGCCCAGACATTGCAGGGGAACGATGATGACAACGAATTTTACCGTGTTCAGAAACGAAGTCACAAAGAGTTCGTCGCCGAAGAGTTTTGCAAAGTTTTCAAGACCCACAAAGTGAGTTGTGTTCGGGCTCAATGCAAAATAGTCGGTAAAGCCGTAAATAAACGTCAGCACCATAGGCAGAAACAGGAAAAGCGTCAACAGTACAAGCGCGGGACCGAAAAACGCCATTCCCATGATTGAATCCGATCGCCGTTTAAGCGAAACGGGGCGGCTTTTACTACTCATTTTCTGGTATACCTTTCAAGCTTATCGCTTATCCTTTCCTCTGCTTTTGAAAGCTGATCTTTTGCGTCCATTCCGCTTATAGCAACATTTTCAAGCGTCTGCTGGAACGAAGAACTGAGCTGCGGATATGCCGGGGTCTTCGGTCTCGGGCGACCGTAATCCCTGAGTTGCTCATAGAGCGCTTTGTAGTTTTCGTCCTCGGTAAACGTTGAGATCTGCTCATAAGCCGCATAGGTGGACGGCATTGATTTTATGTTTTCGTAAAGGGTAATGCTGCTTTCGACGCCGCTCATCCATTTAACGAGTTCTGTCGCCGCTTCCACATTGTCGCATTCGGAAGAAACCGCATAAGCCCAGGAACCTGTCGGCGTATAGCGTTCGCCGTTCCATTTGTCTCCGACTATATACGGCGCAACGCCGAGCTCGATGTCGGGATAACTTGTATATATCGTGTTAACTTCCCATGCACCGTCAAACTTGAATGCGGCTCGTCCGCTTTCGAACAGGTTCGAAATGGGAACGGAAGACATATATCCCTTTTCGTTGAGCGTTTTGAAATAGTTGAGAGTTTCGGCGTTCGTGTCCGAATCAAAAATATCTTTTGTTGTCAGCCCGTCTTCGCTTACAAAGTCACCGCCGTTCGACCAAATAAACGGCGCGTAATAATATATCGTCGTTTCGCCTACGGGGAACGTCATATCAAGCGCATATCCGTTTTTCTCCGCCATTATGGGCTTGAGTTTTTCGAGGATGTCGAGAAACTCGGAGAAAGTCCACGGATTGTCGGAAGAGGGATCTTCGATGCCCGCTTCGCGCAGGATCTGTTTGTTGTAATAAAGTCCCACGCTTGATTCCATCGCGCCGAGCGCATAAAGTTTGTTACCTATTGTGCCCTGCGTCAGAATGGAGTTAAGATAAACGCTTCGTTCCTCGTCCGTCAGCGGCGCCAACGGTTGAATTATGCCGTTTGCCGCATAAGCCGCAATGTTGGGACCGTCTACCGTCAGAACATCGGGCAGATTTCCCGAAAGGACGGAAGCATTTACTTTGTCTGAATATCCTCCGCCGCTGTCATTTCTCGGAATGAACTCGACGTCCGCGAAATACTTGCCGTTGAAATGCTCGTTGAAACTCTGTACCGATTTCAGATAAGCCTGTCCTTCGGGTGTTTCTTCGATGATGTGAACCCAAATGCTCAGATATGTTTCGCCCTCGTCATAGCCGTCAATATCTCCCGGTTTCACGTTTTTACCGCAACCGAAAAGAGCCGTCAGACAAAATACCGAGACAAGCAAAAGGCTCAGATACTTTTTCATTGCAACCACCTCTTCTGCTGTTTTTTAGTACGGAAAAAGCGTTTTGAATTTTTTCTCCGTATCCGTTATCAATTTGCGTAACCGGTAAAGTAACCGGTTACTTTGCAACTGTATAATACAATATTTCCGTGCAAATGTCAAGGGGGGGGCGTGCGGATTTATAGAAACTCACAATAAATGTCCGCCGCCTTTGTGGAAGATTTACAAAACCGGTTAAGTTACCGGTTACATATTGCATTTTGTGGGGTTTTGTATTATAATGGTAAGAAAGGAAGTGACACGATGAAAACAGAAAAGAAAGTTACGTTTGCGGACATCGCCGCATTTACGGGCTTTTCAAAGACCACGGTGTCGAGATATTTCAACGACCCCGATTCTCTTACGGAAGAGAATCAGGCAAAGATTGCCGACGCACTTGAAAAATTGAATTACAAAGAAAACAAACTCGCAAAAGTTTTGGCGAACGGAAAAACCGAAATAGTCGGCGTTATTATTCCCAATCTTTATATGCATTATTATTCCGACATTCTCGGCAGACTTATAGGCACTTACGAGAAGTTCGGTTACAAATTCATCGTCTTTTCGGGCAACGACGACCCCGAAGCCGAAAAAAACTATATAACCGAGTTACTTTCCTATAATATAGAGGGGCTTATCGTTTTGAGCCATACCATACCGTCCGAGCAGCTTTGCAAACTTGATATTCCGCTTGTGACGATTGAGAGGGAGGCCCGACACGTTTTCAGTGTCAATACCGACAATTATATGGGCGGAGTTCAGGCGGCAAGTCTGCTTGTAAAGAGCGGCTGTGATATCGTAATACACTTTAATTCAGAAATAACGGAGGACGTTCCCGCCTACGGCAGAATAAAAGGTTTTAAGGAATTTTGCGAAAGCAACGGGATAGATCATCGCGTAGTTCTCAAGGATGCAGGTAATACATTTGAAGAGAACAGTGCCGTTATACAGTCTTTTTTCGATGACCTTGAAAAGCAATATCCCGACAAAAAAATCGGCGTGTTTATGTCAAACGACACCCACGCGAATATACTTTTGAATATAATTTTCCGTAAATACGGCAAACTGCCGTCCCGTTTCTGCATTATCGGTTTTGACGACTCTCCTGTTTCCCGTGAAGCGATAATTTCGTTAAGTACGATAGGGCAGCAGGTCGATGTTATGGCATCCTCCGCCATGGAACTTCTGCTTATGCAGATAAACGAACGCCGCAAGAGTGCTCCCGAAAGACTTGTTCCCGAGCATAGGATAATAACGCCGGTTCTCGTCAAGCGTGAAACCGCGTATCCCGACAGGGCAAATAATAAATAAACGAAGAGGGGATGTAAAAAAGGCTGAAAAATAAAAAAAGAGCAATAATCTAAAAGATAAACAAAACGACTCGAAACAACGATTTTTGTTTTTTAATAAAACAAAGGTTTAATACGCATTTTTTGCTGCGGACGAATCTCACCTCTCGATGAATAAATATACTCCTTTCCATTCTGAACCTTTTTTTCTATCCCCAAAGGGGCTGTAAAAACGTGCGTTTTTTACATCCCCTTTCTGCTATAAAAGAAATTTATAAAATGAGAAATCATCTGCTAAAAAAGTGGCACAAAAAGTGGCACAAATTAGTGCGAAACAGGGGTACATTTGTCGCTCTGCTCCGCACACAGAGAAAAGAAAAAATCCCATAACCACAAGTTTTTCTTGCAGTTATGAGATTTTTGCTTTGGTGACTCGTACGGGAATCGAACCCGTGTTACCGCCGTGAAAGGGCGGTGTCTTAGCCGCTTGACCAACGAGCCGTATTGTGGTAGCGGAAGTCGGATTTGAACCAACGACCATTCGGGTATGAACCGAGCGCTCTAGCCAGCTGAGCTATTCCGCCATGTTGACTTCCGTTCCGAAAGCCTTTATATTATACACGATACAAAGCGTTTTGTCAATACATTTAATTGAAACAAAATTGCGAACTGGGAAGTTTTTTTGAGGAAAGATTTTTTTGTCTAAGTCCTTGACAAATCTCATCGAATGTTGTATAATATATTGCACACGCCGGTGTGATGGAACTGGCAGACGTACGGGACTCAAAATCTACTTCGCCGTTTCATACCACCGTTCCGTAAACCCTTGATTTTACAAGGCTTTTTGAAAACTGAATATGTAACTTGCTTTTAATGTCCCTCCACGATGTCCCTCCGATTTCTCGGACAGGACATCGGGAGACGACTTAAAAATATAAATGCCGGTGTGTCGGAATTGGCAGACGAGACAGACTCAAAATCTGTTATCCGCAAGGGTGTGTGGGTTCGAGTCCCACCACCGGCACCAGACCTTAACAGCTTGTAAACCCTTGATTTATCAGGGTTTGCGGGCTTTTCTTTATGCTCTGCTCCGTTATGTAACGCCCCTCCAGCAACAGCAAATGCACTGTTTTATGGCTCATTTTTAGGAGGGACATTGGAGGGACATGAGCGTTATTTGGAGGGATATACACCCAAAATCGCATTGGCAGACGCAACCTTTGAACTGAAATTCAGGTGCGTATAAATGTTTGATGTGGTCGAAATGTCGCTGTGTCCTAACCATTCTTGAATCTCTTTCAGGCTGACACCGTTTGCATACAACAGACTTGCGCAGCTATGCCGGAGATCGTGAAAGCGAATTTTCCGCATACCATTCTTTTCAAGCACCAGCGGGAAATGCTGGGTGATATAGCCGGGTTTTACAAGCTCTCCGATCTCGTTGACATAGATATAATCGGTGTATTGCCGACAATACGACCTGCCGCACAGCTTTCGGTTTAGCTCCTGCTCCGCTTTCAGGCGGTACAACAGTTCCTCAAATGGCGGTACAAGTGGCAGGCTGCGATAGCTGGCCTTTGTCTTTGTACGATCCTTTTGGATAATTTTGCTCTTGCCGTCGATAGTCGCCTGCGTTACTGTGTGCCGTATGGTGATCGTTTTCTTCTTGAAGTCAATCGCATCCCATTTCAAGCCTACGGCCTCGCTGCGGCGCAGTCCGTAAAACGCGCCGAGAATCACGCCAAGCTCTATGGGGTCGCCCTTTACCACCTCAAAAAGACGGTTTAGCTCATCTTCCTCATACGCGCTGCCGACAAACTTTTCTTTTTTCGGCCGTTCAATGCGATCGGCCGGATTCGTGTCAATCAAACCGAGTTTGAAAGCGTGCTGCAACGCCTTTCGGATATTTGCGTGGCGGTGTATGACCGTGTTTGCGGAAACGCCCCGCACCGTCAGTTCATAGGTGTAATAGTCCTGAATGTGCTTTGGCTTTATCTCCCGTAAGAGCAGACCGGGGTGGTGTTCCTCAAAGTATGGGATAATTTTGCTCTTGATTCCCATAGAATACGCACCGTAGGTCGTTTCCTCCACATTCTTTTTTATCATTTCCAACCAGTCGAGCAGAAATGTTGTAAAGAGAATGGAATCGGTGGAAACCTTGCCTGTACTGCGTTCTAACGCTCTTGCCTCCAACTCTGCTTCTTTGGCTGAACGGGCTTCTATAAGCATTTTTTCGGCACGCTTCTTATTTCCCTTGACAGGGAGCCCCGTGGATTTTGACGGCGTGTGCCGTTTACCGTATTCATCCACATAGTTGAGCACGATATGATAGTACCCGTTTTTCTCTCGCAGATGTCCTGCTACCATAATAAAACCTCCTTTGAGTGGTGCAGCGTAGATTCATCTGCCATTGACACTATCATTATAGCAATCCGAATCTCATAGGCCAAATGTGCAAATGAGGTTTCACGCATTAGATTTTTCTATCAATTCCAAGTATTCCAGAATGTTGAGCTTCGGGATTCGATAGCGGCGGCCGACAATGAAACTTCTAATTTCCCCAGACCGCAAAAGCCTGTAAGCGGTTTTGTCGCAAATACCGCCGAGCATTTCACGCATCTGCTCAACATTGACTACATCGGGATAATCGGCAAATAGCAGTTTGTAGGCTGTTTGTGATTCCATAGGCAGCCTCCTATCTGTTTTTCGGGATAATCTCGTAGTCGTACCCTGTACGCTGATTACAGTAGGTACAGGTGTCTTTTTCGGTTTGCTGCGGGTCGATCCGGCGTAAAGAATAAGCGCCCGAACCGTAGAAATTGTCGGCACAAGCGCTGCAAAGACAAAGAATTAACTTTTTCGGTATGCTCTCAATCAGACCGATACTGACGGCAAGAGCATGATTGATACCGCGGATATGCTTATCGGACAGATGACCGATAAAGTCACCCAAACGGCGTTTATCAACGGTTCGCAGTTGTTCAAGCAAAACAATAGAGGGCAGTTCTAAACCGTCCTCTGCGTTGATGTAGTAATGGGTAGGCAACTTCGGCTTTGCGTCCGTTTTGCTTGTGACAGAAGCAATGATAACGGTGGGACTGTGCTTGTTTCCGACATTGTTTTGGATAATGACAACGGGACGATAACCCTCTTGTTCCGAGCCGATCCCTTGTCCCAAGTCAGCGTAATACATATCACCTCGTAGATATGTTTGATTCATAATGTTTGACCTCCTTTGAATTTAAGGCGAATATTCGCCTATGTAGGAAATCAAACAGCGGCACAGAATTAAGGTCAGGAAGATACAAACATTCTCCGTTTCAGCAGACCCGTCCCGCCGTATGATTTCATATTTCAAAAACGATCCTATTTGTCCTCGACACCCCGGATCGTTATGGGAAGTCATCAAACGGCTGGCGGCTCACCAGCTCCACGGGAATCTCACCCCCGGTAGGTTCTCTATCGGCTGCTCTCATTGCCTGCGACGGCTCACACACGAAAAATGCTGCTCGCTCGGACTGTGACTGAACAGGAGTATCATTAGCCCTATTGCTTATCATCGCCATACCGGGAGCCTCCCGATACTTATAGCCGGCTGTTTATCGCTCCTTGCCGGAAATCAGAAAGCCAAAGACCGTATAATCAAAATAGGTGTAATCTCGTTGCTTCTGTTTTCCGCAAATCGTGGCGCAGCCGCTAATGTGGCTTATGCTCATCACAATAGCAATAGGAATGTGTTTGATGAATGGGTATTCAGTTGTAAAAGAGCAAACCCATTCACCGCACAAAACGGAAAACAGGCAGAGAGTTTTCGTACCTCTCCACCTGTTTCCTCACTTAAAGCCTAAAACACAGGGACTATTTCAAAATTTTTTTCAAATTATTCAGAGCGGCATAAATCGAATCCTGCACCGTCTGATATTTGCATCCCTCCATTTCTGCAATTTGGGAGTATGTAAGTCCATTGAAATAATACAGTATGAGCCTGCGCCGTTGTGTTTCGGGCAGTTTGTTTATAGCGTTGTGCAACGCCTCATACCGCATATTGCGAAGAACCGCATCCTCAACCGATTCCGGGAGAACAAACGCCCGGTCATATAGAGTAGCTTCGGTAAGCTCTGAATGCTCGTAATGCCGATCCACTTCATTAAGAAATGAAAGATCGTCCAGTTCAAAGCAATTCAGAAGCTCAAACAGTTCTTTATTTATCAGCAATTCCCGCAGTACACCTTGTCCGTCCCGAAAGGAAAGATAATGCTTGTCCTGCCGTTTGGAAAGTGTATAGGGGTTGTCTTTGTCTTTTCTGCGTTTTGGACGCTTCTCGTCCATAGTCGTTTCCTCCGATCAATCTGAAATTTGAGAAATTCAGATTGACGGAGGCGGTGAACGGCAACGTGGTAACGGGGTTTTGCTATATACAAAAACGCACCTGCATAACGGCAAAAATCGCCGTAACACAAGTGCATTATAGTTTATGTCATATAAAATATGGTCTGTGGGTTCAGGGTAAGAGCCATAATATCCCGATGCAAAATTTAGACTTTTTTTGACCGTGTACCATCGGGGCATAGGCGGTCTAAGTCATACAATTATACTCGCTGCTCATAATCAGCAGCGAAGCGTTGGCGGCAGTCCAGCGCATAAAAAACCTCCAAACCAAAACGCTGAATTGGAGGGATAGGCATAACTACACACCCCGGCAAAACCTCGTTTTTTTATTTGTCGGGGCTGTTATTCTATTCAGTTCAATAATTTACGAACTGCCCGTTCATTTATAATTGAATTACCATGCCATTATCAACATGACATAATTAGGTACAATTATATGTGGAGGTGAACCGACAGTGCATAAAGAACCTGAAACGCTTGGAGAAATCCTTAAAACTGCTCGTATGCGTGCCGATATTACAATGGAAACGCTGGCGGAAAGAGTTGATATTACCGAGCGATACTTATATCGGATTGAGAACGAGGGAAAGAAACCCAGTTTTGATGTCCTCTATAAACTCATCCGGGAACTTGCAATACCAGCGGATTCGATTTTCTATCCCGAAAAGCCGTCCAAAGATTCCGAAATAGAAAATCTTGTCCGTATGCTTTACGGCTGTAATGAGCGTTCAATGGAAATTATCAAAGCAACCGTAAAAGCCACATTGGAAAGTCAACCAAAAGAACAATCATAAAGCTGCTTTTCAAAAAACAGAGCCGATGATCTGCGAGGTATCCCACAGGTCATCGGCTCTGCGTCTATGCGACCGGCTCTTTGATGACAACTATATTCAAATTTTCAACTTCGATCAAACTTTCCTGCTTGCATTTTGGACAGTAGAGAGGAAAATTCTTTAATACCGTGTCCTCTCTGATTTTGTCACGCGTTTTACTGCCGCAAGCAGGGCATAAAATCCAATGCTCATTTTTCATTGCGCCACCGCCTTTTCATACAATCATTTTTACATCATCACACAAAATCATTTCTGACATCCGCAATAATATCTCCATTTTTGATTTTCCATAATCCATATAGCGATGTAAGAAACATAATAAGGAACATAGCCAATGAAGATATTACAAATGCTCCAAGCGGAAATACAAAATCAATTACCGCTCCGACTACAATGCTTTTATATATCAGATAGCATAACGGCAAAGAAGAAATGCCGCCGATTAAGATCGCAAGCAAACCATTCCGCAGGTTTTCGATGCAGAGCATAGCAAACAGCTTATTTACCGTCATTCCTACCGAACGCAATACCGCAAATTCACGCTTACGCATATTGAGGCTCGTAGTTATGACATTGAAAACATTTGCACAGGATATTACGGTCAAGAGAATTAAAAAGGAAGTTGAAAACAGCTTTATCATTGCGGCAAAGTTTCTCTGCGATTCATAGCTTTCAGCAGAACTGAATATTGACACATCTTCGGCAAGACCAACGCTCGTTAAATAATCCGTTGTGTTTTTTTGAATGTTCGCATAGTTTGGGGATTGTATCATTATTTCCTTGCTTGTGATTTCTGCATTAAACTCAGGCATACGGCTTTCGGGAATCAAAATACTGATGCCTCCGTAATTCGGTCTGAATTCAAGCGGAAAGTCATAGTTGCCAACCGTAAAATTAACGCTGAAAAAGGTATCGTAATAATTCTCATAATCAAAGCGGTCATTTGGATTTGCGTTAATATCTTGGCTGAGCCGTTCACTCGCTGCTTCACTCATATAACGCACATCGGCGTGATAGCTTCCGTCTTTCAAGATAGGAAAACTCGTGCTTTTACTATCCTCGTCGATTTCATCATAAAAGGCACTCGCATAAACGGAATTATCATTTTTAAGTCCATTTTGCGAAAGGAACTCGGAATAGCGTTCATTTGAAATAATGAATATATAAAACGGAGCTTTATATAATTCGGAGCTTTCTTTAAGTGTAGCCCAATCCGAGCCTCGGTAGCTGTCAGTTATCCATTCCGAATCAAGTAAAACACTATGGAAATGTGAGGGACTTTCCGCAAACCAACCGACTTCATCAATGCCGTCCTGCGATTTTACAAAGCTGTATAGCTCATCAAATTCTTTCGTGCCAAACTCCATAGAATAGTTCATACGCAGATCGTAGCCTATGTTCTTCCGTTCTGCTTCTACAAATGAGAGCATATACAGGCTGAACGCATTTGCAGACACAAAAAGAAAGATACTGATTGCAAGCGAAAATGTTATTGCACGAAACGCTTTCTTTTCTCGTTTTATAGTACGCTTTGCAAGCAAATTTTCAGCAGAAGAAGTAAAGTTACTGCACTTTACTTTCATCACGCCTTTTTCACCTTTCAGATTGCCTATTATCGAAATTTTAGAAGCAGCGCGAGCAGGAACACCGGCGGATAGTAACACCAACAGATAACCGAAAATTGCTGTCATCATAAGCAGCCATCCGTTTATATGCAGCCGCATACCAATGTTCACATAGAGTACTTTCCCCATATATGCTCCGAAAATATCAAGCAACGCCCAAGAAGTCAAAAGACCGAGGACTATACCGATCGGTATCGCAACCGTCCCAAGTAAAAGAGCTTCGGAATATACAATCGTGCGAATATCTTTTTGGGTTGCACCAATCGAGGATAAAAGTCCAAGTTCTTTCGTCCTTTCGGAAACGGATATAGCAAAGGCATTGTATATCAAAGAAATTGCACCCACAGCGATGATAAGAAGCAAAGCGGCGGCAATCCCCATTATTAGGCTCTTAATACTCTCGCTTTGTGAAATCCCGAGATAGGAAAGCAATTCCGTGTGATACGAATATTCTGTTGTTTCACTTAAATATCGGCTTGCAAATTCGTACACCTCGTCTGGATTTTTAAGTGTAATGCGGAATACATCATTTTCGTCAATGGAGATCATTTGGGTGGATAAAACGCCCTCTGCCGCTTCAAGGTCTGCTATTTGTTCTGCGGTGGTGTTATACACGGCAATATGCCAATTTCCGTCCTTTTCGATAATGGAATCTATCGCAGAATCGAGCATAGAATTTAACAGCGTAAAAATCGTACACACCATGAGGACGGACAATACAATTCCCATAAGTGTTATCAGCGTTCGCCCTTTATTTTTCCGCAAGCTCCTTGTTGCAAGTTTAATACAAACACCCATAGTTATCCCTCCGAGAGCTTACCGTCCTTGATGATAAGCATACGGTCTGCCAACTTTGCAAGCTCCAAATTGTGCGTAATCATAATGAGCGTTTGACCGTATTGTTTATTTGCACTCCCCAGAAGCTCCATTACCTCTGCTGCACTTTTGCTGTCAAGATTTCCTGTCGGTTCGTCGGCAAGCATAAGCGCAGGATTTGTAAATAAAACTCTGCCTATGGCACAGCGTTGTTGCTGACCGCCTGAAAGCTGGCTCGGCAGATGACTTCTTCGCTCTTTCATTCCAAGCGTATCCAGCAATCGGTCAAGCGTTTCTTTGTCGGTTTTCTTTTTATCAAGGCGGCAAGGGAGCGTTATGTTTTCCTCAACCGTCAAAGTGGGAACGAGATTATAAAACTGATAGATTAAGCCCGCCTTTCGTCTGCGATAATAGGCAAGCTCCTTTTCGCTCTTGGCATATATATCCTCACCATCTACATACACCTTGCCGGAGGTGGGGCGGTCAATACCGGCAAGGATATGTAACAAGGTCGATTTTCCCGATCCCGACGGACCGATGATAGAAACAAATTCGCCTTTTTCTACGGTAAAAGATACATTGTCAAGTGCTTTAACCTCTGCCTCTCCCGCTTGATATGTTTTGCATAGATTACAAACATTCAGTATCGGCATATAAATCATTCCTTTGTAAGGCTTTCTTGTATTTTAGCTTCTGCTTCATCAAGATTGGCAAAGCTGGTAATTGCACCGTCAAACAGATCAGCATTGAAACGAATAGCTCCGTCGGACAAGATAACAGCAAAATGATCTTCTCCGAACATAGAATATTCGCAAATATCGTCATAGTAAAAAGTTTTTCCGTTGATTTCCGCACAGCTCTGTTCTGTTACTTCTTTCAAAAGGAAAATGCCCTCTGTTCCATTCTCCAAATGCGAGATTACAACAGACGAGTCATTTGCAGAAGCGTTATCCACACATTTCGGCAGCAAAACCGTTACCGTGCTGTCTGCTTTTGCATTTCCCGAAATAACCTTTGTGATTTTTATGGTAGCAAGTGCTTTTTGAGCAATTTCACCTTTGCCGTAGTCGATTTGAATATTGCGTACTGTTTCTATTGTACCTCGTACAATCGTATCGCTGTAACTGTTAAAGATTTCTTCCGAGGTCAATGGGGCGGGCAAGATTGTTGTTTTTTCAAATTCGTCAATGTAGGTAACCTTAATTCCTTTGGATCGCTCCAATTCAAAATCACCTTTGGAAGAACAGCCTGTAAAAATAAGGGTAGCTGCGATCAGCAAGAGCGAAAGTGTAAAAATGGTCTTTTTCATAAGTTTTGCATCCTTTCATAATTTGTTTTAGGCTTTCATGCCTTACTTATATAAACACAAAAGGCGAAATATCGGATGCAAAAAAGCAGGCATTTTTCAAAAGAAAACTGCCTGCTTTGCGGTGCTGATTTTATATTGTTAATCAGTTACTATTTTTTCAAAATAGTAAAATTGCCCATCGCCCTGCAAAATGATAACCTCGTCACTATATGGATATATCTTGGCTCCGATGATACTGTCTTTGTCGATCACGCTATCTGTCTGTATAATGTCCGTTTCGGTTAAAATTCCCGTAAATAAATCCGGGTTCTGTTTTAAGTCCGAAATATTGTTAAGTCCGTATTTGTCAATAACCAAGCGATTTGAAAAATAACCGTATTGCTCATTTTCGTATGAAATAGTGATTGAATAAAACACATCTTGCGCTATATGTTCCGGTTCTTTATTGAGAACAAATACAGCAGTAATGCTTAAACTGATAACCAAAACAAAAGTGGCAGCTAACGCACTTATCTTTCTAAAAGACCATACAGCAGCCGTTTTGTGCTTGTTTTGATTTGTGCCGAGCATTGCATAAACCTTTTCGTCAAGAGAAGTAAGGTCGTGCTTTTCTTCTGATTCAGACGAAATATTATCAGCCTGTGTTTCGATATACTGTTTCATTGCTTCTTTGATTTTTTTATCGTTCATATCCATCCTCCTTTAATCGAGCTTTCAGCAGCTTTTTTCCACGAGTGAGCTGTGATTTTACGGTGCCGTGTTTTCTGTTCAGAAAATCCGAAATCTGCGATGTGGATAATTCGTAATACAAATGGAGGATTAGCACATCCCGATATTCGGCAGGCATACTTTTTATATTCTGATAGATGATTTTGCAGCTTTCGTCTATAATAACACTTTCAGCAATGTTTTCATCACTTGCAAATTCATACTCAATGTCTGACAAGGAGACCGTTTGAATATGTCTGTCCCGTATCATATTAAACGACATATGTTTTACCGCCATTGTCACATAATATATACAATCTTTGCTGTCAACATCTTTTATCGCATCTAAATTTCGCATAATCGGGGGGATTGTATTATGTACTGCGTCCTCTGCATCCTGCGGATTTTTTAATATTTTCAATGCGACTGCATACATTGTGTTTTTATGCTTTTCATAAATGGCGGTCATTTTTTCAATTTCTTTACTCATACGACCTCCTAAATTATAAGACACTCTCTCAATAATCTATAACACGAAAAAAAGAATTTCGGATGCATTTTAGATAGTAGATTGAAAATTTATTTTTTCACTGTTTTTAATTCCTCAATAGCGTTCCTTTACTGCCGTATCGTATATTTTAACACATAAAAGTTAAGAAATATAGTCTGCGTTTTGTTTCCTGATAATTATGTACCAACCGCCCCAAAAAAGGCGGTTGATTTTTTAATACGCAGGCACTCCGTAACCGAGGAATTCATAATGCCCTACGGCATAATGATTTTCCCGGCAGGAATCCCCGGAATTGCCCTCTATGGTATAAATAATTCCGTCCTCAACTCGTTCGACAATTCCTACATGGTCGGATAGCCCGTCCTGCGGACCGGACGAACCCTTGTTGTTCCAATCGAAAAAGATAATCATACCCGGCGACGGCGTGGCGCTGTTGTCAATCCATTGACCTCTATCCTTAAACCATTGCACGCCGTTTGTGCAGCCTGCAAATTTCGGGATAATACCACTATCAATATACCCGCACTCATTCGCCGCCCACGAAACAAAACAGGCGCACCATTCCACACGGCTGTCAAAGCCATACCAACTCCAATACGGCTGACCGCCCACATTGCCAATCTGCGAGAGAGCAACGGAAACAATTTGTCCGTCCTCGGTGTAAATGCCATAAAGAACCGCGCTCCACATACTGCGGTTTTCTTCGGCAAGAAGTTCCGCAAGCTGCTTGCGCTGATCTGCATTGAATCCGAATTTATCTGCCATTTCTCCGGCGGTCTTATGAGCCACCGATATATACAGATAAGTCCGTGTGACCGTCGTTTTCGTTTCAACAATATTGCCGTGACCGTCATCCGTTTCGGTGATAATTTCCTCGGTCTTTGTTTCGGTTCGTGAGGATATGGTATTCATCTGCCAAAATATATCTTTTAGAATCGCTTTTTTTGAAGCGTCCATAGTGGCGACATCCTGCGGATTATTCGGATCGGTAGTAGTCTTAACCGCATAAACAGCCAAAACCTCCGGCCAGACGGCACGGGAGCCGGACATTTCCAAAACATCATAGGAGATATTCGTTTTGGTGGTGTCAAGCTGCGTTTGGTAATCGGTGTTGATTTCCTGTACCACGCTTTGCATTGTCATACTGCTTCCCGAATCCTCGCCCGAAAAAAAGATACCGAAACACGAGCCGACAATCAAAGCAATCAGGCATACCACAATGATAATCACAACGGCAACCCAACCGCCGGCGGCGATAGCGGAAATCAAGGCCTTTGTTCCGGCTATAATCGCCTTGACCGCCGCAACCGTGGCTTTGGCTGCCGCCTTTATCGTGGCAACGGTCGCTTTGGCGGTGGCTTTCGCCGCCAGTGCTGCCGTCCTTGCCGCTTTAGCCGAAGCCTGTGCGGTTTTTTGAGCGACTTTCGCTGCCTGTTCACTCGTTTTAATCGCAGTTCGGGCGGTCTGTTCGGCAGTCTTAACCGTTTTCTGTGCGGTCTTAACTGAACCCTTTGCCGTTTTAATTGTAGATTTACCCGTGGATTTTGCCGTCTGCTTGATCGTTTTTTCGCCACGCTCCAGCGTCTTAATGGATTTTTGAGCCTGCCGCTGCCGAAAATGCTCTTTTGCTTTGGAGATATTGTTTTTGGTAGATTGAACCCCACGGCGGCCTTGTTTGTCAAACTGCCGAACAGCCTCACGGGTGACGGTATCAGCACAGCCGGAAATACGGTCTGCGGCATATTCTTCGGCTGAACCCTCTGCAGAATAAACGCCGTGCTCCGCTTTGTCCTTTGTGCGGATATAGGCATCTTTCATCCGCTCTGCGGCAACCGCCGATTTATCAATCGTTTTTACTGTTCCTTTGACAACATTTTTTGTTTTGATGTCCGGCATAGCGTCACCTCCGATCCGAGCCGGGATAATTCTTTCCGTAAAGCAGCGTGAAACGCTTTGCTTCGGATATTGCCGCCTGCGGCCTGCCATTTAGCTTCAAAGACAAACCGGGCGGCAAGCTGACGGACAGAATAATTTTTGATAAAAGTCCTCCAAGTGCTTTCGTCCCATTCTTCAAGTTGCCGCCATAAATCCGGGAAATACCGATATAGCTTCCGCAGTTCTTCTAAACTTTGGAGCGGGCAGCACCAGCAGGAAACACGGCTGAAAATACGATATAAACCGCCCCAATCAAAACCTCTTGCATAGCAATAATCAAGGCAGTCCTTTTCGGACATTCCCCATTCCACAAGAGGATAGCAGGCGGTTTTTATGCGTTTGATTTCGTCTGCGGCGATACCCACATACTCCACAATTTCATATTGTTCTTTCAGATCACGGAGATAAGCGGCAATGACACGGGTTTTGAGAATACCCGTACACCAGCGATTGCGGGGGCCTGCCCAACTCATACCTCGGTACTTTGAAAGAGCAGGATTTTTTCTTTTCGGGGTGTAATCGTAAAAATAGTATTCAAAATCGTGTTCCGCTTTCAGACGGATAATCGGTCTGCCGATATACGCCTCCAAACGGTTCAGATGTTCATACATCTGCGGGAATTCAAGCCCGGTATCACAGAAGATAATCAGATCAACCGGGCGCTGTTCTTCCAACAATCTCAAAAGCATAGCCGTCGAATCCTTGCCGCCCGAAAGTGAAACAACATATTTTTTAGGCTTCATCGCCGTCCACCTCCACGGCGGGAGGAATAACCTGTTTTGCAACAACGACCATTCTGCCGTTTTGCCGGCTGTATTCGCAGGTGGAAAGCGTAATCAGCTTATCGCCGTATTCGGCGCTCACTCCCGTATCATAAAAAGAAAGCTCCTTGCATTTGGAAACATAGGCGTTGAAATCCCCTGCGGAATCCGCACGGGTGAAATGATAATACTTAAAGCCTTGTTCGGAATAGGCGGCGGTTTTGAATACCGCAATAATCTCATATTCGCCAAACCCGGACAGCGTATCAAAGCGGATTGTTTTGTGTTCTCTGTAAAAATCCTCGCTTGCATATTTGCAGAGGTCAGAGAACATAGCGCCGTTTTTCATGTGATGACCGTATAGAACACAATTATCCGAAATGCCGAGAGCGCAGTTTTCCTGCACATAAGGAACGCCGTAATCGCTGTATTCCTTTTCAAAGTTGTGTTTCAGGTAGTAGTTCGGGTTGTCAATCGTCTGCATAACGGGATAGTCGATGTTTGTCCTCTCTATCGAAATCCAGCCCACAAAATCGCTGTTCTGTTCATACACCACAGCGTACTTTTCAAAAGCGGTTTGTTCAGGCTGCGGAGGTTCAGATTCCTGCGGCTCGTCGGCGGACGGCGTTTCGGCCTCCACAAGCGCGGCGATCTTGTCAAAGGCTTCGGCGCTCTGCTTTTCGTCTGCATACTGCCGCCAGAGCATAACGCCGGAGAAAAGGAAAAGGGCGGAAAAAAATGCCGCCCCGATCATCAGATATTTGCTTTTCATATTCGATTGTCCTCCTGTCAGTTTGATGTGTTCCCGCCGAAAACACCCTCGCCGGGTTTCGTCGTCATAAGCTGATATAATTTTGTATCTCTTGGAAAGCGGTTGATAAAGGGTACAAGCGCCGAGCCGTATTTGATAAGTCCGCAGCCTGCGTCGGCATTGGTAACATAGCTCATCTGCTCGTCGGAGATATTGAGCAGCTTCGAGAGCTTGGCACGGTCGGAATACGCCTGATTGAGCATAACCACAAATTCCGAGTTGGAAAGCATGGTGCTCGCCTGTACGGAATCGAGCAGATATTCCACATTCTGCGTAATGGCCGTGGGATAACCGTTTCTCTTTCTGAACTGCCTCCATGCGGAGTTAAAGAAAATACCGCTTTGCTCGTTCTCAAAGACCACATGAAATTCGTCGATAAAAATATGGGTGCGCTTGCCCTTTTTCCAGTTGATGGTAACGCGATTCAGAATGGTATCGGTAATAACCAAAAGTCCCGTGGGCTTTAACTGCGCACCCAAGCTGTGAATATCAAAGACAACAATGCGGTTGTCGAGATCGACGGTACTTTCATGTCCGAAAATATCCAGCGAACCCGTGGTGAACAGTTCCAGCGACAGGGCGATTTCCTTTGCTTTTTCTTCGGGCTGTTCCAACAGTTTGTTTCGCAGGTTGCAGAGAGTAGCGGTCGTGCCGTTTGCCTCGGCCTCCTGATACACAAGGGCGGTGCAGCGGTCGATAATGGATTTCTGCTGCGGGCCAACGCCTGTTTTATCAATCTGCTCTACAAGGGACATGATAAACTGCGATTTCTCCACAATGGGATTGTTCTCGCCGTAGCCGTCTACCATATACATTGCGTTCAAGCGATCCTTGCCGCCTGCCGCCATATGAATAACGGTTGCCGTTTCCTCGCCCAAAGCCGCCGCCAGTGCGCCGAACTCGTTTTCAGGGTCGCAGATCAGCACATCGTCCTCGGTGTTGAGAATCAGAAAAGCGATAAGCTCTTTTGCGGAAAAGGATTTGCCCGAACCGGGAACGCCCAGCAGGAAAGCAGACTGATTGAGAAGATTTGCTTTGTTGCACATAATGAGATTGTGAGAGATGGCGTTTTCTCCGAAATAAATACCGCCCTTGTCCTGCACCTCCTGTACCTTGAACGGCATAAACACCGCAAGGCTTTCGGTAGTGAGAGTACGAAACGCATTGATTTTTCTTGTACCGATAGGGAGAACCGTATTCAAGCCGTCGAACTGCTGGAACTTCAAAACGGCAAGCTGGCACATATGCTTTCTTGCAACGGACAGCACCGTTTCGGTGTCGCTGTCAAGCTGTTTCTTATCGTCTGCGGTAATTACCATCGTAATCACCGCAAACATCATGCGCTGATCCCTCGTTGTCAGGTCGTCCAAAAATTCCTTTGTTTCTTTTCTTTGCAATTCCATATCATAAGGCACGACCGCAGAAAAATTATTGTTGGCGTTCTGCCTGCGCTGCCAGTTGGTGATGTTCGTGTCAACGCCGAGCAGACGGTTTTCCACCTCCCGCACCGCCTCGTCGGTGGGAACGGGGACAACATCAATCGACAGCATCATATTGCGGTTAAAGTCGGTGAGCTCCGTTACCATGCTGTCCTTGATATAGCTGGCGTAGTCTTTCAGAAAAAGAACCCGGCAATATTTCTCGCCGAGCTTCAGATAATCGCTATTCTTTTCAATGGAATCGGGGCAGATATAATCTTTGAAATCGTGCCCCTTTTTCATCATATCCTGCGGGTCGAAATGAAACGCCGCTTCCTCTCCCTGACGGTAGAAGTCGTGGAGGACGCGCAGCTTTTCCCCGGCGTCCAGTTCGCTGCATTTTGAGCCGAGGGCGGCAAAGTGGGAGATCAGATCAGCGCCAACACGGGAAAAGTAAGTGCGGGCTTCCTCAATATCTTTTTTGGCAACGGAGATCGTAATATATTTCTCCTGCATAATGCCGTTTGCGCCCGTGACCTTGTCAAGCAGCATTTGATTGTATTCCCTGCGGTACACATCGCGGGAATCGCCCCGCATAGGCATTAAAATAGACTGCTCGAAATTTGCCTTGTTCAGCCTACGGTTATTGATTGTAATTTTCGTAGTCGCCCCGGAATCCAGACTGTTGAGCAGTTCAGAGTAGGCAAGAAACATAGATTCCTTGTCCTCACGGCTCGCCACAAGGTAGTTTATATCGGTGAATTTATAGGTCTTGGAAAAGCGGCTGCCCACCTGAAAGATACCGTCTTTCCAGATACGCTGAATGGGGATAACATCCTGCACCTTGCGTGGGACGGAATATCGCTCCTTGTCCTGTTTCAGCAGGTTTTTTAAGGTCTTAATCATGCTTTACCTCCTGTATCAATTTTGTCTTTGAGCGCTTCATAGTAGAAATTCGAGGATTCAAAACGAATCTCTTTCGGCTCTAAAAACTCCGAGCGAATCCACGCCCAGATGAATTTCTCTGCGGTCATGCCGTGGTAGGTGATAAATCCCATAGCCGCAAAGGGCGCGGCGCCGAGAACACACATCCACGACACCGTTTCCGTCCCGACATACGGCTTTAAGAGAAAATACAGTCCCACGGCAACAACGACCGCCAGCAAAGAAAAAACGAACTGCCGCATAGACAGTCCGAAAAACATGGATTCCGTATAGTTTCGGATTTCACGGTTGATCTTAACTTCCAAAATATCGCCTCCTTATCGTTCCTGTTCGTCTTTGGCTTTGGGCTTCGGCTGCAATTCACGGGGCGTTCTGCCGTCAAGGGGCTTTATAAAATCAATCTGCCCGGCGGCGTAGATGGCGTTACTGTTTAACTGCCTCTGCCACGCCTTATTGGACGGCGACCAGCGGAAACCCCAGCCTTTTAATTTGCTGCGCTGTTCTTCGCTGGGCTTTTCATCAAAAAGTAGCTGCAAGCGGTTTTCCTCCGTGTTGGCAACAGCTTCGCCGCCCTCAAACTGCCAGCCGACAAAGCCGGTTTCCTCCCGGCGTTCCAGACTTTCGATCCGCTTTTTCAGACGGTTAATTTCCGCATTGTTGTTCGACAACTCATAGGGCGCATAGGGGGCGTTAATCCACGAATAATCACTTTTCACGGCCTCGTCGATTTCCGCCGCTTTTTCGTCGGAAATACCCTCAAAGCCTTTCATCGTACCGTTTTTGCGGTAGTAAGCGTTGACCTTTTTCATATAGCTTTGCTGTTCCTGCCGCTGCTGCAATTTTTCTTTCAGTTTCGTAACAGCTTCGGGATCGTCGCTGGAAATAGCGGAATTGTTTTCAGCGGCCTCGGCTTTGCTACGGTAGTAGTCCGCTTTTTGACCTGCCTCAACGGATTTCTCCATTTTGCCCCAAGCGCGATCACGGTAGTTCTTATCCGATTTGTAGGAATAGTGATCGGGCATAAGCGGCTGTCCCATAGGGATCGCCTCAACCATTTTGCTTGATTCGTGCGCAAGGCGGCTGCTTTCCTGTTCAAACTTTTCCGCTTTCTCGTTGTAGTAGTCGATTCGTCTTTGTTTCTTTTCTTCGTATGAGTTCATAGAATATCGCTCCTTTACATATAAAAATAGCCTCCTGCGAATATCCGCAGAAAGCAATTACAGTCCCATCATTTCACGCACAACACGGTCGGCCATTTTAACCGCGCCCACGAGGACTAACATATTAAATACAAGCTCCCCGATATAGCTCCATACCATAGAAACCGCCGCGGCGTTCGGGTCAACCACGGGCGGGGCAGAAGCGAATAAGGAAAAAACAATGCAAGCCAGTACAATAATCGCGCCTTCCAAGCAGACAGCGGCGTAGGATTTGATAAAGCTCTTTCCCACATTCTGCGAGGGTTCGCCCGCAAAAGCGGAGAGAGGAACCGGCGCAATCGCCGTGTAAAGATACAGCTTGAAAAATCTGCCGTATACGGTCATTATCATAATGAAAGACAGTACCGTAATGAACAGACCGCCGATCAGCGTAACCGCCCACAATGGGATAGATTCAAAAAATCCGCAGTCCTCAACCGCCGTCACGATTTCAGAGGGCAGAACCGTTCGCCCTGCCGTCCCGAATCCCGCGGCGGTCATGATGGTGGAGATAAGCCCCTGCACGATATTGAACAAAGCCATCATCAGTTCCAGACCGTAGGTGACGGCCGCCTTTGCCAATGCAAAGCGGATAAAGACCTTTAATGCGTGCTCCGGCTTTTTCAGTTCTGCAAACGATCCGCAGGTTTTCATCACGCCGACGACAAAGAACAGAACGAGTAGGGCAAGCCCTATCGCTTGTACTACGCCGTGAATGTTGACGATCACATTCCAGATCGTGCCGCCCTTAAATTGCGTGGGTGATTGCGTGATAAGCTGCCATATCTCGGCAAGTTTCTGATTCCAAGTTTCAAGGGCGTTTTCAAGATTTTGTACGACCCAGTTATCCGACAACAAAATCACCTCCCGTCTTTTCACAATAGCCCTCGATTTCAAGGTCGCAGTCAATCTCGTTGCCCCAAGCGTCCCAGCCGTCCGCTTTTTCTCTTGCGAAAAGCTCTACGCGGGGCAGATCGCCCACAAGCTCAATAATTTTATCCCTTGCCTCGTCGGGCTTCTGACTGTGCCCCCGCAAAGGGCTGATAATGAATTGGTGAACACGGTTTGATTTTCTTTTTGGATGGCCTTTTGTAGCAAGCAGACAGATTTCGGCGTTTCCTCTCGTCCAGAAGCCTAATCCGTAAAACCAGCCCTTGCCGCTTTTGTTGAGTTTGAGCCAGACAAAGGCAACGCTTTTATACTCAAATCCCCACGCCTTAATTACCCGCAGCGCTTCTCGTAGCTGCGGAAAAGTCGTCCAAAGAAAAAGAATAGAATCCTTTTCGGAGAGTTCGGAAACAGGCAGACGGCAAAGCTCGTCAATGCTCATCGTGGGATAGTGCTTTTCAGCCGCGCCCTGTACGCCGTTTCGTTCATACCGCCACGGCGGGTCTGCATAAATAATGCTGTATTTCTTCACAGCGTCCTCCTTTCAGGCATAGTAAGGGCAGGCCGCCTTTTGCAGCCTGCCCCGTATGCCGTATCGTTTCGTTATCTGCTGTCCCTGTCGGGCGCATTGCGTATAACGCCGTAGACATCATCCACAAAGTACCGTCCGGCAAAGGGATTGAATATGGCGTGACACTTCACGCCGTTATACTCCGCCAGATAGTCGTTGTCGCCCAAGCGCTTAATGATTGTCGCCTCACCGAGAACATGGGTTTCTCCCTGTTTCAGAGAGTGGATATAGCACTCGCATTTTTCCATATCGTTTTCCTTTCTGTCAGCCTGTAATCAGCGTCAAAATCTCTTTGGCAAAGGTAATGATAATGCCGCCCGCAATGGTGAGGAATCCGTTGGAACGCTGGCTGGGGTCGTGGGACTGAAAAGACAGCCCCACCTGCACGATACCCCAGCCGAGCAGGATCAGGCCGACCGCGCGTATCAATCCAAAGATAAAATCACTCAAATTGTTTACAACGGTAATCGGGTCGCCTGCGGCAAAGGCCGTTACCGAGCAGCAGAGAGTAAAGGCGAGAGCCAAAACTGCGGCGCAGTACAAGCGGAATCCCTTTTTGACCTTGCCGGGGACAGGTAGCTTTTTCGTGGTCTTATTTTTGTTGGTGTTTTTCATTTTTGCAATACCTCCTTAAATTGAAAACAGAGCTTCGATTTCCTCATCGGAAAGAAGCTCGTAATCGGGTTCTGTATCTTCCATATCGGGAATGTCCTCTGCGGGGATTCCCGCAAGGGAAAGTGTGGCGACGGCGTGTTCCGTCCCGCCGTGTTCATAAGGCGCTGCGCCGCCGTCTGTGGTAAGTGATACATTCGGATGTTTTAAGATGTTGTATTTCTCATCCATAATCGGCGGCTCTCCGCGGATAAATAAAAGAGCGTAACGGTTATCCAGCATACGCACCTCGTCGGGCGTCATCAGTTCGCGCCCGGAAATCTGATAGTTCGTACTGTAATTGCCGTTACGCCCCGACGATCTGCCGTAGGTGTTTGTGTCGATGGTCGCCTTGCCGAGAAGCTCCGATACATATTTGTGCGTAGATTGTTCGTTGCCGCCCAAGTAAAGAAACTCGTCGCAATTACCTAAAATGGATTCCCATTGCTTTTCAAACAAGGCCTTTAACTGCGCCAAATTTTGCAGGATAATCGAAACAAATACCTGCCTTGAACGCATAACGGACAGTATCTTGTCGAAATCATCCGGCAAGCTCACATTGGCGAACTCGTCCATCAGAAAATGGACGGGAACGGGCAGACTGCCGCCGTGCTTGTGGTCGGCAAGGTAAAAGAGCTGTTGGAATAGCTGCGTGTATAGGATTGATACAAGAAAGTTGAACGAGGTATCGTTATCGGGTATCAGCGCGAACAACGCCACTTTCTTTTCGCCTAAGCTGGGCAAATCCAACTCGTCCGCAGCGGTCAGCGCCGCAAGAGAGGACAGATTGAATTTCTCTAAGCGAGCCGCCAAAGTGATCTGAATACTTTTCAAGGTCTTTGCCGAACCGGAATGATAGTCCTTGTAATACTTCACGGCGATATGCTCCGGGTCGCGCATTTCCAGCCGTTCAAAGAGCTCGTCCAGCGGTGAAGCGTATTCGTCTATGTCCTCTCTGACATCTGCGGCGCGCAGCATTTCCATAACCATTGAAAAATTCTGTTCATCGGGCGGCGCCTCATATTTGAGATAGAACACAAGCGCCAACAGAAGCATACTCGCCGCTGTGTCCCAAAAGGGATCGTTGGATTGACTGCCTTTCGGCGTGGTACTCTTGAACAGATTTGTAACCAAGCGCTGCACATCGTTGTCGTCCCGCAAATAGACAAACGGATTGTAGCAATGGCTTTTCTCCATATTGAGCAAATCCAGCACCCGCACATCATAGCCCCTTTGAGCAAGCAGATAGCCCGTATCTCGCAGCATTTCGCCTTTCGGATCAAGCACCACATAACTTGTTCCGTGGCTTGCGGCATTGGCGGCTTGGCATAGGTTCGGTTTTGCATAGAACCTTGTTTTTCCTGCGCCGCTTCCTCCCACAACTACGGTATTCAGAGAACGGCGGTGCTTTTTGCCGTCAAATCCCATACGGACATTTTGTGTGAGAATCTTATTTTCCTCCGGGTTTGCCGCCTGATATTTTTTGTTCACGGCTCTTGCATTGCCCCATTTTGCCGAGCCGTGTTCCTCACCCCTGCGGTAGTTGCGGCGGGAGGAAAGATATACGCCGATAGCAAGCCCGTACACGCAAAGCAAAACGAGGACAGTTTTCAGACTGTCCCCGCAAAGCTCTATTTTGAAGGGGTCGTTCATTGCCGCAGGAAACCGGGCAAGGATTTCGGGCAGTCCCCCGCCTGCGGCCGGGGCAATCAAAAGTCCCAGCCACACCACGGGGAGAATCCCGAACAGGCAAAGCACAAGAGGATTATTCCCGCGCTTCATCGCGTCGTTTCTCCTTTTTTGTAGGCGCGTCGATTACTTTCAAAAGAACCTCGTCAACAATATCGGTGGGGCGTTCTTCTTCCAGCAGATCGTTTCGCATTTCGTTAAGGGCATTGATAACAACGCCATGTTCGTAGCGGTCGAGGGTCAGCACTCGTTTTTCTGTTCTTTCCATATTCAGCGCTCCTGTTCCGTATGGCGGGGCGATTTTTCTTTTTCCAGCGCTCTTGCCATTCGTGCGGAAATGTCGTAGGCGGTATCTCGGATTTCGGAAAGCTCGGTGCGGATTTCCTGCGGATCGTCGGTGCGGAGAAAATCAGCGGGATTCTCAAAACTGTAATCGCTCACATCAACGCCGAACTCTTTGCCGAGAATATACGAAACGCAATGCGCCTTAAAGCTCGCAGTTTGCGGGTCGTATTCTTCGCCGGTTTGAGCAAGCTCTGCTTGTGCCAATGCCTTTGATACCTCGCAGAACAGATCGTTTGCCTCCATTCCGCGGCAGACAAAAATTGCCTCCTGTTCATGGTCGTACAGTGCGCCCAAACCGTCAGGCAATTCATCGACAGACTGAATCGGCACGGGCTTTTTGTAAATGAGCGCGCCGAGCAAAGCCCTTGCGTCGTGGGAAACGGGCGGCTGTGCTCTCATGCGGGAGGTGGTCTGTGAAATGTCATACACATGCTTGATGTTATACGACACGCCGATACTGCCGTCGTCGCGGGTGTATTCGCCGTTTGATTCTACGATCTTGATAGGATGGCCAAATTCCTGTCTTTTGATATACACGCCCTGATCGCGCCAAAAATCCTTGTCGCCCAGCCTGCGGGCGTCCGGCTTCGCCGCCAGAATCAACAAGGCGTTGGTAGCGGAATAGTGACGAAAATTCGCCTGCACATCCAGATATTCACGGAACTTGCCGCCATCTGCGCAGACTTCCTCGGCGGTGGCGTCGGCAAGGGCGTACACCTCGTCACGCTCCGCCTTTTTCTTTGCCGCCCAAGCCTCTTTGTCAAAATCCTCGGCTTGCGGGGCGGGTTCAAAAATATCGTCAAAATTGTTGCTCATAAATCATCGCTCCTTTACTTTTTTGCTCTTTTTTCGGGACGGCTGCTTGTGGGCAGTCGTCTGCTGCTTTGCTGGCTTTTGGGAAACGGTGGGTTCTTCGTTTTTGGTCGCCGCCTCTTGCTGTTTCGCCTTGATTTCCCGCAGTTCTTCACGGACAGAGGGGCGTTCTTCGGGCGGTTTAACAGTACCCTCGGCGGTTCTGCTTTGCTTCTTTGAGGTAGGCGCGGACGGATGGGATTTCTCCGCCGCTGTCCCAAAAGACGCGGTTTTTTCCGCTTCGGGATTTGCCGCTGTGCGCTCGCCCTTTTTCACGGGCGCACCCATCAGATCGTCAAGCAGTCTGTCGTCCGCTTCTTTGTCGGGTTTCTCCTGTTCGGGTACAGAGGGGGCAGCAGATTTTTCGGTTTTGGATTTTTCAATATCCCGTTTGATAGAAACGGTATCGACCGCAGCCAGCTTGAAGCGTTCTACAATGCGGTTGATCTTAGAAGCGTCCTCGGCACGCACCATAATATCCACCATGCCGTCTGCGGATTTTTCTTTGCCCCGCAGAGCGCAGTAAACTACGCCGTAGCGTTTCGCCTCGGTAGCAAACTGTTTCAAATGTTCCTCTCCGACGGTAAAAACTTTCAGTTCCTTTCCACTTTTGAGCATGGCGGTTAAACGCTGGCGACCTTTGGTCTTGTTTTTGTCCCTGTTTTTCAGCACAGCGTAAATCATGGCGGCGATATTCTTTGCCGCCGAGCCGGTCAGCTTTAAGGCGACTTCCGTACCCTCCAAGCTGATCCTTACGATCTGTTCCGCTGCGTCACCGGAATTGTACATGGTCGGTTTTCTCCTTTCTTTCAGGTTGATTGTCCTTGCGGACAGCTTTGATTTTTTCCTTGATAACGCCGGAGCGTTCGGCTATACCGTCACATAAAACCGCCTCCCGTCTAAGTGCGGCCAGTTCCTTTGACAATGCGGATATTTGTTCTTTTATCTCCGCCGCCTTTTCGGGGTCTGCTTTGACCGCCGCTGTCCGCTGTAATTTGTAAAGCTGTTTTCGCTCGTCGGTCAGGGCAGAAATTTTGTCTTTCACACCGTCACGGTATGAAAAAAGTTGCTCGGAGGTATCAATGCGATACTTTACAAGCAACCTTGTTTCGGCGGTGATGGTGTCCAGCTTTCGCAAGTCCTCACGCAAGAGGAAATGAAGCCGCCTGTTTTGTTTCGGTTTGTTTTCCGGGAAGATCCCCAGCAGATAGCAGTAGTGGAAATACAGCGCCCGAAACCCTGTAATCTTGCGGGTTTTATAAAAGCTGCCGATCAGCCGTACCCGCAAAACCGTTCGGGACGGTGCGGACGGTTTCCTTTCAGCTTTTGTCTGCGATAAAATCCGTCTGCGGATATTTTCAATCGAATAGTCCTCGCCGAAATTCCGTATCAGTCTTACAAAACGCTCTTTGCCCGGCGGTCTGACCGAAATATCCTTGCCGATTTTTACCTCATAGCCTTTCTTTCGGAGTGTATCGAAAAACTGCCGTTCGGTCATTGACTGACGGATTGCTTCGTCGATGTCGGCGCGTATCAGCCCCCGCCAAGTGGGGCGCTGTTCCTGCTCGGCGCGCCATTCGCCGTACTGCTTGGATTTCCCGTACTGCGGATTTTCAATCACCGATAGACGGTACTCACGGCAAAGCTCGTCGGAAACGGTCTGCATATCGTGATAATCCTTTTTAGTGCGGTGATACTTGATCCCGTCTACAAAGGACACCGTATTCAGCACAAAATGATTGTGCAGGTGATTTTCTTTGTCAAGGTGGGTCGCCACAATCACCTGATAACGGTCGCCCCACAAACGGGCGGCGAGCTTCATTCCGATCTCGTGCGCCGTTTCGGGCGTGACCTCGCCGGGAGCAAAGGATTGATACCCGTGGTAGGCCACCGTCCCGTTCTCCTTGCCGAACCGCTTTTTTACCGCAAGCATTTCGTCGCGGGCGGTAGCGGGAGAGCAGTTGATCCCCGATACAAAGCGGTGAACGACGGTACAATCCTCGTTTTCGGCCTGCTGTGTTTTTTCTGAATTGACGGCATATCGGATAACATCGGAAAGCTCCCGTCCGTCTCGCTCGGTCATATCTTCCTCCGTGTAAAATTTGGGATTGGTCGTTTTGTCGGGATTCTCCACATAGATAACGACTTTTCCAAGCCAGCCCTTTACACGCCAGATAGATGTTGTAGCCATCGTGTTACTTCATCGGGCGGGGCAGGATAACCGCCTCGGTGATTTTCTTAATAGCCGTATCGATCTTGCGGCAGGCCTCGTCATACCTCTGCACATCCAGCACATTCAGAGTGTGCGCCTTAACCGCAATCTGATTGAGATTGTTACCGATCCCGTGGAGCTCCCTCATCATAGCGTAGTAATCGGGCGGCGGAGCGTCCTGCGGTTCAAGACCGTTTACCAAGTGCCGCAAATACGCCTCACGGGAAAGACCGCTGCGTTTGACTTTTTTTTGAAACGCCTCGGCTTCCTTTTTATCCAGCCAGAATTGAATGTGAACATTGCGTTTTCTCATATGCCCTCCTTGTTCAGTTCATTTTGAATTTCGACGATCCGTTTGCCGACAGCGTACACAACGGGGATTGTCACGCCGTTGCCTGCCTGCTTGTAAAGCTGGGCGTCGGAATTGACGGCGGCCGCCTTATCAAACATTTCATCGGAAAAGCCTTGCAGCCGCCAGCACTCACGGGGCGTCAGCTTGCGGATTCGTCCGCAGCCAAGCGGTATTTTCGGTTTATTTTCGGATTTGCTTTTATCCGCGTTTGCCGCTTGCTTTACGGGTAAAGCGTGTTCGCAGGAATCGCAGGCGCAGAGGTAAACGCCGTGTTTGTCCTGCGTGTTCAGGCAAAAGGCGGGTTCGCCGCACTCCTTGAAACGGCGGCCGTTCTGTCTCTTATTCTCACGGTCGGGGGTGAGTACAGCGCGGCAGCCGTAAAAAACGCCGGAGCTTTCGCCACGGTTGCTTACCCCAATTTTGTTGTAGCCTGCGATCAGGCATTTGGTGTAATCCTGTTCCCGTATTTTCGCCTCGCCTCGTTTTAGCTGAATCAAAGCTGTTTTCTCGGTGCGGTCAGGACAATCGGCGCTCATACAAAGCACGCCCGAATTATCAGCGCTGCGGTTGCCGATCCCGCTGTCATACCTTGCTTTGATACAGCGGGCGTGTTCCGTCAGCTTGGGATTGCCTTTGCACAGATCGATGAAATACATTCCCGTCCTGCCTGCAAAACCGCCTCCTTCGCTCATCAGCGTGCAGCTTACTCCTGCAGGGTCGTAAACGCGCTTACCCTGTGTGCCACCGATTAACTGTATAAGAGCCTTGCCGTCGCCTGCGGTGACAGGAAATATTTTTCGTCCACCTCCGGCTCTAAAATGTCGATAAGCGACAAGGTAGATTCGTTCCCTGTTTTGCGGAACGCCGTGGAAGCGTGAATTAAGCAGTCCGTACTCGATATGATAGCCGATTTCGGCCAACGAATTGAGAACGGCCGCAAAGTCCCATCCCCGATTAACGGAGAGCAGATTTTTAACATTTTCAAGGACAAGCCATTCGGGTCTATCTTCGGTTTTTGTGCCTTTGAGCAGTCTAATGATTTCAAAAAAGAGAGAGCTTCGTTCTCCGGCAAGCCCTCTTTGCCGGCCAGATACAGAAATGTCCTGACACGGGAATCCGCCCGCCCAGAGGTTGACCCTCGGCAGATCGGCGGGGTCGATTTTGGTAATATCTTCTCCATACCATTCGTCCTCCTGTATATCGTGTATGGCGCGGTAGCTGCGGTCTGCGAATTTATCTATTTCGCAGTGGCCTTTACAAACCATTCCGCAAAGCTCAAAGCCCTTGCGGAAACCGCCCACGCCGCTGAAAAAATCCAGAAATGTCATCGGTTCATTCATTTGTAGTCGTCCTTTCCTTGCAGGCGGTTGATCTGCAACAAGCACATAATCACAATACCGATACAGCCGCCGAGCATAGTTCCGATGATAAAAAAGAGCAGTTCGCTCATACCATACGCCTCCTTTCAGCGCATAAAAATATCGCCCTCCGTTTGTAACGGGGACGAGCAAAATTAAGGGTTTCAGGGGCTACCCCTGACAAGGTTTTGCCTTTGTGGTATCACAAAGGCGATGCTTGCTGGTACATCGCATGGCGTTCGTCCCATCGGCCGAACATTTTGCCACCGACTGAAAAAATTCAGCGTTCATGCTCACGCTGCGGATTGAACGGGATTCCGATGAGCTTTCCGTTCAGCCTTGCCAAGTGTTCGGGATAGCGGAACATTTTAGTATAGCGGGCAATCTGTTCATCGGAAAGACTGTCAAAGCTCTCGCCCCGGCAGTCACATATAAAAGCGGGGCCGAAAATGAAATCGACCATAACGCCGTCCTTGTTTTTTACGCTTCGGTTTGGCAACATACCGTTGATCTTTCCCTCGTCGTTGCAGACAATACACACCTGTTCCTCAAAGGGGTAAAAGGGTTCAATCAGTCCGTCAACGGCATTTTGCAAATCTTCAATAGAAGTGCCGATTTCAGCGGTGCGGGCAAGTTTACCCGGTTCCAGCAGTACAACCTTGATTTTCTTTTCCTCACTCATAGCGGAAATCTCCTTTCAGCGTTCATAATCACGGCTTCGCTCATTTGACCTTGCGGAGAAATCTACGCCGACAAAGGAATCCGCGTCGAGGATATATTCGCTGTCATTCCAGCGGGCTTCGACCATTGCTTCGGCTTCCGCTTTGGAATTTGCCTCAATCTCTACCGTCTTTTGCAATGTTTCGGTAATTGTTACTGCATAGGTTTTCATCGTTTGTTTCCTTTCTTCATTTAAAAATGTTGTTCCGTATTCATCTTCCAGCGCTGATAACAGGCTGCTCAATTCTTCGGCATTTCTAATACGAGTGACGGCAAGCGCCGAGGGAGTAATATCAAGCGCCTGCGCCATACGGCACAGCAATTCGTGTTTCGGCGTTCTCGTGCCGGATTCGTACTGCGCAATTCGTATGTCGGCGTTCTCCTGCGGGAAACCAACCGCCACGCCTAACGCCTTTTGCGTCAACCCGCACGAAATACGGAAACGCCGTATTCTCATGCCCGTATTCATTAAATCGCCCATTTCATCGTTCTTTGCTCCTTTCTTTTCGCTTGGTAACGGGAAGTCCGAGCCGCATACATAAACAATCGTTGTAATCCTTGCCCTGCGGGGGCGGTTGAATTGCCACCTTAACCGCGTATCTTTGGGACAGCAGCGTTTTAATCGTGTCTGCGGCGATCCGTCCCGTATAGTCGTTATCCAGCCGCAAGACCGCTTTTCGGATATGGGGATAGTCCGCAAGATACTGAACAAGGGCGGCGGGCAGGCTGCTTTCCTCAATCTTTGCTTTCGGCTTATACACGCCTGCAAGGGAGAGCAGGTTTTCTCGCCGCCAGTCCTTGCCGTCCAGCTTTTGCATTGTCCCGTAGGACAGCAAATCTACCGCCGATTCAAACAGATTCAGCGTGTCGCTCTGTGCTTCTGCGGAAATCCCAAAGGAATACCGCTTGTCGCTGCCGTTTGCGTCTCCGATAAAGTCTGTACCGATACCGCGCAGATTGGCATAGCGGGGCTTGCCGTCCAGATCCTGCCCGACGAACACAGCGTTGTAATGGGGATAGCTTTCATACAACCGTCCTGTGCTGATACAGAAGTCGATCAACTCATAGTCGATTCCCCGCCCATGCAGATATTCCACGGCGTGGGCGGCGCAGCGGTTCGCTTTTGGCAAAAGCAAAACTTTTTCTTTCGGCTTGCTCGGCGCGGGGGAATAGGTCGGCGGCAACACCGCGACATTTCCCATAATCGTTTCCACCGCCTGCGTAAAGGGCATTTCTTTGACCTTGATGAGATAGTCCAGCGCCGAATAACCGCCGATCCCACGGGAAAACCAGCACCATTTTCCGTTGGAAATCTTCAAGCTGTCATGCTCTCGGGTGCAGTAGGTGTTACCGCCGAAATGAACAAGCTCCTGCGGCTCATAATTTTTAAGATAGGTCAGCAAGTCCATTTCACGGGCTTTCTCCACCACCTCCGGCGGGATATATGGCATACTTTTTCACCTCCGTTCTAAATAGAAATAGCCGAGGGGCTTTCTAAGTGAAAACCTCTCGGCTATGTAAAAAACGGCACAGGTTATCTCTGTACCGCTTTCATCGGATATTCATTTTACAGTGCGCCGACCTTTTTCAGATAGGAAATGCAGTCGGTATGTCCTCTGAAATAGAGCCGTTGGCGCTCCATGTCGTCGAGCCTGAACCGCAAACGAAAATACTCGGTCAAAACTCCGTGTTCCTCGGCGCTCAAAGAAATTTCGCCGTTGCCGTCTATCACCTTTCGGATAAACGGATTATTTTCTTTCAGCCTCAAAATTTGCTGATACAGTGCATTGTATTCTTCGTCCGTTTCTCTGAAATCGGAAATCGCCTCGTCCTCAATCTCGGCAAAGGATTCTTCGATCCGCTGCGCCAAATCAGTATAAGAGCTGTTGTCGCTCACTTGTAATCACTTCCTTTTCCCATGATATATTATACTATACCCAACAGCCGAAACAATATCAAATGTGCAAATTATCGCTCCATATCTTTTTCCGTTCTCCCGACAACGGCGCGTTCATATAGCTTTGGACTTTTGATACGGTATTCTTCGGGGATATTCTCAACCTTGCCGTCGTAGATGTCAACAAATCGACCACCATTTGAACGCACATAGCCGTGATCGGCAAATACGCCGCTTTCATCAAAGCGAATATCCCTGCCGAAACTCTCATAGTCGATATAGTTTGAGAGTACGCCCAGCCTGCTCGTATCATAGCAGCCGCTTTGTTCAATCCAGTAATAGCCGAGGTCGTAATCGCTTTCCACACCCGACAGATAATCAAAGCAATCCATGTTTTCGGTGAGATTGATTAGCTCTTTTATGCTGCCCGTATTCTCGCCCAAATCTAAAACAGCCTGCCAAAATTCTTCACTTTCATCAAGCTCCATGATCTGCCCCGCAAGGTAATTGAGCTCGCTTAAACTTTCATACTCGCCGAGTAGGTCATAGATAGAGGAATCGGGACACTCGTAATCGGTGATAAACCATTCTTCATAGCGACGGTTAATGCCGATCCGCTGAAACACCGCCTGCAATTCTTCGTTGGTAACGGGAAATTTCACCCATTCGCCTATCAAATATCCCTCGTTGTATTTGCCGAGATTGGTTATAAAGGCTGAAAAAGCGCAGTCCCTTGAAGCGGATAAATCCTGCATAGCTTTGCCTCCTTACCGTTCCTGTTCAGCGGCACGCCTTTGACGGGGGATCGGAAACCCGTGTACTTTGGCAATCTCGTCGCCGAGCCTGCGGGTTATTCTTGTAATGTCCGCACGGGTCGCCGTACCACGGTATATCTTTTCTTTCAGATTGTCGATTTGCGTTTCGGAAACGCCGTCCTTGTAGGCGCGGTAGAGGTAGTGGTTTGTGCCGTCGTGATGAATCGCCTCGCAGCGGAAATCGCCGTTTTTATCCACAAACCAAGTGGCGTTGTCAATGTCCCGTTCCGTATAAAGGCAATCGCTGATATTGCCGCTTTCAATTTCTTTGTACCCCATACGGCGGCCGTGCCAAAGTCCCAAGTCCCCGACAACGAGAATCGGACGGGAAAGCTGAATATCCAGATTCGTTTTCTCGTCCTGAAAATAAGTGCCGTTGATTTCATACATCAAATTCATACGCTCGTTTGCGGAAAGTTCGGGGTACTGCGCCTCTAAATCCTCTTTCCAGTCGTCGTAGTCAAGATAATCCGTCCAAATAATGTGCCTGCTGTCTTTCATCTTGCGTCACCTCGATCCTTTGATTTCGGTCGGCGTGGATTGCCGTTTTCGTCATAATTCTTTGCGTCTGCGGCGGGTACGCTCCAACCGAACATGGAACCGGCAAGCATAGCCGCCTCCTGCGCTTTGGAAACGCCGAGCCTGCGGTTCATATCGTCCGCATACTTTCGCGCGGTGGCAGAATCTATCGGCATTTTCAGTGGGATATAGCTGCGATCTCCGCGAAACACCTTGATAACCTCACCGCTTGACGGTAAAGTGGAATAGCACATTTCCGGGATAAGCGGTTCGGCAGGGGCATAGGTTGCCCCACAATCCTCCATATGCTGGGCAAATTCGCAGATGTGATAGGTGTTCTTTCCGATCTCTGCGTGGGTTTCGTCTATATAGCGGCAGTAGGCTTTGATTTTCTCACCGTCCGTATGGGTAATGATAATATTCCCGCCGTCAGGCAGACGGAAAAGCTCTTTATAGCGGCTGTCGATAAAGCGAATCCCTTGCGCTGCTTTTTCCATGTGACTGTTCAGCAGGTCGGAAACATAGGCATAGCAATAGAAATTGTTGTCGCCGGGCGCGGGAATACAACGCAGAAGATAGGTGTATTTGTCAGTATCAACCCGATACCCGTATTCGCGGCTGAAATTTCCCATAAACCGCCCGTCGGGACGGGCGCAGCAGTATTCGAGCATAGAATCACGGTCAGCCAAGATACCCACCTTGTAAAATTCCTTGATGACGGAATCAAACTCGGCGGCAAATTCATCGGTTCGGTATTGCTTGATCTGATCCTCATAGTCGGGATAAAAGGTTCTGCCGCCGTTTCCGAAATCGCCGCGCATAAGGGCAATGCAGCCGCTTTGCGACATAAGCTGATAGCTCTGCGTATAAGCGTAGTCCCGTTCTTTCGGGAGCATTTCACGGATATTCAGATTCATTTTGTCTGTCCCTCGCTTTCTGTCATAAGAAATTGTCCGAACTCGGTAAAGGCGTACCAGTTCGTGCGGTCAAAGCAGCTTTCGTTGAAACGCCCCTTTGTGAGAACACGCGCCCTTATCAGCCGTTTCAAGGCATAGCGGATTTCGTCGTAGGAGAGGAACGGAAAGAACCCCGTCATCATCTGCACCGAGCAGCGAACCCAAACCCTGCCCTCGTGAAGCTGCGGGGACTGCGTGCTTTTTTCTTCTGCACAGTCCCAAAGGAAACCCGCCAGTACCGCCGCATTGACCCCATATTTCTGCGCTATGTGTGAATCGAAAAAGTGTACCATAAAATAAGAACCTCCTTTTGTTTTGGATATGTAAAAGGGACGGCCTATTTCAGCCGCCCCGGTCGTTATTTCTTCTTGCCTCTGATTTTCAGGAAAATCAAAGCACCCACGATGAACACGACCAGTCCGATTGCAACGATTGTTTTCAGTTCCATTATTCAGCGTCCTCCTTTTTCTTCTTCATAGCATAAGCGATATACCCACCGCCGCAGGCGGCAAAGCCTAGCATGCCGATAGCGGTCAGCCACTTCCAGAGTGCGGGATTGCTGTCGTCGCCTGTTTTCGGGGTATCGCGCAGCTCGTTGTGCATTTCTACCTTTGTAACAGCGCCCTCAAACACGCTCGCCGTCTTGTCCGCGGGGAGAATATAGGCGACAGAAGCGCCGTCCGATACCTCGCTTACGGTGTAGTCGCCAATGCGGAGATTTTCAATGAGAATTTCGCCGTTTTTGTCGGTGGTAAAGACTTCGGAATACCCATTAGGCCCGGTCACACGGAACGAAAAGCCCTCAATCTTTCCGTCAGAAGATGTCTTGATGATTTTGAGCGATCCCACCTTTGCCGTGTTGACAAAGCCTTTGCCCGCCTCGTTTTCCACGGTGACGGTCTTGCCGTTTTCGGTGATTTCAAAATAATAGGCGTTTTCGTCGAGATAGAAACCCTCCGGCGCTTTCTGCTCCTTTACAAAATATCCGCCGTAAACAAGATCGGACATTTCATAAACGCCCACGCTTGTTTCGGTGAGCGTACCGAGCAATTCATCGTCGGCGTCAAGCGCCTTGTTCCCGTTGCTGTCACGGTAAACAAAAAATTCTGCGCCTGTCAGCTTGTTGTCGGGATAATCCTTATCAACCTTTGTGATTTGCACCGTACCACGGATTAGCGTATTTTTAATCTCAACCTCTATTACTGCGCCGTCCTCATTGACGGTTACAGCAAATGCTCCCTCGGACAGCACAAAGCCGGTCGGCGCTTCGATCTCACGGACGATCCAGTTCCCATAAGGCACATTGGCAAAAGAAAAACTGCCGTCCTCTGCGGAGGTGGCAGTCAGAATAGCGGTATCGGTTGTAAATTCTTCGGTATCAGGCTTAAACAGACCGATCACTGCGCCGCCAAGCGCATTTCCGTCCTCGTTCTTTTTCAGTCCGTGGATTTCGCCGTAAATCAGGTCGTTGCCGATGGGCTTGCCGTCGTTTGCCTTGATTTCCACAAGGGCGGTTTCCTGTCCGGCGTACTCAAAGACAATCGTGTACTTTTCGTCGGAGAGGATATAATGCTCGTCGGTGGAAAGTTCTTTGAGATAGAAGCTGCCAAGCGGCAAATCAGTCTTGCAGTCGGCGTGTCCGTTTTCGTCAACGGAAAGGATTTCAAGCAATCCGTCTGCAGGAATAACAGAGCCGTCCGCTGCGGTCAAATCCTCGGCAGCGAACAAGCCAAAGGTTACGGCAGACATTTCACCGTTTGCACCGATTCCGAACTGCTTGTTCTGTTCTAAAATCTTGTCAAGAGAAACAGCGGCTTTCTGTCGCTCGTTGTAGAAGCCGGCAGAGGTTTCGGTGATCTCGATTTCCTGTCCCGCATACACAAGCTCTGCGGTGCGGATTTCGGGATTCAGAATCATGCCGTAGGGTGCTGTGATTTCCCTGATCTCATATTTTCCAAGATACAGCGGCTTACTCTCGGCAAACCCTGTTTCGTCGGTCGTTACGGTATCAACCACTTCTCCGGCAGAAGTGCGCAGCGTGCCATCCGGCGTGATGATGTCCTCGGCGGCGGTGATTTCATAGACCGCGCCCGGCAAGCCCCGAACGGAGAAAACAGGCTGATACAGTCCGTCCGCTTCGATGACGGAGGAAAAGACCTCTCCGGATTTGCTGATCCTGATAACGCCTTTCTGCGCCATGTTCGGCTTGACAACCTCGATCACGGCAACGCCGCCCTCGTCGGTAGAGGCGTCCTGCACAACATCAAAATACATGGGATCGCTGTTGAGCGTGTAACCGTAGGGGGCAAATATTTCGACCAGCGAGTACCCCGAACCGTACTCAATCTTTTCGGGGGTAATCAAATATCCTTCGTCGTTGGTGTAGAATGTGTCGATGGTAACGGGGGTCGGATAGGTGAAAGACTGCGTAATCAGGCTGCCGTCCGGGCGGTAAAGCTGAAAGCCTGCGCCTGCATAGGGAATCGTTTTACCTGTTTCCGCGTCCACCTTGACGATCTTGATATACGATTCAAAGTTTGCGTTGTTAGCAAGGTAGCGGTAGGTTTGCCTATTCTTTGCGATATACACATCAAAATCAGGCAGCAGCTCTCGACCGTCCCAGCCTTTGACCTGATGAACAGTGTAAATGCCGTAGGGCAGGTCTTTTGTTTCAGCAAAGCCGTTTTCGTCGCAGGTGAGAATATCGCGCTCGGTATCTTTGGTAGCGGCATAGCTGCCTGCGGATTTCAAGAATACCTCAAATTTCGCACCCACTTCCGGGGTTTCAAGCTGCGTTTCGCCGTCGTCGGTATGCTTAATCAAAGCAATTTTGCCCTTAATAACCTGTTCGGTCACATCGTTTGCGGTGGAATTGTATTCCACGGTGTAGTTTTTGGCCTCCGCGCCGATATGGTGTGAGGATTCATCCAGCAAATAGCCCTCGCTTGGTGTGATCTCGCGCACGGACCAGTCATCGCCGCAGACATAGTATTTTGTGGTGAATTGCCCGTTTGCGTCGGTGGTGTAACGGTCGATAAGCTGTTCGCCTTTGTAGATACCGTAAACCGCGCCGCCGAGAGAAGCGTCGCCCTGCGGCGTTCCCGTTTCGCTGTCGCTCTTGGTAACGGTGACATTCCATTTTTTCAAAATGTTTGTAAAGCTCTTGCTTGTTACCTTGTTCCATTCAATCGCCGCCGTCTGATTTTCAGGAACGACATAGCGGATGGCGGTCTCGACTTCCTCCAGCGTGTAGCCTGTGCCGATCAGAACATCACGGAAATGCGCCTTACCTGTGCTGTCGGTAACGGCGTATTCGTCCACCGCAAGCCCCGAAAGCGAAGTGCCGAACAAATGAAATTTTACGCCCTCATTTAGTCCGTCCTCCGAGGTTTTGGTGACGGTGAGATCGCCGCGCTTCAGAACATTGCTGAAATTCACGGTAGCGACCTGACCGCTGACAACGGTAACGCGGCGAACCTCCTGCGGCTCGTATTTGTCATACGCCTGCTCGATCACGGTGTAAACGCCGGGAGTGAGATTATCAATCTGAATAACACCGCCTTCGCCTGTCTGAACGGTTTTATTCACGCCGTTTCCTGTAATGGTAAAAGAAATGCCCTCAACCTTGCCGTCCTCGCTGGTTTTCACGATCTTTGCCGAGCCGTAAGAGACCTTAATATTCAAATAGCCTTTCACGGGATCGTTGACTGACTGCGCATAGGTGACAATATCTTGCAGTTTTCCATTCGGGCCGTAAACGCCGTCCGTCCAAGTGATAACGCCGCGCCTCTGTGAATTTTTCTTTTCGGCTGTAATTCTGACGGTATCGCTCGGTGCGGTATCGGCTGTGATTACCAACTTTTTTCCATTTACAGAGAAACGGATTCCCGAAACGCTTGCCGAAAAAGTGTAATTGGAAAGGACATTGTTTGTGTCGGTGAGTGTGGCGGTGTACTTTTCGCCGTCCCATTCAAGTTCAATGTTTTTGGCCTTGCCTGTGGATTTTGCAAAGAAGCTCGGCACTTTGGAATGGGTTTGAACGCTGGCGGCAATGGAATTGTAGTAGCTCATAATTTGGCTATACAGCGGGTGGCCTGTGCTGACCTGATCGCAGATTGCGTCCTTACCGCCTGTGCCTACCTTGTTAAAATCGGCGTCGCGTTCGCCAACGATGGTTTCCCAAACTAAAAGCTGTGTGGCAACGGCGTGAGCCAGCTTGTCGCCGCCCTCATTCTGCGAACGCCAAGAGGTCGAAATTGTACCCGTATAGCCGTACTGAAAGATACGGCCGATAAACAGCTTAATATCATCGGGCGAAATGGTGTGGTTATAGGACGAGGGGTAATTATCCCAAAAGTTCTCGCCTTTTTTGGTGTAGCGGTCGCCCGATTCCTGCGGCACGCCGGGTTCAATGCAGTAACAGATATTGCCGTCATACGAACCCATTGCTCGGACGGTGGTATAGCGCGAAGTTTGTGCGAACCATCCGTTCATAAAATTAAAGCTGCCGTGCCCCCATTCGCCGCCGTAGTTGGCGTCCCCGTCACGGGGAAAGGAAACAAGGCATACCTCGTCGGTTTCCTCTGCGGCATAGGCAGTCGTTCCGAACCCGACAAGGGTAGTAACGCAAATCAAAGCCGCCAGAAACAGCGACATCATTCTTTTAAGTTTCTGCGTTTTCATTCTGTGAAATCCTCCTTGAAATGAAAAAACGCACCGTGTTATTACACAGTGCGCTCAAAGTGAAATATTCGGTTTTGATTTGGATTTAGGCGTAGCCGATATACAGATCGTAGCTCCCGTCGGAGCGAGCCTGCGCCCATATCCAGACATCGGTAATATCCTCGTCCCGGCTGTACCGATTCAGCCTGCTTTCAATGTCCCGGTCAAGGCAAGCGCTGTATGCTCCTGCGGTGATGGGATTGTCCCAGCAGTCAACCGCCGTACTTTCAAGCCGCAGTCCCACGCTTTCCGCATAGCTTCTCGCATAACCGATCCAATAGTCGATATTGAAGTCGGGTGCGGTAGGTTCTGCGGGCGGCGCGGTTTCCTGCGGTGATTCAGTCAGTGCAGGTTCCGGCGTTGGTTTTTCTTCTGCCTGTTGCTGTGTTGGCTGCTGCGTTGGCGTTGGCTTTGGTTCAGTGGTAGGCTCAACGGCTTTCGACGATTCGGGTTTCGGCGTATCGTTTGAAACGACTGTCTGCGGCGATTGTATCCCCAGCGCAGGGCTTTGTTCTGCGGTAGGCTGCGGCGTTTCTGCCTGTGACGATTCCGTTTCCGCCTTAACATCAATAACGCTATCGTCGGAACTCGTTTTACTTTCCGAAAAAGAATCGGTTAGCGTTTCCTTTGGCACAGCGTTTTCGTCAATCTCGCTTCTCAATGCCTCTATATCCGAACTTTCCCGTATTGCCTGCGGATGATTTGTATTCGCACATCCCGATACAGAAACGACAAGCGCTGCCAATAGCATGAATTGTATTGCTTTTTTCATATCGCAAGACCTCCTTTGCAGCTTCATTGTACGGATTTTTGCGTTCTGCTGCAAAGGTGTGAATTGACAGCCCCATAGACATCTCTTTTTTCGGGTAGTGCAGGTAGTTTTTGAGGGGGAGAGGTGTGGAGAGGGGGAACAAGCGAACACCGCCGCACCTTGCCTTATTTTAGGGTATAGATACCCCTTGTTAGGAAAATTTTATCGTCGTTCCATATCTCTTTGCCGTTCACGCTTTCGGTACATTTCCAACGCCTTAACAATGGTATCTTCGATCTTCTGCGCGGGCGTCCCCGGTGCAAAATATTTGCTGATACGCTCTTTCGGCATTTTGAATTGTTCTTTCTGATTTGGCTTTTCCTCCTGCATGATGGAGAGAATCACCTCGTCGGTCAGTCTGCCGTCCTTGCTGAACTCTTTCATTTTAATAGCTTGCGCCAAAGACGGGGTGCAGTCCTCACATTCCATTGTGTCGTGCAGAGATTGCTGCTGGTCTTTGGAAAGATAGGACAGCTCCACGGCAGGACGGAAAGCAATCTTTCCGTCATCCACCATTTGCAGGACAGGCGGGATCAGTTCGGTCAAGCGGATAAAGCGATAAATCTGCGGTTGGCTGTCTCCACTTTTCTGACTTAACTGTTGAGCAGATGTTGTTCCACTTAACTTATTATCCAATGGAGAAGAAGTTAAATCCGTCCTCTGACCCTGCCTTTTCATAGCTTCCAGCTTCATTTTATAGGCAAATGCTTTTTCGGACGGTAAGATCGTTTCCCTTTGAAGATTACTGTCTACCATAATAATGGTAGCTTCATCGTCAGATAGGTTGCGGACGATACATGGAATCTCCGTCAGCTCAGCCAGAGCAGCCGCAAACTTTCGCCTGTGACCTGCGACCATTTCATAGCCGCCGTTCTCTTTCGGTCGGACAAGAGCCGGAACTAACACACCGTATTTTCGGACGCTCTCGACCATTTCAGCCATAGCGTCATCCTGTTTGACCTTAAACGGATGATTCGGAAAGTCGGAGATTTCAGCGGGGTTCAGCGTCACGACCTTTTCAAACTGTGATTCGGCTCGGCTTTCGTCGGTAGAAAACAAATCATCTAACGGCGTCATTCCTAAATCTCTCGTTTTTACGCTCAATCTCCAACACCTCCTTTGTCAACGCGTGATAGGCAGCAGCCACCTTGCCGTTTTTGTCGTGGGCGTAGATACTCTTGCCCCTGCCGCTGGTTTCGGCGGCTCTCACGGAAAAGGGTATTTCCGCCCCAAACACACGGATTTTCTCACCGTAGTGGGCGCGCAGAGAAGCAATGATTTCCTTTGCCTCGTTGGTTCGGCTGTCTACCATCGTAAAAAGAATCCCGTCGATTTTCAGCTTGGGATTGATCTGCCGCTTGACCTGTGAAATGGAGTGCATAAGCAAATCCAGACCCTTTGCCGAGAGAAACGACGGCTGCGACGGTATGATAACGCTGTCCGCTGCCGCCAGTGAGTTCAGCGGCATAATACCGAGCGACGGCATACAGTCAATGAGGATATAGTCGTAGTGAGGTTTGACCTCACCCAGATATGTCCGCAGCGCCCGTTCACGGTTCATAGCGTTTATGAGCCGGATTTCCATACCCGATAGGGTAATGTTTGCCGGGAGCAGGTCAACGCCCTCGCCGTGGTGCAAAATACCGTGTCCGTCGGGAATCGGCGTGTCGTCGATTACACTCTGCATAATGTCCGTCAGGGTAACGGGCAACTCGTCGGGTTTGGCATAACCGAGGGAGAGCGTCAGAGAAGCCTGCGCGTCCGCGTCGATCAGTAGTACCCGTTTGTTTTCCTGCGCCAGACCGATACCGAGACTTGCGGTTGTTGTGGTTTTACCCACGCCGCCTTTTTGGTTCGTCACCGCTATTACTTTACAGTTCGCCATTTTGGGGTTTCCTCCTTTACATAGATTTAGCCGCCTGCGGCGAAGCAGACGGCTATGTACGGAAATGAAAAAGCCGCTTGATTTCTCAAACGGCTTGCAGTTCAGACCCTTGCTTTGAGTGTCTTGCTGTATTTTGCATAATCCTCGCTCAATACATAATCGATCACACAGGCTTTTGGAATCATGTATGTACTTCTTATATAGAAGTGTTTAACTTTGTTTGCCCTCATTATTTTTCGGGCGGTACTGTCACCGATACCTCCGAGCATTGATTGAAATTCGGGGAGGGTTACAACATCGGGAAAAGAAGAAAACAGTTTTTCATAATGTGCGCGTGATTTCATAGCGATACCTCTTTTTTTGAAAATATGTTGTCAATGGCAGAGAAATACGCTATAATATGTTTGCGATTTATAAATCTATTGCGTGTGCTGTTGTGCCCCGTTTTGGGGTTACATCCCTCCGATGTCCCTCCAAAATCCAAAATTCCCGTCAAAATTGAGAAATGCGGAAATGGCAGACGTAACGGAGCTTTTTAACACATCAGTTTCAAAATAATTAGTAATTGCGGGCTTTTAGGTGTCCGTTGACGACCTCCATAGGGGTTTGAGTTCGTTTGTATTCCGTATGAAGCAAATAACTCAAAATCCGTTGGGCTAATAACCCGTGCGGGTTCGACCCCCGCCACCGGCACCATATTTGTGGTACAAAAATACTACAGTGACGAAAAGCCCTGAATGTTCAGGGCTTTTCGTATTTTAAAGAATAAACTTCTGTTTACGATAAGTAACAACTTTATATCTGCCTTTTTATAATACACGGAACTCTGTTTGCGCATGCTTTGCGTAGCCCAATAACGATTGCGGCGGCGTTTGGAAAAATGTCTCAGATATTTTTAATATCTGTATGATGTTGACACTTTTTTGTTTGGTATGCAGTATCCGGCTTCGAATTTTTGAGAAGTTCCGGCAAGGTTCCGAACGCGTCATTTCTTCCCTTTGAAATTGTTTTCTTACGAACTCGCCATTTTTTCAGATTTAAAACATTTACAATAGTGTGACAAAAGACTTGCGGGAAGACATTGCAATATCTGTTTTTTTGTTGGATTTTAATGCATTGTTTAAGTAAGAATTTTGCTGTAATTTACGTTGTTTGAACGAAAGAAATCGCAGATTGCTATTGACAAATCGTGCTATATATAGTATTATATTATATATACGCTTGGTTATAAAACGCATATGTTGCAGTTGATAATTATGTAGTATTGTGCGACAGTAGATTCTGTCGGATTTCAGTTTTTGTTTCTTGCGCCGTTTTGAGACATTTATTGCCAAGTGCCCATTCGATTTTTTTGATTAAAACCCGAATGATACAATTTGCGGTTCATGAATCGAAAAGAACCGATATCTGCCGTGTTTCGATTTCCGAATCCGGTTGCAAAAGAGAGGAAAAGGTCGAAAATGAAGAAAGTATTGATTACAGGTGCTGGAAGTTATATAGGTACTTCATTTGACCGTTATCTGAAAGAAAACTATCCCGATAAATATGAAGTGGATACCGTTGATATGTTGGACGAAAGTTGGCGGCAAAAATCGTTCGGTGGTTATGATTCGGTGTTTCATGTCGCAGGCATCGCACATTCGGACAACGGAAAAATCAGCGAAGAAATGGGAGTTGTTGGGAAATGAATATCCTTGTTGTATGTCAGTATTATTTTCCTGAGCCGTTTCGTATTGCGGATATTTGCGAAGAACTTGTTCGTCGTGGCAATGAAGTTACGGTGGTGACGGGTGTTCCCAACTATCCTATGGGTGAAATTTATGACGGATATGAACGCAATCGGAGAGCGCATGAAATTATCAACGGAGTTAATGTGATACGTTGCCCTATTCATCCGAGAAAACGAGGCTCAATCCATAGATTGTGGAACTATTACAGTTATCCGATTCTTTCAAAAAGGGCAATTAAGCAATTAAAAGAGAAGTTTGACGTGGTTTTTGTTTATCAGCTTTCTCCTGTTATGATGGCTGATGCCGGTATTCGGTATGCGAAGAAGCATCACATAAAGTCGGTCTTATATTGTTTGGATCTTTGGCCCGCAAGTCTTAATGCAGGAGGCATTAACAGCGGTTTAATATATCATTGGTTTCGCAGGGAGTCTGAAAAGATATACAGGAATGCAGACAGGATTCTGATTTCTTCTCGGTCTTTTGCATCATATTTTCATGAACAGTTTTCTCGCGATGACACACTGTTTCTGCCGCAATATGCGGAAACCTCTTTTTCTCCGAAAGAGTGCAAAAAAGAGCCTGATGAGTATATAGATTTTATGTTTGCCGGAAATGTCGGAACAATGCAAAGTGTAGATACTGTTATTAAGGCTGCTGCGGTTTGTAAGGATGTGGGAAACATTCGTTGGCATATTGTGGGCGACGGTATCGACTTGGAAAACTGTAAGTCTCTTGCAGAGAAACTTGATGTGCCCGTGACCTTTCACGGCAGACAGCCGACGGAGCAAATGCCTCATTACTACTCTATGGCAGATGCCATGCTGATAACATTAAAAGACGATCCTGTCATAAGTTTGACCTTGCCCGGTAAATTGCAATCTTATATGGCGGCGGGCAAACCTGTCATCGGTGCAATAAACGGTGAAGCAAAAAGCGTCATAGAACAGGTTAAATGCGGATATTGCGTTCCGGCGTGCGATTATGAAAAACTTGCCGCCGTTTGCAAACAATTTGCAGAAGAAAGAGGCAATCATGCTGTTATGGGCAACAATGCGCGTATTGCATACGAACAATCATATTCAAAAGATAAGTTCATTGATTCTTTGGAAAAGAATTTGACTGATATGTGCATCAAGGATTGACTCACGGACGGTACATACAACATCTGACGAGGGAAAGGCATAATGAATGTTTTATTGATTTCCGCCAAAGTCGAAAATCCGAGCGGCGGAATTGCGGTTTGGACCGAGCACTATCTTGACGAATGTAAAAATATTGAAAACTTTTCCTGCGATTTGGTGAATGTTTCGGTCAAGGGCAGACGTGCCGTTTGCGCAACCGCAAAGCGAAGTTTCAGAGACGAGTTTCTTCGTACATACGAAATTATAAAACAACTCAATGAAAGATTGAAGCACGGTGCTTACGATGTTTCTCATCTTAATACCAGTATCGGGGCATTCGGAATTGCCAGGGATTATTTCATTGCGCATAAAGTTGCTAAAATAGGCATTCCGGTTATACTGCACTTTCATTGCGATGTGCCAAAATGGGAGACAAATTTCATTACAAGACACTTTTTGAAAAAAATCCTGAAAATATGTAAGATGGAATATGTGCTGTGTGAAAGCAGCAGACAGTATCTGCGCGAAGCATATGGCGTTGAAAGTACAAAGATTCCTAATTTTGTGGATGAAGATTTGATTGCACCATCCAAAGTTATCCGTGAGCATATCCGAAAGGTTATGTTTACGGGCAGAGTGTCTGAAAGTAAAGGCGCAGCGGAAATATTCGAGATCGCAAAACATTTCCCTGATATCACTTTTGTATTGGCGGGCGAAGTGAGCAAAGAGATATCTTTGTCGGAACATTCGGATAACATCGTTCTTGCCGGCGTTCAGGAACACAAGACCATCATTTCTTATCTCGATGCTGCGGATTTGTTTTTGTTCCCGTCGCACACGGAGGGTTTCTCTCTGGCTTTGGCGGAGGCTATGGCTCGCGGCTTGCCAGCTGTTGCAACCGATGTCGGCGCAAATGCCGAAATGCTGAATGATCAAGGCGGAATTGTTGTGGCTGTCGGCGATGTCCGGGCTATGAAAGATGCTGTTTTGCGACTTGATGATTCCTCTATCCGAGAAAAAATGTCTTTATGGAACTTGAAAAAGGTTAAAGAACAATACGGAACAAAACAAGTTATGCGAATGCTGATTCAAGCATACGAAAATGTCGCAAAGAAAGGCAACAAATGACGTTTTACGATTTTTTTCAAAAGGCATCTCATGCCTTGTACAGATTTTTAACTTTTCCCGTGATTAGAGTATCTTTGGAAAAGTGCGGAAAGAATGTCAGAGTAGCAAAGGGTCGGTTTTCGGGAATCAACAATGTTCAGATAGGCAACAATGTTTCTTTGGGAACAGGATTTACACTGTTATCATCTCGTGCAAAGATATATATCGGTGATGATGTTATGTTTGGCCCGGGAGTGACTGTTGTAACAGGCGACCACCGCACGGATATTTTGGATCGTCCCATGACAACCGTAACCGACAACGAAAAACTTCCGGATAACGACAAAGATGTTGTCTTTGAGGGGGATAACTGGATAGGCGCAAACGCAATTATACTCAAAGGCGTAACCGTCGGGAAAGGTTCTGTTGTCTCTGCCGGTGCAGTTGTTACACATGATGTTCCTCCTTATGCGATTGTCGGCGGCGTGCCTGCGAAAGTTATAAAGTACAGATTCAGCAATGATGAAGTTGCCGAGCATACAGAATTGTTCGAGAAGGACGATACTGCGAACTGATGCTTGAAACGGCGGCTGTGATATCGGTTTCACCGGTTAACTAAAAAGTATATAGAGGATGCCAAAACATGAGAAAAATAGCTTTCTATATAGATTCTATGGGACTGGGTGGTGCAAACAGGGTTATGGCGAACCTTGTGAGTTATTTCCACAGCAACGGGTATGATGTTTGCTTGATAAATGACGTATCACCGACAGGGAAAGATAAAGAGTATTCTCTCCCGGATGACATTAAGAGATACTTTATTGATAACAACGGCAAGCGCCATAATTTTTTTTGCAAGCAATTTCACAGATTAAAAGCAATAAGAAGCATATTAAAAGAAAACGAAACAGAAGTTATAGTGTCTTTTATGGGGCCGCCCAATACCAGAATGCTATTAGCTACGCTTGGTATGAAGGTTAAAAAGGTAGTTTCGGTTCGGAATGATCCGTATAAGGAGTATGGAACAGGATTTAAAAGATTTCTTGCGAGAACCATATTTTGTTTTGCAGATGGTTGCGTTTTTCAAACTCAAGAAGCATCAGAGTACTTTCCGGAAAGAGTCAAAAAAAAATCTCGAATTATCGTAAATCCGGTCAATGAGAAGTTTTATGGTGTAACTTGGACAGGGAAAAATAAAGAAATTGCAGTAATTGGGAGGTTGCAATCTCAAAAGAATCCGTTGCTTGCTTTAAAGGCTTTCCAATTAATTGTAAATGATTTTCCGGAGTATACACTTGTTTATTATGGAGACGGAGAACTCAAAGACGAAATAGTTAGAAAAAGCAAGGAATACAAGATAGATAGTCGGGTGGTTGTCTACGGAAAAATCTCGGATGTGGAAAGCAGGCTTGCCTCATCTATGGTCTATCTTCTGTCTTCGGATTATGAAGGAATGCCAAATGCCCTTCTTGAAGCAATGGCTGTCGGGGTGCCCGCTATTTCGACAGATTGTCCGTGCGGTGGTCCGAGAAGTATAATTCAAAATTCGTCGCAGGGTGAATTGGTACCATGTGGAGATGCACAGCGGATGGCAAATGCTCTTTTGGATTTATTATCTAATAAAAAACGTCAAGATTATATGAGTGTTCATGAGCGTGAGAGAGCAAAGCAATTTCATCCGAATGTTATTTGTTCAGAGTGGGAAAATTTCATTATTGATGTTTATTCCGGCATAAATAATCCTTGAGAGAGGATACCGATCAATGTACATTTATTCTTGGATTCTTTATATCTTTTTGGCGTGTCTGTCTGCAGTTCTGATTAGGAGATCTTGCTTAAACAAACCTACTGTATTAGTGTATGGCAATAAACTCTCATTTTCGATAAACACAAGTATGGCTTTTTTGTTTTTGATACTTTTGTTTTTTGCTGTAATGAGAAAAATTGAGCCGGGTGTAGGTGGAACAGATGCTTATGAATACTTGCAAAAAATCGATAGTGCTAATATCTCATATAGTTCTTATCTTGATGCATTGCGGACGAAAAGCCTTTTAAAAACGGGTGAACCGCTGTTTCAACTTTTTATTATTTTGTGTAATAAACTTCCTCATAGTCATGCTGTTTTCCTCTTGGTTGTTTATTCGACGATCATTTATTGCTTTTTGCGTTTTATTCGCAAATTCTACGATAAAACGCTGAATTTCTTCCCAATATTACTGTTGATATGTTATTTTCTGAGTAGTTTTAATATATTGAGATCATGGTTGAGTGTAGCGCTCTGCTTGATTTCTTTCAATCTCATAGCAGATAAAAAATACATCAAATCAATTGTTTTGATATTGATTGCTTCACTAATTCACTATGTAGGTTTCTGCTTCTTGCTCGTATGGCTTTGTTGTTTTCTTTATGATAAAAAACCTCGGTTGTTCAGTAGAAGAAGCTTGTTGATTTTTTGCGTCGGAATTAATGTTCTTACATTTGTATGTCAGTCGGTGTTTATAAATTTCTTTACGGATACGAAGTATTCCTCTTATATGGGTTTGCTTAATACCGTATCGATAATAGGACATATTCCCACAATACTCATCTGTTTTTATTCCGTATGGCTTTTTGACAAGTACAAAGATATCGACGAAAATATCGCCAAATGCATTATTGCAATAACGGTAAATTTAAGTTTGATGTATACCATTATATTTCTGTTGGGGTGGAGAATCAATGATTTCTTCGCTTTGATTCGAATGTATATGCTCTCCGTTTTTTTCTATGATTTTAAGAGAAAAAAGTATGGGACAATTTATTCTGTTCTTTTATATCTTTTTATTGTTGTGATTTTTATTCAGCAAATGCTGTCGTTAAGAGCATCTTCAGGTGTTTTCCCGTATTTATTGTCTTTTATGTAAGAAATCGGAAGATAATATTTAAAATAGATAATCTTTGAATCATCAATTAAGTTATTAAACATGACAAAGCCTATAATACTTAAAGGCAGATAACCCCAATAGTTTTTTCGTTAAAATTAATTATTAAATATTGCGAGGAAAAAAGTGAATATTTCAAAGTTGTTAACTTCTTTAAGAAGGTATGTGACAGAATCTTCGTATAGGTTTGGTATCAACACCTACATCGGTTTGAATAAAAAAATGAGTGACAAAGATTTTTTATTAAAATCATATACCGTTAAGTTTGGAAAAAAACTTGATTTGGTTTATCCTGAAACTTTTAATGAAAAACTTCAATGGTTAAAATTATATGATCGCAAACCCGAATATACCGTGATGGTGGACAAGTATAAGGCACGCGATTATATTGCAGAAAAAATCGGTGAACGTTATCTTATTCCTCTTATCGGAGTGTGGGACGATCCTGACGAAATAGATTTTGACGCATTGCCGAATCGGTTTGTGTTGAAATGCAATCACAATTCCGGGCTTGGAATGTGTATATGCAAGGATAAGTCAGTATTAAATATCAAAAATGTAAAAAAAGGATTGAAACGAGGTCTAAAACAAGATTATTACCTTACCGGTCGCGAGTGGCCGTATAAAAACGTGCCGCGCAAAATCATAGCGGAACAATTTATGAAAAGCGATGAGAGCGGATTGACGGATTACAAGGTGCATTGCTTCAACGGCGAACCGAAGTTGATTCTTGTTTGCAAAGACAGGTTCTCTAAAACCGGACTTACCGAAGATTTTTTCTCCGAGCGATGGGAACATCTTGACATACGTCGTCCGACGCACCCGAATGCTTCGAACAAGACAGCAGAACCCGAAGAGTTGTCGGAAATGCTGACGCTTGCAAGGAAACTTTCCGAAAATATTCCGTTTCTGCGAGTTGATTTTTATATAATTGAGCATAAAGTGTATTTTTCCGAACTGACTTTCTATCCCGCATCGGGATTTGAAAAATTTGTTCCGGAGGAGTGGGATTCAATTCTCGGCTCTTATTTGCAACTACCGGTTTCGTGAAAAAAATGAGAATATTTATTACCGTTAGGTATTAAATAAAATTTTTGAAAAGGAGATTCTCTATGAAGAAAAGCGCAATTTTGTCAAAAACTTTTGCAGTGATTTTGTGTTTATTGATGGTTGTGAGTATTTTGCCCATTGCCACCTTTGCCGCAAAAGTACCTTTGCCGACGGGAATGACCAAAATATCTGACGAAGAACAGACTTTGGCACCCGGAATCACACAGAACGAAGTTGCTTTTTACGATCAGAATAATCGTAAGCAACGTATGTTTCTTGTAACTGCCGATTTAAGTGTAGATACGGTATCGGTAGAAACAAGTTACTACAATGACCAAGGCTCGGTTTGGGGACTTCAAAGGCTGACCGATCAGGTCGCTGCCGCTGAAGCAAATCATGCCGGCGAAAACTACAAGGTAGTTGCGGGTATAAACGCCGCATTTTTCAACACATCGACGGGACAACCCGGCGGTGCATTCGCAATCAACGGTGAGGTACACTGTTCTGATGCGGAAGGTAACAGATATCCTTTCTTTGCAATTCTTAAAGACGGTACAGCCGTGATTGACCAAAAGAATACTTGGACAACTTATAAGGATCGGGTTGCAGAGGCTGTTCAGGGCTATCAGTTGATAGTTTGGAACGGTGAAAACCAATTGACGTATGATCCCGGTTCCACAGACCAGACTCAGAAAGTTTATCCTCGTACATGCCTCGGAATAACCTCTGACGGAAAGGTCGTTGCCATTCAGGTCGATTCTTCATATTCAAACTATGGTCTCAGCCTTTATCATGCCGCAGAATTGATGATTCAGGCAGGATGCGTTTCTGCTGTTCGTCTTGATGAGGGCGGTTCCTCTACATACGCGGCGCGCGAGGAGGGGTCAACGGAATTCCGTGTTCTTAATAATCCTGTTGACGGTCAGGAAAGAACCATCTCCAACGGTGTCATCTTTGTTACGACTGCGGCTCCGACAGGAGAATTTGATCATGCCACGATTACAAGTGATTATACACATTATGCGCCGAACACAAGTGCAACGTTTGCTGCAATAGGCGTTGATGCTACGAACGGCAAAGCCGACATCCCCTCAGAAGCTGCTTGGGCATTATCCGATGACAGTTTCGGAACGATTGATCAAAACGGCGTGTTTACATCAAACGGAAAACTCGGAGATGTTACTGTAAATTTGATTTACAATGGCAAATCTGTGGGCAGTAAAACGATTGCTGTTGTAAATCCCGCTCACATTGCATTTTCGAGCAGTTCTACCGTGTTGCCGTATGGCGCTTCGTTAGATCTTGAGGTTGATGCAACTTACGGTTATTACAGCGTATATGTGGATGAGAATTGTTTTGAACTTACATCTTCCGTGGCTGCAGCCGGAACGCTTACCGGCTTGAAGTTCACGGCAGCAGAAGAAAGTTCGATTCTTTCAACTGTCATCTATGCTGAATATAAGTATGCTGCCATAGAAAAAGCCCAGATAGAGATATCTTTTGGTAAAGGCTCTGATATTCTCTACGACTTTGAGAACGGTGATGTTTCCAATTGGCTCGGTAATGATGCTTGGGATAGTATTTCCGCACAGTATCCCGGAACAAAACCGTCAAGTGCATGGGTAGACCCCTGTGAGGCCGGTCTCCACTCCAATACATTCCTTGCAACAAAAGAAAACGGATATGTGAAAAACGGTGATTATTCACTTGGATTCACATTGGATGCTACTCAAAATACTTCCAGCGGCGGTTGGGGGTATACACATCTTGTCAATCTTGATATTATAAATAATTATAAATTGCTCCGAGATGTAGCGAACGGCAATACCGGCTGTCGCCTCGGTATGTGGATGTATGTTCCTGAAAATGCCGTTTTCATTTGCCCCCGTATTCTTTGGTCTAAGAGTACGGATGGCGGAACCACGTGGCAACGAGTGCACAGTAAGATAATGATGGGGTACAAAGAAGTTGCATACGATGGTATGACGGAAGCTCGTATTCCCGAAAGCGGATGGACATATGTTTATGCAGACATAACGGCTGCCGATCTTGCCGGATATATGCATGACATTACTCAAAGCGGTAAGAATAACATGTATCCCGCATTCCTTGAGTTTATTGTTCACTCAAACTGCAAATTCAATGAAAAAATCACATTTTTTATTGACGATATCACTCTTGATTACAGTTCTGTTGTGAGTGATCGCGATATGCCTGTCATCAGTGATATGAAAGTGAATTCGGGAACGATCGATGTAGCTGCTCTCGACGGTAACACGATAACGTCTAACAATGCAATGTTTATGGCAACGATTGCCGATGATACCACCAGCTCCGGTATAAATAATTCTACTGGATTGAATTATGCCACCGCACAGATATATGTTGATGGCAATCCTATCGGTACAACCGCATCTTCAAACAGAATGACTTCCGATGAAGTCGTTTTGACGAACGGCATTCATGACATTACATTTACTATTGCCGATAATGCCGGAAACCTTCAGAAAGTTACAAAACAGCTAACTGTTTCAGCTCCCGACAGTACTTATCCCACAATTACAGTTACCGGTCGTTCAAGTGACGGCGAAACGCCCAAGAATGGGTCTGTTTATTGTCTTGATTTTACTGCATCGGATGTTGAGAAAATCGGAAAGATAACAGCAACAGTTTATCTTAACGGTTCAAACAGTTTTGAATTTAACAATATTGCTACCTTGGCAGGCTTTGAATACAATGCTTCTTTTAACGAAAATACTCGCTTGCTCACACTTTCTGTTGAAAAGACCGGTATCGTATCTGCTTCCGGTTCTGCTGTTGTAGCATCAATTCCTGTGAGGGTTTGGACAAATTCAACAACCATTCCCGCAAATAACAATCCTGTAATCAACATCGTTTATGACGTAAAATCAGGAACTGTTGATTATACGGATGATGTAAAGGTCTCTGACAATTTCATCGGTTCATTCACTTCTGTTAAAACCACTGTCGCTACAACGATACAGGGCGCAGGTGATAAGTCAACATATCACAAACATAACATTGTTGCACTTGCTGACAAAGCGGCGACCTGCACGGAAGCGGGCTACACGGGCAGAACGTTCTGCGAAGTCTGCAACTCTGTTGTTGACTGGGGCACGACCATACCCGCAACGGGACATGAATATGAACTGATCG
>ERZ780157.36-NODE-36-length-172315-cov-37.872118_pt1 | contig 172315 bp, 160 predicted proteins | sample MGYA00511169_ERZ780157 | MGnify/ENA primary metagenome ERZ780157 (study PRJEB29588, sample SAMEA1965149) | human gut metagenome | biome: human gut; feature: human-associated habitat; material: faeces | place: Denmark | collected 2008/2010 ...
CCGGCACAGTCTGACGTGTCGGTAACGAAACACACCGAAGCTTCCTTGTATTCCTTTCTTAAGGCAGTGCTATCTGATTCCCTCCCTGAGGTAGGGAGGGTTAGGGAGGGTTTGACAGCGGATGATAATTTTTCATTCTGTTTGTCACACCCCCTCGAGAACTCCAACCGGACGAAGTCCGGGGAGTTCTTGCTCCCCCTACTCAAGGGGAGAATAAGATTGTGCCTATTTTCAAATTGTGCAGACGGCAAGAGAGGAGTATCATCGGTAAGGTGTTGTGATGTGTGATAAGTGTGGATACCTGATGTTGAGATGAGAGACGAAATGCCCCAAGCCGGATGACTTGCAGAATAAACGTCTTCCGTATAACCAAATAAGCATACGGTTGACAACAGTATCACCTTGGAAAGTTTCATCTCTACATCCTCCTTTTCTCGTCATCACAAATCTAATATAACATATATCACAATAACATGCAATAAATATTTTGGCCGTGAAAAGGAAAAATTCGACGAAGTTTTTGGGGAGGAAATATTGTGTGAATTGGATAAAAAAATACCCTTTTGATATTTCAAAAGGGTATTAGTTGGGAAGGAGCTTATTTGTTAGTAAAGTCATTTATGGCTTCGATTACTCTGTTGACGGTATTGTCGACGGCTTCGTCTTTGGTTTCGACAATAATATCCGCTTCGGAATAATAGGGGTATTCTTCCTTAATATAAGCCTCAAGTTTGTTTTTCAAGTGGGAATCGCAGCCCTCCAGAAAAGGACGGTGTTTTCTGCCGGCGGTACGGTTGTAGAGCGTGTCAATGTCAGCTTTTAACCAAATGGTAACAGCATGTTCTTTGGCTAGTTTTCTGGTTTGTTCGGCAACGAAAGATCCGCCGCCGGAGGCTAAAATGCAAGGCGGTCCCTGTAGGAGCCGTTTCATGATGCGTTCTTCTCCGGCGCGATATTCTTCAGCTCCAAAGCATTTTAAAACATCTATCAGCGATAAGCCTGCCGCTTTTTCAATTTCCTGATCTCCGTCGACGAAAGGCAGGTTCAGCTTTTTGGCCAGACGTTTGCCGACGCTGGTTTTTCCGCTGCCCATGAGGCCGACGAGCAAAATTATTTTATCTGTTTTTTTTATCATTGTTATCTGTATTTTTTTAATGGTTCTTTCAAATTATTATGCTAAATATATAAATAGTTTATATTTTTAGCAATATACTTTTTTAAAGGTGGGAACTATGAGGCAAAAAAATTCTAATTTATGGCTGGTTATCGGTGTAATTGTACTTATTGCGCTGGTTTTGTTTGTTGCTTCCCGTGAAGTGCCCTTACGGCAGGAGCAGGTGGAACAGACTTTGGATAACGAATTTTTAAGCAGATAATGGAAAATCGTCTGCTTATAAATGACTTTTTAGAGATGTTGTCCGCCGAGCGCGGCGCTTCTCCCAATACTATTGACGCTTATCGGCGGGATGTTGAGCAGTTTTGGGCAGAATGCAAAAAAGCGGTTCCGGCGGCAGTGGTCCGGAGCGATATTTCTGATTTTATCGCTTTTTTGAATAAAGAGAATTATACGACCAAGAGTATTGCCCGGAAAATTTCCTCTTTGCGGGAATATTTTAAGTTTTTGTATTCGGAAAAAGAAATTAAGGATAATCCGACGGTTAATATTTTGACGCCGAAGCTTGAAAAACCGCTGCCGAAGTTTTTGACGACGGATGAAATTCAACGCTTGATAGCAGCAGCAGAAGGGCATAAGAATGTCCGTTATAAACGTATGGCGGTTATGTTGACTTTGATGTATGCCTGCGGTCTTCGGGTTTCGGAGCTTGTTGAACTGCCAGAAAACTGTATTAATTATGATAAGCGGCAAATATTGGTTCGCGGTAAGGGAAACAAGGAACGGTTGCTTCCAATTGCGGAAAAGGCAATAGATGAGGTTAGAGATTATCTGGAGTACAGAGATTGTTTTTTGAAAAAGGGGAGGAGGTCAATGTGGCTGTTTCCGTCTTTTTCTTCTTCCGGGCATATTACCCGTGTTGCTTTTTTTATGGATATTAAGGAGCTGGCCGCGCAGGCGGGAATTTCTCCGGCTAAGGTTTCGCCGCATGTTTTACGCCATTCTTTTGCAACGCATCTTCTGAATAACAATGCCGATTTAAGGTCGGTTCAGCAAATGCTCGGGCATTCCAGTATTGCGACGACCGAAATATACACGCATATTGTGACGGATAAGCTGGCAGATACAGTTCGGCGTTTGCATCCTTTAAGCCAAAAATAAAAGAGAGGATTGTAATCCTCTCTTTTATTTTTTTAGTTATTCGGCAAAGAAATCAATTAAGTCGCCGATAGTGTGATTTTCAATCAGGCTGTTATCAAATTCTTTATCAAAGAACGATTCCAGCCAGTAGATGACAACAAAGTGACTTTGGTTTCCGCATTCTCCGATGTTGGGAACAAGGGAGGTAATCGGTGCCTGTTCATTGACTTTGTCGTACGAAATTCCGCAAGAATCGGCCAGGTAGCTTTTTACTGTTTCTCTGGAAGCTTTTACTTTTTCGGCAAGGGCAATTAATAAATCTATTTTGCCGCAGCGTCCGGAAAAGTAGTTGGCAAAATCACCGATTGTGATTTTTTCATTTGAGCTTTTGAGACCGTTTTGTTTGATTTGAGCGAGCTTTTCACAGGCATCTTCCAGGTATCTTAGTGGTGCATTACAATCACGGGTCAATTTTTTGCCGGTGTAATTCTCTAAGGCGTAAACAATTTCAAGCAGGACTTCTCGCGTGATTCTGCCGCCGGAAATATCGTCTTTTTTGTTGACGCAGGCTTCCTTTTCAAACAAGCGGAGTACCTGGCTTTTTCTGATAACTGGGAATTTTTTGATTGTTTCTTCCAATTCTCCGAAAGTGATTCCTCTTTTGACGGCAATGATTTTTTGTGCCGTTTGCGGGGAACAGATTGGTGAAAGTAGAGCTGTTAATTCGTTGTTACTCAGTGTTGCCAGAATTTCTTTTTGATTAAAATCTTTCAATTCCATAATTATATAAAATTTTAATAGTGAATAAAAATATGTTTTCACGGATTAAAATAACATAATTTTTTTATTTGGCAATAGTTTTTTGGATAGTATTTTGACAAAATTTAAAGTTCGTCAGCAAGCTGCAGGTATTGTTCCGGGGTAATATTTTCAGCACGGACGGTTTCGGAAATCCCGAGTTTTTCTAATTTTTCGCCGAGATTGGGAATGAGTTTGAGGCTTTGCCGTATCATTTTGCGGCGCTGGCCGAAAGCCAGTGTTGTTAAATGTTCTATATTTTTCAGTTGTTTATCGGTTAATTCCCTTTCCAAAGGTCTGAAAAGCAGAACGCTGGACCATATTTTCGGGGCCGGTGTAAAGCAGTTTGGATTTAAGTCCAACAGCTTGTCTATTTTGCAGGTTAACTGAGAGAGAATGGATATTCGTCCGTAGTCTTTGCTGTTTATCGGCGCCATAATTCTTTCCGCGACTTCTTTCTGAAACATCAGGGTCAAGCTTTGGTAACTGTGAATTGTTTTCAGCCAGTTGACCAGAAGTGGAACGGAAATGTTATACGGGAGATTGCTGACGATATGCCGCGGCGCCGAGTCCATAGCGGCGAAATTTTGTTGCAAAGCATCACCGTTGATAATGTGCAACTTATCACCAACTTTGCTTTTTATGTCTTCCATAATGGCGATACAGCGATTATCCATTTCAACAACAGTCAGTTTTTGCGGATTGCGGCTTAAAACGGCTCGGGTTAATCCGCCGGGGCCGGGACCGACTTCGTAGACGTTATCTTTGTTGTAGCCGGTTTTTTCTTGCTTTTGAAGGGACAGGTTAATGATTTTATCGGTGATATTTCCATCGAGTAAAAAGTTTTGTCCCAGAGCTTTTTTAGCCATCAGCCCGTGCGCCTCGACAGTGAGGCTCAGGCTGGGTAATGTTGCAATTATTTCTTTTATCGGCAGAGTCATTCTTATCCTCTGAACTCAATGACGGCTCTTTGGCGCAGGCTTTGGATGTATTGTGTGGCAAAGATGTCGGTTTTCTGGTTTTCGAGGAAACGGCGGATATCTTCGTCTGTCGGTTTGGTAACTTTGTCTTTTTTTGGGTCAAAAGACTGCTCCAACTTGATTATGTAGTAGTCATCGCCGACTTTTACAGGCGAGGAAATTTCTCCGTTTTTCATTGTTGCCAGTTTTTCGGTAAGCGGCGCCGGAAGGGATTCTTTATTAATCCATCCCAATTTTCCGCCGTTGGCAGCGGTGGGGCTTTCGGAAAAACGGAAAGCGTATAATTCAAAACGAGGGTCTTTTTGCAAAATGCTGACAAGAGAATCGAGATTTTTAGCATTTTCTTTTTTTATCATAATTTCTGAAACCATGAATTTTGGGGTTGCAAAATCCTTAAGCGCGTTTTTCATTTCCAAATCGACGTCTTTTTGTGTAATTTCGCCTGTTAAGCGGCTCTTTTGGCGAATAAGGCGCAGCCAGGCGATATCTGAAGCCATTTGTTCGCGGAAGGCTCTTTCACTGATACCATTTTTGCGGAGCAATGACGGGATGTTTTTCAGCGGGATTTTATTGACTTCGGCAAAACTGGCGATTGAAGCATCAATGTCTTTATCCGAAACTTCAATCTTGTTGCGTTTGGCTTCCTGCATTTTTAGTTTTTCGTCTATTGTCGCTGTCAGGACTTTTTGATAAATCATGCCTTTGGTTTCTTCATTCATCGGAATTTGCGTTGTCATGACAAAAGCATTGATACGGTTGTCAATGTCTTCGGTTGAGATGATTTCTCCATTGACGACAACGACGATTTTAACCGTACTGCTGCGGAGCGGGATGACCTGCGGCTGGGGTGACTGCGTTTCAGGAGATTTTTTTTGAAAGACGGAAGATTTGCGGACAGATGCCTGGGGTTGCTCTTCCGTTTGTTCATTATTTTGCCCGCTATCAGCCAAACGCGGATCAATGGCCGAAAAATCAAGGGCGCGCGCCGGTACCGCCAAGACCAGTCCGAGCAGAAACATGACTAATGTTTTTTTGTTCATTGTTTTCTCCTTTATCTTTATTCGGAACCGATTGTTCCAAGAGTTTTGAGCATGACTGTTGCCGTAAATTCAAAGTCTCCGTTATAGTCCGGGTCGGTGTAATTATAGCGGCGGATATCCAGGATAAATCTCAGACATTCGTCATCGTAAGTGACAGATCCGCCGTTTTCCAGAGAACGGTCGATGTTGGCCAAATCCTGGCGGTTGTAAATGGAAATGGACCAGTCTTTGGTCAGTTTCATCTTGATTGAGGTGTATAATTCTTTTCTTTCGTCGTATCCCTGGATGATGGAGTTGGTATTGCTTTTGAGGAATATGTAAGAAACATAAGCTTTTAACATTTCAGGGCCGAATGTGGCGGAAAGCTCGCTGTATTTGAAATCAAGCGAGTTTTTATCAAGAGAAAAACGGTAATTTAAATCCAGGTATTGGTTTGGCGTCGCATTGACACGGCCGACATAATCACTAAAGCGGCTGTTTTGGTCAAGGTTGCTTCCAAAGCCTTCATCTTTTTTGAAACGATAACTTTGCGCAATGAATGCGGATGTGTGGCCAAAGGTGTCTCCGTAAGAGCTCCAATTTAAGCCATAGCTGACACGGCTGCCGGTATCATTACGGTCATAACCGGCATAACGATCAAGGCTGAGAACATTGGTATCGTCAAATTCAATATCCTGGCTGTCTTCGTTTGGAATTTTGTCGGCCTTATTTCCTCCGTCAGGTGCGGCAACAGCAACGATAACCGGTTCCAATATTTGGCGGCTGGATTCCGAAGCCCTGATAAACGGTAAACGCCACTCTAAGCCAACCTGCGGGAAGACGCGGGCGACAGCGCCGGAAAAGGTTTCATTATCATTGTTCGTATAATTGTCAATATAGTATAAGTCTGATTTTAAAGATGCCGTCAAACGATATTTTTCACCGTATGGGCTGGTATAAGGCAGGTTCCATGAATTAATCATGGTCAAGCGCTGGGAGCTGGAAGCTTCATCTCTCAATACGGAAGCAAAGTCAAAGTTTGTCTGCGTATAGGCGCCGTATTTGTTTGATTCGCTGATATTTTCGTAGCTGAACATCGGCAGGACAAGCGGTTTTTCGGTGGCGCGCGGAAGGTCATAGTAAGTGACGAGCTTATAGTAATAAGCTTCGATGCTGGCGTAGTTTCTGTTATCAAATCCCTGGGCATTGATTGTTGATGTCAGCCAGGTATAGTCTTTTTCCGGCAGGGAAATGTCTTTCAGGTAAAATCTGTCAGATACATATTTGATATCTGCATTTCCGACCCAGTAATCGTTAAATTCGTAACGGCCTCTTAAGAACAAATTGCCGCGGTTTTTGTCGTCGCTGTCGTAGTGGACTTCTTCATAGTTTGGTTGTGTTTCCCGCGGTCCGTAGATGTAGGTACCGCTGGCAAACAGTTCTCCGCGTTCGGAATATTTATTGTAATTGGCGCCCCAGAGGATACCCCGGTCAGAGGTTATCGTGGGAGAAAATGTTAAATCTTCATTGTCGGAGATTGCCCAAAAATAATTTGTTTTAATTGACGAGCCCAGATATTTGGTACTGGTCAGGCTGGGGAACAAAAAGCCGGAACGGCGTTTTACCGAGGGATCCGGGTGAGAAAAATACGGCGTATAAAGAACCGGGATGCCTTTTACTTCCAAAAAAGCGTCATTGTAAACAACATTTTGTTCTTCGGCATAGTGTTTGACTTTGCGCGCTTTTACCTGCCACAGAGGATTTTCGTTTTGGCAGACATCGCAAGGGGAATAAACAACTTTGTCCATGACTTTGTTGTCTTTATCCAGACGGCGAAATCTTTTGGCCGCAACACGGCTTTCGTCAGCCATGACGACCTTTACGTCGTCCATGGAGCCTTGGGACATTTTATCTGTCAGGCGGACATAGTCCGAAAAAATAACGTTACCGTCTTTTTCAACCATAATGACATTGCCGATGGCAGTTACGACGTCGTCTTTTTGGTCGTAAACGACTTTGTCGGCAATGACGGTCGTGTCATTTCTGATAATATTAACGTTGCCGGTTGCCGTGATTGTCTGCATCTGGTCGTTGTTTATCATTTCGTCAGCGCTGAAATAAATGTCAGTCGGTTCGTTGTTATCCGGCTGAGCCGGCGCTGAAAAAATGTCGGTTATATTGGTTTGTTCTATCTTGGCGCCGGAAATAAGATTTTTTTCTTTGCTGATATCGTCGCTGTCGACAACCTGACCGGCAACATAACCTTCAGCAAAGGTGCAAAGCGGGAATAATGATATGCAGGAGCCAAGCAGAAAGCTCAGATATTTATTGTTCATATAATAATTCTCCCGCGGTTTTGCGACGTCTTAAAAAGGCCGGATTGTAGAACAACAGCAGGTAAATGCAAATTCCCAGCGGGAGCAGCAGGTTGGCGTAAAGCAGGAAAAGCAGGCTGATATGTTTTGCCGCCAGATTTTCAAATACCAGTTCCAGAGATTGGACAATAATCATTGCCAGGATGGAAAGGCTGATGATTTTGCTTTGTCCGCGGCGATTGAAGTTGCCGACAATCAAGCCGACACAGCCAAGCAGAACAAACAGCAGATTGTAAAACGGGTTTACCAAACGTTTGTGACCTTCAACAATATAGCGGTCAGCTTGTTTTTCGGTCAGCGTTTTGTCGCTGCGGGCGTTTAAAAGTTCAAACAAATTTTTTTCCCGCACGCCTTCTTCTTTTTCCTGCTGATAATTATTACCGCCAAAGTCAACGGAATAGCGGTCGAAAGCCAGAGAGGAAAATTGCTTGGTTCCAGGGTTGATTTCCTGTCTTATGCCGTTGACAAGGATAATACGCGGTCCTTTTTCCGTGTATACGACACGCCCTTTTTCTGAAGTAATGGTCGTTTTGCTTTTGGGATTACGTTCGTCGTTTAATAAAATTCCACTCATGGAACCATCTTTTTCATGTTCCGTAATGAAAACGGTCAGGCCGTATTGAACCTGCGTGAATTGCCCTTCCTTAAACATCAGGTGCGAGACGTCATTTTTGACCTTCCATTCCAGTTCGCTGAAAGCGGCTTCTGCCTGAGGAATTCCCAGATTGACCATATATATGCCGAAAAAAGACATGATTATGCCGAAATATGTTGCGGGCAGGGCATTTTTCCACGGACTGATGCCGGCTGATTTCATAACGACCAGTTCGCGGTCGGACAGCATACGGTTATATACGAACAGGGAAGCTGAAAACATGGCGATGGGAGACAATAAGGCAAACAACCGGGGCATGAGGAGGGAGGTCATTTGGATAAACAGCCCCAAGGGTAAGCCTTTGTTGGTGACAAGCTGCACAAAACGCAAAGACTGAGTCAGCCACAGAATCGCCATCAGCGAAAATGTGACCAGGGCAAAGCCCACAAAAATTTGCTTAAGTATGTATGAATTGAGTTTTTTCATAATAAGCAAAATTCAGCTTTTTAAGCGGTAAAAAGCTAAAGTGCAAATCCTCCCTGATTAATTTGTACCTGCGCAATTTGATACGATGTTAACATTATGGATTTGTAGGAGAATTTATTGCAAAAGTCAACAGGAGATATGATTCGGGGTTTTAAAGATAAGGATAACTTGGGATGTTTTGAAGAATTTTTTTTATACGGAGTTTGCTCTGAAAAAAAAGAATCGAAAAAAGCAGTGTACAGCGAATCGAATAATAAAAAACCGGAGCCTGAAAACTCCGGTTCTTTTACTTTTAATGCCTGACGTTAAATCATGGCCATACCGCCGTTGATGTTGATTGTCTGGCCGGTAATGTATTGAGCTTCATCACTGGCAAGAAAAGCGACAACATTGGCAATATCCTGAGCTTCACCGAGCTTTCCGGCTGGAATGCGAGCCATTAACTTGGCTTTGACATCATCAGTCAAAACATCGGTCATCGGCGTTCTGATAAAGCCGGGAGCGATAGAGTTGACTGTAACGCCGCGGGAGGCAACTTCCTGAGCCAGACTTTTGTTCATGGCAATCATGCCGCCTTTGGATGCAGCATAGTTGGCCTGTCCGGCATTACCCATAACACCGACAACGGAAGCGATACCTATAATACGGCCAAAACGGCGTTTCATCATACCGCGGATAGCGGCACGCGCCAGTTTGAAACCGGCGGTCAGATTTACGTCCAAAACCAGCTGCCATTCTTCGTCGCTCATACGCATAAACAAATTGTCGCGGGTTAAACCGGCGTTGTTGACCAAAATGTCGATACGGCCGAGTTTGGCTTCAACATCGTCAACCAGCGTTTTTACGGCTTCAGCGTTTGTCAGGTTGGCGGTGAAAACTTCAACTCTGTCACCTAATTCCGCTTTTAATTTTTCCATCGGTTCTGCGCGCATATCTGTCAGAGCCAAAGTTGCGCCCTGAGCGTGCAGCGTGCGGGCGATTTTGTCGCCAAGACCACCGGCGGCACCGGTGATGAGGGCTACTTTACCTGTTAAGTCAAACATATTTGAATTCCTTGTTTTAGGGTTATAAATTTTTTGCCAGTTCTTCAATTTCAGCAGCGGAGCCTACTGAATAAGTATGAATGTCCGGCTGGCTTCTTTTAATAATATTGGACAGGACTTTCCCCGCGCCGATTTCAACAGCGTCGGTTACGCCTTCTTCCTGCATAAAGGTAACACTTTCGCGCCAACGGACAGTGCCTGTTACCTGAGAAATCAGGTTTTTGATGATTTCTTTTTTATCCGTTTCCGTATAAGCGGTAACATTGGCAATCAGCGGGATTTCCGCGTTGTGAGATTCAACGTCCATCAAGGCGTGTGCCATAACTTCCGCTGCCGGCTGCATTAACGGGCTGTGGAAAGGAGCGCTGACCGGAAGTTTGACACATCTTTTGGCGCCAAATTCGGAAGCGATTTCCACAGCCTTTTCAATAGCAGCCATATGACCGGACAGAACAACCTGTCCGTCAGAATTGTCGTTGGCGGCAACGCAGAGCGCGTCTTCGCTGTTGCATGCTTCGACAAGGGCGTTAATGTCCTTGAAAGAAACGCCGAGAACCGCGGCCATTCCACCGACACCAAAAGGAACGGCTTTTTGCATGGCATCACCACGAATGCGGAGAAGACGGGCCGTATCTGCCAAGGAAAATACGCCGGCGGCGCAAGCAGCTGAATATTCACCCAGTGAATGGCCGGCAACATATGAAATTTTCTCTTTGAGTTTAATGCCGAATTCATTCTCAAGAATTCTGATGACAGCCATGGAATTAGCCATCAAAGCCGGCTGCGTATTAGCCGTTAAGGTTAACTCGCTTTCCGGTCCTTCAACCATTATTTTGAATAAATCCTGAGATAATGCGTCATTAACTTCCTGAAATACTTCTTTGGCGGATTTGAAATTTTCTGCCAATTCTTTTCCCATGCCGACGAACTGAGAGCCCTGGCCGGGAAATACAAATGCATATTTCATCTAAATATCCTAAGTTTTTAGTTAATATCGGGGTTTAGCTTTAGCTAAATTCAAGCAAAAGTCAAGTTTTAAAACCGTTTTAGTCAGAGGCGTTTTTTGCTGCTGTTAAGACAATATTGAGGTTTTGGCGTTATAATACGGCTGTTTTTTGAGATTTTCAGGATGTAAAAATGGCCAAGAAGAAGAAACAGACATTATGGAAAAGATTTTTGCAACGGTTGAGCGGGGCACTGCTAACAGCAACCGGCGTGTTTTTGATTGCCGGCAGTTTGGCTTTGCATTTTTATGGTGCGGCTGTCGATGTTGCCTCTGACGTGAAGCCGCTGCATCCGATGATTATGCAGGGATTGAGTGCTGCCCGCAGCCTTTATGAGTTTTGGGGCGTTTTGATGCCGCTGTTTTTAATTGCGCCGGTTCTTTGGGGATATGATTTGCTGCGCCTTCGGGAAGTTGCTCATCCGGTGTCACGGTTCTTTTCCTGGATTTTCGGAATAATTTTCGGTGCGACGTTTATGGCCAATCTGCCCGGCATTTGGGGCAACAAAAATCTGGGCGGCAATGTCGGCCGGGTTCAGGCAGAGGGGTTGAACACTTTGTTGAATGATTTGTTCAGCAATGCGTACAGCAGTTATGTTGCCGGCGCTTTTTTGTTGGTTATGACGGTTTTCTTTTTTGATTTTGCCGTGGGGATTACCTATAAAGACTGGTGGCGCTGGCTGAAAATTTTCAGTCTGCAGGTTTATCGCTTTGTCAGCATTTGGAGTCTGTATATATATAAAGGCATCAGATGGCTGGGACGGTTTAGGTTGCCGCGCCTCAGAAAAGACGAAAGTGGTGAAGATGAAACCGTTGAAATTAAGGCGGAACCCAAGAAGGCGGTTAAACTCCGGAAAGAACCCAAAGTCAGTGATGATGACAACTCTATTGCCATAGAGAGTAAGCCGGCGGAAAAGAAAGCGGCAAAAAGCGAGGTTAAAAAAGAATCCCGAAAAGCAAAAAGCGCGGATGACGGGTATCAGTTTCCGGATACGGCTTTATTGTCGCGTCCTTCCGATAAAGGCGGCAATACAATCAGTGAAAAAGAGCTGGAAAGCATTGCCCGCGATTTGGAAGGCGTTTTGGAAGAGTTCGGCGTGCATGGCAAGATTGTAAAAGTCCGGCCGGGACCGGTGGTTACGTTGTATGAACTTGAACCGGCGCCGGGAACCAAAACGGCGCGGGTTATCGGTCTGGCTGATGATATTGCCCGGTCAATGTCTGCGGTTTCCGTTCGTATTGCCGTTGTTCCGGGGTCGAATACAATCGGTATTGAAATGCCGAACAAGAATAGGGAAACGGTTTGGCTGCGTGATTTGTTTGATGATCCCCAATTCCGTAACAGCAAAAATGAATTGAACGTGGTTTTGGGCAAGGATATCGGCGGGCGGAACGTTTATGCCGATTTGGCAAGAATGCCGCATTTGCTGGTGGCCGGTACAACCGGTTCCGGTAAGTCGGTCGGTGTCAACTCTATGATTTTGTCTCTGTTGTTCAAGATGCGCCCGGATGAGTGCAAGCTTATCATGATTGACCCAAAAATGCTTGAATTTTCGATGTATAACGGTATTCCGCATTTGTTGACGCCGGTTATTACCGATCCGTCAAAGGCGGTTATCGGCCTGAAGTGGGCGGTTAAGGAAATGGAAGATCGTTACCGGGCGATGGCGCAGATTAATGTTCGCAATATTATGGGGTATAACCAAAAGTTGAGGGAACTGAAAGCCAGCGGCGAGGTTATTAAGCGTACTGTGCAAACCGGTTTTGATATGGAAACGGGTAAGCCGATTTATGAGGAGCAGGAGCTTGATTTGACGCCGCTGCCGTATATTGTGATTGTGGTTGATGAAATGGCGGATTTAATGCTGGTGGCCGGAAAAGAGGTTGAAGCGGCAATTCAGCGTTTGGCGCAAATGGCGCGCGCTGCCGGGTTGCACTTGATTATGTCGACGCAACGTCCGTCCGTGGATGTTATTACCGGTACGATTAAGGCTAACTTCCCGACCCGAATCAGCTATCAGGTTACTTCTAAAATCGATAGCCGGACAATTCTCGGCGAGCAGGGAGCAGAGCAGCTTCTCGGTCGCGGCGATATGCTTTATATGCCGGCGGGACAGCGGCCGCAGCGTGTTCACGGCGGTTTTGCTCCGGATGCCGAGATTGAGAAGGTTGTAGAATTTATCAAAACGCAAAAAGAGCCGGAATATGTCGAAGGCGTCACCGAGGGAGAACTGAGTTCTGACAAGAAAAGCGGCGGTGCGGTCTTTGACAAAGGCGATATGGGCGGTGGCGACAGCGATGAGGATTTGTATTCTCAGGCGGTGGCGATTGTTCAGGCAGATAAAAAGGCCTCTATCAGTTATGTTCAACGGCGGTTGCGAATCGGTTATAACCGTGCGGCCTCATTGATTGACAGAATGGAGGAAGAGGGTGTTATATCGGCGCCGGATCATGTGGGGCGCCGCGAAGTCTTGTAAAAAGTTCGTATTTTGGGCATCTAATACAGAATCTCGGAAAAATACTCGGTCATGTACTTCTGTGTACACTCCCTTCGTCTTTTTCCGAGATTCTTATTATCTGCCGCAAACTCCGACCTTTTTACAGCGGCTAAGGTCGGGGCTTGGGTTTGTTGCTGCGTATTTTGGGTACCTAATGCAGAATTTTTACAGTAGCCTAGAATTGAGGTCGGATTAGTGGTTGTGTAAGCGGATGAATAATTTAAATACTTTTTTGTTTACTTTTGTCTATATTTGATGTATAGATAAACATGAAGATATATTATTAACTTAAATTTTATAATTATGGAAAAATGTTCTGAGGAGATTTTGGGTACAAGTAACTTGTCTGTAAATGTATCTGCGGAAAGTAAAAAGACAGGCAAACAATCTCAAGAAAAGGCATTATATCCTTTTGAGGTTATGTATGAAGGGTTGGAACGTTCTTGGGTTTCGCTTGAAGGTAAAAAACCGTTGGGTGTGATTTTTGAGAACCATCTTGTAACATTTCGCGTTTCTCCGACAAGGATGAATTGGCATGAAGCCATGGCTTATTGTCAGAGTATTAAAATTGGCGGAAATGCCTGTTCTGCCGGAAAAATTAAGTTCTGGGAAAAACTGGTATGGAATGAAAAAGAAGAGCTGTTTGATGATTTATATAAACAGCTTAGTGCTGAATCTTTGAAAGATAAGGTGTTTTGGTCGTCATCAGAATGCGATTCACCAAATAATCTTGCTTGGATGTGGATGTATGTTCATGATGACTGGGGGTATGGTGATAAAGATTTTACTTTCGGTCTTTATGTTTGTCCTGTATTGGATTTGTCGGAATTATCTCTTTAACAATAAAGCTCTGAGAAAAACTCAGAGCTTTATTGTTTTTTAACAGGGAATTATTTTCCGCCTTTGGTGACGACAACCATGGCTTCGCGGAGAATACGGTCGTTAATCATATAGCCGGTTTGAAGTTCGGCAACGACGGTTCCCGCCGGTTTTTCCTTGTCTTCGACTTCTTGGATGACCTGGTGAAAATTCGGGTCAAATTTGGTATTGAGAATATCCATTTTTTTGATGCCGAATTTATCAAAGACTTTCATTAATTCATTGTTAGTCAGCTCAACGCCGGTCAGCAGGTTTTTGAGGTGTTCACAATCATCTTTTTTGTTTTCCGGAATTGATTTCAACGCCCGGTCAAGGTTGTCGGCAACGCTGAGCAGGTTTTTGGCAAAAGAGGAAATTGCATATTTGTTGTTTTTTTCAATTTCCTGCGTGCAGCGGCGTTTGGTGTTTTCTGCGTCAGCATAAGCGCGGAGAAAATCTTCCTTCAGTTTTTTGTTTTCAAGTTTCAATAGTTCCAATTCATCATCTGCCGTATCATTTGCAACTGCTTCCGCAATATTTTCGGCAATCTCTTTTTCCGTTGCTTTTTCTTCGTTTAAAATGCTGTCTGTGTCTTTGGCCGTTTCGGCAGCGTCATGGTGATTATTTTTGTGGTCTTTCATGTTTTTTCCTCTTTAAATCTTGCATGATTATGATAATCTGGCATTGTTATATAAATACTTAGTTATTAATATCTGACAAGTCAAGAGATTTGATGATATCGCGTTGAAAAGGAAGTAATGATGAATGGTTGTGCCGGCCGGGCAAATGAAGGTAATTTTAAAATGCTGTCGGAAAATTTTAACCGGAAAAAAACGCCACTTCATTATTCGCTGCCGATAACGCAAAATATTAAAGAAATTCAAAATCTGGGAAAAATTCAATGTTTGGGGAAAAATCCGTGGCCGGATCTGGATGTGGTTCATGCCTGGATGATTTCTGCGGAAACCGCCGTGTTTATGAAAATGGGCGGGCTGGGGATGATTGCTTCCGAACTGCCGGAGGCCTATAACCGGGTTTACGGGGAAAAAGGCGACAACATTAAAGTCGTTACGCCGCTTTATGTCGGCAATACCGGGAAGAAAAAGGCCGTTTTTGAGAACGGGGAATATACGGGAGCCGAAGGAAAGGTTTTGCGGCTGAATAAAAAAGCGGCGATAGAGGTTCCGTTCTGTAATGCTGACGGAAAGCTGGTCAACTATCGGGTTAATGTGTATTTATGCGCTTATGAGGGCGTGGATTATATTCTGCTGGAAAATAACCATTTCTTTTCAATTACGCCGCACGTTGATAATCCGTCGGCACAGGACGGTTGTTATGTTTACAATGCCAACGGCGTTAATGAAGTGGAGCGTTTTGCCTTTTTTACCAAAGCGGTTTATGTCTTGTTAAAAGATGTTTTTGAAAATTCACATAATCCGCTGGAAAAGCCAAATTTGATGATTGCCAATGACTGGCACAGCGGTGAACTGGCCGGGCTGTTAAAATATTTTACTTTGGCGCAGGAAGAAGAAGGCTTTCTGGACAGCGATCTGGCGTCCCGGCTGCGGTGTGTTCCGGTGGTTCACATTGCGCATCATATGGGATATCAGGGGTGGGATTATAAGAATTCGCAGAGAATTATGAATTCAATGTATGAATATGCTGCCAATCTGGTTTATAAAAATGCAAAAGCGGTCAAAAACAGCAATCCCCGGACCACAAATACATTATTGGTGTTTGACAGTTATAATCAGGCCAGTTGCAATTTGCATCTTGCGGATCGGATTGTTACCGTGTCTAAAAATTATATGGAAGAGGTTTCCAAGTTTTTGGATTTTGGGCTGGACTTTCGCGATATTTTGAAAATCCGCAAAGACCATCGTACTTTTTTTGGTATTGTCAACGGTTATGACAAGCATAAAATTTCACCGAATGCCAAGAAAATTGCCGCTATCAATGCTTTTTTCGGCGGAACGGATTTTTGTGTTTATGATGAAAGCTGTCCGGAGCGGAAAGACCACAACAAAGCGGAGTTTATCAAGCTGCTTTCCAGATTGATTGGCGAAGAGGGTTATAAGCAGGAAAAATTGCCGTTGATTGATTTTTACAGGTTTGATGATATTGCCGGGGATATCCGGGATATTTCCAAAACGCCTGTATTTTGCGCGACAAGCCGGATGGTGGAGCAAAAAGGATATGATATTGCGGCAAAGGCTATTCTTAATCTGATGGAAAAATACAAGGATTCCGATTTTGCCGGAGAACTGCCGGTTTTTATTATGGGCGGTGCCGGAGATGTTAAATACTTCCGGTTTTTAAAGAAGCTGAAAGACGACGCCATGAAAATTAATTTCCGGGCGGGGCGGCGGATATTCGTGTTTCGCGGTTATAAGGACGAATTTGCTTATGCGATTCAGCTGGCTGCGGATTTTTATATGATGCCGTGCCGTTTTGAACCCTGCGGTTTGACCCAGATGGAGGCGATGGCGAAAGGTTCTTTGCCGGTGGCTATGTCTACCGGCGGTCTGGTTGATACGATTGCCGACGGAGAAGACGGTTTTCGGACAGATGTCTTTTTTGTGGACAAGACCAGAGTTTACGGTTCAAATTTAATGGCGGCGCGGTTGAAAAACAATGTTAATGCCTATGCCGAAACCTTGGAAAAAGTATTGGACGCTTTTTATCAGACACCGGACAAGATTACCGCTATGAAGAAAAAAGCCATGGAAAAAGATTTCAGTTGGAAAGAAGGCGGTATGCTCAGGGAATATTATAACCTGTTTCATTATGGCGCCTGATTGTAAGAAAAGGAGAAAAGTAGAGAGATGTCCAGAAATTCAGGCCGAAAAGATGACGAGAAGCGTCAGGTTGAAATTATAACGGGGTTTAATCCTTTTGCCGAAGGGTCGTGTTTGATAAAATGCGGCAATACGCATGTTGTTTGCACGGCAACGGTTGAAGATAAGGTGCCGTCGTGGCTGAAAGGGCAGGAAAAAGGCTGGGTAACCGCGGAATATGCCATGCTGCCACGGGCGACACTGACCCGCGTTCCCCGCGAAACGAAAAAGCCGTCCGGCCGTTCGCAGGAAATTCAGCGGCTTGTCGGCCGGGCTTTGCGCGCTGGTGTCGATTTGGAAAAAATGCCGGAGATTTCCGTAACGATAGACTGTGATGTTTTGCAGGCAGACGGCGGGACGCGAACAGCTTCCATAACCGGCGGTTTTGTCGCTTTATATCAGGCGTTGCAGAAAATGGTTGCGGCGGAAAAGCTGCCGGAGAATCCGGTTCGGGAATTTGTGGCGGCGATATCCTGCGGCATTTGTGACGGAGCAGCGGTTCTTGATTTAGATTATGCCGAAGACTCTTCGGCGCAGGCCGATACAAATTTTGTTTTGACCGAATCCGGCAAAATTGTTGAAATTCAGGGAACGGCCGAGGGACAGCCTTTTGACGAGAGCCAGTTTGCGGAATTAATGCGTTTGGCGCGGAAGGGGATCGGAGAGTTGATTGCAAAACAAAAAGAAGCTTTGGGAGTTTAGTCACATGAACATGAAAAAACTGGTTGTCGCCAGCCATAATGCCGGAAAAATCCTTGAGATAAAATCAATGCTTGAACCGTTTCGGGTTGAGGTTGTTTCGGCAGCGGAACTTGATTTGCCGGATGTTGAAGAAACAGGTTTGACTTTTGAAGAAAACGCCCGTCTGAAGTCAGAAGCTTTAGCGAAAGAAAGCGGCTGTTATGCCTTGGGAGATGATTCCGGGTTGTGTGTTAACTGTTTGTCCGGACGGCCGGGGGTTTACTCTGCCCGTTATGCGCCGAATCGTGATTTTGACAAGGGAATGGATATGCTGCTTGAGGAGATTTCAGAAAGCGGTGCGAAAGACCGTTCAGCTTATTTTGCCTGTGTTTTGGCATTAACCTCACCGGCAGGAGAAACCAGGATTTTTGAAGGCCGGGTTAACGGCCGGATTGCTTTGGAAAAATCAGGCAGCAACGGTTTTGGTTATGATCCGATTTTTATTCCCGACGGGTTTGACAAGACGTTTGCCAATTTTGACAAGGAGGAAAAGAACCGGATATCGCATCGCGGCCGGGCTTTTCAAAAGATGATAGAAGAAGTCTTCTGCTAAAGTCAGGAGGCCTTTCTTTCTTGAAAGTAGTTTTCGGCAATGTTCCGGGCTTCTGGCGTTCCGACGTGAAACCACTCGCCGTCATGGATGAAGTATCCAAGGCGGTTTTCTTTTTCCAGCCTGTCGAAAATGTCTATCAGCCAATAGCGACCTTCAGGCTCGTTGTCAAAAACACGGGGATGTATAATCATCACGCCGCCGTAAATGTATGGCGCTTTGGTTTCCTTGTTATGCCGGCGTTTGAGAATAGCGTCGTTTTCCAGCAGGTAATCGCCGTTTTCTCCGGTGCCATAGGTTCTTTCCAGAGGAACCAGCATCAACATTATATCATACCGGGAATCGTCCCAGGCTTTCCTCATATTGTCAATCAGCGATTGCCCGTTTGGTTCAGTCCACAAAGCGTCACTGTTGATAACAATAAAAGGGCTGCGTTTCATTAACGGAAGGGCGTGTTTGATTCCGCCGCCGGTTTCCAGAGCTTCTTTTTCTTCAGAAAAGATAAAATTAAGCTGCGGGGCGTTTTGCAAATGAGATTTTATCATTTCTCCTTTGTAACAAAGGTTTACGATGCAATCCGTTATGCCTGCTGCTTTTAGGCGCTCAACATTATAATCAATCAGGCATTTCCCTGCAACTTCGACTAACGGTTTGGGCTTTTCATTCGTAAGGTGTTGCATTCTTTTGCCGCGTCCCGCTGCCAGAATAAAACCCTGGGAAATTGCTTCTGTCATGACTGCTCCTTTATATATTATCGGACGGCTTGCGACAATCTGTTTGTCTGGATGATAAAGATAAAGCCGTTGTGATTTTGCGGAATATGTTTCTTCAGGTTGAAGGTATCGGCAACAATCTGTTCAATGTCGATATTGTATTTTTTATCCAAATAGTCACGCAGCCGGAAAGCCTTATTTTCGTAAGACAGCTTACTGATTTTGTAAAAACTTTTATTGCGGTCGAGGCGCTGCCTGATGCTCATAATTTCACGGCCGCGAGAGAAGAGGTCGGCAATTTGTATCAGACGGTCATAATCGTTGTATTTTATGCTGCGCAGAAAATTTTTGGTCTGGTAAAACTGCTCATCGGAAAAAGTCGGATAATCAGGGCGCTGGATGTTTTTATCAATGAAGCAGTGTGTCAGGCAAATTGCCGCGATATCGCCATGGCCTTTTTGGTGAAGATAATTGTATCCTTCAATACTGTGCGGCACTTTTGTAACCGTTTCGTCTTTGATGCGGCCAATATCGTGCAACAAACCGAGAACATAGGCTGTATTCGGATTGAGGGCGCCATTGGTTTTTTCTGCGATTTTTTCTGCGATTTTCGCTACATTATAGATATGGACGCCATGGTCAAAAATAATCTGTGGTTTGGAACCGTTGAAAATGCGTTCCTGCAAATAGCCGTTAGCCAGTTTTACCGCTTCCTTGCGGGAAGGAACGGCTGCATTATCATAATCATTTATGGCAAGGTCTATTTTCATTCTTAAATCCTGTTGTTTTTGTTTCCTATTTACACTGATATTTTATTTAAAACAACCTCTATTTTGCTTTGCAGGCAAAATTTTGACAAAGCTTGACTTGCCGGGAGATAAAATGTAAAGTTTTTTTATGGTAAAAAAAATTTATAATGTTCCGGCAAGCTGCGCTTTTGCCGATGTTTTGGCCAGAAAGTTTTTGGACGAGTATGCCGGTGATTTGTTGTCTTTAACAAATGTTTTGTTTTTGCTGCCTAACCGCAGGGCGTGTCAGACGCTGAAAGAGGCTTTTGTCCGGGAAAGAGGGCTGTCGCCGACGTTGCTGCCGCAGATGGTGCCGATTGGCGATGTTGAGGAAGACGAGTTGTTTCTTCGCGGTTTTGATTTTGAGGAAATTTTGAGAGAACTGCCGCCGGCGATTGATGCCAAAAGCCGTTTGCTGTGGTTTACCGGACGCATTATGGCTCAGCCGGGAAAGTTCGGACTGAAAAAGTTTTCCGCGGAACAGGCCTGTTATCTGGCTCAAGAGCTTTGTTCGCTGATTGATACGGTTTATAACGAACAGCTTTCTTTTGACAATTTGAAGAATCTGGTTCCGGAAGAATATGCGGCTCATTGGCTGGAGACGTTGTCTTTTCTGGAGGTTGTTACGCAGGAATGGCCGAATTATCTGCGGGAGAAAAAATTGGCGGATCCGGGCTTCCGGCGGAACCTGACATTGGCGCTGCAATGCCGGGTATGGCAGAAATCTCCGCCGGACAAGAGAATTGTCATTGCCGGAACAACGGCGACTTTTCCGGCGATGAAAAATCTGGTTAAAACGGTTTTGTCTTTGCCGCAGGGAGAATTAATCCTATACGGTTTGGACAAGTTTTTGGATGAAACAAGCTGGAAAGCCGTTGATGAATCGCATCCGCAGTTTGAGTTAAAGGATTTATTGGAATTTTTACAGACAGACCGAGCATCGGTGCGGGATTTGGTACCGTCTGAAAATGTTCAGCGCGAAAAACTGATTTCTGAGATTATGCGGCCGGCAAAAACGACGGACAAATGGCGGGATATTGCAGTTTGCAATATTTTGCCGGAGGCTTGGTCCGGACTGGAAACCGTGAGCTGCCGGGATGTGCGGGAAGAGGCAATCGCCATAGCCCTGATTATGCGCGAAACGTTGGAAATTCCTCAAAAAACGGCCGCTTTGGTGACGACTGACCGGAATTTGGCACGGCGTGTGGCTGCGGAACTGGAACGCTGGGAGATAAAGGTGGATGACTCTGCCGGCAAGCCTTTGTCACTGACGCCGCCGGGAATGTTTCTGCGCCTGATTTTGCAAGCCTGCCGTTCTGACTTTGCCGCGGTTGATTTTCTGGCTCTGCTGAAGCATCCGCTTTTAGCTGCGGGAGGGGAATATGGTTCTGTCCGCCGTCGGGTGCGGGATTATGAAAAATCGGTTTTGCGCGCTGATGTTCCGGGAGAAGAGGATGTTTTTATCGCGGAAGTTAAGGAGAGTTTGCGCGCGCTGCATGATTTGCTGTCTGTTCAGGCGGATTTTAAAAAGATTTTGGAAGTTCATATTAAGACGGCGGAAAAACTGGCGGAAACTTCGGAAAAATCCGGTGCGGATATTTTGTGGCGTGGCGAGGCCGGAGAGGCCGGGGCTTCCTTTATCGCCGGTTTGTATGCCGCGGCGGAAATTCTGGGAAATATTGCCGGAGAGGATTATCCGGGATTGTTGGACGCTTTAATGGCCGGGGTAACGGTGCGTCCGAAATACGGAACGCATCCGCGTTTAAAAATTTTGGGACCGATAGAAGCCCGCCTGAATGATTTTGACGTTGTTATTATCGGAGAAGTCAACGAAAATCTGTGGCCGAAAGCTGCGGAGGCCGATCCTTGGATGTCCCGGCCGATGAAACGTGATTTCGGTATGCCTTTGCCGGAAAAAGCCATTGGGGTTTTGGCTCATGATTTCAGCTGTCTGGCTGCCGGAAAACAGGTTTTTCTGACGCGGGCAGACAGAGTTCAGGGAACGCCGATGGTTAAATCCCGCTGGTGGATGCGTTTGGAAACGGTTTTGAAAGCTCTAAATTCGGATATTGATAAAATTGATTGTCCGGCATATCGTCATTGGGCCGGTTTTATTGATCGGGCGCGGGTTTTTAAGCCTTTGTTGCCGCCGGAACCGACACCGCCGGTTTTTGCACGGCCGCGGGAACTTTCCGCCAGTGCCGTTGAAAATCTAATGCGGGATCCGTATATCATTTTTGCAAAATATATTCTACGTCTGAAAAAACTAAATGATTTGGATCGGGAGCTTAATTTTGCCGATTATGGAAACATTGTTCATGCGGTTTTGGAAGCGTTTAACAATAAATATTCAACCACCTTTCCTGAAAATGCCAAAGAAGAATTGTTAAAAATCGGAGAGGCGTATTTTGCTGTCAATCAGGTTTCGCTTGAAACCCGGGCGTTTTGGTGGCCGAATTTTGAGAAAACTGTTGACTGGTTGGTGGGTGTTGAACAGGAATATCGCAAAGATGTTAAAAAAGTTCATAATGAAGTCAAAGGGGAACTTGTTTTTCAGGCGCCGGAAGGGGCGTTTAAAATAACCGCCAAGGCAGATCGGGTTGATGAAACGGCTGACGGGCGGGTCAATGTTATTGACTATAAAACCGGGCAGGCGCGAACCAAAAACGAATTGATTAAAGGCTATGCCCCGCAGTTGCCGATTGAAGGGCTGATAGCGGCGCATGGCGGTTTTTCAGGAATTGCAAAAAAAGAGGTTGCTTCGCTGATTTATTGGCAGTTAGGTAAAAAGGCAGCGGTTTTTGATGATAACATTGAAGAAATTCTGCACAACACCTTTGAACGCATACATGGCCTTGCGGCAATTTTTGATTTGCCGACAACTCCCTATATTTGTCAGCCGAATCCAAAGTATGCTCCCAAGTACTCGGATTATCAGCACCTGGGGAGGGTAGCGGAATGGTCTGTTACAGGAGAAGACGGTGAATAGCGGGTTATTAATACAGAAATTGCGGGCAGAAAGTGTCCTCACGTACTTTATGTGTACGCTGCGGTACTTTCTCCTTTATTTCTTATTACTAACCTCACTCTTCGCCGTCTTCCAGATGGTGAATAACGGGTTATTGGTGCAGAAATTGCGGGCAGAAAGTGTCCTCACGTACTTTATGTGTATGGGCATAGTATTATAAGAGTGGAAGTCAGGTTATGGAAAATATTGAAGAAATGAAAGACACCCGGGGGAAGCTGGCGACGGCGCAGCAGCGGAAAGCGTCAAATCCGCTAAAATCCGTTTGGGTGGAAGCTTCGGCCGGAACCGGAAAGACAAAAGTCTTGTCAGACCGGGTATTGCGGTTGTTGTTGAACGGTGTCAAACCGGCGCGGATTTTATGTCTGACTTACACAAAAGCCGCGGCGGTGGAAATGAGTTCTCGTATTGCCGGAAGACTCAGCAAATGGGCGGTGGCAGATGTTGTGGAATTGAAAAAAGAGCTGCTTTCCCTTTTGGGTGAACTGCCGACAGAGCAGTGCGACTATGAAAATCTGGAAGCCAGAGCTCGGCAGCTTTTTGCCCTGTTGTTGGATACGCCGGGAGGGATGAAAATTCAAACGATACACAGCTTTTGTCAGGACGTTTTGAAGAGATTTCCGCTTGAGGCGCAGATTTCCCCTTATTTTGAGGTTATGGATGACCGGAGTGCGGCTGAGGCGATTGAGGAAATAAAAACCCGGTTGCTGAAGAAAGTTGAACAGGAGCCGGAAAGTCCGGCAGCTCAGGCTTTGGGATTTTTGACGCGAAATGTCAGCGAGCGGGATTTTCCGAAGGTTATGAATACGATTGCGGCAAATCGCAACAAAATTATTCGCATGATGCAGCGTTATCCCGCTTTGGAAACGGTTTTAGTTAAAATTGCTGACAACTTGGGGATTGCGCTGACAGATACGCCGGAAAGTTTGAATAACGAATTTTGGCAGGGGTTTGATGCTGAAAAAATCAGGCGGATTATGGCGGCTTTATTTCTTGGTGCAAAGACCGATAAAGCACGGGCCGAAGATTTGGCTTATGTTTTGAGCAGCAATGACAAGCCGGCCGGTTATGATTTATACAAAGGGGTTTTTCTTAAGAGCAACGGAGAGGCTAAGACGGCAACGAAAGCGGCGATAGCGGCTTATGCTGAGATTGTTGATGATATTGCGGCGGAGGCGCTAAGGATCCAGGAGCTGGAAAAGAAGCTGGCGGCGCTCCGCCTGTTTGCTTCAACCAAGGCGGTTTTGCTTTTGGCGGAGGAGCTTATCGGTGGTTATAACAATTATAAAAACCAGTATTCCAAAATGGATTATGAAGATTTGATTGTTTTGACGCGTCATTTGCTGGAAAATCAGGCTGTGGCGCAATGGGTGCTGTATAAGCTTGATGGCGGCATAGATAGTGTTTTGATTGACGAAGCGCAAGATACTTCTCCTGACCAGTGGGCGATTATCAAGTCTGTAACCGAAGAATTTTTTGCCGGGCAGGGTGTTGACGATATTGTCCGGACGGTTTTTGTCGTGGGGGACAGAAAGCAGTCGATATACAGTTTTCAGGGAGCGGATCCCGAAAAATTTGAGGAAATGCGGTGCTATTTTAAGACTGTTGACGAAGATTTTGAGGAAGTTCATCTGGATGTGTCCTTTCGGTCGACGGCGGCGGTTTTAGATGTTGTTAATACGGTTTTTTCTGACGAGGCGTCAAAAAAAGGCGTGGTTTTGCCGGAGCAGGATATAACGCATATTCCGTTTAGAATCGGCGATGGCGGACGGGTTGAAATCTGGCCGGTGATTGAACCGGAAGAAGGTGAGAATCCTGATGTTTACAGGCCTCCTGTGGAAAGGGTCAGCGGCGAAACGACCAGTTCGCGCTTGGCTAAAGAAATTGCCCGGCGGATAAAAAAAATGGTGGATGGCGGCGAGATTTTGGTTTCACAGGGGCGGCCGCTGCATTATCGGGATTTTATGATTTTGGTGCAGCGCAGAAACAGTTTTGTGGAGGAACTGGTTCGCGCCTGTAAAAGCGCCGGGGTGGCAATCGCCGGGGTGGATAAAATCAAACTTTTGGAACAGATTGCTGTTCAGGATTTTATTTCTTTAGGGAAGTTTTTACTCTTGCCGACAGATGACCTAAGCCTGGCGGAGGTTTTGAAGTCGCCGGTGTGGGGGCTTGACGATGATGATTTGTTCCGGCTTTGTTATAATCGCGGCGGTGCCAGCCTGTGGACACGGCTTGGTGATGATGCGCGCTATGCTTCGGTTTATGCCGATTTGCAGGTGTTGATGAATATGGTTGATTATGTCCGCCCGTTTGAGCTTTATTCTTTTGTTCTCAACAAGCTTAAAGGCAGGCAGAAATACGTAGAACGCATGGGAGAAGAGGTTGAAGACGGAATTGACGAATTTATTAATCTGACGGTGGATTTTGAACAGGGGCATATTCCGAGTTTGCAGGGATTTATTGACTGGGTAAGCAAAGACGAAGCGGAGATTAAGCGCGAGCAGGAACAAGGTGGTGCGGATGCTGTCAGGATTATGACTGTTCACGGCTCCAAGGGGTTGCAGGCGCCGGTCGTTATTCTGCCGGATACGGTTAGAATGCCGCAAAACAAACGGGAAGCCGGCCTCCTTTGGAATGATGTTTTGTATTATCCGCTTTGCGCCGATGATTACGGCGAGGTCGGCGATGAGATTAATAACCGGGAAAAAGAAAAGAGAGAGGATGAATACAGACGGTTGCTGTATGTTGCTTTGACGCGTGCCGAGGATCGTTTATATGTGTGCGGCTATAAAGGAAAAAATGCGGTTAAGGACGAATCCTGGTATGAAATCTGTCGGAGAAATTTTTCTAAGATAGGGGATGAGCTTGAAGATGGCATGATTTGTTATCAGACTTCTCAGGAAGCGGCTCCGAAAGAAGCAAAAGAAAGCAGCCTGCAAAGTCATGATTTGCCGGATTTTTCATGGATTAATCTTCCGGCGGCGGAAGAAGATATTCTGGCCAAACCATATACGCCTTCCAAACCGGATGAGGAAGAACCCAGCGTTGTTTCTCCGATTTTCAAAGAGGATGTTAACCGCTACCGGCGGGGAAATGTTATTCACAAGCTGCTGCAATTTTTGCCGGACGTCAGGACTGCGAACAAAGAACAGGTTATCCGGGAATTTTTGGCGGTGCAGGCGCCGGAGTTCGGTTTTGAGGAAACAGAACGGGTGGTAAGGGAGGTTTTACTTTTGGTGGAAGATGTTCGTTTTCGCAAAATCTTTGGGCCGGAATCGCGGGCTGAGGTTCCGATTATGGGGCTGGCTGACGGTAAAATTATTTCCGGGCAGTTGGACCGGCTGGTGGTTGATGAGGAAGAGGTGTTAATTGTCGATTTTAAGACCAATCGTCCGGCTGCAGAAACAGCGGCGGATATTCCCGAGGTTTATCTTAAACAGCTGCGGGCATATAAACGGCTTGCGGCAGGAATTTATCCGGGAAAGGATATTCACACGTATATTTTGTGGACGGATACAGCCAATTTGATGCTTGTGTCGTGAATTTTTTCATGTTGCAACATGAAAAGTCTTTTAATCTTGAATTTTATTTATTATATTAGAAGAAACGTTACATTTAACAAAGAAAGGTATGGATATGAAAGCGATTACTGACAGTGAATTTGAAGCTGAAGTTTTGAAAGCCAAAGGTTTGGTTTTAGTTGACTTTTGGGCAGAATGGTGCGGTCCCTGCCGCCAGCTGATTCCTATTTTGGAAGAAATTTCAAAAGAAATGGGCGACAAGGTTAAGATTTGCAAAATTAATGTTGACGAATCTCCTGATAAAGCAGCTGATTTCGGTATCAGAAGTATTCCGTCTGTCTTTTTGTTCAAGGACGGTAAGCAGCTTGACGTTAAAGTCGGAATGAATTCCAAGTCAGCCTTGGTTTCCTGGATTGAAGCCAATCTGTAATTTCGACAAGTGCTATTCAACTATTTGTAAAAGGGTTTTCGCGTGAAAACCCTTTATTTGTGCTTAAAAAGTAGAAAAATTTATATATATGTCGAAAAATGCCAAAAAAATTCAACTCAGGGGTTGTATTTTTCATTTTGTTGTTTATATATACATCATAATTGAAGATATAGAAAAAGCTGGTTTGACGTGGTTCGCCGATACAAAGGAAAAATTGGCATGTCTGATAATGATGACAAAACATATGGATTGGCTGATTCTGAAGATGATGAATTTGTGTATCTGTTATTGCAATCTCAAGTTCGTCACAAATTAATGAATCTGAGAATACAGTGTGAGCATTGTATTTTGGAGTTAGCCAGGGAAACAGGTATCAGTTCTTCCGATTTGATTGAAATGGAAGCGGGAAGGATGCCGATTTCTGTGGAGAATTCCCGTAAGATTTTAGATGCGCTTAAATATTTTTCATTTGAAAACAATGTTTTAAAAAAAGCAGAATTATCCGAATAGTTCTTCAATTATTTTGTTTGTCAGTAAAAATCCGGCAGCAGTTAACCTTAGATTGTTTTCTGTTTCCTCAGCCATGCGGAGGGAAATAATTTCGCGAAGTTTTAGTGGGTTGATTATTTGCCTGATGTCTATGCCGCATTGTTCTTTAAAATGTTTTTTATCAATTCCCTGTTTCAGGCGCAGGCCGGTAATCAGCAATTCTTCAGCGCGTTCTTCCGGTGTCAGTTGCTCCAGACAGCAGCGGTGGGTTGTTGCATAAATATTATTGCCGCTTTTGATTCTTCCGTGGGCAGCCGGGCCGATGCCCAGATAATTATCGCCTTGCCAGTAGAGCAAATTGTGTCGGGATGCAAAACCGGTTTGGGCGTAGTTTGAGATTTCGTAGTGTTCATAAGCGTGGGATGAAAGGATATCTCCGGTGTCTTGATAAAGTATTGCCGCCGTTTCATCCTCCAGTGCTTTGATACCTTTTTGGGCAAAAAAAGTGCCTTCTTCAATTGTCAGCTGGTATAAGGACAAATGTTTGAAGCCAAAGGATATGGCCTGGTTTAGTTCTTTAATCCAGGCGCTGCGTTTTTGTTGCGGGCGCGCGTAAATCAAGTCCATAGAATGGTTGTCAAAAGTTTTCAAAACTGAATCAATGCTTTTAATGGCCTGTTGTAAGTTATGACTTCGTCCCAAAAATTTCAAATCATTGTCGTTTAATGCCTGAACGCCGAGAGATAGTCTGTTGATGCCGGCTTCTTTCAGATTGTGGAAGAGTTGTCCATTGTCAGTATTGGGGTTCGCTTCCAGTGAAATTTCAATATTTTTTTGCGTCGGCCAGCGTTTGCAGATATGGTTGATGATTTTTTCAATTAATTCCGGTTTGAGCAATGATGGTGTTCCGCCGCCAAAAAAGATACTGCTGACGGTTTCGTCAGGGCAAAGTTCATAATAAAAGTCCAGTTCTTTGAGATAATCTTCAATAATTTTTTCCTGTTCGACGTTTTTTTGAACCCTGCTGAAAAAGTCGCAATAAGGACATTTGGAGAGGCAGTAGGGCCAATGAATATAAATCCCAAACGGTAGAATGTTTTTAAGGGCCATCTCTGGCAAAAATCCGGTGCTTGTGTTTTTACCAGAGATTGTTGTGTATTTGCTTTGATTATTTTGTGTTTTGTTCATAATTTTTTTAGTTATGGATTTATTGTTAAGCTATAGGAGATGAAACGGCTTGAGTCAATGCTTTTATTGCTTTGTTGACTTTTGTCTAAATTTAGGGTAAAATGAGTTTTGATATGTATAATTTAATTTCTATTATTATGGAGAAACGAGAGATTATTAAACAAGCGATTAAGTCATTAGAGGTACAGGGTGTCAGTTATCGGGAGTTGATGGCTTATTTATTGAAAGGCAACGCGAGAAACATTTCTTATGAAATTGTTTATGCCGATAATAGTGTTTCTTTAGAGTATGTCTACGGAAAGGAAATTAAAGGCGTTATTTTTACCATTGAAGCTAAAGAAGTTTTTATTTCCGCCAGATATGCGCCTAAGAAAATGACGAAATCAGAGAGCGCAAAATACTGTGCTTCGATTAAAGTCAAAGGATATCTCTGTACAGAAGGAGAAGCAAGGCACTGGATAAAAAGGGGATTATTGTATCGTTATCAAGACCAGATTAATCAGGTTCTGGAGGAATTAGGGCTTGAAAAGATTGATAATCGGCTTATTTGGTCATCATGTTTTAGCGGTCACTATAACGGTGAGCTATATTACAGTATTTATCCAATCAGTTGTGGGGCGCAAAGTTCTAATATCAGTAACTGTTTATCTGTTCGTCCGGTGTGTTTTCTGGATTAATCCTTTAATAAAAAAGCTTGGAATTTATATTCCAAGCTTTTTTGATATTTGAGCTAGAGGATGAACTTTGACAAGTCGGAAGCTTCGGTATATTTGTGTAGTTTTTCCTCGACCATTTCTGCCGTGATAATTTCAGTTTCTCCGCTCTTGTCCGTGGCGGAAAAGCTGATGTCTTCCAAGAGAATTTCCAGAACGGTATGCAGACGGCGGGCGCCGATGTTTTCGACATTTTCATTGATGGCGACGGAAATGTCGGCGATTTTATCAATAGCGGCCGGTTCAAATTCGAGTTTGAAGTTTTCAGTGCCGAGCAGGGCAATGTATTGTTCAATCAGGTTGGCTTCCGGTTCAGTCAGGATTTTGACAAAGTCGTCATGGGTCAGGGCTTTCAGCTCAACACGGATGGGCAGTCGGCCTTGCAGTTCCGGCAGCAGGTCGGACGGTTTGGACAAGTGAAAAGCACCGGAGCAAATAAACAGGATGTGGTCAGTTTTGACGGCGCCGTGTTTGGTGTTGACGGTTGTTCCTTCAATCAAGGGCAACAGATCGCGCTGGACGCCTTCGCGGGAAACATCACCGCCGCGGCGGTCATCTTTGCCGCTGATTTTATCAATCTCGTCAATGAATACGATACCGTCGTTTTCAACTGCTTTGATTGCTTCAGCAATAATTTTTTCGTTGTCGAGAAGTTTGTCGCTTTCTTCTTCAATAACGGCTTTCATCGCTTCCGAAACTTTCATCTTGCGGGTTTTGTATTTTTCCCCGAAAGGCTTGCCGATGAGGTCGCCGAGGCTGATCATGCCCATTTGCGCGCCGGGCATTCCGGGAATGTCTATTGTCGGCATTGTGTTGCTGCCGTTGTCGATGAGGCTGATTTCGATTTCTCGGTCGTTCAGCTGTTCGCTTCTAAGCATATCACGGAATTTTTGTTTGGTTTCTTCACTGGCGCTCAGGCCGACCAAAGCCTCCAAAACCCGTTCTTCGGCGGCTGTTTCGGCTTTGGCGCGGACGTTTTTGCGCATTTCTTTTTTGGTTGTGTGAATGGAGATGTCAACCAGATCGCGGATGATTGATTCCACGTCCCGGCCGACATAGCCGATTTCGGTAAACTTTGTTGCTTCAACTTTAATGAAGGGCGCTTTGACCAGTTTGGCCAGACGGCGGGATATTTCGGTTTTGCCGACGCCGGTCGGTCCGACCATCAGAATGTTTTTGGGGACAATTTCTTCACGTAGGCGTTCAGGCAGTTGCATTCGGCGCCAACGGTTGCGCAGGGCTATGGCAACGGCTTTTTTGGCTTCCTGCTGGCCGACGATGAAGCGGTCCAATTCTGATACAATTTCGCGCGGGCTGAAATTTGCAGTCATTGTCTTTTCCTTATATTTTTTCAATGATTACGTTGTGATTGGTGTAAACGTCAATATCTCCGGCAATTTTCATCGCTTTACGGGCAATATCTTCCGGGGTCATGTCTTTTATGTCGTACAATGCTTTGGCGGCGGCCATGGCGTAATTTCCGCCGGAGCCGATACCGATAATGCCGTCGTCCGGTTCCATGACTTCTCCGGTTCCGGAAATGACCAGCGAGATGTCTTTGTCAGCAACAATCATGAAAGCCTGAAGCTGGCGGAGATATTTGTCCATGCGCCAGTCTTTGGCCAAAGCGACTGCCGCGCGTTTGAGCTGGTAGGCATTTTTTTCAAGCTTTTCTTCAAGGCGCTCAATCAGGGTGATGCCGTCAGCGGCAGCGCCGGCGAATCCGGCGATGATTGAGCCGTTGCCGATACGGCGGACTTTTACGGAGCGGGACTTAAAGACAATTGCTTCTCCCAGTGTTGCCTGTCCGTCTCCGGCCATAACAACTTCGCTACCTTTTCTAACGCAGAGTATTGTGGTCATAATGTCTTATTCCTATAAATAAATTAGTTTTATTGGGTATTTAAAGCAACTTATGCTGTTATGACTTATGTAGGTAGTTTTTTGTCGGAATGCAAGCTCCTGTTTTAAATCTCATCCCAGCCTTCAATAGCTGTGCTTTGGTTGTAGGAAGATACGTTAGCTTCAAAGAAGTTGCCTTTAACGCTGCCGGAACCGTTAGTGTCGGCAATGTTTTCCAGCTGTTGGTAAGGATTGGTGTTAAAACCGTCATATATGGGTTTCAGGCCAATGTCTTTCAGGCGTTTGTTGGCAATGAATTTTGTGTATTGTTCAATAGTTGCCGGGGTGATACCGGTGATGTTTGAACCGATGATATGGTTGCTCCAGTTGATTTCCCGTTCAACGGCTTTTTCAAACATCTGGTAAGTTTCTTCATTATTGAAAAATGTATCGTCTTCTGCGGCGATTTCTTTGATAATATTGGCAAAGAGGACGCAGTGTGTCAGTTCGTCGCGGTTGATGTATTTTATTTCATCAGCCGTGCCGATCATCAGGCTGCGGGCTGCCAGGTTATAAAAGAAGTTAAAGCCGTTATAGAAATAAACGCCTTCGAGAAGGTAGTTGGCAATCAGCACTTTGGCAAAGTTTTTGTCAGTCTGGTTTTCAACAAAGTTTTGATAGATTTCGGCGATGTATTGGTTCCTTTCCAGCAAAACCGGATCTTTGCGCCATTTTTCGTAGATATCTTCCCTTTTATCTGCCGGGATGATACTTTCGATGATATAGGCGTAGCTTTGCGAATGGACGGCTTCCTGGTAGGTCTGAATTGAAAGTACCAGATTGACTTCCGGCGCTGTGATGTATTCGTTGATATTGGGCAGGTTGTTGGTTTGGATACTGTCCAGAAAAACCAGAAAAGACAAGATGCCGTCATAGGCGCGTTGTTCGTCCGGCGTTAATTCGTTGTAGGCGCGTTTGTCGTCAAAGAGGGATACTTTTTCGGGAATCCAGAAATTTTCCATCATCAGGCGGTAAAGTTTGTTTGCCCACTGGTATTTAACATTGTTGAGGTTAAACAAGTTGGTGACGTTGCCGCGAATCATCCGGCGGTTGATGATGTTGTCATCGCCTTTGATGTTGAACAAGAGTTTACGCTGCATAATTTTTCTCCTAAATTTGGTTAGCCGGCACAGCTGACACATTCTTCTTTTTCAGCAGAAGAGCCGTCTTTTTGAATGGTGCGGGTGTAGTAAAGGGTTTTGATGTCTTTTTTCCAGGCATCCATAATCGTTTCATAAACGTCAACGGCTTTGATATTACGGTTGAGGTTATACATCAGTTCGATGGAAATACCGGTGTCAATCCATTTGTTGATACGGGACATGATATCGATTACAGTTCTCTGGCTGATGTTTTTGTTTTCCTGATAGAACCAGAATTTGTCGCGGATAAACGGCGGACAGTTGGGAATCGAACCTTTACCGTGCGTTTCAATGAAGAATTTGCTGTAAACCGGCAAGACGGAAGCCGAGCAGCCCTGAATTAACGATGAACTGGTGTTGGGCGCAATGGCGGACAGTTGAGAATTGCGAATACCGTATTGCGCCAGGCCTTTGAAAATTTCATTCCATTCGTTTTTGTATTTTGAATTTTGCTGAAACCAGAGCTGTCCGTGGCCGAAGATAATTCCTCTGTCCCAATCGGAGCCGGAATAAGCTTCAAATGTTCCTTTGCGGCGGGCGGCGTCAATGCTGGCCTTGATATTGTAGATGGCCATTTTTTCAAACAAGTCATCAACATAATCAGCGGATTTGATATAGGGAATCGAATTTTTTGCCAGGTGGTCAGCCAGTCCCATGGCGCCGATGCCGATTGTCCGATAGCGGCGGTTGTGCAATGTGCCTTCAAGAATTGGCACGGTCGTCAGGTCAATGGCATTGTCGAGAATGCGGACAGAGGTTTCGCAAACGCTTTCCAGTTCCTTGTCGGAATCAATGAAGGCCAGATTGACGGAAACGAGATTACAGACGTGAACCAGGCCATCATGGCAGGTTTGGACGATATTATTATCCTTGTCAAAGGTTTTGGCAGAGAACTGTGTCGGGCGGACATTGCTGTGAGATTCCGTACAGAGGTTGGTGCCGACAATAATGCCGTCGTGCTTATTGGGGTTATAGCGGTTAAGCGTGTCTTTGAACGCAATGTAAGGCATGCCGGTTTCAATCTGCGAGCGCATGAGCTTTTTAAGCAGTTCTTTGGCCGGGAAGAATTTGGCCATTTCCAGCTTGCCGAATTCGGCGTCAAGATAAAGCTGGTTGTAGATTTCTTCAAACTTTGCGCCCCAGAGATTGCTGAGTTCAACGCCGTATTTTTCACGGACTTCGTGCGGGTCAACCAATAGCCATTTTTCATTGTTTTCGACTTTTTTCATGAATAAATCAGGTATAACGACCTGCGGGAAGATATCATAAGCTTTCATACGCTGGTCGCCGTTTTCGGTGCGGAGGTCAAGAAAGTCTTCAATATCCCGGTGCCAAATGTCCAGAGAAACGGTTACGGCGCCTTTTCTCTTTCCCTGCTGGTTGACGGCGACTGCCGTGTCATTAATGATGCGAATCCAAGGAATTACGCCGCCAGACGCATTTTTTACGCCTTTGATGCGGGAACCTTTGCAGCGGACGCGGGAAATGTTGACGCCAACGCCGCCGCCGAATTTTGAAATGGCGGAAATCTGGTCAATGACGTAAAAAATAGAATCGCGGTTGTCGTCCATGACGGTAATGAAGCAGGAACTCAGGTTGCCGTTGGGGCGGCGGAGGTTCATTAATAACGGCGTGCCGAGGGAGATTTTGCGGTCAGCCAGTTTTTGATAAGTGTCTTTTACTTTTTCAAGGCGGACGTTCTGCGGTTCGTTTTGTTCAATCAGCAGAGCAATGCTCAAGAACATTTCCTGCGGAAGTTCGACAATGTGGTCGTTGAATTCACAGAGATAGCGTTTGATAAGCAGGTTGATGCCGGCATAGTCGTAAAGCAGGTCATACTCGGGATTGATGAAAGAAGCCGCGGTTTTGATTTCTTCAGCGCTGTAATGACTGGGGATTTCATTGCTGTAAATGTTGTTCTTTATGCAAAAGTCCAAAAATTCGGGATAGTTATAAGGCGCAGACTGTTTGTGATTTACGCCGCGGAGGATTGCCGTTTGTTTGTACAAATTAAAAAGCTTCAGGCGACCGGCGGCGTTTTTCCAGTCAGGTTCTTCAACCGATGTCAGATTCAAAGCGGCCAAAGTCAGGTCATTAATCAGTTTTGAGGCGGGAATGTTATCTTTTACGAAATCCGGTAATTTTTCGATGACTTTGTTCGTGTCCAGATTGAATCCCCGGACAGCCAAAGACAGGATTTTTTGGATTTTGTTGAGGTCAAAGTTTTGCTTTTCGCCGCTTCTTTTGGTAACAGATTGATTTTGCATAAGAACTATCCTCTGAAAATATACAATATAATGTGTTTTGTTTTGGTTCTTTATACAATATATTGATTCAGCAAGGTATGTAAACATAAAAAAATATTTATGAAATGATATTTTTTAACTCTTTGTTTTCAGTATTTATTAAGGCCTTGAGGGTTATACTGTCCGGCAGTGAAGATTTGAAATTTTGGAACAAAAATGCCGGAGAAGTGGTTAAAAGCCTTAAAAGTATATTATGACCGCAGAATGCTGATAATGCTGGGACTGGGGTTTTCGAGCGGTTTTCCGTTACTGCTGGTTTTCGGAACATTGAATTTATGGCTTGACGCTTCGGGGATATCTTACGCGTTAATCGGCGCTTTTTCTCTGGTTAAGACGCCGTACAGTTTCAAGTGGATGTGGTCGCCGATTATTGACAGGGTACGGCTGCCGTTTTTCGACAGGCTGGGCCGCCGCCGCGGCTGGGCTGTTTTTACGCAGATTGTGATGATGCTGGCGATTTTGGGGATGTCAACGATAAGTCCGGCGGAACATACCTGCTGGCTGGCGGCCATGGCTGTTTTGGTGACGATAGCCTCAGCGTCGCAGGATATTGTTTTGGATGCTTTTCGCATTGAGAGTTTCAGGGATAATGAGCAAGGCGCCGGCGCGGCGATTTTTGTACTGGGGTATCGTCTGGGCATGGTGTTTTCAGGAGCGGTGGCTTTATGGCTGGCGGCGTATATGAGCTGGAATCAGGTTTATTTTATTATGGCATTCGGCGCTTTGATCGGGGTTATTACGGTTTTGTATTCCAAAGAGCCGATAAAAGACCGGCGTTATAAGGAACCGGCGTTGAAGGGTAGTTTTAAGCAGCGGCTGCATCGTTTTATTGACAAGGCGGTAGTTGAGCCGTTTGCCGATTTTATGAAGCGTCCGAACTGGAAACTGATATTGTTGTTTGTTTTTCTTTATCGGATGAGCGATGCTTATATGGGACCGATGGCGAATGTTTTTTATGTTAAAATGGGCTTTTCTACGGCGGAAATTGCTTCAATAAGCAAATTGTTCGGCATGGGGGCAACGATTTTCGGCGGCATTGTCGGTGGTATTGTGGTCAGCCGTTTCGGTATTATGAAATCTTTGTGGATTTGCGGGGTTTTGCAAGGGCTGACGACGCTGGTTTTTGTTGTTCAGGCTTATGCCGGCCATGATATTTATGTATTAATCGGCTGTATTTCTTTGGACAATATTTCCGGGGGAATGTGTGTGGCGGCGTTTGTCGCTTATATGTCGACGTTATGTAATGTGGCTTATACGGCAACGCAATATGCTTTGCTGTCTTCCCTGATGAGTTTTGCGCGCGATGTCTGCGCCGCGACGTCCGGGCTGGTTGCTGCTATGGTTTCATGGGATGTCTTTTTTATAATTACTTCGCTTATGGTTATTCCCGGACTTGTTGTTTTGTACATTCTGCAATGCCGGGAAGGAGAGCTTAACAGTCACAGAGTGAGGATAAAAGCATGAAAAATTTGTCCGGCGTTTTTCTTTTGGTTCTGGGGATGTTTTTGTTATCCGGGCATGAGGCCGGGGCATATTCCCGTTTGCAGGCGGCAAAGGATTTTCCCAAACCGCAGTTTGAAGAAATTTTTAAAAATCTGTGGTTTTACGATACGCTGTACAGTATTGACAATCCCGAACTGGAACTGCAGCTCAGGCCGGACAGCATTACTTTTAAGGGGACAATGCCGAAGAAGTGTGATTTGTTGCAAAATCTTGATACCCGTGTGGTTTATCGCTGTAGGCACGGTAATATGAGTTACGGAGATTATGATACATATCACATGTTTGTTGCCGCTGGTCCGGATGAAGCAGGAAGATGTCTGGTTTTGGGGGATACGAAAGTTCGTCCGGATAAGCTTAATCCGGGCGAGAATCCGGTTGTTTATTACTTTAAAGCGGAAGACTGCGGCGAATATGAAGATTTAACGGATTACCTTATCCGTTTTTGAACTTTTTGTTGACTTTTGTCTAATGCGTGGTAGAGTAGGTGTATAAATTTATTATTAACTAAAATTTATAATTATGGAAAAGAGAGAAGATTATTTGCGCCAAGCTAAAGAAATTTTAGAAGCAGGTGGGGTTTCGGTTGACGATTTTGTTCGGTATTGTGCTGAAAAGGAAACAACAAGCGCAAAAAAGAAAATGGTAAGGGCAAAAGTTTCTGCGCAAAATTTTGCTTTTGAGGTAATGTATGAGGGGATGGTTCGGTCATGGGTTCCGCTGGAAGGCAAAAAGCCGTTGGGTGTTATTTTTGAAAATCACCTTATCACATTACGTGATTCTCCAAGGACGATACCGTGGGAAAAAGCCATGGAATATTGCCGAAAAATCAAAGTAGAAGGTCATGCTTGCAGTGCCGGAAAAATTGAATTCTGGGAAAAAGTGGTAAATCTTTCAGAAGAAAAGAAAAAAATTCTTGATGATTTGCTTATTAGCCTTGGCGGTGGTAAAATAGCGGTGCAGGGGAAATGGCGTTGGTCGTCGTCCGAGTATAATGTCAACAGTGCGAGGGTCTTCTGTACGCTTAAGGGTGTTAATTGGGGCGGTGTGAGCTACGTCAATAAGTACCGCTATAACGGCGACTACATCGTTCGTCCGGTGTTAGATTTGTCGGAATTATCTTAATTGTGAAAGCTCTGAGTTTTGGTTCAGGGCTTTTTTTTGTTGACTTTTGTCTAATATGTGGTAGAGTTGAAGTGTGAAATCTATTATTAATAAAAATTTATAATTATGGAAAGAGGTAAGTTTTTACAAAGTGTTAAAGGCAAATTGGAAACTGCATTTTTTTCGGTTGTTGATGTGGTGAATTTTTGTCATAATTATGAAAGCCAAGGTCAGGAAAAGAAATTTGCCTTTGAGGTAATGTATGAGGGTATGGTTCGCTCATGGGTTCCGCTTGAAGGCAAACAGCCGTTGGGCGTGATTTTTAAGAATCATCTTATCACATTACATGATTCTTCTAGGATGATGGAGTGGGAGCATGCTTTGGGCTATTGTCAAGAAATCAAAATCGAGGGTTATGCTTGCAGTGCCGGAAAGTTTAGATTCTGGAAAAAACTGGTAAATCTTTCTAAACGGCAGAAAAGAATGCTTGATGATTTGCTTGTTAGTCTTGGAGGAGATACACTGGCGGTGCAGGGGAAATGGTATTGGTCGTCGTCCCAGCACTCCTTCAAGTTCGACGACGCGTGGCTCTTCTGTACGGCTGATGGTGCTAATCAAGGCGGCGTGGTCTGCTACTCTAAGGATGGCGGTTGTATCGCTCGTCCGGTGCTGAATTTGTCGGAATTATCTTAAATTATAAAAGCTCCAAGTTTTATCTTGGAGCTTTTATATTATGCTTTGTATGGCAGTTTTGAATAAATAAAATCGCTCAGCCAGTTGGGGAGAATCGAACCCAGCCAGGCAATAAAACGCATTGGCGCCGGGAAAGAAATCAAGCCGGTGTTATTATCAATTCCTGTGGCAATGACTTTTGCAGCGGCGGGTGCTTCCATGAAAAACGGCATGGGGCAGGTGTTCTGGTCGGTAATGCGGGAGCGCACGAAACCGGGGCAAACCGTGTTGACATTTATGCCTTCCGGCCTCAGGCGAATACGCAGGGCTTCGCCGTAAGCTTTGACAGCGGCTTTGCTGGCGCTGTAAGACGGGCAGGTGTACAAACCGTGATATCCGGCCATGGAACTGACAAGGACAACGGATTTTTCCGTTCCGTCAGCTTTTCTTGAGCGAAAGTTGGCAATAGCCGGCAGGATGGTGTTTAAAACGCCGTAAAGGTTTGTGTCAAATGTTTTATAGATAGAATCGTCATTTTCATTGATGGTGCCGACACCGGCGTTGGCGATAACAATATTTAAAGGCGCTTTCTTTTCGCATTGGTTTATCCATTCTTTCATAGCTTGGCGGTCGGTTACGTCAATGATTTTGCATTCGGTTTCTGCGCCAAGGTCTTTGCAGCGGCGGCAAACATCCTGCAGGCGTTCTTCATTTCTGCCTGATAAAAACAGGCGGGCGGCGGTGGTTTTGGCATATTGCAGCGCCAAGGCTTCGCCAATACCGCTAGAAGCGCCGGTAATGAGGATGTTTTGATAACGTTTTGATGTTGCCATTTTTGAAAATCCTTATTAATATTGTTTTTAACAATATACTATAAAATTACTTAAAATCAAAATTTGCAGCAGCAGTTTTACACATTTGGGCGAGGAGAAAGACATGAATGACATTATCGACAAACTGAAAAGAGTCCGCCGCGGCGCAATGTTTATTATTGAGGGACCGTCGGGGACGGGAAAAGGTGCTGTCTGCAAAGAAATTCTGGCTCAGGACGAGCATATTAAGTTTTCAGTTTCGGTAACGACCCGGCCAAAGCGTGACACGGAAGTTGAAGATATCGATTATCATTTTATTTCCGATGCGGAATATGACAAGCTCAAGGCCGAAGACGCTTTTTATGAATGTGTTGATTCTCAATACGGCGCGCGTTACGGGACTTTGCGCTCAGAGGTGGACGGCTTTTTGAATGTCGGCGAAGATGTTTTGTTTGATATGGACTGGGCCGGAGCCCGGCAGATGAAGGATAAGGCACCGGATGACGTGGTGACGATTTATCTTTTGCCCCCCTCAATTGCGGAACTTAAGCGGCGTTCATACGGCAGGGGGACGGATTCAGAAGACGTTATCAAGAAACGGATGGCCCAGTTTCCCGACAAGGTGAGCCATTGGAAAGAATTTGATTATGTTTTGTTGAATGTCAATCTGGAAGAAACGGTTTATAAAGTGCAGAAAATTATTTCCGCAGAGAGGATGAAACGCGTCAGACAGACCGGGCTGACAGAGTTTGTTGAACATCTTTTGACGGAAGCGCAGCATGGATAATCTTTTCTTTAACCGCAAAGGGCGCCCAAAATATGCCGATGATGTTATTCCTGCATATAAAAACGGTTATTTTGCTCTGTTGGTTAAGGAAAACAAGATTTTGCTGACTTATCCTCCGGGAGTGGGGGTTCCTGAATTTCCGGGCGGAAGCATTCGCCGCAGCGAGAATTTCAGGGATTGTCTGTTCCGCAAGCTTTATGAAGAAACCGGCGTGGAGTTTATGCTGGATAAAGGTGTTCGGCAGTTTGAGCAGACGGTTAATTATTTCGCCGATGATGAAAAGCCGAGCGGCATGTTTTATATTTACCATCAGTTTTTTATGGTTTATGAAGCTGACGCTTATGGTTTTGATGTGTTGCGTCCGCGGTGGAAAACACCGGAAAACGGCGAAGCCGTTTGGGCGGATATTGAAGATATTTTCAGCGGAAAAGTCAAGATAAACTATTGTCACTGGCTGGCTCTGCAGCAGTTGTTTCCCGAAGAATTTAATTCTTAGCCTTCAGCGGGGAAAGCTCTTTTCTTTGTTTCGGGGACATGGCTTTATATACCTTGGCAGCATTTTGCAAGGCATTGGGTACATTTAACTTTTCTGCCTTCTGGTAGAGTTGGAACGCTTTGGGCAAATCAGGTTTGACACCAATCCCGCGGGCATAAATATAAGCGTAGACTTCAATGGCCTGAGGGTCGTTCTTTTCGGCTTTTTGTTCGATTTCTTTTAATTCGACCGGAGTAACGCGGTTTTCTTTTACGGCGTTAAGCGTTTGCTGCCATTGTAAAATCCTGGCCTGCTCTTCCAGCTCGCGCAGTTTTCTTTTGTTTTCAAAGTCAATAACGCTGTCTTCTTCCTGAATAATCGGGATGAGCGGGGGATTGTCTTTGGCTTTTTGCAGCTCGCTGTCATCAAAGAGGAATTCCGGCGCGTTGCGGTTTTTAACGTATAGCGGCAAATATCCGCTGTTGTCGGAGCGGACGATGTCCCGGTAGATTTCATCCAGACTGGTTGCCGGCGCCGGCACAGCGAGGATCGTTCCGAGTAAAACCGTATAAATAAAAGTTTGGGTCTTTATCATTTTTTTATTACTTGCCTTTAAGATTGAGCCAATAGTAGCAAATCCGGCGCAGAAAATAAACTTGTTTTGCGCTTTATGAACAGGTTAGAGGTCAAAATGAAGAAAATTTACAATTCAATTACGGAAATGGTCGGGCATACGCCGTTGCTGCGTTTAAATCGTTTGTGCCGCAAGCATAAGGTTAAGGCCGAGATTTTGGGAAAGTGCGAGGCTTATAATCCGTTGTTTTCGGTTAAGGACCGTATTGCTTTGAAAATGCTTGAAAAAGCGGAAGAGAGCGGAAAGGTCAACAGTGAAACGGTTTTTGTGGAAGCCACTTCGGGAAATACGGGCATTGCTTTGTCGGCGATGTGTGCGGCCAAGGGATATAAACTGGTGATAACCATGCCGGAAAATATGAGTGAAGAACGTATCAAGATGATGCGCCATTTCGGGGCGGAGGTTATTTTGACGCCTAGAGAAGACGGGATGAACGGTGCGATAAAAAAGGCGGAAATCCTGGCGGCGAAAAATCCGAACGTGATTATGTTGAAACAGTTTGAAAACGAAGCCAATCCCGAAGCGCACCGGCTGGGAACGAGTATGGAGATTATGGAGGATACCGGCGGAAATGTTGACGTGATTGTCAGTGCTGTCGGGACTTCCGGGACTTTGACCGGAATAGCGTCGACGCTGAAAACCTGCAATCCGGATTTGTATGTTGTTGCCGTGGAGCCGGCTTCCAGTCCGGTTTTGTCAGGCGGGGAGGCCGGTGCGCATAAAATTCCCGGTATAGGCGCCGGGTTCGTGCCGCCGTTTTATGACAAATCTCTGGTGGACGAAGTTATAGATATTAAGGATGACGAAGCAATCGCTTTGTTGAAAGACGCGGCAGAGGAAGAAGGTTTGCCGATAGGCATTTCTGCCGGAGCAGCGCTGGCGGCGGCGGTGAAAATCGGGCAGCGTCCGGAGTTTGCCAAGAAGGTGATTGTGGTTATTCTGCCGGACGGGACGGAAAGGTATTTGTCGCTAGGCTGGTTTTAGCCTTGAAAAAAGTATTTGCCAAAGCGGTCGTTTTTGGTTATGTTGTAGGCAAATTTTTAAAAAGGAAAGCTGTTTAAATATAATGAAACCTAATTCTATTCTCGGCAGATATCTGACAAAGCAGATTGTGTGGAATTTTTTCTCAGTTCTGATTATGGTGCTGGGCATTATATTTATGTTTGAGGTGATTGATTTGCTGCGCCGTGTGGCGGACAGGCCGGATATCGGCTGGGGTTTTGTTCTGAAGATGGTAATGATGAAATTGCCGCGGACACTGGATATGATTTTCCCGTTTGTCATGATGATTGCCGCGATGGTGACTTTTCAAAAAGTCAGCAAAACAAACGAATTTGTGATTATCCGGGCAGCAGGGGTGTCTGTTTGGGGCTTTCTGGTTCCGGTTCTGTTTGCCGTTTTTATGATTGGCGTGATTAATGTGAGTATTTTTAATCCGATTGCCTCAAGGATGTTGGAAATTTTTGAAACGATGGATTATCAGCTTAAGACCAAAAATCCGAAGGCCGTGCTTTTTTCCGATAAGGGATTATGGATCAGGGAAGCGGCGGAAGACGGCAATGTTTTGGTAATGCAGGCCAAATCCGTTCGTCAGGAAGACGAACAGACTTTGTATCTGTATGATGTCAATATTTTGGAGCTTGACCATAATTCTCAGATTTTGCGGCAGGTTGATGCTTTTATGGCGGTTTTGAAAAATGAACAGATTGAGTTGAAAGACGTTAATGTATTTGAGGCCGGTAAGCCGCGGACTATTGTCAACAGCGTTAAGTACAACACAACGATTACGGTCGACCGTATCCGGGAGAATTTTATTGATCCGGACGCCATTTCTTTTTGGGATTTGCCCAGCACAATAGAGTTTTATAAAAAATCCGGTTTTTCGGTGGTTAAACATCAAATTCGTTATTTGTCGCTGATTGCTTCGCCATTTATGCTTTGCGCCATGGTTTTGGTGGCGGCGGTTTTTGCTCTGAGGCCGAACAATCGCCGCGGCGGCGTGATGTTTCTTATTGTCGGCGGTATTATTGCCGGTTTTCTGGTTTATTTTTCATCGCAGGTTATTTATACTTTCGGTTTGAACGGCTATATTCCGGTATTTATGGCGGTTTGGACGCCTATTCTGATTACGGTGCTGGTGAGCGTGTCGATATTGCTTCATCTGGAAGATGGTTAGTAAAAGCCCGGCAGTGATTTCCTGCTTGATTTTTAAAATTTTTGTGGTATAAGAGTTTCATAAATTGATAATATTATTGAAAGTGGGGTCAAAAGCCCCGCTTTTTTGTTAGAAGGAATCGTCAATGATTAATAAACACCCTTTGCAGGATATGTTGGAGCCTGTGGTCGAAGGATTGGGATATGAGCTGGTCAGGGTTTTGACTATCGGCATGAAAAATCCTACTTTACAGGTTATGATTGACCGGAAAGACGGGACGGAAATCACGGTGGATGATTGTGCCAAGGTCAGCCGCGCTTTATCTGATGTCTTGGATGAAAAAGACCCGATTGAGAATCAGTATTCTCTGGAAGTCAGCTCTCCGGGAATCGACCGTCCTTTGACAAAGATAGAGCATTTTAAGCGTTTTGCCGGTTATGAGGTGAAAGTTGAAACTGTAGTGGCGGTTGAAAACAGAAAACGTTTCAAGGGTGTTGTTAACGGCGTTGACACTGAGAACAATATTTGCCTGACGATGGAAAATACGGAATATAAAATTCCTTTTGAAGATGTCGCCAAGGCAAAGATAGTCATTACTGATGAGCTTTTGAAAGAATATGAGGAAGCTCAGGCAGAAGCTGAATTATAATTTTTAACAAAAAGATACAATTTAAGATAAGAGGATAAAATGGAAAATATTGAAAGTATGCCGAGACCGGAAATTCTTTTGGTTGCCGACACTGTGGCCAGAGAGAAAAATATTGACCGCGAGGATGTTTTTGTGGCGATGGAAGTTGCCATTCAGAAAGGCGCCCGTTCCAAATACGGCGTTGAACATGACATCAGAGCCAATATTGACCGCAAGACAGGCGCTATCGCTTTGTCCCGTTATCGCGAAGTTGTTGAGGAAGACGCCGTTATTGAGAATGAGGCTGCCCAGCTGCCGTTGAGCAAAGCTAAAAAAATCAAAGCGGATGCCAAAGTCGGCGAGTTTTTGATTGACGCGCTGCCGCCGATTGATTTCGGACGTATTGCCGCGCAGACTGCCAAGCAGGTTATCGTTCAGAAAGTGCGTGAAGCTGAGCGCAATAAGCAATATGAAGAATATCGCGAAAAAATCGGTACGATTATCAACGGTACCGTTAAGAGAGCCGAGTTCGGCAATGTTGTTTTGGATATTGGCAAGACGGAAGCGATTTTACGCCGTGATGAAACGATTGCCCGTGAGAAATTTAAAAACGGCGACCGTATCCGTGCTTATGTTCTGGATGTTCGCCGCGAAAACAAAGGACCGCAGATTTTCCTTTCCAGAACCTGTCCTGAATTTATGGCCAAGTTATTTACTCAGGAAGTTCCTGAAATTTATGACGGTATTGTCAAGATTATGGGCGTGGCCCGCGATCCAGGCTCTAAAGCCAAAATCGCCGTCAAAGCAGAAGATGTTACTGTTGATGCTGTCGGTGCCTGCGTCGGTTTGCGCGGTATTCGCGTTCAGGCGGTTGTCAATGAATTGCAGGGTGAAAAAATTGATATTGTCCCTTATTCCGAAGACAAAGCCCAGTATATTGTCAGCGCTTTGGCGCCGGCTGAGGTTTCCAAGGTGGTTTTGGATGAAGAAAACGGCCGTATTGAAGTGGTTGTTCCTCAGGAGCAGTTTTCAATCGCTATCGGCCGCCGCGGTCAGAATGTTAAACTGACTTCCCAGCTGCTTGGCTGCGATATAGATGTCTTGACCGAAGAGCAGGAACAGGAAAGACGTTCCAATGAAAATAAAGTCCGCTCTCAGCGCTTTATGGAAGCTTTGGACGTTGATGAAATGATTGCTCATTTGCTGATTGCCGAAGGTTTTTCAACGGTTGATGAGGTTGCTTTGGTTGCGCTTTCCGAGCTGTCTGAAATTGAGGGTTTTGACGAAGATGTAGCTAAAGAACTGCAGAGCCGTGCTCAGGAGTTTGTTGCGAAGCGTGACAAGGAGTTTGCCGACAAGAGTAAATCTTTGGGTATTGATGACAAACTGAAAGAAATCAGCGGTCTGGACCAGGATATGATTTTGGTTTTGGCTGAAAAAGGCGTTAAAACCATTGATGATTTGGCTGATTTGGCTGCCGATGAGCTGATTGAAATGCTTGGTGAGAGTGTTATTTCTCAGGCCGAAGCTAACAGAGTTATTATGGCAGCGCGTGAGCACTGGTTCACAGAAGAGGGCGAATAGTTTTATGCGCTGTCAGAGGAGCGGTACGGCGTTCACATTTTTATGTGTTTCTTTAATACACTGTGTGGTGCTCCGTTCCTCTTCTCTGTTTTAGCCTAAAATTATCCGTTATTGTTTCTTTATTATTGATCGATACAGGAAGATGAAACAGGAAACTGAAGACAGAAAATGTATTCTGACCGGAGAAGTGAAAAGCAAAGACGAGCTTTTGCGTTTTACGCTTATTTCCGGCGGGCGGGTTATTCCGGATTTTAAGAAAAAACTTCCGGGACGCGGGATTTATGTTTCAAATTCTAAGCAGAAGCTGGAAACGGCCATTCAGAAAAACCAGTTTGCCAAGGCGACTAAGGGTCGGGCAAGAGCGGATTTGTCATTGGTTGAGATGACGGAAGCCCTTTTGAAGAAAAAAGGTTTGGAAGCGATTAATCTGGCGCGGAAGGCTGGGGAACTGGTTACCGGTTTTGACAAGGTTAAGGAAGCTTTGGAGCGTGGAAAGGTCGCTTTTATTCTTGAGGCCAGCGATGCCGGAGCCGACGGGCATGAAAAAGTGTTGAGTATGGCTAAAGGACTGGATGTTTTCGGATTGTATACTACTGAGGAGTTGGATAAGGCATTAGATAAAGTTAATACGGTGCATGCCGCTTTTTTGAAGAGCGAAATGTCAAAAACAGTATATAAAGAATTAAAACGTTATGAGTGTTTTTTGCACGCATAACCGGTTAGATGATACGGAGAAAAAAATTAATGACAGAAGATAATGCAAAAAGCAAATTAACATTATCAGGTAAATCTACCCTTACACTCAAAAATGTAAGCGACGGTTCCCGGGCGCACAATAATGACGGCAAGAAGATTGTTCAGGTTGAAGTGCGAAAGAAGAGGGTTATCGCCAATCGCAGCGAAACGGAAGAGCCTAAAGTTAAAATTGACGAAGCGACAGCTGCAAAGCTGCGGCTTATTGCCGAGGCTAAAGAGCATGATGCCAAACGCCGGCAGGAGGAAGAAGAGAAGGAACGCCAGCGCCAGCTGAGACGTGAACAGGAAGAGCAGGAAAAGGCTCAACGGGAAGCCGAAGAAGCCAAAAAAGCAGCGGAGGGGAAGAAAACGGCTGTTCGCCCTGCGGTAACGACAGCGGTTTCACCGGCTGAGGATGATCGTATTCAGAAAATTAAGGAAAAGAAATCCCGCGATTTTGATGAAGAGGACGAAGACGAGGAAGAAGATTCCCATAATCATAAGTTTAAAAAAGTTGCCGAAAGATCTTTGAGCAAAGATGATGTTTTTGAACAAGAGCGCAAAAAAGTTATGAAGCGCAGTTTTGAAACACCGCGGCGCGGCGGAAAAGTCAACCTGCATACATTGAGCAGTGTTGATGAAGATGACGATGATTATGGTTTTGGCGGCGGCCGGCGTCGGTTTAAGAAAAAACAGCCGAAGCAGCAGGCTTTTCAGCAGCCGACAGAAAAAATTGTTAAAGAGGTCGTTATTCCTGAAATTATTACGGTTCAGGAATTGGCTAACCGTATGGCAGAAAAAGGTGCCGAAGTTATTAAAAAGCTGATGGCTTTAGGGGTTATGGCTACGATTAACCAGCCGATTGATGCCGATACGGCGCAGATTGTGGTTGAGGAATTCGGACATAAGTTTAAGCGAGTTGCCGACAGCGATGTTGAGCAGGGGTTGACCGGTCCGGAAGATACGGATGCCGATTTGCTGCCGAGAGCGCCGGTGGTTACGGTTATGGGACACGTTGACCATGGTAAGACTTCGTTATTGGATGCTTTGCGCGAAACAAACGTTGCTTCTCGCGAGGCTGGTGGTATTACGCAACATATCGGTGCTTATCAGATTGAAGTTGCCGGGGGCAAAAAGATTGCCTTTATTGATACGCCGGGACACGAGGCCTTTTCAGAAATGCGTGCTCGCGGTGCAAAGGTTACCGATATTGTGGTTCTGGTGGTTGCTGCCAATGACGGCATTATGCCGCAGACGGTTGAGGCAATCCGCCATGCTCAGGCTGCAGAAGTGCCGATTGTGGTTGCGATTAACAAGATTGACCTTCCGGGCGCTGATCCGATGAAGGTGAAGACCGCTTTATTGCAACATGGCATTGCCGTTGAAGATATGGGCGGTGAATATTTGAGCGCAGAAGTTTCGGCTAAGAAGCGTATTAACATTGATAAGCTGGTTGAAGCTATTCTGTTGCAGGCGGAAATTCTGGATTTGAAAGCCAACCCGAATCGCATGGCTTCGGGTACGGTTGTTGAAGCCAAGATGGAAAAAGGCCGCGGTTCTGTTGCAACGGTTCTGGTTCAGAACGGTACGCTGCGCGTTGGTGATATTTGTATTGCCGGTAAGGAGTGGGGACATGTCCGCGCTATGTTTAACGAACATGGCAAGAAGATGACGGAAGCCGGTCCGGCGACCCCAGTTGAAATTCTCGGTTTGCAAGGAACGCCGGCAGCCGGTGACGATTTTGTCATTGTTAAGGACGAAAACCAGGCTAAGGAAGTTACCGGTTATCGTATTCGCAAAGAACGTGACGCTAAACTGGTTAAGAGTGCCAAGTCTGCAATGGAACAGATGCTTGATAAGATTAAGTCAGGCGAAGTTAAGCATTTGCCGGTTATTATCAAGGCTGATGTTCAAGGTTCTATTGAGGCTATTGAAGGTACAATTAAGAAGTTGTCCAACGAGGAAGTCAGCGTTCAGATTTTGCATTCTGCCGTCGGTCCTATTTCGGATTCCGATGTTACTCTGGCTAAGGCTTCCAATGCCTTTATCATCGGCTTTAACGTCCGTGCTATTCCGCATGCCCGTGACATGGCGCGTCAGGACGGCGTGGATATTCGTTATTACTCGATTATTTATGATGTGGCCGATGACATTAAGAAGGCTTTGGAAGGTATGTTGTCGCCTGAATTGAGAGAAAAGATTATCGGTTATGCCGAAATCCGCAATGTCTTCAATATTACCGGTGTCGGTAAAGTCGGCGGTTGCATGGTGACGGAAGGCTTTGTCAAGCGTGGTGCCAAGGTTCGTCTGCTGCGTGACAATGTTGTTATTCATGATGGCGCTTTGGCTCAGCTAAAACGCTTTAAGGAAGATGTTAAAGAGGTCAAATCCGGCTATGAATGCGGTATGAGTTTTGAAAACTATAACGATATTCAAGTCGGTGACTTTATAGAGTGTTATGAGGTGGAGGAAATCGCCGCAACATTGTAAAAAGCTCGTATTTTGGGCACCTAATACAGAATCTCGGAAAAATACTCGGTCATGTACTTCTGTGTACACTTCCTTCGTCTTTTTCCGAGATTCTTATTATCTGCCGCAAACTCCGACCTTTTTACAGCGGCTAAAGTCGGGGCTTGGGTTTGTTGCTGCGTATTTTGGGTACCTAATACAGAATCTCGGAAAAATACTCGGTCATGTACTTCTGTGTACACTCCCCTCGTCTTTTTCCGAGATTCTTATTATCTGCCGCAAACTCCGACCTTTTTACAGCGGCTAAGGTCGGGGCTTGGGTTTGTTGCTGCGTATTTTGGGCATCTAATACAGAACATTGAAAAAATACTCGGTCATGTACTTCTGTGTACATTCCCTTCGTCTTTTTCCGAGATTCTTATTATCCGCTGCAAACTCCGACCTTTTTACAGCGGCTAAGGTCGGGGTTTGGGTTTGTTGCTGCGTATTTTGGGCATCTAATACAGAATCTCGGAAAAATACTCGGTCATGTACTTCTGTGTACACTCCCTTCGTCTTTTTCCGAGATTCTTATTATCTGCCGCAAACTCTGAACTTTTTACTACGGCTAGGATTAAGGCGGATTAGCAGCGGTATAAGCAGATGAATGGTTTAGATGTTTTTTTGTTGACTTTTGTCTAATGCGTGATAGAGTAGGAATATGAAATTTATTATTAATTAAAATATATAATTATGGAAAAAGAAAAATTTTTACAAAGTATTAAAGAGACATTGGAGGCGGCAGGGTTTTTAGTTGACGATTTGGTGCAATATTGTGCTGAAAAGGAGGTACCGGCTATTAATGCTGTAGCAAGTGACGTTTCTGTCGTTGGTGTTTCTTCAAAAGAGAACGAGGAAAGATTTCCTTTTGAAGTTATGTATGAGGGTATGGTTCGGTCATGGGTTCCGCTTGAAGGCAAAAAGCCATTGGGCGTTATTTTTGAGAATCATCTTATCACCTTACATGATTCTTCAAGGACGGTGCCGTGGAGAGAAGTTGTGAAGTATTGTCGTGAAATTAAAATAGAAGGTCATGCTTGCAGCGCCGGAAAAATTGGATTCTGGAAAAAAGTGATGAGTAGCTGTGAGGAACAGAAAAAAGCGCTTGATAATTTGTTGATTAGCCTTGGCGGTGATACAATAGTGGTGCAGGGGAAATGGTATTGGTCGTCGTCCGAGTATGACGGCTACCACGCGTGGGTCTTCTGTACGCTTATTGGCGCTGATTGGGGCGGCGTGGACTACCGCAATAAGTACGGCAACTACGTCGTTCATCCGGTGCTGGATTTGTCTGAATTATCTTAAATTATAAAAGCTCCAAGTTTTATTTTGGAGCTTTTATTTTGTTTATCAAAAAAGCGCCCAAACGGGCGCTTTTTTGGGTTATTTGCGTTCGCTCTTGTTCATCGGCAGAGGTTCTTTTGACCCGCTGTTGAAGAGAATAGCGTCGCTGATTTCAGTATTCTTGACCGGAATGTCTTTTATCTGTTTGCCGCAGATTTCAAGACCGACACTCTTCATTGCCGTGGCAATCGGTAGGAACAAGTCTGTATTTTCACTCGGTTTGGCACCGGTATGAGCCAAGCCGGTAATTGTTCCCTGCTTATCAATCAAAGCGCCGCCCAACGTGACATCCTGAACGAAAGTATCAATGATGATTTCTGTGCCGCGGTTTTCAGAATAACGGTAACCGCTGACTTTTCCGGAATCTTCAAGGTAACCTTCGCCGGTACTGAAATCAAGGATACCCAGCGTCAGGAATTTGTCCTTATTAATCGGCGGCAGTTCAAGGTTCAGAGAGAGCGGTGTGTATGTCGTCTTCTTTTCCATGAATATCAGGGCAACATTCTTGTTCGGGTTAATGCGAACCGCATGGCCTTTGAATTTGACGCCGTTGATTGTCTGCAATTCATAAGAATTGTTTTCTTTGGTTATCAGGTCGGCCGAGGTCAAAACAAACTGGTCGGAAACGATAAGACCGGCGCCTTTCTTTCCCTGGTTGTTGGTAATTGAGATGATTGACGCGCGTATCTTATAGACATCTTCCGGCGTCAGCGGCGTATCGTAAGCCGGGCGCTCAATGATGCAGAGGTTATTCTGAGCGTCAATAGCTCCCTGATCATTAATCGGAACGCTGATCCAGGTTTCTTTACTGACTGTACCGGTCGCTTCAACACCGCCTTTTTCATCAATATCCAAATCGATGTTGTTTGTGACTTTGCAGCCCTGGGGATCTTTGGTGCAATCGCCAAACAGCGTTTGAGCTTCACAGCCGCCGTAAAGTTTGTTGTCCTCACAGCCTTTATACAGCTTGTTGTCCTCACAACCGCGGTACAGTTTATTATTGCAGTCGCAATCCGGGCCAAACAATGTCATGTTGTTGCAGGGCTTTTCCGGAACCGGCAGCGGCGGTACAGGCAGAGGGATGACGCCGGAAGGCTTATCCAACGTTGTGGTTTTCAGGTCAACCTTGATTTCCGCATCTTCAAATTCAGAATTTTGACCGTAACGTTCTTCCTGATTTGTCGGAATAAGGCTGATGTCCAGAGGTTCTGACGGGCGCTCTTTTTCAAGTAATGTTGCGGCGTCAAAAACCTGTGCCGGCTCTTCTGTTACCGTTGTAACAACGGTTGTTGTTGTGGTGGTTACGGCCGGTGCCGGGGTAGGTAACGGTACTGCCGGTAATGGTGCAGGTTCTGGCAGCGGAACCGGGGGTGTCGGTATCGGAATTTCCTTTTCTACCGTTGTCGTAACGGTCGTTTTGATTTCCGGAGCCGGTTTGGGAGCCGGAGCCACTTTTATGCTGCTGCCGTCTTTGTTTTTGCGGATAACAATGCCGTCAGACTGTTTTTCGACAACCGAACCGTCGGAGAGTTTGGCAACGACTGTTGGAACCGGCAGTACTTCTTTATTTTTAACCAGCGGTGATACGGGTTCCGGAACATCAACTTTTTCAGCCGGTTTGTCAGGCGTGTAAACGTATTTTGTTGTTTCGTTGATTTCTGTTTCATGTTTGGTGTATTGGCATTTTGCCGGGTTAAGCTCTCTTTCGCGCTCAATCAGTTCAATGCGCTGGTTTTCTCTTTCAGCCGGACTGAAGCGGCGGGAAAGTTGTTTTTGGAAGCCGGGATTGTTGCGCAAATTATTGACAGCGTCGGCATAGGCTCTTTCCACCAGGATTATTTCGCCGTTTTCCTCGCCGCGCATTAATTCGCCGTAACCGTTTGTTTCACCGCTCCAGTAAGCTTTGGTTTTATTGATGTCGGTGATTGTCCATTTAATCGTAATTTCAGACGAGCCGGTGCGTTTGTCTTCCTTAACGCTGTTGTCCCAGTCGTATTTATCGCAGATGTTCATAAAATAATTGGTGATTTCCGCGGTTACCAAATATTCGGGCAGCGGGCTGGGCGTTACTTCCGTACAGACATCGTTAGGAATTTTTACGATTTTGAAGCAGTCTTTGAGTTCATTTTCGAAAATGGACATGAAGCGCATGTTTTGCTGCATCAGACGACCCTGATCAAGGAAAGCTTCTTTGCTAAAACGGCGGCAGCCGAAAATGCGGAAACGGTAGTTGCCGAGTTTTTGTGACATTGTGCCGTTGATGTCTTCTTCATTCAGTCTGAAATCAACCCATTCCAGCTGAATGGGGGCAAATTTCTGGCATTGATTGTGGATGCTGCGATAAACGTCGCGGCGGCCGACGGTGACGTAGTTATTAACGAAGTTTTCGCGCATCGGAACGGCTTCTTTGGCAATGATTTTGCGTTTTTTAGGCTTGCAGGGAACTTTTTTTGGCGCCGGTTTGACTGTAACACAGCCGCGCATTTCGTCTTTAGAGCAGCCATGTCCGGGGAAAATGCTGTTATCCTGTTTGTTAGAGGCGGTGCAGCAGGTGCCGCCAAAGATACTGCCGTCACGGTAAGTTTCGCCGCTGTAAGTACTTTTGACGTTTACTTTGGGTTGGGGAAGACGTTGTTTGAGTCTGGTGTTGACATTGGCGCTTCCCTGGATTTCTTCCGGTTGGGGCTGTGCTTCGTCAAAGAAGCCCATGGAACGGCTTAGTCCCGTATATTCGACGCGAACACTGCGGCTTCCGGATTCCGTATCTTGTTGGAAACTATTGCTGTATTGTGAGGCCATTGTTTCGGAGAATGCTATGCTGCATATGGACAGAGCCATGGCAGAACAGGCTAAAAGTTTGAAACACCTAGTGATTTTCATGTATTTTCTCCATTATTTTCTCCGGTTTGGTAATGCCCTGCGATAGGACAAAGCCTCAGCTACGTGCAGTTTAAGCACTTTTTCGTTATTTTGCAAGTCTGCAATTGTTCTTGCTAACCGCAAAATACGATGATAAGCGCGGGCTGAAAGGTTGTTTTTGTCGGCAAAGGCGATGAGAAGCTGTTCCGCGTCATTATCCAGCTGTACGGCCTGTTCCAGGAGGTCGCCTCTGAGTTCGGAATTGGTGTGCAGTTCGGGATGGCCGAAACGTCGGAATCTTTCGGTTTGGATGTTGCGGGCATGGATAACTCTTTGCAAGATTTCGGCCGAGCTTTCGCCGGTTTTGACGTCGGCTATTTCCCAAGGACTGACGGCGGGAACTTCAATTTGTATATCTATACGGTCGAGGAGCGGTCCGGAAATTTTTGCCTGATATTCTTCGGCACATTTCGGTGCTCGGGAGCATTCAAACCTCGGATTTCCTAGATTGCCACAGCGGCAGGGGTTCATTGCCGCGATGAGCTGGAACTTTGCCGGATAGGTTGTATGAGCGTTTACCCGGGAAATGGTGATGCTGCTGTTTTCGAGCGGTTGGCGCAGCGCTTCCAGGGTTGCACGGTTGAATTCGGGAAGCTCGTCCAAGAATAATACGCCGTTATGGGCGAGGGAAATTTCCCCCGGTTCAGCGCGTCTGCCGCCGCCGACCAAGGCCGGGGTTGAGGCATTATGGTGCGGGGCGCGGAACGGTCGCTCAAAACAGAGTTGTCCGTCTTTCAGGGCACCGGCTATGGAATGAATCATACTGGTGGCAAGGGCTTCTTCGGGCGTCAACGGCGGGAGAATTCCCGGCAGGCGTGATGCGAGCATGCTTTTTCCGGCTCCCGGCGGACCAATCATTAACATATTGTGTCCGCCAGCTGCAGCGATTTCAAGAGCTTTTTTGGCGCTTTCCTGCCCTTTGACGTCTTTCATGTCCAAATGTTTGGCGGCTGGCGCTTTTTTCAAGGTTTTTGGGGCAGGAATGATTTGCGCGCCTTTGAAGTGGTTTATCAATGCCAGCAGAGAAGATGCGGCGATGATGTCTTTCAGCCCGGACCAAGCTGCTTCAGCGCCTTGAGCCTCCGGGCAGATAAGGCCGAGGTTTTGCGCGTTGGCTTTGATTGCAACGGGAAGTGCACCGTTGACAGGGAGAATGGCGCCGTCAAGGCTGAGCTCGCCGAGGACGACATAACGGCTGATTTCTTCCTGCGGGATAATTCCCATGCCGGCAAGCAGGCCTAAGGCGACGGGAAGGTCAAAGTGAGCGCCTTCTTTCAGTAAATCTGCCGGTGCAAGGTTGATGGTGATGCGTTTGGCAGGGACAGACAGCCCAAGAGAGTTCAATGCGGCGCGGACACGCTCGCGGCTTTCGGCAATGGATTTATCCGGGAGGCCGACGATGGAAAATGCAGGCATTCCAGATGAAATCTGAACCTGCAGGTCGACGTTTAAAACTTCTAAGCCGTTAAAGGTAACAGTATTGATTCTGGCCAGCATTGCAGATTACCACCGGGGCGTGCGTTCGTGTTCTCTCCAGCGGCGGGTCGGATAAGTTTCTCTGGTCAGAAAATCGTAGTTTGCCGTTTTATACGGGATGTCGCGGAAACGGACAAAGTTTTTTCGTTCGTATTTTCTGGCGCAGTTTTCCGAGCCGCCGGAAGATGAATCGTAACAATGGACAATATTGCGGGTATAGGGGTCAAGCAGGCTTATTTTTTGTATTTCGTTGGCATATCCTGCCGGTGCCGGGATGTGGTGTATGGTTTTGCCGCTGTGGTGAAACCAGCCGCAGGAACCGACCGCCAGAACCAGACAGAATATCAATATTGGTTTAAAATTCAGCATTTGCGCCCCAGGTGTTAAGTTTATTTTGTTTAAATATAAAGGCAAAACCTTAATATAATATAAATATGGCGGCTGATTTTGGCTAAATTTGCCGTAAAATGAAAAAATGCTTGCAAATTAACGAGTTTGGTGTATATTGCAGCCGTTCCTTGCTCGAAATGTTCGGGCTATACAAAAGAACACGCCGGCTGTTTCGATTCCTTATATCGATTGCAGGCGGCATTTGTTGAGAATCCATAAGGAGAATTTATAAATGACTAATTATGAAAGCGTGCTGATTGCACGTCAGGACTTGGGCGCTTCTCAGGTTAACAGCATTGTCGAAGATTTGAGCAATGTCGTTAAGAAAGAAGGCGGCGAAGTTGTCAGAGTTGATAACTGGGGTTTGAAAAACCTGGCTTATCGCATTAAGAAAAACCGTAAAGGCCATTATGTTCTGATGAACATTACCGCTCCGGCTAACGCTATTGCGGAATTTGAACGCGTTATGCGCTTTAACGAAGACATCATTCGTTATATGACAGTTAAAGTTGATGAATTCAGCGAAGTTTCATCAAGCGAAAAAGACGCCAGCGAAGAATAGGAGATTGTATAATGGCTAAACAAGTATTCTTTAGAAGAAAAAAAGCTTGTCCGTTTTCTGGCGAAGACGCTTTGAAAATTGACTACAAAGACGTTAAACTCCTTTCAAGATACATTTCTGAAAAAGGAAAAATCATTCCGAGCCGCATCACAGCTGTTTCTGTTAAAAAACAGAGAGAACTGGCCCGCGCTATTAAACGTGCCCGCTATATCGGCTTGCTGCCGTTCGTGGCTGATTAAGGAAGGAGAGAAACTATGGAAATTATTCTTCTGGAACATGTTGATAAATTAGGTAAAATGGGCGACAAAGTTAATGTCAAGAACGGTTATGCCCGCAACTATCTTTTGCCGAGCAAAAAGGCTCTTCGCGCTACTGAAGCCAACGTTGCTTTTTACGAAAACAAAAAAGCAGAGTTAGAAGCTCACAACAAGGCTTTGCTTGAAGAAGCCGGTAAGAAGGCTGAAGCTTTGAAAGGTTACAGCGCAATTCTTATCCGTCAGGCTGCCGAAACAGGTCAGTTGTATGGTTCTGTTACCATTCGCGATATTGCCGCTGCAATTAAAGAGTCCGGTTTTGATATTGAACGCCGCTGTGTTTTTCTGGAAAGACCGATTAAAGATTTGGGCGTGTATGAAGTTAAATTGAATCTTCATCCGGAAGTTACCCAGACGATTTTGGTTAACGTTGCCAGAACAGACGATGATGCCAAAAAACAGGCGAAAGCGTTTGAAAACAACTAATTTGATTTATCAAAATGGTTTTGAGCGGGGTGTTAAAAGCACGCCGCTTTTTTTATTTTATATTTTGTTGACTTTTGTCTAAAGTGTAGTATAGTAGCGATGTTAAAATATTTTTATAACTACTAAATACACAATTATTATGGAAAAGAAAGAATTTCAAAAGAACGAGAAGTTTGCAATTTTGTATCTTGGCGGTGAAATTTCTCATGATTTGCTGCCGGACAAAAAGGTTGAAGCCGTGATTTATAACGGTTATGCCATTTCTTTGAAAGAAGACCGTAAGTGGCATACCCCTGCGGAAGCTAAGGAGATTGCAAAGACGGTTAAGATTGACGGTAAGCCCTGTCATTTGGGAATTAAAGAGTTTTGGCTTTCAATTCATCCGGTGTTTGAGGAGCTTTGCCAATTTATTGTCAGTCTTGACGGTGACCGTATCGGACGCGGTGCAGTGTGGACGGATACAGTATGGATGAACAATCCTGACGAGTTGGTTTTTGTTTATCCGGATTCTGCCGAAAACGGCCACCGGAACCGGGAAACGAATTTTATCCGGCCGGTGCGGCGCATGAACAGTCTTTCATGAAATTTTAAAGGTTCCGAATTTTAATTTGGGACCTTTCTTGTTGGCTTTTGTTTAGATTGCAGTAATGAGAGAGAAAAGTATTATTAATTTTTAAAATATATAATTATGAAAAGAGAGGAATTTTTGCAAAGTATTAAAGACAGTTTAGAAACAGCTGGATTTTTAGTTGATGATTTGGTGCAGTTTTGTGCTGAACAGGAAGCCAAAAAGGAAAAGACGGAAGTTTCTGATTAATAACAAAAGCTCTGAGTTTTAGCTCGGAGCTTTTTTATTGACTTTTGTCTAGTCTGTGGTAGGGTTTGGGATGAAAAAATATTATTAATTTAGTAAAATATATAATTATGAAAACAAAAAAAGACTCTCCTTGTTTATGTCGTGATGATGACAATGTTTTTACAGGTTTTTATCAACATGGGATTTTTTCCCGTTTTTGGCGTTATGTCCGTCGAGAGAAAAAATATGCTTTCAGTGTTGTTTATTCTGATGGTTTGATTAGTCCTTACAAAGAAGATATGTCCGGCCGAACACCTGTTGGAATCGCCTTTTGTTGTTATATAATTGCATTGGCGGATTCTGAATGCGAAGTTAATCGGAATTGTGTTAAAGGATATTGTAATCAGCATTCTTTTTGTGGTCGAAACGATATTTTGGCAGACAAGGATATTTGGAAGTGTATTAATGCGCATTTTGGGGGTATTAATGCCGCAATGAGGGAAATCGGCGGGCAGCCGCTGAAAGCTCTTAGATACTATTGGACTTCCCGAAAGGCATTTGGGGCGTTTTTATATTATTGGAATTTGGCTGAAGAAGATGATGCCTTTTCCGCGGATGAAGCCTTTATCCGTCCGATATTAACAAACTTTTGAATGTGCTGAGTTAATTTTAAAGGGCGGGATTTTATCCTGTCCTTTTGTTTTTTCTTGATTATCGTTGTTTTTAGCTTTATATATAGCCGTGTTAACGTGATTAAGGAGAAGTTTTATGGCAGAGAAAGAGCCGTCGCAGCGTCAGCTGAGAGTTGGACAGGAAATTAAGAAGATTATTGCCAATCAGGTCGAACGGGATGAAATCCGTAATCTGCAAGGGGTTAATACGCTGGTGACGATTATGGAAGTGCGTGTTTCTCCTGATTTGAAATATGCAACAGTTTATGTCATTACTTCAGACAAAAGTAAGGAGCTGGAAGTTATCGGCGGTTTACAGCTGGCTGCCAATTATTTGCGCAAGGTGATTATTTCTAAAACCGATTTGAGATATGTGCCGGAGCTAAATTTCCGTATTGATAAAACATTTGAAGAAGTTGACAAGATTGAAAAATTGCTGAGAAATCCCAAAGTCCGACAGGATTTGGACAGTCAAGAATAATCAGCCGCCGCCTCCGGGCGGTTTTTTTATTGCAAAAGATGCTGCATAAAAGCAGCAGTTAGGAGAAAAAGAAAAAAATGTAAAAAAAAGGTTGATTTTCATTTAAAGCGGGATTATGTTGCCGAAGTTTGTTTAATTATTATTGTTATATTTTTATGAGAAATAAAAAAGTTTTTAAAAACGGCAATGTGAGATTACAAATTGTAAAAAAATCAGACGGCAATGTTGTCATTGATTGTCAAAACGGGCGTGTCGAGCGGCAGGGAGAGTTGTTGATATTGATTTCTGATGATGCCGAAACGCGGTTGATTGTCAATGCGGCGGCGATGACGCTTGTTGCAGATGAGGTTGCTAACGCTTATTTTTATCGGGAAATGATATTCTTTGAGAAAGAGAATGTTTGGTATACGCTGCTGCAAGGAAAAGTTATTTGTTTGGGGCAAAGTTTTGGCTGTTATTTTTATGGTGCAAATATCATGTCTTTTTTTGATGGGAGCGGGTGCTTTTGTCAGGTAATTTATGAAAGTGTGTTTTGCAATGCTAAAAATTCCAAACAGATTATTGCTAAGAGGACAGGGGAAAATGCCTATGATGTTTGGGAGCAGGGGATGTTTGACGCTTCTTTGCTGTTTCCAATTAAAAGCGATTTGCTGCTGGTCGAAAACAAAACGGAGGTGTTTGTTCTCAGATATTTGATGTATAAATGTATTTTTATGCGGGTGGATTTGCGTTATCCCAGTTTGGTTCGGCGTTCGGAACGTTTTTTCAAAATACGAAACAGCTGTTTTGGAAACCGTTTGGCGGCGGACAGGTTTTGCGCTCCCAGGAGTGTGGTGGATTTGTGCTATGACTTTTGGGTTGTTGTGCGCGAAAGATTTGTTTTTTATTATTCAAAGTCGTTGCTGTATTAATTTTGGCCTGAATCCCTTAACGGATTCAGGTTTTTTTGTATCCATTGACAGACGGGCGCTTATCGGTTAAAAAGATGTAAAATTATGAACGGGGAAGATTGATGAAACACAACAAAGGTGAAGAGATTAACGGCTGGCTGGTGGTTGACAAACCCCGGGGAATGGGGTCGACGGATGTGGTGCGCCGGACGAAACGCTTGTTCCGGGCCAGGAAAAACGGCCATGCCGGGACGCTGGATCCTTTTGCAACAGGGGTTTTGCCAGTTGCGTTCGGCGAGGCGACAAAGCTTCTGCCTTTTGTGACGGATGGCGTTAAGGAGTATGAATTTGTTATCCGTTGGGGTATTTCTACTGATACGGATGATTCCGAAGGAGAGGTGATTGCTCAGTGTGAGAAAATTCCCGAGCGTTCGGAGATTGAAGCTGTTATTCCAGCTTTTTTGGGGAAAATTGTTCAGGTGCCGCCAGTTTATTCCGCTATTAAAATTAACGGGCAGCGGGCTTATGATTTGGCGCGAAAAGGAATCTGCGTTGATATTCCCGAACGGGAGGTGGAAATCTATGCTTTGGAACTGCTTGATGAACTACCGAATCAGCAGGCGCAGTTTAAAGTCCGCTGTTCCAAAGGGACATATATCCGTACTTTGGGCAAGGATATTGCCTTAAAACTCGGAACTTTGGGGTATTTGCAGGAGCTGCGGCGGACAAAATGCGGAAATTTTGATCTGGGTCAGAAAATTTTGCTGGAAAATTTAGAAAATATGGTGTACGGTGAAAATCTGAAAAAGTTTTTGCTTCCGTTAGAAACATTTCTGTGCGACATCACGGTTATTGCTGTTTCGGAAGCAGATGCCGCCAAACTGAAAATGGGGCAAGGCTTGTCTCCGCGGGCTTATGATGTTTCTAAGCACATTGGAGAAGACGCTGTGGCAACATATAACGGTAAACTGGTGGCGATTGTGCGAATCGAAGAACGGAAAATTGCTCCGGTTCGCGTGTTTAATCTCTAAAATAAGGAAATACAGATGTCGTCTATTACGAATGAAGAAAAAAAAGAAATTGTAAATACTTATGGTTTGAATCCGAATGATACAGGTTCTCCGGAAGTTCAGATTGCTATTTGGACAGCCAGAATCAATAAGCTTATTGGCCATTTCAATGTTCATAACAAAGATTTGCACTCCCGTTTGGGCTTAATGAAGATGGTCAGCCGTCGTCGCCATCTTCTTGACTATTTGAAAGCCAAGAATAACGACAGATATCAGGAAATTATTAAGAAGCTGGATCTCCGTAAGTAAAAAAATTCACTTTTATGAGGCATCTAGAGCAGTTTTACGGTGTCTCAAAAAATTCATGTACTTCTCTGTACACTAGAATTTTTCTTGCACCTGGAAACTATTCTATCTGCTCTCCTAAAAGTGAATTTTAAAAAACTCGTATTTTGGGTTACTAGTACAGAAACTGCGAGTAAAATGTTCGGTCATGTACTTCTATGTACACTCCCTCGCATTTTCTCTGTTTTCTTACTATTAACCTCAAACTCCAAGTTTTTTTGAAAACATTTTTAGGAGAGGGTGTCTCAAAAAATTCATGTACTTCTCTGTACACTAGAATTTTTCTCGCATCTGGAAACTACTCTATCTGCTCTCCTAAAAGTGAATTTTGAAAAACTCGTATTTTGGGTCACTAGTACAGAAACTGCGAGTAAAATGTTCGGTTATGTACTTCTATGTACACTCCCTCACATTTTCTCTAGTTTCTTACTATTGACCTCAAACTCCAAGTTTTTTGAAGAAGGTGCTGGAGAATTTGAGAATACTGTTTTTTTTGCACTTGGAGTTTATTACACGATATCAATTATTGTAATTATTGTGCTTTATATTAAAAATCCCGGGTTTGACCAATTCGGGTGAGGTTTTATAAAGATGTTTGAAAAGATGAAATGAAAGGTATAGAAATATGGTCGAATTGAATATTTGCCGCAAAGAAATGGAATGGGGCGGCAGAAAATTAGTTTTAGAAACAGGTAAAATTGCTAAGCAGGCTCTCGGCGCCGTGGAAGCAACTTATGGAGGAACCACTGTCTTAGCTACAGTTTGCGCAGCCAAGGAAGCTGCTCCCGATCAGGATTTCTTCCCTTTAACAGTTAATTATCAAGAAAAATATTACGCTACCGGTAAAGTGCCGGGCGGTTTTATGAAAAGAGAAGGCAAGCCTTCCGAGCGTGAAGTTCTTATCTCTCGCCTGATTGACCGTCCAATTCGTCCGCTGTTCCCGGATGCTTTTAAAAATGAAGTTCAAGTTATTTGTACAGTTCTTTCTCATGACCAGCAGACAGATTCCGATGTTGTTGCCATGATTGCGGCTTCTGCTGCTCTGGCAGTTTCCGGCATTCCGTTCTTAGGGCCTATCGGTGCGGCTAAGATTGGTTATAAAGACGGACAGTATATTTTGAATCCGACAATGGATCAGCGTAAAGAATCCGAACTCGAACTGGCTGTTGCCGGTACATCAGAAGGTGTGCTGATGGTAGAATCTGAAGCTCAGGAATTGTCTGAAGAAACAATGCTCGGTGCGGTTATGTTTGGTTTTGAGAGCTTCCAACCGGTTATCAAAATGATTAATGAAATGGTTTCTGAAGCCGGTAAACCGCGGTGGGAAGCGCCGAAGTTTCCGCCGGAATTTGACGAGCTTTACAATAAACTTGAGAAAGGTTTTATAGCTAAGTTTGAAGAAGCTTTCAAAGAAACAGACAAACTGAAACGCGGTGAACTGGTTGGCAAAGCTTCCGAAGAATTTAAAGCGACGCTTGATCCTGAAAATGAGTTTGAGCAGAAATATGCGCAGGATGCGTTGGAAAAATTAATGCACAAGGTTGTTCGCGAAAAAGTTTTGACAACGGGACATCGTATTGACGGCCGTGATACAAAGACTGTTCGACCGATTTGGTGTGAAGTTGACGTTTTGCCAATGGCTCACGGTTCCGCTATCTTTACGCGCGGTGAAACACAGGCTCTGGTTGCGACAACTTTGGGTACCGGTGAAGACGCGCAGATTATTGACGGACTGATGGAAGAATATAAAGAAGACTTTATGCTGAATTATAACTTTCCACCGTTTTCCGTTGGTGAGTGCGGTCGTACCGGCGCTCCGGGACGCCGTGAAATCGGCCACGGCAAGCTGGCATGGCGCGCTATTCATCCGATGATGCCGAAAAATAAGGATACTTTTCCCTATACGGTTCGTGTTGTTTCCGAGATTTTGGAATCAAACGGTTCTTCTTCGATGGCTACCGTTTGCGGAACGACATTGTCTTTGATGTCTGCCGGTGTTCCTTTGGCTAAGCCGGTTGCCGGTATTGCCATGGGGTTGATTAAGGAAGATGATGGCCGGGTTGCCGTTTTGACTGATATTCTCGGTGATGAAGACCATCTTGGTGATATGGATTTTAAGGTTGCCGGAACAAAAGACGGTGTTACCGCCTTGCAGATGGATATTAAGATTACTTCCATTACCAAAGAAATTATGCAGACAGCTTTGGCTCAGGCTCATGAAGGCCGTATTCATATTTTGGGCGAAATGGCGAAAGTTATTGCCGAGCCGCGGCCACATGTTTCAGACAAAGCGCCGCGTATTGTTGCGATTAAGATTCCGGTTGATAAAATTCGCGAAGTAATCGGTTCCGGCGGGAAGGTTATTCGTGAAATTACCGAAAAGACCCATTGCAAAATTGATATCAGCGATGACGGCGTTATCAAGATTGCATCCATGAAGAAGGAAGACGGCGATGCCGCTTTGGAATGGATTATGGGTATTGTTGCCGAACCGGAAGAAGGAAAGATTTATCACGGCGTGATTACCAAGATTATGGACTTTGGTGCGTTTGTTCGTTTCCTCGGACAGACGGAAGGATTGGTTCATATTTCTGAGGTTAAGAACGAACGTATTGCTTCTGTTTCTGACTTTTACAAGGAAGGCGACGAGATTTGGGTTAAATGTCTGGGGACGGATAACCGCGGTAAGATTAAACTTTCTGCCAAGAGAGTTAATCAGGAAACCGGTGAAGATCTCGAAAAATAAAAAGATATATTTTGTCTTTAACGGGGGTGCTTTTTCAGAGCGCCCTTTTTTGTTGACATTTTGTCTATAAGGGGGTATGATATAAAAGATATTTTAATTATTAATTTCTAAATATACATAATTATGAAAACAGAAGAAATTATTATTATTGCCGTGACTCTGGTTGTTTTTCTGGTACTTGTTTATGTTGGCGACTATGTGTATAAAAAGTATGTTAAACCGCTGCAAATTCAAACGGAACCGGAAGAAAAGCCGAAGCGTGTTGTTGCCGTACTGACTTATTATACCAAGGAACGCGGCTGGCATGCGGATTTTTATAAAGACGACTGTCTATGCCATGGCTATTTTCTGGACTTGTCAAAAGGGCAAGGCGCGGAACATCTTGAAGTTGACGCCGAGGTGCTGGGATTTGATGAAATCTATCAATTAGGTGTTGTTATTTGATTTTATAAAAGAGACCGGAACATCCGGTCTCTTTTGTCGTTGACTCTTTTGTCCATTTGCGGTACATCTAGTATGTTTCTTTATTATTATAAATTTTAAATATTACAATTATGGGAAGTTATTGGATTGTGAGCGTGATGCTCTTTTTTAATTTTGTAACTTGGCCGTTGATTTTCTTTCTTAAACCGTTGTGGAATAAGAGGATGCGTCAGGGCTGGTGTGTTTTTGTCGGCGAACTGGCCGGATTGTTGATTGCAACGCTTGTTTTTGCGTGGCCGGATATTACCGAACATTTTGCTGTGTTTGGAACTTTGACCGGGACTGCTTTGTTTTGGGATTATCAGGCGATTAAGTATGTTCATAAAACTTTTGCCGAACAGATTCTGGGCAGGGAATTTTCGTTTGAGGTTCAGGAATTCGGCAACAGTTATGTCAAAGGTAATTTAATCGGTGTTAACCGGGATATGCCTTTTGAAGCAGTCTGTTTTGCCGGGCCGGATTTTCTCAAACGGATGAAAGTCGGTGCGGTGATCAATAAGGTCAGGGTTGAAACGCTGAAACCGGAATTGACGGTTTGTGTGGTGAAGCCAAGAGTTATTATTAATCCTTAAATATTTTTTGTATGGTATCTTTTATTATTTTTGTGCTGTGCAGCGTCATTTGCTGGGGCAGTATGTGTGTGATTTTGTGGAAAAAACCGGTGCGTCCTTACAAAGGCAGAATGAAGATTATTCTGTTTTTGGGTTGTGTGATGCTGTTGAATGTTTTAGCGGCGGCGTTTTGCAATGGAACGGAAGTTTTGTCAAAAGAAATGTGTGTCATTGTTGCCATTGTTTCCAGTTTGCCGGCGATGTTTGGCATTTTGATGCTGAAACGTTACTTTGTGGAATGTATGAGCAGTGGTTTTTTTCCTTTTAAAATTACCAGAGTTATTGATGGTCGGGTGTTTGGTAAGCTCTGTGTTGACGATTATCATCTTGTTGTCGATGCGGAGCTTGTCGATTTAGCTAAAGAACAACCGGCGGAATTGGAAGGGGAAGTAGTCGGCAGTGCTGTATGCGCTTATTCAGTCGGAGAGCGTTTATGGGTTGATGTGAAGAGCGATAATGTTGACTTGCCGTTTGTTACCGTTACAGTTCACTAAAATAAAAGGGCTCTGAAAATTCAGAGCCTTTTTGCTTATTACACTCCTTACAGAAAACCCCCGATTTATCGGGGGCTGAATGCAAAGGTGTCATTAGACACCGTTCCGCGCCAACGAGTGTGGTCAAACTGTAAGGTTTGTATCTGATTATCTCTCCAGTAAACTGGGGGGGGATATCTATTTTAAGTCAAATATTGAAAATGTGATATAAAGAGCGTACAGGAGTGCAAGTTATGTTTGACATTTTTGATTTTGATGATATTTTTCAATCAGTTATTTATTATTATTTTAATTTAAGCATTAATTATTATGGAAATTTGGAAAGTTATTTTAGGAATTCTGATTGTGGAAAATGTCAGCAATTTTTTGTTTGTTATGAGCGTTAATCCGTTTTGGAGCTTTAAAAAGCATTATCACTGGACATTATGGTCTGTTGCCATGATTTTTGCCTTAGTGCTTTGTGTCGTTTATAATTATGAATATTTGCGACAGGATGACAGCGGTATGCTTTGGAGTGTTTTTGTTTTGGTGGCGATTATTTTGAACGCCTTGTCCGTTTGGGCTGTCAGGGAACGCTTTTATGGCGTGATGAAAAGCGCTTATTATAATTTTGTCGTTGACAAGGTTGAAGGCGGACGTATTTTTGGGCATTTTCGTACTTTTTTAAGTGATGAAGTGTTTTCTGCGGAAATGGTTAATTCTGACAAGAACTACAGTCCTGGTGACAGAACTGCGATTTCTGTTATTTTCTGCACGCCGGAGGAAATTGTCGTAGAGCCTAAAGCAGACTATTGAGAAAGAGGCTTCGGCCTCTTTTTTTTGTATAAAAAATACTTGAAATTATGTAAAAAAAGATGTAAACAAAGCTTACTTTGCGGACACCCCTGGAGGTACGCAAAGCAGTTTGTATCATTTATAACAAAGGATTTATAAAATGGCTGATTTAATTTTTAATGCTAAAAAGCGTGAATTGGCAGGTAAGGGGGCAGCTCGCGCATGTCGTCGTGAAGGACGCGTTCCTGCTGTCATTTATGGTGGAAAACAAGAACCGGTTATGATTAGTCTTGATCCGGTACAGGTTGAAAAAGCTCTGGATATGGCCGGCTTGTACAAGTTTGCCATCGAAGTAGACGTTGAAGGTACCAAATATTCCGTTAAATGCCAGGATGTTCAGTTCCATCCGGTTAGTGATAAGGCTTTGCACGTCGACTTCCTCAGAAAATAACTGTATAATGGTCGATTAGGGTGTTGTCTGCGGGACAGAAAATGCTCATGTACTTCTTTGTACACGTCGTCAAATGTATGTCGCGCAGCACACCTTTTTATCAACTTATTTTTTATGATGAGTTTACGTTATAGATTTCGGGAGCTTGGCTCCCGTTTTTTGAAAGAATACAGATGTTTTTAATTGTCGGTTTAGGAAATCCCGGTGCGGAATATGCCAATACGCGGCATAATGTCGGTTTTATGGCGGCAGATGTTTTACATGACAAGTTTTCTTTTTCCCCCTTTAAGGTCAAGTTTGACGGGATGATTGCTGAGGGAAAAATCGGCGGGGAAAAGGTTTATTTGCTTAAACCGCAGACCTATATGAATTTGTCGGGAAATGCCGTTGTCAAAGCTGCTCATTTTTATAAGATTTTGCCGGAAAATATTGTTGTTATGCATGATGATATGGATTTGCCCTGCGGTAGGCTGAAAGCTAAATTAGGCGGCGGTTCCGGCGGACATAACGGCATTAAGTCCATTGATGCGGCCGTGTCACCGAATTATAATCGTATTCGCATCGGGGTCGGGCATCCGGCGGGTAGCGGCAATGACGTGGTCAATTATGTGCTCGGCGAATTTTCAAAGGCTGATAAAGTGCTTGTTGAGGGCAATATAGAATTGATTGCCGAGAGTATAGAGGTTTTGTTGGAAAAGGGGATTGCCGAATACTCCAACCGATTGGGAATGTTGTTGAGAAAGTAAGTTTGAAAATATTATTGTGTTATCATTAAACTTAAGAATTATGGCTAGGGACAAACTTGATTTTTTGGGAAGTTCTTTTGATTGCTGTTGCTGCGGTCATTTTCCGAAAGGCAATCGTGGAAAAAGGATGAAAGACTGTTTATCAGAACAGGAGGTTCTTGATTTATTGGAAAAAGTCGATAAGTCAGATCCGCAAAAGCGTTGCCGGAATTTTTATGACGGTCGTTTTGAAAAGCTGTTGCCCCGCTTGTATAAGTATGGCGAGGCGTTGCGAATTATTAACCGTTACGGGCATTTGGCTGATACTTTTTTTCGGGTTTTGACTGATATCGGTTCCAATCCGAAGTGGCAGTATAAACTTTGTGAGGTTGAGGCGAATAAATTTATGCCGCAAGATCCTTACTTTGCCAAGTATGGTAATTTGCTGTTTGGTTATATTCGCCGTTATGATTTGCTGCCCGAAGTCAAAGAGGAGCTGTTTCAAAACCCGAAGTATAAGCGGGTTGTTGAAATTTATGAAATTGCACGCTCCTGAGATGTTTAGAAACCACCGTTTTTTCGGTGGTTTTTTTTGTTGAAAAACGGGATATTATCGGCTATAAGGAAAAGCAATTTCAGGTTTTTGTTTAAGGAGTTTTTTTATGGGATTCAATTGCGGTATTGTCGGTTTGCCGAATGTGGGGAAATCGACTTTGTTTAATGCTTTGACGCAGACAATTGCGGCTCAGGCGGCAAATTTTCCGTTTTGCACGATTGAACCGAATACCGGGCGTGTTGCCGTGCCTGACCCGCGTCTTGACCAGTTGACCAAGCTGGTTAATCCGCGGATGATTACGCCGACACAGCTGGAATTTGTAGATATTGCCGGTTTGGTTAAAGGCGCTTCCAAAGGGGAAGGACTGGGCAACCAGTTTTTGGCCAATATTCGTGAGGTTGATGCGATCATCCATGTTTTGCGTTGTTTTGACGATGATAACATTACGCATGTGGAAGGTTCTGTTGATCCGATACGCGATGCGGATATTGTAGAAACGGAGTTGATGATTGCCGATTTGGAATCTTTGGAAAAGCGTTTTGAACAAACGAAGAAAAAAGCGCAGACCGGCGGTGATAAAGAAGCTAAAATCCGTGTACAGGTTATGGAACCAATTATTAATGCTTTGCGGGAAGGAAAGCCTGCCCGTTCAGCTGCGCCGAGCAAGGATGAAAAAGATGTCTATAAGCAGTATGAAATGCTGCAGTTGCTGACATCTAAGCCGGTTTTGTATGTTTGCAATGTTGATGAGGAATCGGCAGCGACGGGTAATAAGTACTCTAAGCTGGTAGAAGAGCGGGCTAAAGCCGAAGGGACGGAAGCGGTTATTATTTCCGCGGCAATAGAATCCGAAGTTGCCCAGCTGGACAATGAGGAAGAGAAGAAAGAATTTTTGGAATCCCTGGGACTGACGGAAACCGGTTTGGCAAAAATTATTCGAGCCGGATACAATATCTTGGGATTGCAAACTTATTTTACCTGCGGTCCCAAAGAGGTTCGAGCTTGGACATTTATTAAAGGTTCAAAAGCGCCGCAATGTGCCGGTATTATTCACTCTGATTTTGAAAGAGGTTTTATCCGCGCCGAAACCATTGCCTTTGACGACTTTGTAAAATACGGCGGCGAGCAGCAGTGCAAAGAGGCCGGCAAAGTTCGTTCCGAGGGCAAGGAATATGTGGTGCAGGATGGTGATGTGTTGTTGTTCCTCTTCAATGTTTAAAGATTTGTATCGTGTCAGGTAGAGTGATTTCGTTATGCGTTTGGCTTTATTTCAACCGGATATTCCGCAAAATACAGGGACATTGCTGCGTTTGGGGGCTTGTCTTGACTTTGCCGTCGACATTATTGAACCCTGCGGGTTTATTTTTAACGAAAAGGCTATGCGTCGGGCCGGGATGGATTATTTGGAACAGGTATCTTATCGGCGGCATAATTCATGGCAGGATTTTTTGGCTTATCGTGCGGCGCATCCTGAAGAATACGGCCGGCTTGTTCTGATGTCGACGCATGCTTCCGAACCTTATACCGATTTTTCTTTTCAGCCGAATGATATTATTTTAATGGGGCGGGAAAGTGCCGGTGTGCCGGAGGATGTTCATAATCAGGCAGACGCGCGTTTACTTATCCCGATGAATCCCAAGGCCCGTTCCATTAATATGGCGATTTCAGCGGCGATAGTGGTGGGGGAGGCTCTCCGCCAGGTAAAAATGTGCTCTTAGTAAAAGTTCGTATTTTGGGCTATTAGTACAGAAACAGCGAGTAAACCGCTAAGTCATGTACTATTGTGTACACTCCTGTCGCGGTTTCTCTCGTTTCTTACTACTAGTCTCAAACTCCAAACTTTTACAGCGGCTAAAGATAAAAGTTATGTTCTGGGGATGGCGATGGTTTTTTAGTTGCGGAGATGCTGCCGGCATTTGTTAATACTGTTTTTGACTTTTTTTATTCCGGCTGTATCTTGGGCGTTTTCATACATATACAGGGCATCGTGGAAATATTCCATGGCTTCTTCAAAGTGCGAATCTCCGGCACCTTTTTGCCCTAGCTGGTAGTGGATTTCTCCGATGCTTTCCTGGAGGTGTCCCCATTGAAGCGGGAATCTTTTTTCGCTGATTACTTTTTGCCGGTTTTGGTAAGCGGTAATGGCTATTTCCGAGATTTCCGTACTTTTGGTGATGTTACCCAGCAGCGCCAGCATTTGTCCCAGTTTCCCCTGTATTTCAGCCCAAAAGGCAGGAAACAGGGCGTAGGTATATATTTTTTCTGCTTCACGGAGCTGGAACACGGCGTCGTGCAGCGCCTGGATGTCTTCTTTTTGTTTCCAGTAATTGAAAAACAATCCGGACAATTTATAAGAGATATAACCGTAGTCGTAAGGATAGTTGTATTTGCTCAGGTATTTTTGTGCCTGACGGTAATAGCCGATAGCGCCTTTGAAATATCCCGACGGGTTGCGGGTTGTGTAAATGGTAGCCGAATCGTATAACTGGCCGATGTGATAATAAATGCAGCCCAAGTGGATGGGATTGGTAATCATGTCCTGATGTTTCAGCGCCGTATTCAGAAGGTTATATATTGTTTTGAAGTTTCTGCCGTTTTCCTGGTCATAAGCGTAACTCAGATAGATGATTCCCAGAAAGTTCATAATATAAGGCATATATTCCGAGGGAAGATTTTTGGCGGAGTTGTCTACGGTCAATTCATGGATGATTTTTTTCAGCAGATAGCGGCGGTAGATTCTGGTTTCCGTGTCCGGAGGCGTGACGGCGCTGATAACGGCTCCGTGTATCAGGTTCAGCAGAGCCTCAGGGAAAACGGCGGCATTTGCTTCTGAAACGGCAGGGATATAAAGACTGTCCAGCAGGGAAACAAAGGATTTGTCTTCATATTCATATTGTTTGTCGGTTTGGAAGTTCAGGCGGATTTTGTCGCCTTCGCGATAGCCCCAGATGATGACATCGGTTTTGGTCTTGTCAATAATGTCCTGCCCTTTGTCAATCAGGTCGAAGATTGTGCGGCTTTCAAGCGTCAGGAAGTTTTTTCCGAAAGGTTCGTCGAAGTAAAAAACCTTTAAGTCGTCGTAGCCGCCAAGGAGTTTTGCCAGAGCCAGCCCGCTGTCGGCATTGACATTGTCGGCAAATTCTATGACGCCGACCCGGAAGATAATCGGCGGGCAGTCGGCGAAATTTTCAGGTGTTTCTTTTTCCCGAATAACCGGAAAGATGAGGTCTTTGAGCCAATCGAGAATTTTCATGGGTTAGTCATCCTTGCGCAGGTTATTCTTTATTTCATCAATATTATTCTTAAATTCATTTAAGATATCGTTATTAATTTCTTTGAGCGTAGGATTTTTTTTATCCCAGTTTTTGAGCTGTTCAGAGAACCAGATGACGGCAAGCAGGCTAAAGAGAGGTATGGAGTACCAGTTTGGCGCATATAGCTGGAAAGCGCTGATAATTGTCAGGAACAGCAGCAGCCGGCCGACTGTGCTGCAGATGTCCGCCGGCGACAGGCCTTTTATCAAAGCCCGATAGTAGCCGGTGTTGGTTGTTATGTTTTGTCTGTCCGGACGGAGGGAGAATTTGGCAATGACGGCGGCGGCGACCGTATATATGTAAAACAGGTTAAATGTCAGGCAACAGGCGGCGGCGCCCTCGATTGTTGCTTTCAGGGTTATCCAGGTAATAATGAAGCCAAGTCCGGCACTTTCTGCCGTGTTTAGCTGAAGTCTGGCCGGGTAGGCGTTGAAAATCTGGAAGGCTGACAGAATTCCGATGATCGCCAGAGCTGTAAGTCCCAGTGCAACCGGGACGCCTTCCACCAGGCTCAGCAGAAAAATTACAAGCATTGAGAAAATAAAATGAAGGTTCAGCAATCCCTCAATGCCGTTTAGGTATTTGAAGCCGAAACAGAAGAAGCTGAAAATGAAAACCAACAGAATTCTGTCCGCGGCAAAAGGCAGGCTTCCGTCAAAAAGCAAAAATTCTCTGGGGACAAACAGGGATATGACGGCCATGGACAGCAGAATTCCCAAAAAGGAGTAGAGCGGCCGCGGTGAAAAGAAAGCAAGAAAATACACAAGCAGGCTTAAACATCCGGCTAAGCAGATTTCGGGGAAGGACAGCGGGTACAGAAAATCTTCCTGAGGCAGCGTTTGAAAATATATTGCCGCGGCAGCCAGAAAAATGAGTGGGCAGAGAACAATAAAAATACTGTGAAACGGGGAAAGCGCCGTGTCGGCGTTTCTTTGGGTTTTAAGAAACATCTTTAGGCCGAAGAAGCTTAAAACAAAGCTGCTGCAAAAAATTATGGCTGTGATGAGAAGTTTGATTTCCATTTTTTTGTTCCGACAATAAATTTATACTGATTATATCCCGGCGGAGCTTAATCTTCAATATGAGATATCAGGTTATGCTAAGGTATATGCCATAAATATGGTGAATCAGGTTGTTTGTTTCCGGCGTTTTGAGGTTTAATCGGCGCGAAGCCTGACGGATAACGCTGCTGACGGTATCGAGTTCTCCGGCATTGCCGTTTGGTGCTTCCGTTTGCAATGGGAAGATGTAATCTGCCGGGATGTCGTATAGCCGTTTCAGCATATCTTCCGGGGACAGGGTTATTTTATCCGCTTCGGCCAGCCGGCATAATTCTTCCGCTATCATGTTCAGGGAATAAGCAGCATTACTGTTTTTGACGGCTTGCGCCAGGTTTTGGTTGTAAGCCGCGGTAACGAGGGAGGCGGCGGCATAAACGGTAAAATGCGACCAGAAAGTTTGGCATTCGTTTTCGGAAAAGGTTAATTTGAGCGGGGTTTGGATAAAACATTCTTCTAAGACTGCGGCAGATTTTTCGTTTAGCGGCGTATAGACCGTGACGGCGGGCGTTGTATCGGCCAGCGCAATATGTTGATTGTTTTGCAGGAGCCAGCCATCGAAAACGGCTTTGGCAAAATTGCATCCCAGAATATCCCGCAGATAGGCGGTGTCTTTCAGCAGTGTGAAACAGATTACCGGGGCGTTGCAAATTTTGCTCGGGGTCAGGGCACTTAAGTCTGAATGCAGTGTGGAGATGTCTGATGTGATGATGAGCAGTTTGGGTTCTTCTTTGGTCCAAACGGCGGTTTCGAAAGTATAATGTTTTTTTCTCAGGCCTTCTTTGAGAGTTATTCCCTGCGAGTTTAGCTTGTTTTTTTTGACATCGTCGGTCAATAGGATGACGCGTTCTCCCGCATTTGTCAGTGTGGCGCCAAGGTAGCAGGCGAGCGCGTTGCCGCCCAAGATGTATACAGGCCGGTTGTCTGTGGTGTTGTGCTTGTTTTCAGTCATTTATTTCTCCTTATGGAGTTTGGCAATGAAAAACGAATCGATGCCGCCAACAGCGGAAAGCATATAGGGCAGCGTGCGGACAAAACCTTCCTTGGTGATTAATTCGCGCAGGCTGATGCCGGGGCGGGGGTGAAGGTCTTTTTCGGTTATCGGCACGGCTTTGAAGTCCGGATGCGTTTCAAGGAAGCGGCGAATTTGCCTTTCGCCCTCGCATTTGGCGATGGAACAAACACAATATATCAGGATTCCGTCGGGTTTGAGGGCGCAGGAAATCTGTTCAAGAATTTTTTTCTGCAGCGCGGCTTGCTTGGCAGTGTCATTTTTATCTTTAAAATGGATGAGTTCGGGGTGGCGGCGGAATATGCCTGTTGCCGAACAGGGGGCGTCCAGGATAATGGCGTCGAATCTTGGGCCGTCATAATTTTGCAGGAAGCGGGCGGCGTCGTCATTAATAATTTCCGGCATGGGCAGCTGCAGGCGAGAGATGTTTTCCCGCAGTGTTTTGAGGCGTTCGGCCGAAGAATCCAGCGAGGTTACATTGGCGCCGGCAGATAACAGCTGGGCGGTTTTGCCGCCGGGCGCTGCGCAGAGGTCAAGCACTCGCATTCCGGGAAGCGGGGAAAGAGCAGTGATAGCCAGTGAGGCGGCAAAATCCTGCACCCACCATGCGCCGTCAGCATATCCGTCAAGAGCGGTTATTTGTCCAGCGTTGTCAATTTTCAGGCTGTTGCCGGCGATGTGTGTTCCGTTCAGCCTTTGGGCCCAGTCTGCCGTGTCTTTTTTGACGCTGATGGTCAGAGGCGGTTCGCTGCGGGCAGCCTGTTCGATTTTTTTTATGGTTTCCGGCGCGTAGTCCTGTTTCAGGATTGTCCGGAAGTTATCCGGGAAAAAAGGATATTCATTAGCCCGGAGTTCTTCTTTCTGTCGGCTGATGTTGCGCAGAACGGCGTTAACCATGTTGGCGACGTAGCGGTCGGTCAGTTTTTTGGCCAGGTTGACATAGCTGTTGATGACGGCATAGTCCGGCGTTCTCATATACAAAAGTTCCGTTGTTCCCAAAAGCAGTAGATACCAGGCATCGCGCGCTTTGGGCGGGAGTTTTTTTCTGAGGAAATCTTTCAATATGAGTTGAATTCCGGTCAGGTTGCGGACAGCCGTCAGGCACAGCATATTTACAAAAGGTATATCGGCCGCCGAAAGATTGTCAGCGGCGGGGATTGTGAGGAATCCTCTTTGGGAGAAGCTGTTTTTAATGGCGGAAAACGCCAGTTCGCGCGGATCAGACATTTTATTTTCAAGCTCAAGTTATTTTACCGGCTCATTTTAATGCTTTTAGCGTTAATTACAAGTTAAACATACTTGTCTTTTTAGCAAAACCCCTTATAATGTCCAACCAGTATAATGTTATTTGAAAAGAGACAAGCTGATGAAAAAAAGACTAAGCGCTATGTTACTCGTTTTGACTTTGGTTTCGGGATGTGCTTCCGTGGAATCGGTTATGCCGGACTGGTCCGATTTGAATCCTTTTTCGGAGGATGAAAATTCTGTTGAAGAAAAGAAAGTCGTCAATCCGATGGTTTTGGCCGTTAATCCGTATTTATGGCAGGCTTCTTTGGATAAGCTGTCCTTTATGCCTCTGGTGTCGGCGGATTCAAAGGGCGGTGTTATTATTACCGACTGGAAGTCTATGCCGGGCGCTGCCAATGAACAGTTTAAGGTGACGGTTACCATTCATACGCGCGAACTGCGGGCAGACGGGTTGAAGGCGGAAGTTTTCGAACGCGAGCTGTCAAACGGCGTCTGGGTTGATAAAAAAGCCAATCCCAAATTGGCTGACGAACTGGAAAAGGCCATTTTGTACCGGGCGAGAGATTTATTCAGAAGAGATGTGATTTCAAGATAATTTACAAGGTTGAGGAAAGATGACAAACAAGGCTAGATATAACGGTAAAGAAACTTTTGAAGACTGGCAGAGGGAATGGCAGCTGGAAGACCGTTATAATTTCAGAACAATAGAAGGAAAATGGCAGAAAATCTGGGAAGATGAGAAGGCTTACAAGGTTGATATCGACAAGAATAAGGAAAAATTTTATGCGTTGGTGGAATTTCCTTATCCGTCAGGCGCCGGATTGCACGTTGGGCATCCACGCTCTTATACGGCTTTGGACGTTATCTCCCGCAAAAAGAGAATGCAGGGATTTAATGTTTTGTATCCGATGGGGTTTGATGCGTTTGGCCTTCCGGCTGAAAACTATGCCATTAAAACCGGCGTTCATCCGGCGGTTTCGACGAAAGCGAACATTGAGAATTTTACCCGCCAGCTGAAATCTTTGGGCTTTAGCTTTGATTGGGACAGATGTATTTCCACCTGTGACCCGGAATATTATAAATGGACACAGTGGATGTTTATTCAACTGTTTAAGAAAGGTTTGGCTTATAAAGACAAAATTGCCATTAACTGGTGTCCGTCCTGCAAGGTCGGTCTGGCAAACGAAGAAGTTGTCAACGGCTGCTGCGAACGCTGCGGCACGCAGGTGGTTCGCCGGGACAAAGAACAGTGGATGGTGGCGATTACCAAATATGCCGACCGCCTGATTGACGACTTGGACGATTTGGATTTCATTGACCGGGTTAAAAGTCAGCAAATTAACTGGATTGGCCGGTCTTATGGGGCGGAGCTTGATTTTGCCCTGTATGCCGATGACGGCACGGATTTGAATCGGAAAATGACGGTCTTTACGACCCGGCCGGATACGGCTTTCGGCGTGACATATATGGTTATGGCGCCGGAACACCGTTTTGTTCAGGAGTTGATGAGCCGTTTTGATAACCCTCAGGAAGTTCAGGCTTATGTTGCGGAAACTGCCAAGAAGTCTGATTTGCAGCGGACGATGGACGACAGTAAAAGCGGTGTGGAATTAAAAGGCATTAAGGCTAAGAATCCGTTTAACGGCAAAATGATTCCGGTCTTTATTTCCGATTATGTTTTGACCGGATACGGAACGGGAGCAATTATGGCGGTTCCGGCGCATGACCAGAGGGACTATGATTTTGCCAAGCTGTTTAATTTGCCGATTGTTCAGGTTTTGGAAGGCGGCGATATTTCCGAAAAAGCTTGGGAAGAAGACGGGGCGCATATCAATTCCGGCTTTATGGACGGTATGAACAAAGAAGACGGAATGAAAGCAGCGGTTAAGTTTGCCGAAGAAAACGGTTTTGGTCATTCTAAAGTCAATTACAAGCTGCGCGATTGGGTCTTTTCCCGCCAGCGTTACTGGGGCGAGCCCATTCCGATGGTTTACTGCGAGCATTGCGGCTGGCAGCCGATTGATGAAAGCGAACTGCCACTGACTTTGCCGGAAGTTCCCGATTATCATCCGAATGACGAAGGCGAATCGCCTTTGTCAAAAGCCGGTGTGTGGTTGGAAGCTAAATGTCCGAAATGCGGCGGAAAAGCCCGCCGGGAAACGGATACCATGCCGAACTGGGCCGGGTCGTCCTGGTATTTTCTGCGTTATTGCGATCCGCACAACGACAAAGCGTTTGCTTCTCCCGAAGCTTTGGATTACTGGATGAATGTTGACTGGTACAACGGCGGCATGGAGCATACAACCCTGCACCTGCTGTATTCCCGTTTTTGGCACAAGTTCCTGTATGACTGCGGTTATGTGCCGACAAAAGAACCTTATAACCGCCGGACGTCGCATGGTATGATTTTGGCGTCAAACGGTGAAAAAATGTCAAAATCCCGCGGCAATGTTATTAATCCGGATGAGATTGTCGATGCTTACGGTGCGGACACGTTCCGTTTGTATGAGATGTTTATCGGGCCGTTTGATCAGGTCGCTATGTGGTCGGATGAGAGTCTGATGGGCGTTTACCGTTTTGTTAACAAGGTTTACGGCCTGTTTAAAAAAGTTTATAAAGATGCTGTTGCCGAAGAAAAAGATTTGCGGGCAATGCATAAGTGCATTAAAGAAGTAACCGAACGTATTGACCAGATGAAATTCAATACGGCCGTTTCTTCCCTGATGACCTATGTCAATTATTTGTCTGACAAAGAAAAGATTGCGCCGGAGCTTTATGAAAATCTGATTAAGCTGCTGTGTCCGTTTACGCCGCACCTGTGCGAGGAAATGTGGGCCAGAATGGGGCATGGAACTTTGGCTATTACCGAGACTTGGCCGGTCTTCGATCCGGCTTTGGCAGAAGACAACATTGTTTCCATTGCCGTCCAGTTGAACGGAAAAATGCGCGGTATTATTGAGATGCCTAAAGATGCGGCTCGCGATGAGGTTGAAAAAGCGGCTTTTGCTTTGGAAAATATTCAAAAGCAGACGACCGGGAAAGAAATCCGCAAGGTGATTGTGGTACCGAATAAAATCGTTAATATTGTTGCGGCTTAGTTGCTCAGGCAAAGGCGAAAAAGTAAGAAGAGGGATTATATGAAAAAATATCTTTGGGCAGGAATGTTTTTATTGCTTTCGGCTTGCGGCTTTTCGCCTTTGTACGTACAGCGGGAACGGACGGACGGCTGGTATTATAACAGCAAGTTCGATACTTCCATTTCCGATGAAATGCGGCAGGTTAAGGTTGAGCCGATTGCCAACCGTTTCGGCCAGCTTATCCGCAACAACCTGATTGATAACCTGACGCCTACCGGCGTTCCGTCAAAACCGAAGTATCGCCTGTATGTCAAACTAAACAGCAAAAACGTTTATTTGCAGGCGTTGCGCGAGGATATTTCGGCAACCCGCGAAATGGCGGTTTATCGTGTCGGCTATTCGATGAAAGAAGGCGATAAGCTTTTGTTTGAAAGCGAAAGCATTGCTTATGTCAGTTATGATATTCTGAATAATCCGTATTCGACGACAATGGCGCAGAAAAAGGCTGAAAAAGAGGCTGCCAAGATTATTTCCGACGATATTTCTCTGCGTGTCGGCGCTTATTTTCATGCTTTGATAACCAAGCAGGGAGCCGGAAGTGATTTATAAACAGGCGCAGATTGAAAAGTATCTCAAGAAACCGGAGCCGTCAATCAAATGTTGGATTATTTACGGAACCAACGACGGTTTGGTCAATGAATACGTCAAGAAGCTGACGGCTGCCGTTTGTCCCGATATTTATGATCCGTTTCAGGTGGTTTATCTGAATTGTGAAGACATTATCGGCGATGCCGGCGTTTTAATCGGCGAGTTTAACGCGCAGTCGTTGATGGGCGGACGGCGGGTTATCGTGATTAAAGATGCCGACAACAATCTGACAAAACATTTGAAAGCTTTGTTTGAAAATGCCAAGTCGGATACGCTGGTTATCGTTTATTCTGCTTCGCTGAACAAAAAATCTTCTTTGGTTAAGCTTGGTGAAGATGAGGCGGATTTTGCGCTGGTTGCCTGTTATGAAGACCGGGACGAGGATATTTATGCGACGGCTAAATCGCTGTTTCTGCAAAACGGTATGACGATTGGCAATGACGCGTTGCAGCTTTTATGCGCCAGATTATCCAACGACCGCAAGAGTAATCTTGGTGAAATTGACAAGCTGATTACCTATATGGGCAGTAAGAAAAATGTGACTTTGGACGATGTGAGCAAAGTTATCAGCGACACGTCTTCTTCCAGCAGCGATGATGTCTGCTTTTCGGCGGCTGCAGGGCAAAAAGACAAGACTTTACAGGCTTTTCAAAAGTTGGTTAATGAGGGGACAGACCCAGCAATGATAATCCGCAGCATGGTTTATCATTTTAACCGTTTGCTTAACTGCGTTGCGATTATGGAAAGTGGTGAAACGCTGGACAGGGCGGTTATGAAGCTGACGCCGCGGGTTATTTTCTTTCGTGAAAACAGTTTTAAACGGCAGCTGACCTTATGGAGCAAGGACCGTATTTTCAGTGTTTTGGAGCTTTTGTATAAATGCGAGCGGGATACGCGCAGCAATAATATGCCGGTTGAGGATGTGGTTAGTTACACGCTGATGCAGATTGCTTCGGCAGCAGCTTCCGCCGCGGCAAAGCTTAACCAAAGATATTGATGTTTTTCATTCGGGCCGTTTCTTTGAGTTTTTCCATTTTTTCGGGCGGCAGGATCCCGTCGATTTTTTGTATGACATAGCCTTTTTTTATCAGGCGGCGGACATCATAAAAATTATAGAACCAGGCAAAAATGACGGAAACGGCGCTCAGACTCAGAATGTCACACAGCATGAGGATAAAGCCGGTTTTCCAGTCCCGGCGGAAGAAAGGCACAAAAAAGCCGAACAGCAGCATGGTGAAAGAATAGCCGAGGCGTATTGTCTGCATGTCTTTGGACTGGGGATTATAGAGGGTTATTTCCGGTTTGGCCATGTTTATCTCCTTGCAGGGTTATTATAGGCATTTGCCTGAGGAATGCAAAATAAAAAAACACATTCTTCCGGGAATGTGTTTTTTTTGGGAATTATCGACCGGTTATTTTTTTACCATGTCCTTGACTTTGCAGCCGCGGCACCAAATGACGGCACTGTAAACGGCGGATGCACCTACCAGAATATATACGATACGGCTGAGCAGCGACCCAATACCGAAAATAGCGGCAACCAGGTCAAAACCGAACAAACCGACCAATCCCCAGTTCAGGGCACCGACAAGTGTTAATATAACGGCTATCTTTTTGATTAATTCCATGTTTTATCTCCTAAAAAATGTTTTCTTATGAATGCAATTATGATATATGACGAATAAATGTGTTTTCAACGAGGGTATAACCGAATGTATAGTGAAAAGTTTCAGAAATTTATTGATATGTGGCGGAAGGATTTTGCCATAGAAAGAACTATAGACGAGAAAGTCTGCCTTGATCGTAACGGCAATCCCATTCCCTGGTATACTTATCCGGCAATAGAGTATTTGTCACAGTTTGATTACAGCCGGAAAACGATTTTTGAATTTGGTTGCGGTAATTCTTCCCTGTTTTGGGCCAGCCGGGCAGAAAGGGTTGTCAGTATTGAGGATAATTTGCAATGGTTTGAGAAGTGGCAGGCGGCGTTTCATGAGGAAAATCTTGACGTGCGCTGGCGGGATGAGGGCGAGGGTTATTATAACGCCATATTTGAAGACGGGCAGCAATATGATGTGATTGTTGTTGACGGTAAACGCCGGGCAGATTGTTCCCGCTGCGCAGTTAAAGCTTTGGCTCCGGGCGGCCTTATTATTCTTGATGACAGTGACCGCATAAATACCAGCCAAGAGTATAAAGATGCCGTTGCCGCGTTGCGGGAAGCCGGTTTGTTACAGGTGGATTTTTACGGATTTTGCCCAATGAACTGTTATACCAAAGCGACATCTCTGTTCTTTTCCCGAGATTTTGATTTTGTTTCCCGTTATGAGGTGCAGCCGGTTAACGGGTGGGGGAATTTGTGGAGTATGAATAGGTTGGCGCGTAAGTCCCTCTTCCGCCCTTAGCTCCTAAAAAAAGGCGTCATGCTTGTAATTCTTTCGCTCGTGTACTGTTTGTGTACGCGTCGCTCAAGAATTACGGAGCAGCACACCCTTTTTAGGAGCTAAGGTTATTTTGATGTTGGCGTTATGCTTGTGATTCTTTCGCTCGTGTATTGTTTGTATGTAGGCTCTTGAATTTGTTTTGGGCGAAACCGGCGTTTCTTCGCCCGTTTCGCCAAAGCTATTTTGTTTTCTTTTTTATTTATCGGTAATGTGTTGTTATTTTTCTAAATACAGGTTGCTTTCTTTATAGTTTTTGATGGCGTGGCGGATGAGAACACCAATGACGGCGGCTACAGGAACGGCAATCATCAGGCCGAGAAAACCGAGAAGAACGCCGCCGGCCAACAGGGCAAACATAATCCAGACCGGATGCAGTCCGACGCTGTCCCCAACCAGTTTGGGAGTCAGGAAATTGCCTTCAAGGAATTGTCCGACAAAGAAGACGCCGACAACCTGCAAGACGGGTCCCATGGAGTCAAACTGTGCCAAGGCTACGGCAACGCTGACAACAAAGCCGCTGATGCTGCCGATATAAGGGATGAACGAAATCAGGCCTGCCAGGAAGCCAATCAGCAGCCCCAGTTCAAGTCCCGTAAAGTATAGCCCCAGAGAGTAAAATGTGCCGAGAATGAGGCAAACGCTTAGTTGTCCGCGGATGAAGCCGGCGAGTGTCCTGTCGATTTCTCTGGCTTGTTCTTTTATGGCTGCTTTGGATTTGCGGGGAAGCAGGCTGTCGGCTTTTTTCAGAATATTTTCCCAGTCGCGCAGGATATAAAAGGCGACAATCGGCGTAATCATTAACAGCGAAATAATATTAACAAGAGCAAAGCCGCTGCTAATGAGGCTTTGCAATACCGAACCGCCCATTTTCAGCCAGTTGGCAAAGTTAGAACGCATGTAAGCCCGGATTTTTTCAGCGTTAAAATTTGGAATACGTTCCTGCAGATTGTTGATTACCGGTTCTATTTTACGCAAAAATGAACTGATATATTCCGGGGCGGCGGCCAAAAAACGCCCGATTTGTTCGTTGATGAGGCTAATCAGCAAGAGGAGGCCGGGGATGACGACAATTAAGACCAAAAACAAAACCAACAATGTGCCAATTGTGCGGTTGAGTCCCATTTTTTTGAATTTTGCCACCCAAGGGTCAAGCAGGTAGGCAATAATTATTCCGGCGACAAACGGCATCAAAACCGAGCGCAACACATAGACGCCTGCACAGAACAAAACAAACAGTGTGGTCCAAAAAAGCCAGTTGCGGCTAGTGGTTTTTGTTGCGGGCATTTTAATTTCCTACGCTTTCCAAGGTATAAAAGTTCTCATAGTTATGTAAAATCAGGGATTTACCGCGAAGCGCCGCTGTCAGATCCTCCAAAGAGCCGATATAGCTGAGGCTGAACTGTACTTTCCCCTTGCCCATGGCTATGGTACTGACATTGTTGACAAGGTTTACTTCCTTGATTTTCTTTTCTGTTTTTATCCAGTCGCTGAGGCGGTTGTAGTCAAACAACACCATGATGTCGCTGGGGCGGCTGCTCATGCTTATTTTTTGCCGCCGGATGGTCGAATCTATTTGTTTGACAATTTCCGGCTGTGCCTGTACGAAAAGTTCGGGGCTTCTGTCGCCACTGATGCTGACGGTTTGCGGTGTTCCGCCGTTATAGGGGATTATGGTGACTTTTAGGCCTTCAATGCCGTTATAAACGGCGTCAAGGATAAAGATGTTTGATGTTCCCATGCGGCGGGCAACCTGATCCAAAGCCATGCCGTCAAGGCTCAACGCTTTTTGGGCGTCAAGGGCGGCGGTGTTGGTACCGTCAGCCGGAATCGAAACGTAGGTGTTGGGACTGGTGGTGACAACATTGTTTTCCCATGCCCGGCGCCACAGGTTTTCCTGTTCCCACAATAACGGAGAACTGCTTGGATATTCCCGAAATACGGGGATGACCAGAATATTGGATGAAGAGGTAACGACATAACTGATATTTTGTTCCTGCATGAATGTTTTCAGCAGGTCGTTGTTTATACTTATTTTTAATGTTGCCATATAGCGGACGTCAGAAGCTTTTTCAGAAACAACGGTTGCTTCCTTGATGAAGTTTATCAGCTGGTCGTCGGTCAGTTTGGCCAGGCGTTCAAGTCCTTCTTCATTGGTTGAGCGGGAGGCAATGGCCATGAAGGCGCTGCGGTAGGCTTCTTTCATGCCTTTGTCCCGGGCAGCGGCGGCGCTGTCTGCCGTGATGTCTATTTTGACTTCCGCGGTATAACTGCCGGGCGCGGCCAGAGCATTGCCGACCGTTGAAAACGCTGCTACCATCAAAAACAGCCCAAAAAACAGTTTGCGCAACTTTTCCTCCTAGCCAACGATTTCGGTATGATTAAAGAAAAAGGCGATTTCTCTTTGTGCTGCTTCTGGAGAATCGGAGCCGTGCACAGTGTTTTTATCAATAGACAGGGCAAGGGTTTTGCGGATGGTGCCTTCTTCGGCGACTGCCGGGTTGGTTGCCCCCATAATGCTGCGGTAAAGGGTTATGGCGTTTTCTCCTTCAAGAACCTGAACAACGACCGGCCCGGAAATCATTTGCTGAATCATGCCCGGAAAGAAAGATTTTTCCTTGTGTTCAGCATAGAATTCTTCTGCCTGAGTCTGGGTCAGCAAAATGCGGCGCTGGGCGATAATGCGCAGGCCGGCCGCTTCAATCATGCTGTTGACTTGTCCGGTGATGTTGCGTTCGGTTGCATCAGGTTTGATAATTGATAATGTTCTTTCCATGTTTTTCCCTTTGCAAAATGATTAAGTTTATTAGAATTTAGTTGATGTTATTCTATTTGCAATAAAAAATCAAAAGTTTTTTATGGACAATTAACGCGAAGCATAGTTTATTATGGGTAGAAATCGGTTGTCACCGGGCGATGGCAACTGTCTTATAACGAAAGAAAAGGTTGTATCAATGTCTTATAACAAATATTTGCAGAGCCTGATGGAACAGGCCAAGTTGAAGAACAAAACGATTGTTTTGCCAGAAGGCGAAGATATGCGGATTTTGGAAGCCGCACATCTTATTGCCGCTGAAAAAGTTGCCAAGCTGGTTATTTTGGGAGATGAGGCCGAAATTAAGGCTCATTTTGCCAAGCAGGGATGGAGCCTGGAGGGAATCGAGATTGTTAAGCCGGAAAACTCTCCGCGGCTGGCCGAATATACCAAACTTTTGTATGACTTGCGCAAGGACAAAGGTCTGACGGAAGAAGATGCGGCAAAGTTGGCTTTGAACTATAATTACTTCGGGACGCTGATGATTAAATCCGGTCATGCCGATGGTATGGTTTCCGGCGCCAATCATTCAACGGCGGATACGGTGCGTCCGGCTTTGCAGATTATTAAATCCGCTAAAAAAGGCCGTGCGGTTTCTTCTTTCTTCCTGCTGGTTTTCGGGGATAAGCCATATTTGCTTTCTGACTGCGGTATTGTTATTGATCCGACGGACAGGGAAATGGCCGATATTGCACTGGATGCCGCTGAAAGTGCTCTTAAGTTTGGTTTTGAGCCGAAAGTTGCTATGCTTTCTTATTCGACTTACGGTTCTGGCAAGGGCGAGCGGGTTGACAAGGTCAAGAGAGCCGTAGAAATGGCCAAGGCAGATTTGCAGACAGAAGAATATAAAAAACTCAATATCAAGCTTGACGGCGAGTTGCAGGCCGATGCCGCATTGGATGGTGTTGTCGCCAAGAAAAAAGCGCCGGGCAGCGATGTTGCCGGACAGGCTAACGTTTTGATTTTTCCAAGCCTTGAGGCTGGAAACATTGGTTATAAACTCTTGCAGCGTTTAGGCGGTTGTGATGCCTATGGTCCTTTATTGCAGGGATTGAATGCGCCGGTCAACGATTTGTCCCGCGGGGCTTTGGTTGAGGATATTGTAGGGGTTATTGCTATAACTTGTTTGCAAGCTTAATAAATGGTGTATTTTGGTCGATTAGTGCGTTGTCAGCGGGACAGAAAAATGCTCATGTACTAGCTCAGGAATCTAAGTTCGTTGCAGCAGTTGTCACAGCTTAACTCACTAAGATTTTCTGAGATGTTACAGATAAAACTGTAACGTTGGTTACAGTTTTACTTAGCCATTGTACACTGCGCTTTTTCTGCCCTTGACGCCTACTACTCGACTCAAACTTCACCATTTCTTGGAAATGTGTATTTTGGGGTACCAGTGCAGAAATTGCGAGCAAAATATACTATTTGAATTGTTTTTTAGGATTGTTTATATGAAAAAAATATTAGTACTTAATTCAGGTTCGTCTTCTTTGAAATATCAGTTGTTTAATGTTGATGGCGATAAATATGAAGTTATAGCAAAAGGCAATGCCGAACGTATCGGTATTTACGGTTCTTTTGTCAGTATTAAAATCGGTGACGGCGACAAAATTATTAAAGATGTTGCTTTGCCTTCTCACAACGAAGCTATCAGGGAAGTTCTTAATCTGCTTTTGAACGGTGCTCTGAAGAGTCTTGACGAGTTGGACGGTGTTGGGCATCGTGTGGTTCAGGGCGGCAGTTTCTTTGACAAGTCGGTTTTGATTACGGATGAGGTTTTGAAGAAAATTGATGAGCTGTCGATTTTGGCTCCGCTGCATAATCCGGCGGCGGTTTTGGGAATTAAGGCGGTTAAAAACGCTTTGCCGAATATTAAACAGGTTGCCGCTTTTGACACTGCTTTTCATCAGAGTATGCCTAAAGAAGCTTATCTTTATCCACTGCCGATTGAACAATATGAAGCGCATCAGATTCGCCGTTACGGCGCTCACGGGACTTCTCATCAGTATGTTGCCCGCCGGGCGGCGGAACTGTTGGGATGCGACGGTAAGTTTATTACCTGCCATTTAGGCAACGGTGCTTCCATTTCTGCCGTTGACCACGGCAAATGCCGCGATACATCCATGGGCTTTACGCCGTTGGCCGGAATTATGATGGGGACACGCTGCGGCGATATTGATCCTTATATTCCGCTGCATATCATGAAGTATCAGCGCAAGACGGTTGACGAGGTCAACGACTTGCTGAACAAGCAGAGCGGTATGTTGGGGTTGAGCGGTTTCTCCGATAACCGTGACGTTGAAGCGAAGTATCTGGCCGGTGATGAAAAAGCTAAAACGGCGATGGAAGTTTATGTTCATACGATTATCCGTTTTATCGGTTCTTATATTGCCGTTCTGGGCGGTGTGGATGCGATAATTTTCACGGCGGGAATCGGCGAAAATTCACCGCTGCTGCGTAAAATGCTGTGTGAGCGTCTGTCTTATCTAGGCATCAAGCTGGTTGATGAAGCCAACAACAAGCGCGGTGAAGAAATTGAAATTTCAACACCGGATTCCAAAGTTAAGGTCTTTGTTATTCCGACAAACGAGGAATTGGTTATCGCTCAGGATACGGTAGAGCTGACAAAGTAATCTGTGTCCCGGAGAATCGGCAGAGAGGAGAGAACGCCGTGGGTGTTTTCTCCTTTTTTTCTAAAAAAAATATTTTTTTCTTAGTAAAAATAAGGCTTAAGAATTAAAAAACGACTCGATTGACAAAATATTTTTATTTTTAGACTAGATTTGAGGTTTAAAATGTGGTATGTTATGTTTCGTTAACGGGGTTGACTGTTGTCAAAAACCGAATAATCCAAACATGATAGGGAGTGATTATGAATAAAAAAGTTTCTTCGGGCATTGCGTTTAATTCGGGTGATTTTGTTGTTTATCCGGCTCACGGCGTTGGTAAGGTTTCCGATATTTCCAAGCAGAAGATTGCCGGTTCGGAGTTGGAGCTGATTGTTGTTAATTTTGACAAGGATAAAATGACGTTGCGCATTCCCATGGCTAAGGCTGATACTATCGGTCTGCGCAAAATTTCGGAAGCGGATACGATGAATGATGCTTTGAATGTTTTGAAAGGCAAAGCGAAAGTTAAGAAAATTATGTGGTCACGCCGTGCTCAGGAATATGAAAATAAAATAAATTCAGGAAATCCGGTTGCGATTGCGGAAGTTGTCCGCGATTTGTATCGCAATGAAAATCTTGCCGAGCAGTCATACAGCGAACGTCAGATTTATGAACAGGCTTTGGGACGTTTGGCCAGCGAGTATGCTGTTTGCAACAATATTTCTTCTGATGAAGCGACAAAGCAGTTGATTGAAATTCTTGCCAAATAATTTTTGCAGAATTTGCGTGTTATTAAAAAGGCCTTGGATTTCCAAGGCCTTTTGCTTTAATTATATTCCTGAATATAGTTGTTATTGACGACGTACATATTCAGGTACTGGTTGATGTTGCTTTCCATACTGCGGTTGAATTCCGTAAACAGCTTATGAACCATCGTATTCCAGTGTCTTTCTTTTTCATCAATATCCGTATCAGCCGGGATGGTCAGTTCCCTCCAGGCCTCTATTGTGGTTTCGGCGCTGCTGTTAGTTTGGGAATCGGTGATTTTGAGTGTGACAACCAGACGGGCATGGTATCTGATACGGTCTTTGGTGAAGAGCTCTATTGATTGTACAGGTTCTTCAGTTACGCTGGCATCTTTAATGATGAACTGCGCTACTTTGTTAGAGCCGAAGTCAACGGCTTCAAGCCGATCACGCGCCCATATCCGAGCTGTCTTCTCAATAGAAATCGGGAAGAGGTGTTCGACGTTCGGGCGTTTAAACGACGGCGTGAACTCCGAAACAACGTCAATTTTGTTGACTTTGAGGCGGATTGGCGCCTGATCGGCGAATCGAGGTTCTTCATAACGGCGCGGTTCCGCCATGTCGTCCTGAAGGCCGGTACAGGCCGGCGTGACAAAAATCAGCAGCAGGACGGTAAATAGTTTTTTCAGCATGCTTATTTCCATTTAAATTAATTAACTTCTGTTATTGGGCATATGTTATCAATTATAAATTAAGAAATAGTTATTGTTTGAGAAGTTCCCCTTTTTCAAAGCTGTATTTTTCTCCGCAAAAACTGCATTCCGCCGTGATTTTTCCTTTTTCGGCCAGAGAATCTATTTCTTCCGGGGACATGCTGCTTAGGACGGCCTGAAGTTTTTCCCGGCTGCAACGGCAGCCAAAGCGGTAGTTTTTGTGCAGGGAGGTTTCCAGATTGTTGGAATGATACAGGCGGTGCAGCAGTTCTTCCGAGCTTAATTCCCGGTTGAATACTTCGTCTGTCCGGAGGCTGTCCAAAAAGACGACAGCTTCTTCCCACAGGGATTCAATATCTATGCTTTCATCAATTTTTCCTCCGGCTTCAGGCAGTTTTTGCAGGAGGGCACCGGCAGACTGCCATTTGTCCCCATCATATTCCGGTGCTTTGACGTAAAGTTTGAGTGCCGTGTCAATTTGTTCAGACTGTTTAAAATAACGCAGGGCGCATTCGGCCAGCGTTTTTCCCTGAATGTCAACAACGCCCTGATACATTTTGTCCGGACCGCCCTGGTCTACGGTGAAAGCAAGATAGCCGTGGCCAAGGAAATGCGGGGCTTCTTCATGCTCTTCTTCGGTTTTGCGCAGTTTACGCGCCATTTCAATGCGCTTTTCGTCATAAGTTGCGGAGGCTCTGATAACGCCTTCTGAGGTGACATCAACGACAACCATGCTTATCGGGCCGTCACTTTTGGTTTGCAGGGTGAACAGGCCTTCATATTTTATCGTACTGGCCAGCAGGGCTGCCAAGGCGACGCTTTCGGCGACAACCGAGGAAACGACTTCCGGATAATTGTGGCGGCTGATGATGGTGTTGACAACGTCGTCGAGACGTACCAGCCGTCCGAAAAAAGCGTTGTTGTTTATGTGAAATGATACACAAGTATCAGAATTTGTCTTAACCAATAGCGTAATCCTTTTATAATATGTTTATATTGTTTGATTTATACTTAAACCATGTTGAAGGATTTTGCAAGTGTCTGAGGAAGACGGAGAAAAGAAAAAGCGCCCGCTGCGGAAGATTACAAAACAGCGGCTGAAAAATATTGCCTTGTATTATTTGCAGCGGTTTGAATCTTCGGTTGATAATCTGCGCCGGGTATTGCAGAAAAGGGTTAGCGATTATGCTTATCAGAATAAGGACTATGACCGGTCAGAGGCTCTGGATTGGATTGAGGAGATTTTGGTTGAATTTCAGGGATATAATTATCTGAATGACAATCGTTTTGCTGAGTTGCGAATCCATGATTACCTGGCGGCGGGAAAGTCTGAAAAGTATATTCGCGGCAAAATGGCTGAAAAAGGTGTGGCAGAGAGTGTGGTGGCGGCGGTTTTGGCTGAGCAGGAATTTGATCCTTACGAAAATGCCCTTCTTTTGGCTAAAAAGAAGCATATTGGCCCTTTTCGGAGTGAGGCACTGCGGGCAGAATTTCGTCAAAAAGATATGGCGGCTTTGGCGCGTGCCGGTTTTGATTATGATGTTGTTCAGCGGGTTATGGAAACGGAAGTCTAGTATTCGACATTGCAGAGGTAAAGTCCGCCGGCGGGTGCTGTCGGTCCGGCTGCTTTACGGTCTTTGGCGGCGAGGATGGTCTTTATGTCTTCCGGTTTGAGATGGCCGTCGCCGACCATTTTCAGCGTACCGACGATATTGCGGACTTGGTGGTGCAGAAAGGAACGGGCCTCAACATAGAAAACTATTTCTTCCCCTTGAGTTGAGATTTCTATTTTATCCAGTGTTTTAACCGGGGATTTTGCCTGACAGGCCGCAGCCCGGAATGATGAGAAATCATGGTTGCCGATGAGATATTGCGCGCCTTGTTTCATTTTTTCAACATCCAGAGGAACAGGCACCCACCAGACGCGATTTTTTAAGAGCGGAGATGGGGCGCGACGATTGAGAATCCTGTATATGTAAGCGCGTTTGTTGGCGGAAAAACGGGCGTGAAAGTCATTGTTGACGGCTTCGACCTCTATGACAGAAACGGGAGCTTCCTGTGCCAGAAGGTTGCCGTTGAATGCTTCGCGAATTTTCCATGGTTCCATATCACGGTTTAAGTCGATATGAACAACCTGGCGGAGGGCATGGACACCGGCATCGGTTCTTCCGGCGGAGGCTATTTCGCGGTGTTCGCCGTTGAGCTTGTCAAGAATATCTTCCAGATATTGCTGGACACTCGGTCCGTCCAGTTGTCTTTGCCAGCCGAGAATGTTTGTTCCGTCGTATTCAATTGTCAGTTTGTAGCGCATTTTTTTATCTAAAAGTTAAGGGGCCGTTATATGCCCCTTAAAATATATGAATTTATAATTTGTGCAAGTTTTATTCTGCCGCGACAGCGAGATTGTCAGCAGCAGAAAGGTTAAAACCCAGGCTGTGCTGAATCTCCCACAGAACGCGCAGGGCATCAAGGGCGTTTTCGCCGCTGATACGCGGTGCGGCTTTGCCGTTAATGCAAGAAATGAAATGGTTTAATTCGGCTTGCAGCGGCTGGTTAGTCGGGATAAACAACTGTTCGACGCTGCCTTTCAGGCCATAGTTCATCCATTCTGGGATTTCTTCCTGATTGACATAGGGCATACGTCCCTGAGAATGAACGTTGATGCTCTGGCTGATGAAGTCCATATCAATGTAGTTGGTATCGGTTGTTACGGTCAGCGTTCTGACGCGTGCCTGCGTAATGCGGCTGGCGGTCAGGTTTGCGGTTACGCCGTTTTCAAATTCCAGAAGAGCCGTGATGTAATCTTTGCCGGAAGCATGATCCGGGGTTCTGACAGCAGATGCCTGAACTCTGCTTACTTTGCTTTTTACGAGAGAAAGGATGACTTCAACGTCGTGAATCATCAGGTCCATGGCGACGTCGACGTCAGTAATGCGGCCGGAAGCGGCGGACATTCTCTGCGCGGTTAAAGAACGAATCATTGATGTATCGGTCAGAATCTTGTGCATTTGTTCAACAGCGGGGTTGAATTGTTCAATATGTCCGACAAGGAGGGTAACATTATTGTTTTTGGCGGCATTAATCAGTCTTTGACAGCCTTCTTCCGTTGTGGCCAGCGGTTTTTCCATCAGGCAGTGGATGCCTTTGTTTAAGAAAAATTCGCCGACATCGGCATGGGTGACGGAGGTGGTTACGACGCTGACGGCGTCAACTTCCTTGGCTACGTCTTCCATTGATGCGAAAGCTTTGATTCCAAACATATCTGCGGCTGCTTTTGCTGCTTCGGGGAAGATGTCGTATACGCCGACAAGCTCGACTCCCTGCAGGGTTTTGTATGTTTTGATGTGGTTTTTGCCCATCATACCGGCGCCGATAACCGCAACTTTAATGTTATTCGTCATAAAATTTTCCTTTTATCTGTTAGGATACTTTCAATAAAGTGATTTACTTATAGCAAAAAAACTGCTAAAAAGCATTAAAAATGATGTTACAAATTATTACAGAATATTTCAGAGATATATTTTGAATATTTTACGTAAAATAAAGCTGTTAAAGATGATTAAACGCGTTAATAAAATTTATTTCGGCCTGTCGGTGCTGGCGGCTTTGGGTGCCTGCGGCACGGATGGTTCTTCCAGTCAGAAAGAAGTTCCGGCGCGGCTGGTAACGGAATGCGAGGTTCAGGGCGTTGTTCCCGAGGAAGCAAAAGGAAAAATTGACGTTTATGACGCGATGTCCCGGGCAGCCAAGTATAATATCGGTGCTCTGACCGAGAATATGTACAATAAAATTTACAGTGTTAACTCAAGCGTTACGCCAAAGGAGGTTGTTGCCAACCTGCTCAGTTCAAGCAAGGGGCAGGATAATAAGGTTTATAACGGTATCCGGGCGCTTGATTATGCCATTCTTTACGCATCGGCAAGTTTGTCAGATTCTTCTTTTGACGTTCATGACGATATTTTGGAAAAATCGGCGCAGAATTTGGCTTTGGCGGCAATAAAGTCCCATAATGACATGTTGTTTGCCGAGAAGAAAGACAAAGAAATTCTGAAAATGATTGCGGATAATCAAAAGCAGTTACGCGAGCTTGATGAAAAACAGGCGCGCAGCGGCCGATTGTTGCCAAATGAGGCCGAATATAAGAAAGCGTTGCAGGTTAACCTTTACAAGCTGAACGATTTTCATGATCTGATGTTGACGCGGCAGATAGAATACCGCAGCCTGATTAAAGACAAGCGTGAAAAACCCGAACTGGACGGACGCAAATTTTATGAGCTGGATAGTTTGGACAAGAAGCTGACGGCTGAGGTTTTTGAAAAATCGGCGCTGCGTTATCGGCCGGAATTTAAGCTGATGCAGGCCAAGGAATACACATATGCCGGAATCAGCCGCTATATGACAATTTCTTTTGACGGAAGCTATCGTTTGGATATTAACGGTTATAAGGAAAATAATCCGTTGTATGTTGATGCGATGGAAAAACAGGCGGCGACGATTGCTAACAAGCTTGTTGATTCTGTCGGGATTTATCAGAACAACAAGCAGAAGAACCAAGCTTTCCGGCTTAAGGAAAATGTTTATGACAATCTGAGCGCCGCCATTTTTACGCAGATTGAACTGGCTTACAATATGCTGCAAATGGTGGAGCTGGATTTTGCCAAAATCAACAGGCAGATAAAGGATTTGAAGAAGGAGATAAACCGGCTTAAGGGGCATGAACTGAATTATCCGCAGCGGATGGAGCTGATGGAGATGCAGACAAAGCTGGTTTCACTGGAAATGACTCGCAGCCAGATTGCCGGCGAGCGTTCCGTGGCTATCCGCGCTTTGTTCTTCTATGCCGGGTACGCGCCGTTTAACTGCCCGACGTTGAATCTGCCGCCGAGAAGCATTGCCCGGATTTTGAAAGACGGTTTTGCCAATGATGCCGTCAGAATGCTGGCCAGTATTCCCAATCAGCCGGCGGAAAAGACTGAGCCGGTTAACGAGTGGGCCAGAGGTGACGACTGGATTGACAGTTTGCTGGAAGCAAAGCCGGTTGCGGCTGAAAAAGCCCCCAAACCGGCGGAATCGGCAACGGCTTATGATTTATACAGCGGCGAGGAGTATAACCAACGGAAAATTATGCAGCTTGGCGCTTATAAAAGCGTTAAAAATGCTGAGTTGGAATGGGAAATGCTGCAGGAGGTTTATCCTCAGCTGAAGGCGTATAAGCCGACGATTACCCGCAGCGGCAGCGGCGGTAAAATGCTGAACCGTCTGGTGATTAAATCAAAAGACGGCGGTTTCCGGGATTTGTGTAACGAGTTGCGCCGCGATAAGGTACAATGTATTTTGAAATAAATTGTTTGTAATCTTTGTTGTTTTTGCGTATGATTAAAAATAGTCTGAGCAATAAGGCGGTTTAAAAGATGTCAGAAGGTAACAATAAATCAGATAAGCAAACGGAGCGAGCCGAGAACGAAAAGGTTTACCGGTGGCACGCCGTGTCCCGGGGGTATCGGCATGAGGAACGCCCTGCCGTTCGTGAACCTGTGGCGGAAAAAACATCGGAAGAAGTAATTTTGGACAAACCTCAGGAGGTTTTTGCCTCAAAAGTCTTGGAGGCGGTTGATTTTTCGGGAAAGAACAATGATGACGGCGTTTTTAACGGCGCTTCTTTAATCGGGGCAAATTTCAGTCGGGCTTCTTTGAAAAATACAGATTTTTCAGGGGCCGATTTAACCGGTGCCGACTTGAGCGGCGCTGACCTGACCGGAGCGAATTTGTCCGGTGCAATTCTGAAAGATGTCAATTTTACCGGTGCCTGCCTTAACGGTGTTAAGCTGGCAGAGGCTGATATTGAGGGAGCTATTCTGCTGGATATCAGAATTGATGAAATGGGGCTTGAAGATTTGCAGGCTTTAATTGAATATCTTGCAAAATATTTTCCGCACAAGCTTAATCTGGCAAAGATGAATTTGACGCTTCTCGATTTAAAGAAAATTGATTTGCACGGTTTGAATTTACGCGGGGTGGATTTTACCGGCGTTGATTTTACCGGGGTTAACATTATCGGCCTGAATTTAAGCGAATGTATTATTACGCCGCAGCAAATTATGCAGGCTATGGGACGGGTTCCCAGCCGGGAAGAGCTGGCCAAGCTTTTGGCGCCGCGTAAAAAAGACGGCAAAAAACAGGATTGGACAATAGACTGGCAGGAATTTTTTCTCAATGACAAAGAGATCGGTGTTTGGGATACGACAAAGGATGCCGGCATCAGCATTGATAAAATCGTCAAGGCCGGGCGGCAGGTTTTCAGAAAAGAACCGGCCAAGCCCAAAATCAAAGACGAACAGATTATTGAAAATGTGCGTTCCGACAAGGAAGCCCGGGAAAAAGAGCATAACGAAAAAGTCCGCGAGATTATTGAAAAAAACAAGCAGGCTGTTTTAGAAGCCAGAAAAGAACGCCAGAAAGAACTTGAAAACAGCAGCCGCCAAGAAGAAAACAAAAGCAAGGAAATTGATTTGACCTTGGTTCATTCCCGTGGCGGCATAGAACGTTAGAAGCTTGAAAATTTGTCTTGCCTGCTGTTTAAAATTTAAGTAATATGGCCGGTATCGGGATTTTGGCCATATGGAAAATTTGTATGATAAAAGAATAAAAGCCCGGAGAGGGGCAGTTTGGCTCAAAGTATTATGGATAATACTTTGTTCTTTTATCTATTTCTGGGTGGCGGAATTAATTACCCTGATAATTTACCAATATGCCGAGTTTGGGTTTACGACCCGCAATACGCACCGGGTTTACCGTTTTTTGATGAAGATAAAGGAAGAGCCGGATTTTGTGTTTACGGCTTATGGTCTGTGGTTTAAGGGCTTGTTGAATACGGATGTTTATTCCTGGGGGCGTTTTATTCCGCTGCTGGTTCCGCTTTTGTTTCTGTTCATTATCTTTATGGGGTATATGCGCAATCCGCATTCTTTCAATCTGTGGTACAAGCTACACAATCATTTTGCTACGCTACAGGAAGTTCTTAAGATGAAGGTGCTGGGCGGCGGACTGATGTCACTGGGTAAATTTGAGGGGAAATCTTTGGGAATTAACCGGGTTGCCTCGCTGTTCGGCTGGGGGGCGACAGAGCTTGGAAAGACTTCCAGCGTTGCCATTCCTTCCATTTTAGAAAGCAACAGTGCCAGCGTTGTCGCCATAGATACCGACGGTGCGCTGTTTTCTCATACGTCCGGACACAGGGGGGATTTGGGGCGGGTTTTTTACTTTAACTGGAATTTGCTCGATAATCCCGAAAAGGGCGAGTACTGGCCGCGGTGGAATCCGCTGTCAGCCAAAGATATGCCGCAGAAAAGCGAAAAGCGCGATTTGTATTTGAAGCGGCTGGCGGAGCATCTGTTGCCCAGGCATGATGACGAAGCCTGGCTTAAGCTTTCCAACATGACGATAGAATGTCTGTTGAACTTTTTTGTCTGCAAGATAGAGCAGGCCTGCGCCAATGATTATCTGCTGAGGCGGCTGCTTGACAACGGGCATTTTGAGGATGAAGACAAAGCCATTTTGCTGAGTTATTACGCTTCCATGCCGGAAAGATATACGGCATCGGCGATTGCGGAGCTGAATAATGATGCAACGACTGAGGAAACTTATTTTCCGGTAGGCAGCTGGGATGGAATTCCCGCGGTTTGGAAAGGCAAGGAGCTTTGTCTGGCGATGATTACGGATTGTTTGATTCAGAAGTATTTTCTGATAAAAAACAGCGGCGAACATGATGGCTGGCGCATGGTGGTTGACGGTTTTCTGCAGGAAACTCTGCTGTTTGGCTACAGTGCAAAAGTCGTTCAGGGTTTTGAAGAAATTTTGCGTTTGGAACGGACGCAGCGCAACATCTTGTTTATGAGCCTTTTGGAACCGCTGTCTATTTTCAGAAAGGAAAATATCCGGGAACGTACGTCATCCAGCGATTATTCCCTGAAATTCGGACGGGGAATGCGGAATAATGACGGGGACTGGAAAGTTTCGACGACATATTTGGTGGCAGATAATCCGGAATCGCGTTTTATGACCAGGCTGATGGCAGATATGCTGATTGAGCGAAATATGGAAAAGCATAAATCGGCTTATCGAAATCCGTTGCTTTTTGTTATGGATGATTTGGAATTGCTGCCGCGGTTTGATTCGCTGTTGAAAGGGGTGATGCAGGGCTATAAGACCAATTTGTCGTTTTTGCTGTTGACCGACCAGTTGAAAGGGGTGAATGAAATTTACGGTAAAAGCGGCGTTGAGGATATTGTCAGCGGTTGTACTTATAAGCTGGTTTTTGCCGACAATAATATTGATTTAAGCCGGCAGTTTCGTGAAATGGCGGTTTACGGTACGAAGTCCGTGCAGATACCGGCGGTCAGCACCGGGGCGTTTGCCAAAGTCAAACAGGGAATCGCCGATGCTTATTATTATCGTAAGATTGCCGATGATTTGGTTTCGGTTCGCTCAAACAAGAAAATCAACAAGGGTGAGCATTTGCTGCTGGTGGAGGGATTCTATAATCTGCCGGTTAAGGTTGATGCGAAGTGTTTTACTCAGGATGTCCGGCTGAAAACTTTGTCAGAAAAAGAGGCGTTTTATTATCTGGATGAGGATATTCGCAAAAAACGCAATTTGCAGGATGTTGACGTACCGCAGCTGCTTGAGGTTATGACGGAAATCGGCGAGGCTAATCTGCTTAATGACGAAATGAATGAGCGTTTAGAGAATCGGCAGGATGAAGAAAGCACGGTTTTGGCTGAAGTTGAAAATACAGCGGAAGAAATGACGGGAAACAAGGTCGATGAGACAGTTGCCGGAGAAGATGTTTCCGGCAATGACTGGTGGATGGAAGAGGATGCTTTCAGCCTGCAGGATGAGAAAGAAGAAAATTTGCCGGGAAAGCAGGAAAAATGATGGAAGAAACTTTATTTTCAAGCAATGTGAAAAAGCCATTGGCAGACAGGCTTCGTCCGCGGTCTTTGGACGAAGTTGTCGGGCAGGATAATATTATCGGCGAGAATGCGCCTTTGGGGCGGATGCTGAAAGCAAAAAAGATTTCGTCCTTTATTTTGTGGGGGCCTCCGGGTTGCGGCAAGACGACAATTGCCCGTTTGATTGCCGAGCATACGAATCTGTATTTTGAACAAATTTCGGCGGTTTTTTCCGGCGTGGCGGATTTGAAGCGGGTGTTTCAGTATGCGCAGGACCGCCGGGCGACTCAGGGCAAGGGAACTTTGCTGTTTGTTGATGAAATTCATCGTTTTAACAAATCCCAGCAGGATGGTTTTTTGCCCTATGTTGAGGATGGGACAATTATTCTGGTTGGGGCGACGACGGAGAATCCGTCTTTTGAGCTGAATGCGGCTTTGCTTTCCCGGTGTCAGGTTTTTGTTTTGAACCGTCTGAATGAGCCGGAATTTGAGGTTTTGCTGCAACGGGCAGAGAAAGAAACAGGCAGAAAACTGCCGGTGGATGATGATGCGCGGGAATTTTTGAAAACTATTGCCGACGGTGATGGGCGCTATATTTTGAATCTGGCGGAAAGTATCTGGAATTATGCGCAGCCGGGCGAAGTTTTTGACAAGGAATCGATTGTTAAAATTATCCGTTCACGGGCGCCGGTTTATGATAAGGGGCGGGACGGCCATTATAATCTGATTTCCGCGGTGCACAAATCTTTGCGCGGGTCTGACGTTGATGCGGCGTTATACTGGGTCGCGCGGATGATTGAGGGTGGAGAAGACCCGAAGTATTTGTTGCGGCGGTTGACGCGTTTTGCGGTGGAAGACGTTTCCATGGCTGATCCGAATGCGGTTAATCAGGCGATTTCCTGCTGGGACACCTATGAACGTCTGGGTTCTCCAGAGGGAGATTTGGCAGTGTTTCAACTGGCGGCGTATCTGGCGACAGCGCCGAAGTCCGCCGGTGTATATAAAGCGATGCACGCAGCTCGTGATGCTGCGCGGCGGACAGGTTCTCTTATGCCGCCGAAGAATATTCTGAATGCGCCGACAAAGCTGATGAAACAGTTGGGATATAACGAGGGATATGAATATGATCCGGATTGCGAAGACGGTTTTTCCGGAGCGAATTATTTTCCGGACGGGATGAAGCGCATGAAGTTGTATTATCCGGTTGACCGCGGTTTTGAGCGGGAAGTCAAAAAGCGGATTGAGTATTTTGACAGGCTCCGGGCGGAAAAGCAGGCGCGGAAAAATCAGGCTTAATCTTTTGTTGACATTTTTGGACAAAACTCTATAATCGGTTTAGTTTTGTATTATTAAAAAATCGATTTATGAAAATTATTAAATCTTTAGAAATTATTTTGCATGGTATCAGTGATTATCTTACCCTTATAGAGAATAACGGAAAGATGTTTGCTGTTTGGTTTGACGAGGAATCCGGCGATGCTTTATGTATTTTTGAGGAGCAGGCGGATGAATTTGAAAAACGGTTGAGAGAGATGGAAAAAGCCGGCATGAGAATCGGGGTTTGTATCATGTTTGATATGCCGCGGGGTGATGTTGAAAGGGTTTATGAAATCAGTAAACCGCCAGTTTTGGAGCCATTGGTTGTTTTGCCGAAGCAAACCGAAAAGAAAAGGCGATATCATGTGCCCAAGCAGATGGGCAAGAACAGGTTGAATGCCAAGCCACGGCGAAGGTAAATTTTTGAGCGCAAATATCTTAGTGAGTTTGCGCTTTTTTAGTGCTTGTAAAGTATGAAAATCTAAAGTAAAATCCGCAATGTAATTTTGACAGAAAGGGCAGATTATGGCAGGCGTTAAAATCGTGAAGATAAAGCAGGAAGATGACGGGATGCGTCTGAACCGTTGGTTTTTGAAGTATTATCCGGGGTTGAGCCTGGGGCGTTTGAATAAGCTGCTGCGCACGAAACAGATAAAAGTCAACGGCGGCCGGGTTGAGGCGGCAACCAAACTGGAAGCAGGACAGGAAATACGGCTTCCGCCTTTGGACAATGAGCAACAGACGGAAGGCAAAAAAGATTTTGTGTCGGCACGTGATGTTGCATTTATGCAATCCCTGGTTATTTTTAAAGACAAGAATATTTTGGTTCTAAACAAGCCGTCCGGGCTGGCCGTTCAAGGCGGAACAAATACGGACAGGCATGTGGACGGCATGCTGGACGCTTTGAAATTTGAGGCGGCAGAAAAGCCGCGCCTGGTTCATCGTATTGACAAGAATACCAGCGGGCTGCTGGTTTTGGCAAGAAACCGCAAATATGCGGAACTGTTGACGAAGGCTTTTCGCGAGCATCAGCTGCAAAAAACTTATCTGGCCTTTTGTATCGGTGTGCCCCGGCAGCATGAGGGCGAAATAAAAGGGCGTTTGCTCAAAGTCGGCGAGAAAAGCGTGATTGACAGGGACGGTAAGGAAGCTGTGACTCTTTACAAGGTTTTGGATACGGCGGGGAATAAGTTTTCTTTGATTGCCGCTTCTCCGTTGACAGGACGGACGCACCAAATCAGGGCGCATTTGGAATCTATCGGCTGTCCGATTGCCGGAGATGATCGGTATTATGGCGAAGTTCGTCAAAAATTCAGTATTTTTGCAGATAAACTTTATCTGCACGCATACAAAATTAACTTATCCGCGTTATATAATAAGAAGCTGGAAATTACGGCGGGGCTTCCCGATTATTTTAAGGAAAGCTTGAAAGCTGCCAGTATTATCTTTAAGGAGTAAAAGCATGAGATTTATAAAAGTTTTGATAAAAGTGATTATCGGACTGATTATTGTTGCCGCCATTGCCGGATATTTGTTCATCCGCAATTTTGATTTGAACAAATATAAGTCGGAAATTTCAACTTTGGCCGAGGAACAGCTGGGACGAAAACTGGCAATTAATGGTGAGGCAAAACTCGGTATTTCTTTTACTCCGACACTGATTATCGAGGATGTTGAACTGGCTAATGCGGAAGGAGCTTCCCAACCGCAGATGGTTACTGTCGGAAGCCTGGAAGTGAAGCTGGCTTTGCTGCCTTTGTTGAAACGCCAGGTGGTTATTGATAATGTTATTTTGCAGAATCCGGTTATTAATCTTGAAGTTGCCGCTGACGGGACGCCGAACTGGGTTTTCAAAAAAAGCGGCGGACAGGTTTCTCCGCAGCAAATCGAGCTGATGAAAGACCAGGCGATTGCGACCGGTTTGGTTGATATGAAAACAGCGGACAAGGCTGCGGAAATTGTTCAGAAGAATCCGGCAGCCGCGGCGTTGGCCGGTTTTGCCGCCAAGAAAGTTTTGATTGAAAACGGCCAGTTTAATATGGTGAATTATCAAAACGGTTCGGCATTTAATGTGGAATTGGTTCGTTTTACCATGACGGCGCCGAGCATGGATGCTGCCATTCAGACGGAATTTGAAGTTTTGTTTAACGGCCAGAATATTAAAGGCAAGGCAACATTGGGTGCTTTAAATATCCTTCTGGCCGGGACGGACGCTTATCCGGTGGAGGCCGACCTCAGCGCTTACGGCGTCAGTTTGAACGCAGCTGTTAATCTGCATGATGTTTTGACGAAGCCATCTTTTGCGGCTAATGTTAACTTGCATAATCCGCAGGGCAATTTTGGTGCGCCGGACGTGAAACTACTGGCTGAGGTCAGCGGCAATCAGCAGGCCGTTTCCGCCAATATTCAAAGCCTGAATGTTAACGGAAATATTATCAGCGGTGAAGTCAGCGTCAATATTTCGGAAGTTACGCCGTATGTTGTGGCGAATTTGAACAGCGATTTAATTAATGTTGCTTCTCTTGCGCCGGTTCAGACAACGGTCTGGCAGATGCCGGCTTTGATTGCTTCTGCCGAGGCCAGCCAGTTTGTGCCAGACACGGTGATTCCCTTCTCTTTGATGAAGCAGCTTAATGCCAAAGCCGCACTGAATATTAAGACTTTGCAGGTCAGCCCGGATATGGTTTTGAACAATGTTTCGATGAATGCGGTTTTGCTTAACGGGATTTTGAATGTTAATTCCCTGAAGGCTGATTTGGGCGGCGGGACGCTTAATGCCGTTATTACGGCCAATTCTTCATTGAAGAATATTACCGTTACGGCTGTCAGCAAAGGCGTTGTTTTGCAGCAGTTGTACAGCAAGCTGCAGAGTGGGCCGAACAGCAATGCTTTCGGAATTGTCGAGGGGGGAAATACGGATATAAACATTAATCTGTCCGGCAGCGGTGACACATATCGCCAGTTGGTCGACTCTATGAACGGCAGTGCTGTGGTTATTGTTGACAAGTCGGTTGTTCATCCGGGGTCGCTGGATATTCTGACCGGTAATTTTATTATGCAGATTTTGCATACTTTAAAGTTGGATACGGCCAAGGTGCAGAATTTGGATTTGACCTGCGCGGTTGTTCGGGCAGATGTTACGAACGGCATTGTTAATTTTCCGAAAGGAATCGCCGTTAATTCAAAGCAGCTTAATCTGGTCAGCAGCGGTAAATATAATCTGAACAATGACGGGATTGATTTTACGGTCAGACCTTATTCGGGGCAGATTATTGATGCAAATCTGGCGCAGGCTCTGAGTTCGTTTATTAAAATCAAAGGAACGGCCCAGGATCCGAAGATTGTTTTGGATGATGCACAGGCTTTGAAGGCTTTGGTAGGCATTGCCGCTACGGGCGGAACGGCTTATCTCGGATCGCAGCTGGTTCTTGATGCCGACAGCACGCCTTGTTACACGGCTTTGAAGGGGACTCAGTATCAGTCCCGTTTCCCGGGGCCGGGCGTTGTGACGAAGACCGGACAGGATATTTATCAGGGAACGGACGACGCGGTCAAAGGGAGTGTCGATGCCGTGAAATCGACGGTCAAAGACTCTTCAAAAGAGGTTAAAAAATCTCTGAAAGATTTGGAGAGCGCGGCTAAAGGCTTTTTGAAATCTTTGCAGCAGTGAGGTGTTTATGAGTGATAAGTTTACTGAGGCGCAGAGAGAGATTTCTGCAAACCGCAAGGAAATTATTGAAAAGCTGGTTCGTTTCGCTTTGACGGATGCCTTGCTTTTCTGGTCGCATAACGATGAATTGTCGCGGCGCCAGGAAAAATTGTGGATGCCGGTTATTATTTGGGCGCGGAAGCTGTTGCATACAGAAATTGTAACGACAGATGGTCTTGACGTTCCAAAGGAAAATGAAAAAATTGTCGATGAACTGAAGGTTTTTCTGGAGAAACTGTCCGACAAGAAGCTGACGGCGTTGTATCTGGCGGCATTGGATATGCGTTCGGTTATTTTGGCGATGGCTTTGGTGCAAGGGCGTCTGGATGCTGAGGAGGCTTATAAGGCTGCCTGGCTTGAGGAGTTGTGGCAGGCCGAAAAGTGGGGAATTGACCCGGAAGCCGAAAGCAAGCGTCTGGAACAGAAAAAGGAACTTCAGGAGATTGAGGCCTTTTTAAAACGGGACTGATTTATGAATAAAGAGGTCTATATTAAAATCCGCGGTCGGGTTCAGGGGATTGGTTTTCGCTGGTGGGCCGTGAAAAAAGCCCGGGAAATCGGCGGCATTTCCGGCTGGGTCAGGAATGTGGAAGACGGCAGCGTGGAAATTATGATGTCGGCGGAAGAAGACAAGCTTGATGAAATGCTGCTTGCCTGTCACAAAGGTCCGCCGTTATCCCGTGTCGACAGCGTGGATTTTGTTGTTGGGCGGTGGAGCAGTTTTTTGCCGCCGATTGAGCCAGGTATTTTTAAAAGAGCATGAGCCGGGCTTGATATTTTGTTAAAGAGGTATATCTAAAAGCTGTAAGAGGCGTGAGGATATAATCAATGATAAGGGCGGTTCCAAAAAATATTGTACAGGCCTATCGGCTGGCAACAGAAGAGATTGACGATTCCGACGATTTGGAGCAGAAAATTGACGCGGCTTCCAAAGTGATTGACTTTTGTGCGGAAACGGATTCCTGCCGGCTTGACGACAGTATTAAGAAAAATCAGATTATGTATTGGTCATATATCAACCGGGCAAAGGCTTATCTGGATAAAAACGGCGAAGAGTCCGATTATGAATATTCTCGTAAGAATTATATCAGAGCCTTGAAAAATTATAATGAAGCGCTGGCTTTTGCTGTCAGTGAAAATGATGTTCGGGATGTTTTGAGAAATATGGCCGCTCTTTGCCGTAAGCTTGGAGATGAAGAAGGTTATATTCAGCTCAAGCTGGAGGAAATTGACGGTTTGCCGGACAACGAGAAATTTCAGGAATATTGTTCTCTGGTAAATGAACTGTCAGGAAATGCCGATAAAATCAATATTCTGGAAAAGGCTTTGTTTGCGGTCACGGATGAGGATGTTTCCTTTGTAACGAAGTGTCGTAATACTATAGAAGTGTGTCGTTATTTGGAAAAGAGCTATTTGCACGGCGGTGATGAGGCGAATGCGGCGCGGGTGTCGAATTTGCGTCGGAATGCCGAGGAACTGTTGTCGCGCGGCTAGTCTGTGGTGCAGAAAAAAGAAAAACCGGGGTTGCTGTGGCACCTCGGTTTTCTTAGTTAATAATTTTTAAGAGAGAGCTCATTTTGAAATTCTTTAAGGTGTTCCTGTATCAGTTCAGTGTATTTTTCTTCTTCTAAAATATGGCAGTTCAGAAGAATTATGCCTTCAAACAGGTACCTTAGGGAATTTAGTTCCTCTTGATTTATTGTTTTTAAATTTGAGATAATGAAATTTGTGTAGTCATATACCAGTTCTTCATTATCATCCCGTTCCCATAATTCCTGTTCGGTTATATCTGTTTTTTCATGAAGTTTGAGTTCATGGAGCAGATACTTATGAACGGTTGGGTTAAGCGGGTAGTTTTCAGCAATGTAATGAACATGAAATAATGAGAAATCTTTCCATTCAGTCAACAGGTTTTCGTTTTTGCAAAACAGTTTGAGGCTGTTGATGAGCGGGTTGGATCCCGGTGCGTCGTATTCACTGTCATCACTGGCGTTGCGTACGGCCAACATTTTGAAAATCAGGTTGCTAACAAGCAAGTCCAGCAAAATGTCGGTATAAGAGAGATTGTTACTTCTCTCTTCATAAATTTTGATTTCTTCCTCATCCGGCATTATTGTTGAAATAATGTCGCAGATGTCTTCAAGTATTGTTTTCATAATATCTTATAATTATAGTTTTCCAGTCGTGAATATACACTATGGACAAAATTTGTCAATAGAAAAATCAAGTGTTTTTTCAGAAATTTTAAGCCTGATTGATATCAGGCTTTTTTGTTTGTCAACATATCAAACTCTTCTTTTTTACGGTTGAGCATGGTTTGGTTTTCTTCCGTAAGCCGGGTAGGTTTGCGGGCAATGACGTATTGCGGCAGAAGTTTTTTGATTTCGCTGATGTCTTTGTTCCAGGCCTGGGGACGGATGCGGATTTTTTTGCCTTGGCCGGCGGAAACTTTCGGCGTAATCTCTCCGGTTTCGGCGTCTTCAAATTCCGGCAGGGTCAGGCGCAGGTTCTCCAAGGTTCCGGGAATGAGAAATTCAATGAATTCGCCGCTGTTAATGTAGTTGCGGATTTCAAAGATGGCGTCATCATTCTGCCATTCGACAATGGAACCGGCAAAGAGCCAGTCGCCGAGTGTCCGGGTGTATTCATAGTTTTGGCTGATATTGGTGAGTTTGCCGTCATGGAAACCCAGACAGTAGCCGCGATTTTGCAGTGTGTTGAGGTCGTCCATATATTTTGTGTAATCCCAGTTTTCAGGGGCGTTATACCAGTCATCAATCGCCTGACGGTAGGTGCGGGCAACAATGCCGGCGTAATATTCAGTTTTATTGCGGCCTTCAACTTTCAGGGAATCTATGCCAATACTCAGCAAGTCCGGCAGGCGGGGCATGAGGCACATATCTTTTGAGTTGAGCATATAACCGCCGTGGTCGTCTTCAACAACTTCATAATACTCACCCGGACGGAACTCTTCTTCAAGGAGAAATTCAAAGGAATCCTTGTTGTTTTCGTCAATAATCAGTTCTTTTATCGTGCCGTCTTTCAGGCGCAGGTGGAGTTTATAATGCCAGCGGCAGCAGTGGGCGCATTTACCCTGATTGGCGCTGCGGTCCGCCAGATAGTTTGAAATCAGGCAACGTCCGGAATATGACATGCACATGGCGCCGTGCATGAAACATTCAAGCAGGATGTCCGGGCATTTTTCGCGAATTTCCTTCATTTCGGCATAGGTTACTTCCCGGCCGAGAACACAGAGCTTTGCCCCCTGGTTTTGCCAGAAGCGGACAGCCGGCCAGGAACAGATATTTGCCTGTGTGGATACGAAGAGGTTCAAATCCGGGGCGTTGTCCTTGACAAACTGAAAAACGCCGGGGTCGGCAATGAGCACGCCGTCCGGTTTTAAGTGGCTGAGCGTTTCGACAAAGACCGGCAATTTTTCAACATCACGGTTGTGCATGAACAGATTCAGTGTCAGGTAGATTTTTTTTCCTTTGCTATGGACGAACTCTATGCCTTCTTTCAGTTCTTCAAGAGAAAATTTTGACTGGGAACGCAGGCACAAATCCGGTGTTCCGGCATAAACGGCGTCAGCGCCGTAGAGGATGGCGGTTTTTAGTTTTGTCAGTGAACCGGCGGGCAATAGAAGTTCTGCTTTGTCTAACATTTTTAATCCTTAACAGTAATTTGACTGGTGTAAACGTTCAGTTCGCCGAGCGGTGTTTCTTCAATATAGGCTTTGGCGATGAATGGAAGCTTAGTCCTTTTTTCTTCCAAAATCCAGAAATAAATCGGGCGGTCAGAAGTAATCTGCCACAACAGGTCATCTCCGTTGGTGTCGAGCTTGTCGATATAGAGGGAGCATTTGCGCGCCGTTCCGCCGTAGGGAGAATATTTTCCGGGGATTAGTTCTTCGTCGCCTTCATCTTTGAAGATAACGTCAAAACGGCGTTTACCGTCAAAAACTTCCATGCGGGAATCGCAAAAGCGAAGTTCGGCGTATTGTTTTGATATTTCGGCAAAGACGGTTTGGAGGTCGGTTGTTCCCGCATTTTTTGGATCCTGCGTGATGTCAACTTTTTTGCTCTTGTCGTTTTTGGAGCTGATGCGGTAGACGGGCAGCCCCTCTTTGTTGTAAAACATTTCTTTGGTACGCCGGTTGCTGCGGGTTTTTGATTTGTAGCGGTAAACCTGCGTTTTGAAAGAGCCGTCCGGCATGATGTCGCCGGAGGTATAATATTCGGCGGTAAACGGATACACCGTGTCGAAAAAGCCGTTGGTTTTAACTTCTGATTTGGTCAGATAATGTTTTTTATCAAGATTGTATTCAAAAGAGGTGCGGCTGGCGTCAAAAATGCCGATATGGACAATGAAGTCGTGTTTAATGCCGGCAGCGTGCAATGGTTGGCTGTATAAGAGGAAAAGCGATAAAAAAAGCGTTTTTTTGAACATGGGTTTTAGTCTTTCTTAAATCTTTTGCAGCATACTAGCATAAAAAAATATATTTTAAAGGAATTTAACGTGAAAAAGGTTATGGTTTTGAAAGGCGGCTTTTCCGCGGAAAGGGAAGTCAGCCTGGTCAGCGGCGCCGGGGTGGAACAGGCGCTTCGGCAAAAAGGGTATGACGTTGCCGGTTTTGATTTGAAAGACAGCGGCGCGCTGATTGATGCGCTTCGCCGGGAGAAGCCGGATGTTGTTTTTAACGCTTTGCACGGCAACTGGGGGGAAGACGGTGCGGTACAGGCTTTTTTGGATATGTTGCAAATTCCCTATACGCATTCAGGTATGAAAGCGTCTTTGCTGGGGATGGACAAGGAATTGTCCCGTCAGGCTGCCGCCAAGAACGGGGTTCGCGTTGCCGAGGCCGAGCGTTTGCTCTATGGCGATTATAAAAGCCGGGGGACGAAAATTCCCTATCCTTATGTTTTAAAACCGGTGTGCGACGGTTCAAGCGTCGGTGTGTTTATTGTCAGAAATGATGCGGACAGGCAGGCTGTTTCTTATGAACGGGATGATGTGGAACTGTTGTGCGAAAAGTATATTGCCGGCAAAGAACTGACGGTTATGGTTTGGAAAGACAGGGCTTATGTGGTTACGGAACTGCGTCCGGAAGTTGCGTTTTATGATTACAAGGCCAAGTATACCGAGGGTATGACCCGGCACGTTCTGCCGGCGGAAATTCCCGAAGAAGCGGCAGCAACGGCGCGGCGTTATGCGGAAACGGTTCACCGGGCTTTGGGCTGCCGGATGGTTTCGCGTTCTGATTTTCGTTATAATGCCGAGGACGGCGTCGTATTTTTGGAAATCAATACAAACCCCGGTTTGACACCGTTGTCCTTGGTTCCGGAACAGGCGCGTTTTGCCGGAATCAGTTATGAAGATTTGTGCGCCGAACTTGTGGAAAACGCGCAATGCAGAAGCAGAAAGTGATTGTTATTGCCGGGCCGACGGCTTCGGGAAAGTCGCAGTTGGCCATTGATGCGGCACTGGCTGTCAGCGGTGTGGTGGTGAATGCCGATTCTATGCAGGTTTATCGGAATACGCCGATTATTTCCGCTTGCCCAAGTGAAGAAGACAAAGCGCTTGTTGCGCACCGGTTGTATGAAATCTGGGATGCGGAAAAAAACGGTTCGGTTGTCGACTGGCTGAATTTGGCGGTTGCCGAGATTAAAAACATTTGGCGGGACGGGAAAATTCCGGTTGTCGTCGGCGGAACGGGGCTGTATTTGGATAATCTGATTAACGGGACGACGCCAATTCCCGAAACAAGTCCGGAAGTCAGGGATAAAGTAAAAAAAATGCTGGAAGATAACGGCGTTCGGCAGCTGCATGATATGCTGGCAGAATTTGATCCGCCGTCTGCTGCAAAACTGAATCCTAATGATACGACCCGGGTGCGCCGGGCTTTGGAAGTTTATTTTGATACGGGGAAAGCCTTGAGTGCCTGGCATAGGCTGCCGATGATAAAGAAGCTTCCCGATGCGGCATTTTGGATTGTCAAGATTGTACCATCGGCGGAAGAGCTGGATGAACGCTGTTTTCGGCGTTTTGACCAAATGATTGCCGGCGGCGCGCTAGACGAGGCTGTTGCTTTGTCCGCCCGTCACCTGAACCGCCGGTTGCCGGCCATGCGCGCGCTCGGTGTTCCTGAACTGATGGATTATGCAGAGGGAAGAACGACGCTGGAGGAGGCAATTATGCTCGGAAAACTGCATACGCGGCAATATGCCAAGCGTCAGCGGACTTGGTTTAATAATAAACTCAATGCTGATTTAGTGCTGAATCAATGTTATAGCGGACAAAAAGAAGTTATAGAAAATATAATTAAGTTTGTGAAAAGTTAATTAATAGTGTTGCACAATAGGCGAGATGGTTATAAAAAGAATTAATAATTAATGAACTGAAATCCGGAGATAAATATCATGATGTCAAAAATAATGGGCTGGTTGTTAGCAGATATGGCAATCGACCTGGGTACTGCCAACACTCTGGTTTATGTCAGAGGAAAAGGCATTGTTCTTAACGAGCCTTCCGTTGTCGCCATTGAGGAATACAGAGGCAAAAAACAGGTTTTAGCTGTCGGTAATGACGCCAAGCTGATGCTTGGGCGTACCCCGGGCAACATTCATGCAATTCGTCCGCTGCGCGATGGCGTTATTGCTGATTTTGAAATTGCCGAAGAAATGATTAAATATTTTATCCGCAAGGTACACAACCGCCGTTCTTTTGCATCTCCGATGGTTATCATTTGCGTTCCGTCCGGTTCAACAGCCGTTGAGCGTCGTGCTATTCAGGAATCTGCCGAAGCGGCAGGTGCCAGAAAAGTATGGCTGATTGAAGAACCTATGGCTGCGGCAATAGGCGCCGGGCTTCCGGTTACCGAACCGACCGGCAGCATGGTTGTTGATATTGGCGGCGGTACGACCGAGGTTGCCGTTTTGTCTTTGGGGGGGATTGTTTATGCCCGTTCTGTTCGCGTCGGCGGCGATAAGATGGACAATGCCATTATTTCTTATATCCGCCGTAATCATAACCTTTTGGTTGGTGAAGGCAGCGCCGAGAAAATCAAAAAAGAAATCGGTTCAGCCTGCCCGCCGGAAAAAGGCGAAGGCCGTACCGTTGATATTAAAGGCCGCGATTTGATGAACGGCGTTCCCAAGGAAATCGTCATTACTGAACGTCAGGTTGCCGAGAGTTTGGCAGAACCAGTTTCCCAGATTGTTGAAGCCGTTAAGGTCGCTTTGGAAAACACGGCACCGGAACTGGCAGCCGATATTGTTGACAAAGGTATTGTCTTGACCGGCGGCGGCGCTTTGCTTAGCAATTTGGATCAGGTTTTGCGCAATGCGACAGGACTTCCTGTTTCCATTGCCGAAAATCCTCTGGCTTGCGTTGTTAAGGGAACCGGCAAGGCTTTGGAAGATTTGTACAAGCTGAAGAGCATCCTTTCAAGCATGTACTAAATTGTTTTGGGCGTGTTTCCGAGCCGGCATAAGATTTTCTCCGGAATGTTTTATGGCGGCTTGGGGGAACACGCTCTTTCTGCTTTATGTAAACCTTTCGTTTCCGAGTTACAGACGTTATGAAGCACAGAAGAGTTTTATTTATGCAATTAAGCCAGATCAGGCTGCTGATTAAAAAGTTTGCTTTAGTCATTCTTTTTTTGGTAGCTTTTATTATGATGTTGGTCAATAAAACCGATACGGTGCTGATTGATAAGACGTCTTCGGTGGCAACTGACGTTATCAGTCCGGTTATTGACGTGCTGATTATTCCGGCGCGGCTGGTTGCCAATGTTTATGATTATTTTAAGGGAATGAGCCTGGCTTATGAGGAAAATAAGCAGTTGAAAATGGAAAACCGCAGGCTGCGTCTTATCGGCGAGCGTGCCCGGGCTTTGGAAATCGAAAACAAACTGTTGTCGCGTATTTTGAATTATACAAAACCGCCGGCGGAAAAAATGGTGACAGCTCGTATTGTGGCTGAAGAAGGGGATGCCTTTTCTCATTCTCTGATTGCCTATGTCGGTAAGGATAACGCTTCTGTTGAGGAAGGGCAGATTGTTTTGAACGAACGCGGTATTATCGGGCGAATCGACAATGTCGGAGATGCTTATGCAAAAATCTTGCTGTTGACGGATATCAATTCCAGGATTCCGGTTGTTATCGAAAAAAGCAGAACCCGGGGGATGATGGCCGGTGACAATACGCAAAGCCCGAAACTTGTATTTTTGCCGTTGTCTGCGGAAATCAGCGTCGGCGACAGAATTGTTACCTCCGGTGTTGCCGGTGTTTTTCCTCCCGGTTTGCCGGTTGGAGTTGTCAGCAAAGTTGACAAGCGGGATATCCGCATTACGCCTTATGCGGATCTGGACAGTCTTGAGTATGTCAAAATCGTTTCTTTTGCCGAAGAGGCTTCGCCGGAAAGCGATTTAGCCACGCCGGAAAACAGCGGGATTTAGTTTCGATGAACGATGACTGGAAAGAAACATTGACATTATATTTGCAAAGGCTGCTGCCGCTTTTGTCGTCGGTTTTGCTGCTGTTGCTTTCCTGTATGCCATTTGTTCCGGCTATTTTTCATCCTTCTGTGGCCTTGATTTGCGTGTATTACTGGATGTTGCATCGTTCGGATGTTTTTAACCTGTTTTCGGTTTTTATTCTGGGAGTTGTGGCTGACTTGATTTCTGCATCGCCGTGGGGGGCGAATGTTTTTGAATTGTTGATTTTGTTTGTTTTAATCAGTAATTTTTTGAAGTATTTCAACGGAAAGCCTTTTGAGGTTATGTGGGCGGGATTTATTCCGGCAGCTTTTATTTCCATGTTTGCCAAGTGGTTTGTGCTTTCGGTTTATTATAGCCAGTTTTTGCCTCTGGGAATGTTGATGTTTTCTCTGCTGATTACGGTTGCGTCTTATCCGATTGTCAGCCTGGTTAATGTTTTTGTGCAGAACAAATTTATGACGGACGAGGTTTGAGATGAATCGCGACAATGACAAAGGCAAGGTTCTGATCAAACGCTCCATGATTATGGCAGGATGCAAGGTGTTTGTTTTGCTGTGTATCATTGCCCGCCTGTATTATCTGCAGGTTTATCAGGCAGACAGGTTTAAGACTCTGGCTGATGAAAACCGCATATCCACCCGCCTTTTGATTCCGCAGCGCGGTATTATTTATGACCGCAACCACAAAGTTTTGGCAACGAATGAACAGAATTTTCAGGCGCTGATTGTGGCTGAGCAAACGACGAATGTTCAGGAAACGCTGGATGCTTTTAAGAAAATCATGCCATTGAGCGACAGCGAAGAAGAGCGAATCAAGAGGGATTTGAAGCGCAATCGCAGTTTTGTGCCGATAAAAATCAAAGATAACCTGACGTGGGAAGAAGTTTCAAGGATTCAATTGAACGCTTCCGATTTGCCCGGCATTATTATAGACGAGGGGCTGAACCGCTATTATCCTTACGGCGAAAAAATGGCGCCGGTTATCGGTTATGTGGCGGCGGTTTCCGAGAAAGACGTTAAAGACGATCCCTTGCTGGAAGTTCCGGGATTTAAAATCGGAAAGTCCGGTATTGAGAAATATTTGGAACAGCGGCTGCGCGGCAAAGGCGGCATTTTGAAGCTTGAAGTCAATGCTTATGGCCGGGTTATGAAAGAGATTGAGGAAACCGAAGGCGTTCACGGCGAAAACATTACTTTGACGCTTGATGCCCGGTTGCAGGAAAAAGCCTATGACGCGTTTGGCGAAGAGAGTGGCGCGGCAATTTTGCTGGATGTGCACAGCGGCGAAATTCTGGCTTTTGTTTCCACGCCGTCTTTTGATCCCAATGCTTTTACGCAGGGGTTGAGTACGGAGCAGTGGAATGCACTTTTGAATAACGAACGCCATCCGCTGACGAATAAGGCCATTCAGGGGCAGTATTCTCCCGGTTCGGTTTTCAAACCGCTGGTGGCGATTGCCGGGTTGGAAGCCGGAGCGATAAAAACTGATACGCGGCATTTCTGTGCCGGAAAAATGCTGCTGGGCGATCATCCTTTTCATTGCTGGAAGAAAATCGGCCATGGGTATCTTGATGTGGTTGAGGCTCTGAAACATTCCTGCGATATCTTTTTTTATGAAACGGCACAGCGGACGGGGATTGATAAGATTGCTGAAGTTGCCCGGCGTTTTGGTTTGGGTAAAGCGGTGAATATCGGTTTGGAAAATGAAAAGGCCGGATTGGTTCCCGATAAAGAATGGAAGCTGAAACGCTATGGTGAGCCGTGGCAGGTCGGTGAAAGTCTTATTTCCGGCATTGGGCAGGGATATCTTTTGGTGACGCCGCTGCAGTTGGCAACAATGACCGCCCGTTTGGCTAATGGCGGTTATGAAGTGACGCCGACGTTTTTTCCGGTTAAAGATAAAAACCATTTTAACAAGATTAATGTTTCCAAGGCACATTTGGATATTGTCAAACAGGGGATGTTTGAAGTTGTCAATGCTCCCGGAGGAACGGCCTGGGCTTCTCAGTTTGTTTATAATGGCCAGCGGATGAGCGGAAAGACCGGTTCGGTTCAAGTGCGCCGTATCAGTTTGAAGGAGCGCCAGACGGGTATTATCAAACAAAAAGACCTGCCTTGGAAATATCGTGACCATGCGATTTTTATCGCCTATGCGCCGGCGGATAATCCTAAATATGCGTTGGCCGTTTTGGTTGAGCACGGTGGCGGCGGTTCGTCCGTGGCGGCGCCGATTGCAGCAAAGATTTTGAAAGAAAGTTTGATTCTTGACCCCGTCGGAAAAGAAGCGGCGGCTCAGCAGCAGGAATAAAAGATATGTACAAACCTTATGAAACGACGTTTAAAAGCCAGAAGCTGACAATCAGGGAAAAGCTGATGAATATCAGTTTTTGCTATGTTTTGTTTATTTGTGTTTTGGCTGCAATCGGGATTACGATGTTGTATTCTGCTGCTAACGGCAGCTGGCGGCCGTGGGCGTTGAACCAGCTTGTCCGTTTTGGCGTCGGCTTTGGCGTCATGCTGTTTTTTGCTCTGATTGATATTCGCGTTTTGATGCGTTATGCCTATGTATTTTACTTTTTTACGCTTATTCTGCTGGTGATTGTTGAAGTCGGCGGGCATGTCGGCATGGGGGCTCAACGCTGGATTAATTTTGGCTTTTTTAAGTTACAGCCGTCGGAGTTGATGAAAATTGCCCTTGTGTTGGCTTTGGCTCGGTTTTTTCACACGTCTTCATTGCAGTCGATTGAAAGTATCAAGGGGATTATTCCCGCGCTGTTGCTGGCGTTGGTTCCGGCCGGGCTGATTATTATTCAGCCGGATTTGGGAACGGGTTTAATGCTGCTTTTTACGACAACCGCCATCTTTTTTGCCATTGGGGTACAGTTATGGAAGTTTGCGATTGTTGCCGTTTGCGGTATTGTGCTGATGCCGATTGCCTGGATGTTTTTGCATGATTATCAACGCGACCGCGTTTTAACGTTTCTCAATCCGGAAAGGGATCCGCTTGGTGCGGGCTATCATATTATTCAATCCAAAATTGCTCTGGGGTCGGGCGGCGTTTTCGGCAAAGGTTTTTTGAAAGGGACGCAGAGCCATTTGAATTTTTTGCCGGAAAAACATACCGATTTTATTTTTACCATGCTTTCCGAAGAATGGGGCATGATTGGCGCCGTTTTTGTCATCTTGGTTAATTTTTGCATTATTGCCTATGGTTATTCCTTTGCCATGAAAAGCACCAGCTATTTTGGCAAGGTCGTTGCCATCGGTTTGACAACCAACTATTTTCTTTACGTTTCAATCAATACAGCCATGGTTTTAGGTCTTATTCCTGTTGTCGGTATTCCTCTTCCGCTGATTTCCTACGGCGGAACCGTCATGCTCTCGATTATGGCGAGTTTCGGAATCCTTTTATCGGTATATATTAATCGTCATATTCAGTTTGGCAAAGAATAAAAAGCGTATAGCACGTTATCTAGAGCAATTTTACGGTGGTTCGAAAAATCCATGTACTAGTGTGTACACTAGGATTTTTCTCACACCTAGAAATCACTCTATCTAACGCACTCTCCGCTTTTTCTTTAGCGGAGAATGGGAGGGTGCAGCGCTTTTTTTGACCTTAAATCTTATTATCTGACTCACAGAATCCCTTTTCCTGCCATGTATATCAAAATAGTTTCTTTGGTGAAAATGTGAGGTAAGAGGGGTTATTCGTACTCTCGCGAGCGGGAGAAGTTTTCCGAAGGATGGGTGGACGGATTCTGCGGCGGTTGTTTGCGCAATTTATTTTTACGTTCGATGACTTTGTGTGTTGTTTCCGTTATTTTTTCACCTTTGATTGTTCTTTGGTGGCTTTTGTTATAACGGCGCAGATGTTTTTTGGCTTCGTCAGGCAGAGAGGCGGCGTATTCTGATGTCAGGTCGACTCCTTCCGGCGCTTTTTTTATATCGAGATTGAGGCTTAAAGCGGCCGCCAGAAGCCCAGTGCGAAAGGCTTCAGTTTTAATGTCATCAAAGACAACGCTTTCCAAGCCGTTTCCCTTGGCTGTTTTTAGGAGTTGGTAAAAATATTCATAAGACAGGGGCTGGTTATTTTGTGCGCCGATTTTTACGTCCACGCTTTCCGAATCCGGTTCCGCTTCAATGGAGATGACGGCGCCGCTGTCACCATTTTCTTCCTGTTCCGGAGATGGAGTTATCGTGATGTCCAGTTTGTTTTCCTGCGGTGCTTCATAGCTGATTGTTCTTTTAGGTTCGTTATTCTCGTCTAAATCCCTGTTGACCCATTCTTCCAGAGGTTTGGCGTATTGTTCGTCCAGTGATTTGTTTTCCCCCGTTTTTACGGGAGCCTGTTGCGCCGTTTCTTCTTTTTCAAGTTGTTGCAGGATGTTCTTTTTTTCTTCGACAGAAACCGGAACTCGCTGTTCTTTTTCCTTTTCTGCTTTTTGAGTCTGCGGTTGTTTTGTCTGTTCGGGCGCTTTAGGCGACGCTTCTTTGAGAATGAAGACTCTTTTGTTGGGAATAATTAAAACCTGTTTGTCAGTGTCTTTATATTTTTCTTTATAGAAGGCCAGTTCTTCGTCGTAAGTCATTTCCCGTTTTTCTTCGACGGGTGTCGGCGTTTTTTTCTTTTTTCTTTTTTTACGTTTTGGAGTTGGCGGAGGTGTTTGTTCTTCTCCGGCAGTTTCAATGATGGTGTTTAAATCGGCAAAATCGTGGATAATCTGAGGTTTTTCAGAAAGCGTTTGCGGAGCTTTTTCTTTTTTCCGGTCAGCATATTTTTCAAGAATATTGTCTTTCAGCCGCCGGCCTTGATTGGCCCGCAACGCAAATTTCAGACCATTGGGATTAGTAATCTCAAATCCCTGTTGTTCCAGTTCTTTACGGTATTCTTCATATGTGACAATATCTTTGGCCATTTGTTTTACCTTACTGAAAAATATATGTTTAATGTAGCATATAAATAAGGCGGCGTCCAGTCCTTATCGGCTGAGGATGCTGACAAACTCTTCTTTGGTTTGAGCGCGAAGGTAGGGGTTGCAGCGTTTTTCAATTTCCAGCGGTGTCGGCGCAACGGAAAGTCCGCGCTGCAGACGATTTTGTGCGTTTTGCAGATAAGCGATGACATCCGGGTTTCCGTTGGCAAAATACAGGGCATCGTTGGCGCCGGCCATGGTATATTCATGTCCGGGATAAAAAACAACATCATCCGGAAGATTTTTCACTTTTTGCACCGAAGCCCACATTTGGTCAATGTTTCCTTCAAATAAGCCGCCGATGCAGAGGTTGAACAACATATCGCCGGTAAAGACGATTTTATCTTCGGGAAAATACCACAGGATATGGCCGATTGTATGTCCGTCAACACCGATGATTTCAGCACGCGATTTTCCCAGCATGAATGTGTTTCCGGGGTTTACGCCGCGGTCGAAGCCCGGAATCCTTTTGGCATCGGCATTGTTGCCGATGATTTCGGCATGAAATATTTCTTTCATGTCCAGATTGCTGTCCGTGTGGTCAAAATGGTGATGTGTGTTAAGCACAAAAGAGGGTTTTATCGCCAGTTCTTTGCAGGCAGCGACAATCGGGGCTGTTTCTGAGGGGTCGATAACGGCGCTGATGCCTGTTTCCTTATCGGTTATCAAATAAGAGTAGTTATCCATGGAGCCGGCGCGGCAGAGGACTGTATTGACCTTTATCATAAATAATCCTCCGGGTGGACTTCATCAATCTGTTCCGGGGAAACATACTGTTCGGCGTATTCTTTGTAGACTTCGTTGGAAATGAAGACACGATATAAGTCAGGGTCAATATGCCCGGTATCTTTCATATTTTTCATGATTGTCAGGACTTCGCTCAATTTTTTCGGTTCTTTATACGGGCGGTCGTTGGAGGTCAGAGCCTCAAAGATATCGGCGATGGCCATGATTTTTGCAGGGATGGACATCTGGTCACCGGTCAGGCCGTAAGGATAGCCTTTGCCGTCGATGCGTTCATGGTGGGCCCCGGCATATTCAACGACGTTGGCGAGTTCTTTGGGGAAGTGAATCGCCTTGAGCATATCTATTGTCACAACGATGTGTTCATTAATTTTAGCGCGTTCTTCCTTGTTGATTGTACCGCTGCGAATTTCGAGATTATACAGCTCGCCGTGGTTATATCCTTTGAAGATATGGTCTTCACGGTCTTGGAGCAGGTTTTCAATACCTGGTTTCTGATAGAGGTCAAGATTGGTGATATTATCTCTTTCTGCCCAGGATAAGCCTTTGGTTCTGTCAAAGTAACGGGTGAATTTGATTTTTGCGATTTTTTCAAGGCGGATAATGTCGGCGTCGGTAATCGGAATATCGCCGGTATTGCAACGGGCGATAAAGTCAAAATCACTTTCCAAATCTTTTACTTTGTTAACAAATTCGCTTTGCAGGTTTTGTTGAGTATCGACGTTTGCCAGACGCTTTTTCAGATATTCAATATGCGCGTCGCGGCGCAGGATTTCAAAGCGGTCGCGAATTTCGTGAATGCGGTTGTAGATGGTTTCCAGTTTGGTGGCTTTGTCAACGATGTATTCCGGGGTGGTAACCTTTCCGCAGTCGTGCAGCCAAGAGGCAATATTGAGAGAATACCAGTCGTCACGGCTCATTTCAAAGTCTTTTAACGGTCCGGTTTCTTCCTGAACGGCGGCGGTGGTCAACATTCTGGCGATTACCGGGACGCGCTGGCAATGGGCGCCGGTATAAGGAGATTTGGCGTCGATGGCGCGCGCCAGAACTTCAATGAACGATTCCAAAAGCTGGTTATAGGCTGCGCTGTATTTTCGGTTTTCCAGGACAAGGCCGGCCAGGCTGCAGATAGCCTGTGTGAATCTTTGGACTTCCGGCGTGAAAGAGATGGTTTTGCCGTTGTCGTCTTTGGCATTGAAAAATTGGGCAATGCTGATGATATTTTTTTTGCGGTTTAAAATCGGCAGTGTCAGGCAGGAGACGATACGGTAGTTGTATTCCTGGTCAAACCATTTGGAAATGGAATTGTCAAAGTCAGTGGAGGCATAAATGTTGGATGTGTTTATCAGTTCATGGTTGAGGGCGCTGGTTTCCGCCAGCGATTTGAGTTCTTTGTTACGCAAATCCGGGATATAAACGGTGGGGTAAATTGTCATGTTGTCACTGCCGCTTTTATCAAAGCCCAGGCTGTCAACGTGCGTGTATTCCAAGCTCAGGAAGTCGTCATCATTGATGATGTATAGGAGATAGCCGTCCGCATTGCAGACAGACTGAGCAAACTCAATAATCTTTTTTACGGCGACTTTGTAGTCTTTCTCCGCAAGGATAAAATTATTAAGCTCCAAAAGATTTGTCAGCGTTGAACTACTATTAATACCAGCCAATTTTTTTCTTCCTCATAACTTAATCATGCCCGTCAGCTTAACTTAATTTTATTAATATTCAATCAACAAAACGAACAACGGAAGAAATTTTAATCAGTTGATTTTTGAGATTAAATATTCAATATCTCGCGGATCCAATTCTTCTTCGGCGTTTCCGTATGACAAAATCCGCTCAATAACTTTATGCGCAAAAGTTTGGTTACTGTTGTTTTTCAAGTCAAAACGGATGTCTTTGATAACATTCAGGGCGCTGAACACCGCAGGGAAAAGGTTTTTGGGGATGAAAGCCTTTCTGAGCAGGTTGCGAATGACAAAGTCGACCTGTGTGTTGAACAGGATTTTTCTGACTTCCGTTATCGGGGTGTTAGACAAGTAAACAATCGCGTATTCAAAAAATTTCAAATCGCCCATGCAGATGGAACGAACGACCAAAGATGGTGTCAATTTGTTTGACGTATATAATTCGTGCACAAGCTCTTCAATCTGTTTGTCCGAACTGTATTCGGCAGAAACGCGCAGGGTCGCTTTTTCTTTTACCTGTTCGACAATATCCGAGGCGATGTTGTTCGGCAGATTATGTGTCATAATCAGGCGTTTTTGCAATTCCTCGGACAGGGAATTGATGATTTTGCTGATAACGGTTACCGGAAGTTCGGAGCGGTATACCAGGCAGCGCTTGACGTTTTCGCTTTCAGAATATTTGTTGACGATATTTTGATATGTGTTTTCATAAATGTTGGCCGAGTTGTTGGAAATGAGGGTGACAACAACGTCTTCGGGACATTTGTCAACAATATAAGCCGAAACTTCGTTAGACAGGTTGTGGCGCTGAGCGACGGCTTTTTGTTTGTCGATGTTTTGGGCATTTAAGATATCTATCAGTTCTTTATTGGTCAGCCCCTGATAATATTTGATGAACGGAATGGAAATGCTGTTTTCGTCATTAATCAGCTTGATGACCAGATCCTGAGGTATTTCTTTGGTGTTTTTCAGGCATTCGGCAAGAATTTGGCGTACTTTGACTTCAACATCTTCCACCATAATACGGAAGATGTCCTCGGCCAGTTTCCTTTCGCGCAGGGTAATGTTAGGCGAACTGTATAAGGAAGATAACTTTTGCACCGTAGAAATTTTATTTTCGGCAGAACGGCTGGCTGAAAGTCTGACAACATCTTCCCTTGATAATTGTTTATTATTCTGCATTTTTTTATTCCGCTTGTTATCCTGTCTCTATAATATAATAAATTTGTTATAATGTTTCATTAATTTTTTGTGACAATTACAAAAATTGTGGATTCCAGGGCGGTTAAGGGGCTAAAGCAGCGTTTCTGTCGAGTTGATCCAGTTGGGAAAAAGTTATCGTATAGTCAAGAAGACCGGCAAAATTGGGTAAATCGGAGGCAAAAATCAGATAAGGCGCCAGGAATTTGCCGTTGGGTTGCTGGTTTTTATCAAGCAGCATTTGGCGCATTTCCCTGAATTCCTGATAATCGACATTGGAATTCAGCTTTAAGGCATAGTCCGCCATGGCGGTGTAGAGCGAGGGGTAAATTCTGATACGGTAAGAATCGTCTTCTTTTTCGTCCTCGGGTTTCAGTCCTTCATCGCTGTACCAGTTTAATTCGCGGTAGAGGTTGTTGGAGAGCGGCAGGAACTTTGCCTGTCCCCAGTTGGTGTTTATGGCGGCAATCGCCAGAAACAGCGAAGGGGGAACGGCGTTTATCCGCAGTTTGAGCTGCTTGAGGAGTATGGCGTAGCGGCGGTGTCCCTGCATCGGGGTGGAAACGTCATATTTAAGCGCCAGTTTTTCGATGATTGCTTCGTCTGCGGCGTCAAGGCTGTCCTCAGCGAATTTGTGCAGCAGGTAAATGACGACTTTTCGTTCTTTTTCAAGTTCTGCGTTGACCTTCAGAGCCAGCGGCGCCAAAATTCTGAAAAAGAGGTCTTGTTTTTGTTTTTCTGGTAAATCCGCGCCGAATTTTTCGGGGATGTTTTGAATGAAAATCTGTGGAAAATTCTCTCCTGAAGGCAGAAGGTAAGTCTTGTAGTTTTGTTTTTGGAAGATTTTTTCGATTTGCGCCGTGTTGTCCGTTTTTATAAATGTTTCAGCCTGAACTACCGCCGGCCAGAAAGCGGCAGCCGCCAGGAAAAACAATTTGATAAGCGCTTTATTCTTCATAGTTTTCGACAGATTTGACTTCCGGTATGTAGGTTTTTATGACTTTTTCGACGCCTTCTTTCAGGGTGCGCAGCGCATAAGGGCAACCGGCGCAGGCGCCGCACATTTCGACATAAACAATGCCGTCAACATATTTTCTGAATACGATGTCGCCGCCGTCCTGTTTTACAGCCGGGCGAATGCGGGCGTCAAGCAGACCGTGAATTTTTTGAATGATTTCTTCATCAGTCGTTGTTTCATTGTTGTCAATGACCGCTTCTTCTCCGGTGGCCAGATAATCCATGATTTCCGCCAGAATCAGCGGTTTTAAGTCTTCCCATGAGGCTGTGGCGTCTTTGGTGACTGACACCATATCCGCAGTGATGAAAACGGATTTTATGCTGCCGAGGTCGAAAATCTGTTCCGCCAGCGGGGATTTGCGGATGGTTTTGGCATCGGCAAATTCGGCTTGGCTTTTTTTCATCAGCGGTTTGTCCGGGAAAAAATTGATGACGTCGGCATCCGGCGTGTTTTGAGTTTCAATGAGCATTTTTAATCCTTGTCTTGCGGGAGTTGGTTAGATATTTTGAGCATCAGCAGCCTGGCTTTCAGAATATAACCGTTCAGGTAAGCCAGGTGGTTGGGGGCAGTCAGGCTGTCCGGTTCGCCGTTGCGGACAATCAGGGGTGCAATGTGCGCGGCTTCCTGCAAGGCCGAAAGCATGACGGTCCAGTTTTCGTATTGTCCGGCGGCGACGATGATTTCCTTATAATCGCGGCCGATGGCCTGCAATTCCAAAAATGCGGCGTAGGCTTTTCCCCGGTTGAAGTAAAAGACGTTGTCTGCTTTGCCGTCAAACCAGCTTGAGCTGAATTCGCGAATCTGCTTTTCAAGGTCGAGGTTGGCGCGTTTCAGATTGCCGCCGGTCAAGGCCAATATGGTTTTTAAATCGCCGGCGCGGGGCGTGAAAACGATGATTCCGGCCGACAGCGCCTGATTGTATTTGTTCAGCTGACGGATGGCCCGGCGGTATTGTTTGGTTGAAGAGGGTGCAGGGACGAGATTGTTTTCAAGAGAGAACAGCCAGACCGTTCCCGGATATTGCAGCATTTCCACGGCGGTATCAAGGCGGTTGGGCTTGTTTTCGCCGGCTGGCAGCGGCGGCATGACGCGGCTGAGCGCCAGAGCCGTGTTGGCGGCAGTATTTATCATTCCGAGCTGAAAGCTGGGCATATTGTCAAGAAAATATGAAGGGAAAAAGAACGGCAGGTTGGGGGTCCACAGTTTGTCGTTGACTTCCCTGTTGACAATATATGACGTTGTGGCGATTGTTGCGGATTGTTTTGGGTCGGACAAAGGGATTTCATAGTCGGTATTGGTATCAATATCGTTGATTATCCAGCCGCCGAGAGGATAATAGAGGCAGATGACGGTAATTGCCGTTACGGTGACGATATGCCACCAGGATTTTAAAAAGAAAACCAAGGCGTTGATGGGCTTAATCTTCATCAACGAACTGTTTTTCAGCCATTTTTTTAGTTTTGAAAACAGGGCGGACAGCGGCTTGTCAAACATTCTTTTTTCCTTTTTGGGCAAAAACTTTAAGGATTTCGTTATAATCCACGGCTCCTGTTAGTTTAGCCATAATGCCGAAAGTTGCAACACCCAAAATGCATAATCCGCTTAAAAGGGCGATTTTTTTCATGAAAGCGAGATGCAGCCAGTTGCCGTAACGGGCATTCAGCGCCGTTTCTCCCAGATAAATAGCCGCGGCCATGATCAGAGAGGACAAGGTTATCATCAGAATCCGGCGTTTCAATCTGCCGCTGAATGTCCAGTAACCGCGTTTTTTCAGGCCATAAACATATTGTCCGCAGGAAACGAAGGCTGCAATGGTGGTGGCGGAAGCCACGCCGACGTGTCCGAAAGGTTTCATCAGCAAAAGGGAGAAGCCGATATTGGCGGCAAAAACGACAATACTGTATTTTACCGGCGTTTGGGTGTCGCCGCGGGCAAAAAAGTTTGGCGTCAACGCCTTAACCAGCACATAGACGGGGAGCCCGACCGAATAGGCGATGACAGCACGCGCCGTCATGGTTGTTTCCAATGTGCCGAATTTGCCGTGTTGAAACAGGATGTTGATTATCGGGACAGCCAGGACAATCAAGGCAAAAGCCGCTGGAATCGCGAAAAGCGCGCCATATTCTACAGCGTTGTCCTGTACGCGGCGGGCTTCAGCTAAATTTTCGGCTTTGATATGTTTTGACAGTATCGGCAGGAGGGCAACGCTTATGGCAGCACCGATGACGCCCAACGGGAGCTGTTGCAGGCGATTGGCGTAATAAAGCCAGGAAATGGCACCGGTTCCGACGAGCGAAACAATAATCGTGTCGACCATCATATTTATCTGGTAGATTCCGGCTCCGAGAATGCCGGGAGCAATGCGCCGGAACAAGGTTTTTATTTCGGCAGAGCGACATAAGGTCAAAATGTTGAAATGCATGCGGACAACGGCGCCGGCTTTTTTTAAAAACCAGCCGAGCCAAATGATTTCAATCAAACCGGCAACAGTAACGCTGACGGAGATATTATAGGCAGGGGTGTTGATAAACGGGAAATAAACAAAAACCGCGCCGGCCATCATCAGGTTAAGGATTACCGGAGCGGCGGCGGGAGCGGCAAAACGGTTCAGGGCATTTAAAATTCCCGACTGGAAAGAAACAACGGAAACAAAAAGCAGAAAGGGAAAAGTTATGCGGGACAAATCAACCGTCAGACGGAATTTTTCGGGATCGCTCAAAAAGCCGGGTGCCATGAGGGTAACCAGCTGCGGCATGAATATTTCAACAACAAGGACAAAGAGGAGCAGGAAAAAGACCAGCACGGAAATGGCTTTGGAAGCAAAGTCAAAAGCCGAATCTTCGCCTTCCGCAACCATTTTTTGAGAGAGGAGCGGGACGAAAGCGCTGGTAAAAGCTCCTTCGGCAAACAGGCTGCGGAACAGGTTGGGGAGTTTGAAAGCAACAAAAAAGGCATCGGCGACAGCACCGGCGCCCAAGAAACCGGCAAGCAGCATATCTCTGACGAAACCGGTTATTCTGCTGACCAGCGTAAAACCGCCGAAAGTGGCTACGGATTTGAACAATGACATGGTTTATTCCATAAATTTGCTTTTTTTTCGATAAATTAATTTTTCTTTATTGAATTAATCATATAATGCAATATAAATAAACACAATAAGTTAAAATATTTATGAATTTGTTATCTTTTTGGCTTTTATGTGTTGACAAAGATTATTTTTGTTGCGATAATGGACAAAAGAAAGAAAAATAATAAAAATAAATTTAGGAGAAGCGTTATGTCTAATTTAACAAAAGAAAATACCGGAAAGGTATTCGGGCAGGGGGAAGCACGAAAGTTCTTCACTGCCGGCGGAACGTCAATTTTGGCAACACAGAATGTACAGGCTGCACGTGCAGATAAAAGTTATGTTGCAAATAAAGTTTTGAGCAATGGCGGCAAAAGTTGGGGCGGCGAGCTGCAAAGAGCTGATGAGAGCAAGTCGTTTGTTGCAAACAAGGCTATTTCCAAAAATCAGTATTTGGGCGGCGGCGAGATGTCTTATGTTGCTCCGGAAAAGGCTTTGGAAATTGTTAATACTGCCGAAGCTCAGCAGGCTGCTATTTTGGCCAGAGCCGGAAAGGAAATGTAACTGCCGAAAACAAAAGTTATTTATTAGGGCATAACTTCTTGATTTTATAAAAACGGGATGTTGAAAAGCATTCCGTTTTTTTTGGGTGCGTATGGCGGCGCGGGACAAAGATTTTTTATTGAAATTTGAAAAAGAGGCTGTATACTCTGTTTCAGGCAGCGGAATTCCGTTGCTTAGCGCCGCGTGGCGCGGGGTGTCATAGCCCATTTTGTAACACGGTGTCCGATATAAGCACCGACAACCATGTTTTTGTTGCAAAAACTGGTTTTATATCCCCGGCCTATGGTCGGGGAGCTTTCAGCGTATGTTCAGAAACTTCTCGGCTTGCCGTTAGGTTTTAAAGGCTGAAAGATCATTTTGTTACAAGTGATCTATGACCTTCCCGACCACCTAGTGCTGTCACTGGTGGTTTTTTTATATTGGCATAGGGGATATATCATGAAACAGGAAGGACAAAAATCCAAAAAAATAAAAAAGAGAGCCGGCAGTTCACGGGGGCGGATGCCTGACGGTACCCCGAATCCGATAGATGTTTTTGTCGGCGAGCGGCTGCGGCTGAGGCGGACAATGCTGGGACTCAGTTTAGAGGAGCTGGCGGCACAGATGGGAATGACGTTTCAGCAGCTGCGGAAATATGAATGGGGTACTAATCGTATCAGTGCCAGCAGATTGTGGGATTTGTCCGTGTCTTTAGGCGTGTCAATTGATTTCTTTTTTGAGGATATGGACGAGAAGACAGCCAGCCTGTCGCCGAGATATTTAAGTCCGAGATTCAATTCGTCTGAAGAAACTGAAAATTTGGAAGAGGATATGGAAGACCCGATGTCGAAAAAGGAAACATTAGAGCTGGTTCGGGCGTATTATAAAATTAATAACCGCGAAACGGCCCGATTGCTTTGTGAGTTGATAGAGGCGCTGTCCAAAACGACGGAGGCGAAAAAGCAATAAAAAAAACAAGTGCGGGCTTTGTTGACCGGCACTTGTTTTTTTAGTTTATCCGTTGACATGGGCGGCTGTTTTCATGGAATAGAAAATAAACAGCCAGATTGCTGTGTATATTGCGCCAAACCATACATTTAACAAAAATGTTGCGGCACAGACACTTAGAATTACCGTTGAGAAAAAAATTTCTTTGCGGCGTCTGACTAATCGTTCGAAGAGGATCGCCAGGGTTAAGGCAAAGTTTCTCATGCTTCTTTTGCAACAGATGACTGATTTCAGCCATGCATGTTTTACAACGTTTTTTTTCATAATGATTTATATATAATAAGTTTATGAAACGTATTCTAGTATAAAATAGACAAAAAAACAAGCTTTTTAAATTAAAGAAGCAATTTCGGCGCGAAGCAAATCCAGCCCCTGATTTTTGACGGAGCTGGTGGCAATGATATCCGTGTAGGCCGCCGCGTGTTTTTTGATTTCGGCATGAAGCGCTTCTTCCTGTTTTTGCTGTTCCTTGGCGCTGACTTTGTCGGCTTTGGTCAGGACAATCTGGTAAGTGACGGCGGCTTTGTCGAGCATTTCCATGACTTCTTTATCAACCTTCTTCAAGCCGTGACGGGAATCTATCAGCAAAAAAACGCGTTTAAGATTTACGCGGCCGCGCAGATAATCAAAAATGAGCTTTTGCCATTGTTTGACCAGCTTTTCGGGAGCTTCGGCATAGCCGTAGCCGGGGAGGTCGACAATGTGGATGGAATCGTTGAGGTTAAAATAGTTTAACTGCTGGGTGCGTCCCGGCGTGTTTGAGGTTTTTGCCAGCTTTTTTTGATTAAACAGGGCGTTGATAATGCTGGACTTGCCGACATTTGAACGTCCGGCAAAGGCGACTTCTCCTATTTCTGTCAGCGGCAACTGCGCCAGTGAAGCGACGCTGAGCACAAAATTTACCGGCTGGCGGAAGAGGACTTCCGCCGCCTGTATTTCTTCCGCGCTGAATTTGCCGTTATCGGTATTTTCCGCCATTTTTTAGACTCCGTTCTTTCTCATGATGGCTTTTTGCTGGATGATGGACAGGATATTGCTGAGCGTCCAGTAGATAACCAAACCGGAAGCAAAATGCCCGAGCATGAAGGTAAATATTACCGGCAGCATGGCGAACATACGCGCCTGGTCTTTACTGGTCGGCGCCGGGTTCAGTTTTTGCTGGATGTACATGGTGATACCCATGATAATCGGCCAAACGCCGATATCCAGCAGGCCGGGAACCGGCAAGTGCGTGATGACGGACAACGTCAGCGGATCAGGCGCGGAAAGGTCTTTAATCCAGCCGATGAACGGCGCGTGGCGGATTTCAATGGCAATGTTCAAAACCTTATACAGGGAGAAAAAGACCGGAATTTGAATCAACAGCGGCAGACAACCGGCGGCAGGGTTGATTTTTTCCTTGCGGTAGAGCGCCATGGTTTCCTGCTGTAATTTCATTTTGTCGTCCTTGTAACGTTCCTGCAGGGTTTTCAGCTTGGGTTGCAGTTTCTTCATCTTAGACATACTTTCGTATGATTTTCCGGCAACCGGATACATTACCAGACGCAGCAGGGCGGCAAAAAGCAGGATTGCCCAGCCCATGTTGCCAATCAGGTTATAAAGAAAGTCAAGAATGTAGAAGAACGGTTTGGTCAGGAAATAATACCAGCCAAAGTCAACGGCCAAATCAAATTTGGGAATGTTGTACTGTGTGGTGTAGCTGTCAAGGAGCTTGATTTCCTTGGCGCCGGCAAACATACGGATGTTGTTGGTTCCGGCTGTTCCCGCTGTGATGACAACCGGCTGGCCAAGGTAGTCGACTTGGTAGGTTGCGCCGTCAGTGTTGCGGTATTTTACGGTTGTTTCCTGGAGATTGTTTAAGATAACGGCGCTGAACCAATAGCGGTCAGAGAATCCGGCCCAGCCGCCTTTGGTTTTGAATTCTTTGCTTTCGCCTTTATCAAGGCTTTTGTATTTGACTTCGTGGAGCGTATTGTCAAAGACACCGGTCATGCCCTCATGCACGACGGAAGTTGACGAGGCTTCCAAATCCGGCGTGCGGCTTATCAGGCCATAGGGGTAAAGCGTTATGTTCCGGCCGGTGTTGTTTTCAACCGTGTCATCAATGGTGAACATATAGTTGTCGTCAAGGGATACTTTGCGGATGAACTTCAACCCCTGACCGTTGTTCCATTCCAGGATAAGCGGCGTTTCCGGCGTCAGTTCCTTGGTTTTTACTGTCCAGAGGGTATCTTTTGTCGGCAGTTTGACAGTCGGAGAGTTTGACAGCCAGCCGAATTCCGCATAATAGGGATGGGCTGTCTGTGCAGGTGTCAGCAGTTCAACGTCTTTACTGTCCGGTGCTAAGGTTTGTTTGTATTTATCAAGCATAATATCATCAAATCGCGCGCCCAGAACACGGATGCTTCCCGATACGGCGTTGTTTTTCAGCAATACGCGGGGATTTTGTTTTAAGGCTTCGTCAATGCCGATAACGGTTTCTTCTGCCATGACGGGCGCTGAAGCGCTATCCTGCCGCGGGGGCTGCGCCGTTTCCGCCGCGGGGACTGCTACGGCCTCTTGGTTGGCAGCGGGGTTGGGAGAGGAGGGAAAAATCATGTTGGTGACAAATATAATGACGAGTGACAATATAATGGCAAGGTACAGGCCTTTGGTATCTTCTTTCATAATTTCTCCTCTGAACAAATCTGATGGTGATTTGAGATGGTTAATAAGCTTATTTTTGCAAAATTTAATCTATATTTGCCGGAAACGCAAGGGGTTATGTCAGGTTATGCTTATCTTTGTGGCGGTTTTTGCCGTTTGGGCGCGGCGGAACCGGGTCATAGCCCGAGCCTCCCCAAGGGTGGCAACGAAGGATTCTTCTGACGCCGAGACACAGGCCTTTTATCAGTCCATGGGTTTGAACCGCTTCTATCATATATTGCGAGCAGGTCGGGCGATAGCGGCAGACGCCGGGAAACAAAGGGGAAATAAAATGCTGATAAAGTTTAATCAGCAGGATGAGCAGAGTTTTCAACGGGTTGGTCATGAGGTGCCGCCGTATTGTTGTTGATGATGCGTTTGATTTTTCTTAAACCCCAGCCAAGGTCTTTGGTCAGCTGGCGGTAGGCGCAGTCTGCCGTGTTGTAACGGCCAATGAGCACATAGGCGTATCCCGGCTGGGCATGTTTGGCAAAAGTTTCCCGAACCGCTGCGCGGAGCCGTCGGCGGGAACGGTTTCTGACCGTAGCTTTGCCGATTTTTTTTGTTGTGGTGTAACCAACGTAAACATTTGCATCTTCGGCGCATAAATTTTGAGCCGCCTGCAAAATGACTGTCGACGTTATCATCTTAAGTCCTTTTTGGGCGACTCTTACGAAATCTTTACGTTTTTTAAGAGTTAAAATTTCCATGAGCTAAACGAGCTGTTATGCAGAAATTTTAGCGCGTCCTCTGGCACGGCGTGCGGCCAAAACTCTGCGGCCGTTTTTGGTTGCCATACGAGCGCGGAAGCCGTGACGGCGGGCTCTTACCAATTTGCTTGGCTGATAAGTACGTTTCATTTCATTTCTCCGGTTAAATGTGAATCTTTATGATTCTGGTTATTATTAGTTATTTTAGCCTCCGAACGGTGCGGAAGCCTCGGAACAAGCTGTTTATAACGGCAAAATGACAAGCTGTCAAGCGTAAAAAACAGCTCCGGGCGAAAGGCGCGGAGCTGTGTTTGAACCGGGGAGGCTATTTTCTGTCGCCGAACAGGCGGAGCAGAGCCAGGAACATGTTGATGAAATCGAGATACAATTCCAAAGCGCCGATGAGCGCGGTTTTGTTCATGGTTTCCGTATCGCCGCTGCTTAAATACATCTGGCGGAGCTTTTGCGTGTCATAGGCGGTCAGGCCGGTGAAGACCAAGACAACCAGGACAGACAACGCCATATCAAGTCCGGTGCTGCCCATGAAGATGTTGACTATGGAAGCAATGATAATTCCCCACAGAGCCATTATGCAGAAGTTGCCGATACCGCTTAAGTCTTTTTTGGTGGTGTAGCCGTAAATGCTCATACCGCCAAACATGGCTGCGGTAATCAGGAAAATACGGGCGATGCTGGCGCCGGTATAGAGCATGACCGTCGGGGTGAGGGAAGCGCCCATCAGAGCCGAGAAAATCCAGAAAACACCCTGCAGTTTGGAAGCACTGCCGTTGCGCGCTACGGAATTAAAATAAAAAACCATGGCTAATGGCGCAAAAAGAATCAGCCAGCCTAAAACGGAAAGGCTTACCATATTGCCGCTGACGCTGAAAAACAGTCGGAATAGGGGCGGAATGCTCAAGATGATGTATGAGGTCAGAGCGGTGACAACCAACCCGCCGGCCATGAAATTGTATACTTTACGCAAATATTCCCGCAGGTCGGCTTCAACGATGACGGTCTGAGCCGGACGGGAAGAGGTTTGAACTTCGTTTTCGATCATTATCGACTCTCCTTTGTGATGTAACTAAGGATAATATAGGGAGGATTGCACTTAAAATCAATAGTATTGTCAAAGGTGTGAAAAGGTGCAAATTTGTTTTTTTTTGTTGATTTTTGTCTGAATGTGTGCTTATCTTTGTGTGACATTTGAATTATTGTATCATTAAAAAATTATAATTATGGAAAAAGATGCATTGTGTGCCTGTAAAGATGACGTTGCGTTGGAAAATGTTTGGTTTTGGCAAAGGCGTTTTCTAATACGGTTTCGGGAGCGCTCTCAACTTTGTTTTGATTTTAGAGTAGCTTATAGAGATGGTTTGGTCAGCCGTTTGGTTGAAGACCGCAAAAACCGGACACCGGTCGGAATTGTTGTAAAAGGATGGCTGGTTTTGGGAAAAGAAGCTCCGAGGCTAATGACTTGGGAAGAAGGCTTGAAATATTGCGCCAATGTCAAAGTCAACGGAAAGGGGTGTCAGTTATGTCCTGAAGATTTGCGTTATGAAATGGTTGAGTGGGACGGAAAAATTAACAGCTTATTGTGTGATTTGGGATTCGAACCGTTTGACGATAATGAATTTTATTTTTGTCAGGAAACTGTGTCAAATCATCGGGAAATGGCTAGTTCTTTTTGTCAGCGCCGGGGATGGAATTATCGTACAACAAAAGATTCGTTAGCGCGAGTTCGGCCGATGGTTCGGTTGTTTCAAGCGTAAAAACAATGTCCGGATTTATTTTCCGGACATTGTTTTTATTCATAGCGGTATAAGTCTTTGCCGTGTTCTTTGAGCCATTGTTCACCTTGTTCGTATTCGGGGTAAAGGCTTGCGACGCAATCCCAGAAACAGCGCGAGTGATTGGGGTGACGGAGGTGTGCTACTTCGTGCGCCATCAGGTAATTGATAACGAAATCGGGAGCCAGAGCAATGCGCCAGCTGTAGTTGATGTTTTGCAGGGTTGAGCAGCTGCCCCAACGCGATTTGGTATCTTTTATGGTGACGCCGTTGATGGTTTCTCCAAGTTTTTTGGCGTATTTATTGGAGCGTTTGTAAAATTCGTTTTGCGCTTTCTTTTTGATGAAATCTTTTACCCGGCGGTGCAGAAATTCGATTTCTCCGGAAACGAGGAGTTGGTCTGTTTCCAGTTTGGCGCCGAGGCGGCGTTTCGGGGCGTGGACGATAGTTACTTCTTTGCCGAAAAGGCTGATTGTATCGCCGTTTTCAAAAGGTTTGCTGCACGGCAGGCGGTTCAGCGAATCGTTAATCCACTGTTTGTGCGCCAAGACAAACTCAACCGCTTTTTTTTGCGGGCAGTAGCGGGGAATCGACAATACCGGGAGGTGTTCCCTGGTGTCAATCCGCAGAGTCAGCTTTTTGGCACGCGGGGATTTGACAATCTTTATCGGAAAGTCAATCTGCTGTTCAATATTATAAGTCTTGCCAGTCAACAATGTAATCTTCATAGTTTTTTATTCCGGTTTCAGAAACGACAGGGCGGTTTTGCAGGGACATTCCGGCCGCGTGTACGGAGGCGGCGGTTCCGGTTATGAGCGGGTGCCATTCCGGCAGGTCATAACCGTTGTCCAACAGCCAGTAGGCGCAGGTTTTTGGCAGCCAGCGCGGTTTTTCGCGGATGGCGGCTAAGTCGATGTCGCGGCAGTCGTCAACTTTTTCAAAACGGTGCGGGTAAATTTTGCAGAGGCAGGTTTTGCAATCCAAAAAGCGGCAGTGCGTGTTGGTGAATTTGATTCTTCCTTTGATTTCCAGCTTGTTCAGGCAGCATTTGCCGCAGCCGTCGCAGAGCAGTTCCCATTCGGTTTTGCTCATTTCTTCAAGCTTTTTTTTGCGCCAGAATTCCGGTTCCAGCTTTTTATATTCGGCAAAACGGGATTCCGGGTCATATTCCGGCTCTATGGCATAATCTTTGGTCGTCATTATAAGTCATCCCAATCAACGATGTGGTCTTCTAGTTCATCTTCAGGTACAAGCTTTTCCGAGATGCAGCGGCCCTTGATTGTGGTTTTTTGTGCCGGCGGGCGGTTTTCAAAGAGGCGGCGGTAAGCACAGCTATCCGGCATCCAAGCGATTTTATCGACATTGTCTTTTGTCAGCTTGATACATTCCGGAACAAGTTCGCAGCGGCGGTCATATACCGTGCAGAGGCATTTTTCCGAATCGAAATATTGGCAGACGACATTAGTATAATAAATGTCGCCGCTGTCTTCGTCCTGCAATTTAATCAGGCAGCATTTGCCGCAGTTGGTACAGATGTTTTCCCATTCGGTTTCGCTGTAATCTTCTAATTTTTTTTTCAAAATCGCACCCTTGTTTATTCTTTTGTAATGATGTCTGACTAAAATAACACTAAATTAGTTAAGGAGAAACAAAAATGTTTAAATGGCTGGCTGATATGATTGTGAAAACCCCGGTACAAGGGACTTGCAGCTGTTGCGAGGGGAAGAAGGAACAACTGAAAAAGATGCAGAAAGCTATTCTTGACGGCAGCGAATCGGAAAATTTGGATTTTTCGGGAGAAGATTCCTGTGGTTGCGGCGGAAGTTGCTGTCATGGGGGCAGTCATGAATGTTCATGTCAAAACGGTGAAAAATGCGAGCATAGAGCAAAGCAGAGCGGAATTCCTTTGGGAGCGACTTTTGCCTCAGCGTCTTATTCTGTTTCCTATCATTTTGACCAGGCGTCGGGACAGTATGACCGCGCGGTACGCTATCATGCCGAGCATACGGCTGAAGATGACGCAAAGCATGGCGCCGGCAGTACCAAGCATGATGACGAAAACCACTAAGGTGTTGGCGGCGTTGGTAAGAAATTTCATCAGGTTATCCGATTTGGTCGGGGAGGTTTTCTTCACGGACAAGGTTGCCGAACTGGGTGAATTCGCCGTTCCAGAATAACTGTACGGTTCCGGTCGGGCCGTGGCGCTGTTTACCGATGATGACTTCGCCGATGTTTTCGGTTTGGCGAATCCGGGTTTCCCATTCTTCCATGCGGTTTTGGAAGTGTTCGGGCGTTTCTCCGGCGTGTTGTTTGGGTTCTTCGTTCTTAATATAATAGTTTTCGCGGAAAACAAACATGACGATATCGGCGTCTTGCTCGATAGAACCGGATTCACGCAAGTCGGACATAATCGGGCGTTTATCGTCGCGTTGTTCAACGCCGCGGCTTAATTGTGACAGGGCAATAACCGGAATGTTCAATTCTTTGGCCAGCATTTTCAGGCCGCGGGAAATTTCCGACAGCTCCTGAACGCGGTTGCCTTCGGAACGTTTGCTGCCGGTGCCGCTGATGAGTTGGATATAGTCGATGACTATCAGGCCTAGGCCTTTGTTGCGTTTCAATCGGCGGGCACGGGTGCGGATGGTGTTGATGTTGACGCCGGGCGAATCGTCAATGTACAGAGGAATGCTTTCCAGCTCCCGGACTCCGGCTGCAATACGGATAAATTCGGATTCGTCCAGTTCGCCGGTGCGCATTTTGTGGCTTGGTGTCTGGGTAACGGTTGACAGGATACGGCTAGCCAGCTGGTCTGCGGACATTTCCAGAGAAAAGAATGCAACGCCGCGGCTTTTGTCATCAAGGTTTTTATCGCGCCCCATAAATTCGGCGACGTTATAGGCAATATTTGTTGCCAGAGCGGTTTTACCCATAGCAGGACGTCCGGCCAGAATAATCAGGTCGGAGTTGTTCAGACCGCCGGTTTTGTTGTCCAGGGCATCCAGCCCCGTAGGGAGCCCGGAGAGTTTGCCTTCTTTCTGGTAAGCCTGTTCAATCAAACTGAGTGATGTGGTTAAGGCGTCGCCGAAAGAAACAAATCCGCCTTGGATGTCGCCTTGGTTTGAGAGTTCAAACAGACGCTTTTCGGCCATTTCAATTTGCGAGTTGGCATCTGCATCAACGTCTTCTTTCATGGCGGAGTTGACTATTTCATAGCCGGTGGCAATCAGTTCGCGGCGCAGGTATTTGTCATAAATAAACTGTCCGTAATATTCGACATTGGTCAGCGGTGAGGCACTGTCGGCGAGTTTTATCAGATATTTGTGTCCGCCGACTTCGTTTAAGGTGCCTTCCTGTTCAAAGTAGTTTTTCAGGGTGATGACGTCGGCAATATGGCCGCGTTGGATGAGTTTGGAGATGACTTCAAAGATTTTTACATGGATAGAATCGGCAAAGTGAAAGGGGCGGAGGTATTCCGAAACTTTTTCAAATGCTTTGTTGTTTACGAGAATCGCTCCCAGAAGAGCCTGTTCAGCTTCAAGGTTTTGCGGAAGGAGTGATGGGTCGATGTTGTTGTCCATGATTCAAAATCCCTGTCTTAGTTCAGGCTATTTATAGCTTATTTATTTTCAAATACAAGGCAAAACTGTCTAAAGTGTTTGAGGTAAGGCGGCGGTTTGTGGATAATGGGGATAAACGGGGTGTTGGGAGGGAGCAACGGGAGGGGCGGCGTATCCATTTCTTTATGGATTCGAACTCCGGGATTTGCAATATTAAAAACCACTCACAAGGAGTGGTTTCTTTTAATGGCGTACCCGAAAGGATTGGCTCCTGCTGTCGCCGCCGCGTCGTCGTTCGGCTTTGCCTCACCGGCATACTTCCGTCAGCCTCTTCTCTTTGTCAAACCACTTCTTCGCAGGTTCAAACCCGCCATACACGACACTATATCTTCATTTTAATGCTACATGTAGAATCTAAAATTTTTGCCCGTGTTCTTTATTTATTCTAAATATAAGAATCATAATCACAGCAAGGCACAAAACCATAGATAACAAAAGATATTTTAAGCCACTTGCAAAATCAACCATTCCCACAAATATCAATGCGCCGAAACCAACAAATCTACCTGCATTCAGAAACGATTCACGAATAACCATATATTCTGTATTATAGCGTGCATCGATCTTTGCAACATCTAGCCCTTTGAACATAAACATTGTACAGGTTGTATTCAAAAATTTATACATCAAAACATAAATTGCGTTATAGATTATAAAAACAAATTGATTTTCCATTACAAAAAATATCGCTGCGACAATAAAGAAAGCAATTCCCGATATTCCCAGAAGTTTTATTTGATGCTGAGCCTGACCGTATCGTGCAATAAAAAATTGTGCGACTATCATAACAATTCCCGCAATGGATATAACCGCGCCCACACTGTCTGGCGTTCCAAACAATTTTGTGGCATACATCGTAGTTATAGTCAGCATCGCCCCATAAGTTGTTATCCCAAGCAAGAATTCAATAAAGTAAGTTCTTAAGATATGTCTGTTTTTGTGTGCAATTTTCCAAAACCGTCCGAATTCTATACAGTTGTTATTTGTTGCGACTTTGCCATTATCTTTTATATCAAAAGATAAAAATAACGTAGCGCACATCATCGGGATAATAAGCGCGGCGGTCAGAGAAAAAGATGTATAGGTTATTAAAAAACCCAAGCATAACGGTGCTATAACTTTTACCATTCCTTTGACGGTTTCATCATAATTTGCAAATTTTGTCATTTGCTTCGGCGTTAATATATCCGCAATCAAAGTATTATATGCCGACCAAAAGAATGCCGCGTATGTTCCGAAAAAAGTCGCAATCAAATAAAGATTGTTCATCGTGTTAAAAAATACCATTACGCACAAAAGAAGTATGGCAAACGCCAGACCGATTCTGTAACAAATCATTCTTGAATTAATACTGCGTTTTATAAATTTTGCCAAGACAACAAACCCCAGCCATACAAAAAAGTTATTCAATATCTGAAAAAATCCGGTGCTGAGTTCTGGGTTGTTGGCAGCGTTTACAATAAGCACAATTATGAATGTGGACATAAAAATTTCAAACACTGCCCGAAACGCATTTGATAAAATCAGGCGTTTTTGTATATTCGTTAAAGATGTCTTATTCCTGTCCATGAGGCAGAATAATATAGATATGTGGGGAAATTATCAACACTTTTATCATTCGCAGATTCTCATCTTAAAAGCTTTAACGATTCGAAATAATCATTCGTTTTTAAAGAATATTTTATTTCTTTATTTTTTATTATATTTTTCAAATCATTAGGAATCGAAACCCGAATATAATAAGTATGATTCCTGCGAAATAATCTTGCCTGATTTTTTATCATAAAACTGTACCACTCTACTGTTTCACCAAGTAAAGTGGTACAATTTCTGAAACAACTATTGTAAAATATCAAGTATTTACAATATGATATGGCGTACCCGAAGGGATTCGAACCCATGACCCTCGGCGTCGGAGGCCGATACTCTATCCAACTGAGCTACGGGTACATTGACAGCTAAGTTATTTAGCTTATTTTCTGCCAAGACTCAAGTAAAATTTCAAATTCATACCAAATTTCTGTGTTTGCTTTTGCGTTTATTATATGTATATGTATGTATTTATTGGGTAAATTCTGTTTTGAAGCGCTGTATTACGTATTTTTTGCTTGACTTTTATTGAAACAGTAGCTATTAAGTCATCAACAAGTTTATGTTTTGATTGAAATATAGGATGATTTGATATGTCTAAAAAATGTGATATCACCGGCACCGGCGTTATGAGCGGCAACAATGTGAGCCATGCCAATAACAAGACACGCCGTCGTTTTTTGCCGAATCTTCAGGTTGTTTCACTGTTGAGTGAAAAGCTTGGAAAAGTATTCAAACTTAAAGTTTGTTCCAAAACTTTGCGTTCAATTGAGCACAATGGTGGTTTGGACGCTTATCTGGCTTCTACTTCTAACACAAAATTGTCAGAAGAAGCTATTAAGATTAAAAAGCAGATTGCTAAAGCATAATTATTGTTTCTGATTTGCATAAAGGAGCCCTGATTTTTGTCAGGGCTTTTTTGTATGCAAAAAAATGATGGACATGGTGGAGGGTTTATTTAAAATTCGGGTAGAAAATTATCTGTTGAAACAAAAGGAATATCATAAAAAATATTGGGGCGCACAGGATGAGGCGGAATCTTTTGGGATGTTCGTCTTTGTGTTTGAAGCCGAAAAACAGCAGGTATGAGAATGAAATTAAAAGGGTGAGGCAGTATAAAAAGTGGCGGCCTCTGGAGATTAAATGCCAAGGCGTGTCAGGAGTTGTTTTCCATACGGGGGTTGTTATAGTGTCATATAGGAGGCATACATAAAGCGTGAGAAAGCAAAAGTAAAAAGCACAGGGGCAGATATTGATGAAGGAATCCGGTGCCGGCGCTTTTTTTCTTACGATATGGTGCTTTTTCATGTTTATTTCCTTATTTTATTTCTGACAGCAGTCTTTTTTTGGGGGGGATGCGGGGATATTATATTGGTATTTGTCTAAGAAATTACTAATTTTTTTAGCAGAAAGGGAGGGCGAGGATTGCGTAGCGCAGGAATTTTCCGCAGAACATGGCAGATATGGTTATGACGGCATTAGCGCGCATCAATCCCAAAACGATTGCCAGCGGATCCCCGATGAACGGCAGAAAGCTGAAAAAGGCAAAAGCAGCATTTTTTCCTTGCAGTTTTTGTTTGAGGTTTTTTACTTCTTGTGGGGGGACACGGAGGTATTTTTCAATCCATTCGGTTTTTCCCATTCGTCCCAGAATATAATTGGTCATTCCGCCTAAGGTATTGCCGATGGAAGCGATTGCCAGACACAGGGCGGGATTGAAGCCCAGGGAGAGGAGGCCGATAAAAATTATTTCCGATCCCAGAGGCAGGATCGTGGCGGCGAGAAAGCTTCCGGCAAAAAGCCCGAAATAGCCGTATTGTATAAACTGTTCCATTTGTTTTTCCTTTGACGCTGTTGCAGTATAGCGTCAGCAGAGAATTTGTAAAGAGTCGGTGATTGGCTGTCAGGCGCATGATAAAAAGATATAACTCTTCGGGGAGGCCGGTATGTCAGTAAAAATAAGCAGTTTTGTTTATTTTCAACAGTCGTGTTATTTTGAGTGATTTATTAACGTTCTTGGGGTATATTGATAAATGTAATTTAATTAGGGAGTGATCGCTATGAAAGTGTTTTTCACGTTTTTAGTGGCTCTGGGATTTATGGCATCTTCGGCGGGGGCGGCAGATGTCGTCACGCAAGAGGAGATGGTTTCCGGGTTTTGGAGCTATTTTGAAGGTATGAACGCATTGACGCTGGTCTTTGTTTCTCTGCTGGTTTTTGCTATTGCTTATCGTTTTTACGGGATTTTTATTGCCAACAAGGTTTTGCGGCTGGATGCGAATCGTGTTACGCCGGCAGTTAAATATGCTGACGGGCATGATTATGTTGCCACAAACAAAAATGTTTTGTTTGGACACCATTTTGCGGCGATTGCCGCAGCCGGGCCTCTGGTTGGGCCGGTTTTGGCAGCGCAATTCGGTTATCTGCCCGGCGCGTTGTGGATTTTAATCGGCTGTGTTTTGGGCGGTGCAGTTCATGATATGGTGGTGTTGTTCGCTTCCGTTCGTCATAAAGCGCAAAGCCTGGCGACGATTACGGAACGCGAAGTCGGCCCCTTTACGGGGACTGTTGCCGGTTTTGCGGTTTTGTTCATTTTGATTCTGACTTTGGCCGGGTTGTCTTTGGCTTGTGTCAGTGCCATGCATAATGCACCGTGGTCTTTGTTTATTGTTGCTATCACAATGCCTATTGCCATTTTGATGGGGTTGATTATGCGGTTTCGCAAGAACAGTGTCGGTTTAGCCAGCCTTATCGGCATCGGTTTGCTGCTGATTGGTATTATTTCAGGACACTCCCTTATGCAGCAAGACGTTTTAGGGTGGATGTTTGACTGGGACAGAACGACGGTTTCGCTGGCTATTCCCGCTTATGGTTTTGTTGCTTCGGTTTTGCCAATCTGGTTTTTACTGGTACCGCGGGATTATTTGTCCACTTATTTGAAAATCGGCACAATTTTGATGCTGGCACTCGGTATTGTTTTTGTTCGTCCCGATTTAATGATGCATACGTTTACACCGTTTATTTATGGCGGCGGTCCGGTTATTAACGGTCCGGTTCTTCCGTTTATTTTTATTACCATTGCCTGCGGCGCAATTTCCGGTTTTCATGCGATTATCGGCACCGGTACAACGCCGAAGATGATTGGCAATGAGCGTGAAATTTTGTTTGTCGGTTATGGAGCGATGTTGACGGAAGGTTTTGTGGCGATTATGGCTTTGATTGCCGCCTGCACGATGATGCCGGGCGATTATTTTGCCATTAACTCAAGCCCTGAGGCTTATGCCGCGTTAATTCAGGCGCATCCGAACTTTAACGTTGTCGATTTGCCATTCTTTGAAGAACATATCGGTATTGATTTACACGGACGTACCGGCGGCGCTGTTTCTTTGGCGGTCGGTATGGCGCATATTTTCCGTAACATTCCGTATATGGATCATCTGATGGCTTATTGGTATAATTTTGCGGTTATGTTTGAAGCAGTGTTTATTTTGACGGCTATTGATGCCGGAACCCGTGTCGGCCGTTTCTTCCTGCAGGAAATGCTGGGCAAAGTTCATCCGAAATTTGCCGAGAAGGAATGGATGCCGGGTGTGGTTATTACCAGTGCAATCTTTACGTTTCTATGGGGGTATCTGGTATATACAGGAAACATCAGCAGTATTTGGCCGTTGTTCGGTTTGAGTAACCAGCTGCTGGCGACCTGCGCGTTGATTGTCTGCACGACAATGCTGCTTAGACTTGACCGTAAGAAATATGCTTTGGCGGTTTCTATTCCGGGATTGTTTATGGTTGTCGTAACTTTCTGGGCCGGATATTTGCAGGTCTTTACGCAGTATATTCCGAACAAGCAGTATCTGCTGGCCGTTTTAGGTTCAACGGTTATGGTTTTGATGGTATTTGTTTTGTATGGCTCGTTTAAGAAATGGTATGAGCTGATGAGAATCAAAACGACTGTCAAAGACGAATATGGCGAGGAAGTTCGCCAACTGGCTGTTGAGTAAAACGACAGGCAAAGCAAAGAAAGGGCTGATAGGTTTATCAGCCCTTTCTTTGTCAGCTATTTGCCGCGGGCAAAAAAAATGCCGTTCTCTTTTTGAAAACGGCGGTTTAGAATGCTTTGGTTTAGAATTTAAGGCCGATGCCGGTAACCACGGCATAGCCTTTGCTGTTATCGTCGGCGTATTTTTCGGCACCTTTGGCGTTAAGGTAAGCACCGACGAGAAACAAATCAATATATTTGTTGGCGGAATAGACGTTTGACCAGATATATAAGTCGTCACTGTTCCGGGTGTTGGACGCTTCCGTATGCAGGTAGGCCAGGTTGGTTTTGAAATTTTCAAACTGGTATCCCATGCTGACGTTATAGGCATTTGATTCACGGTAGTTATCGAACAAAGCCGGCAGATAAGAACTTTTGGCTTTATAGGTGATGGGGTTTTTATTGCCTTTAATCCAGGCATTTTTATAACCGGCTGCAATGTTGAAGTTGTCTTTGACCCAGGTTACGCCGAAAGACATTTCGTTATCTGTCCGGTTGAATATGCCGTAGCCCATTGATGTGTATAAAGTGGAGTTATCCGGCAATTCCCAACGGTTTTGCATGGCAGCGGTATAACCGTCTTCTTCCAGTTCATAATGAGCGTAACGGCTGACAAAACCACGGCGGTTTTCATTTTTCGGCGTGTAAGAAAAACCAAATTTGGTATTGCCGATTTCCGGTGAAATATATTTGATTTTGGCGGCACGGCCGTCGTCCATAATCGCTGTTGATTTTGGCGTGGCGAATTTTACGGAATGTTTGCCGTTGCCCCAGTTGGGATTGCTCAGATAATAAATCATGTTGGTATCGTCGATACCGAAAAATGTGATTTCCTTTGCTCCTTTGTGCAGTTCATGGGCTGCCCCGTAAACATAACCGACAGTGATGTCACCGTATTTGGATTTATCCGTTACAAAAGGATAAAAGCGCCAGTCACCGTCGCGGTAGTCTTTGTCATGTTCCCGGTAGACTAGTGTAAAGTTGCCGAAAATGCCGAGTTGGTGGTCGGGAGAAAAGTGGTAATTTGCGCCGAAGAGGGCGTCGGTACGGTAGACCCAGCGGTTAGGCATGGAGTTTACAGCGTATTGTTTTTTTGTTTCCGAGATACCGTAGTAGCCGCCCATCAGGCCGGATGCCGTAAAATCCCAGTTGTCTTTAGTGAGGGTTGCAGCATGGGCAGATGCCGATACGGCGGAAAGCACGGTTGTCAGTAAAAGCAATTTTTTCATAGTCCGTGTCCTTTGTTATTTGTCTGAATTGTTAGCGTCTTTATTATAAACTTAAAATTGTTAACTTAGATTTAACCGGGGTTGAATGGCTCAAATGAGTGTTTATATAAATTTTGAACATCTATTTAAGGAGGCTTTTTATGAATAAAATTGTTTTGATGCCGGAAATTCAGGCATTTATTGATGATGTGGAAAAAAATACCGAAACACCGCTGTATGAATTGTCGTATGAAGAAGCGCGCGCCGTGCTGCGCGGCGCTCAGAATATGTCGGTTCGTCAGGAAGAAGCTGATATTGAAGATACGACATTTATGGTTTATGACAATCATGAAATTCCGGTCAGAATTGTCCGTCCGTCAGGTGCAGCGGGATTTTTGCCGGTTATCTTCTATATTCACGGAGGCGGCTGGGTTATGGGAGACGCCAATACGCACGAGCGCCTTATCAGAGAGCTGGCCGCGAAAACCGGTGCCGCAGTTATTTTTCCGGTATATACGCCGTCGCCCGAGGCGCAGTATCCGCAACCGGTTGAAGAATTGTACGGCGCGTTGGAATATGTGGTTAAAAATGCAGCCGAGCTGCGTGTCGATTTGAAAAATCTGGTTGTTGCCGGCGACAGTGTCGGCGGAAATATGGCAGCAGTTATGACTTTGATGGCAAAAGAGAAAAAACTGCCGGCGAAAATTAAGTTTCAGTTGTTGTTTTATCCGGTAACCGATGATGATTTTGGTAATGAATCTTATTTGCGTTTTCAAAATGGTCCATGGTTGTCCCGCGAGGCGATGAAATGGTTTTGGAATGCTTATGCGCCGGATAAGGCAGACAGAAAGAAAATTTATGTCTGCCCGTTAAAGGCGACAGAGGAGGAATTGAAAAACCTGCCTGAGGCTTTGGTGATTACCGATGAAAATGATGTTTTGCGTGATGAGGGCGAAGCTTATGCCCGTAAGTTGGCCAATGCCGGCGTAAAAGTTACGGCGGTGCGCTTTAACGGAACGATTCATGATTTTGTTATGTTGAATGCCATTGCCGATACTTTACCGACGCGTTCGGCTCTTTTGTTGGCAACGGCAAAGTTGAAGGAAGTTTTTGAAAACTGATTTGAGTGTACTAAAAAAGGCGGAGAATATTCTCCGCCTTTTGCGTTATTTTTTCATTCTGGCTAGATAGCTGTCAAATTGGATGCCGGCATTCTTTGACCAGCCGAGGATGTAGTTGTTGCCCATACAGATGAGCGGTGTTCCCAGTTCCCGTTTGTCAATGTTGAATTTTTCAGCGCATTTTTCAAAGAGTTTGCGGCTTTCGGGATTTTGTTGAATGTTTTCCATACGGATGCTGATATCAGGATGTTTGCGGGCGATATAGTTTGATGCCGTGTGGCAGTGCGGACAGGTGGGCTGATAGAACATATAAATTTCGTTTTCATTTATATGATAGGTATCTTTCCCGCCGTAAATATTGTAGCCAATGAATGACAAAAGGCCGATTATGGCAAGAATAACAAGATTTCTGGTGTTGAAAACGGTCATAATTGTTTCTTTTTGTTGGAGGTTGTTATAAAAAAGCCCGCCGTGAAGCAGCGGGCTTTATGTTGTTTTGCGGCGATTATTTCTCGCTGTCAGCGCAGAGCAAGGTCATAACATAGATTGCACCGACAACCGGGATAAGAATGAACAGCAGATACCACGGATTGATTTTTGCATCACGCATACGACGAATCATAATTGCGATTGTCGGGAGAAGCAATCCCAATGCGACGACGAGAGAAAGAATTTCCCAAATTGTTGCCAAAAACGGCAAAAGAGCTGTTAAAATGGTAAAGATTGAAGAAATTGCAGAATAAATTACAATGTATTTTGCAAAGTCGGCAAAATTTGTTTTACCGCTGAAGTCAACGTATTGATTTTTGATAACATCAACGAAATTTTTATTGATGATTGATTTTACTTTATCCAAATATAATTCCATAAGTTTTCTCCTAATTAAATTTTATAAAAAATACAATGTCTTATATTCTTTATTTGTTTTTATCTAATACTGTATCTGCCTAAAAAGCAATATAAAAATACAGATATACACGATAATTGTTAAAGCCAGGGCAGTTCGACCTGATGGTGGCAGAAAAGGTATTTGCGACCGATGCGGCGGATGACCATATAATATCCGATACTGACGACAGCGGCTCCGCCAATCCAGGCAATCGGGCTGGCGTAGCAAACGCCGGTAAAGCCGAAGTGGTAGGCCAGAACGATGGCGGCAAATGAGCGCATTCCCAGTTCAACGATGCTTGATATAAGCGGAATTACCGGTTTTCCAAGCCCTTGCAACGCATTTCTGTAAACAAATATTTGTCCGAGGAAGAAATAAAACAAAACGCTGATGTTGAGATACATTTTGGCGGTGTCAATAACGATTTCGTTGCGTTCTTTGGTGAAGATTTCAACCAGGTTTTCGCCGGCTGTAAAAATAATTACGGCCATGAGAATGCTGACTCCTAAGGAAATCATGGAACAGTTGAAGACGCCGCGGCGGACTCGGCCGATTAAGCCGGCACCATAATTTTGCGCCGTATAGGTTGCCATGGCGACGCCGAAAGAAACCATCGGCTGGGCAGCCAGCTGTTCAATGCGCATGGCAGAGGTAAAGGCGGCAATCGTCAGCGGGCCGAAAGAGTTACAGACGCTCTGGATGACCATGGAACTCAGGGCAATGATTGAAAACTGCACGGCCATGGGAATGGCTAATGCCAGGTGTTCTTTGCTGAAATTCCAGTCAAGTTTCCAATCGCTTTTTCTAAGGTGCAGAATTGGGAATTTTTTAACGATGTAAAAGTAACAGCAGATAACAGAAATGCTTAACGCCAAGACTGTACCGAGGGCGGAGCCTTCAACGCCCATGCCGCAGACGTATATTAAAAACAGGTTGAGGCCGATATTGATGATTGAGGCAAAAATGAGAAAATACAATGGTGTCCGGCTGTCGCCCAAGGCGCGGATGATGCCGGACAGAAGATTGTAAAAGACAATCATGACCAGGCCGTAGGCGATGATGGAAATAAACGCCAAAGCCTCGCCGAAGATTTCTTCCGGGACGTTCATCAGGCGTAATATGGGGCGGAGAAAAGCTATCAGAATCAGGCTAAAAATGAGTGTGAATGCGGTGCTGATCACCGTTGCCGTTGCTACAGAACGGCGCATGGCGTTGAAGTCGTTGGCGCCGAAACGCTGCGCTGTGATGACGGTCAGGCCGCTGGTAAAGCCGATGGTGACGGCAATAAGAAGAAAAAACAGCGGGCCGGTCGCACCGACGGCAGCCAGAGAATTTACGCCAAGCAGACGGCCGACAATGATGATGTCGGAAATGCTGTAAAGTTGTTGAAAGACGTTGCCGATTAATAACGGAATCGTAAATTGGATGATTAGTTTTACCGGATTTCCGGAAGTCATATTTTGAATCATTGTATACTTCTCTTCATTTTTTTGTCATGGGATATATACAACCGTTATTTTTTTATGACAAGACCCTAATTATATGTCAGCCAAGTTTCTTTTTAAATGTCCAGGCCGCGATGGAAAGCGTTCCCAAGGCGATGAAAAACAGGGGAAGCATATTTTGCCAGATGTCTGCTGGTGCCATGTCTTTTAAGAGAATCCCCTTGGCGATAATCAGATAGTACCGCACGGGATTGATTAAAGTTATGTTTTGAAGAAACTGCGGCATATCCGCGATGGGCGAAACATAGCCGGAAATCAGAATTGACGGCATGAGAAAAGAAAATGCGCCGAGAATCGCCTGCTGCTGGGTTTTACAGATTGAGGAAACAAACAGGCCGATGCCGACAATGGACATCAGGTAGACCAGAAGGGAAAGGATGAACCAGAAGACAGAACCTTTGAACGGGAATTCAAAAATAAGAACGGCGCAGAATGTGATGATAACAGCGACAGCCATGGCGATGATAACCGGCGGAATGGTTTTGCCGAGGAGTATTTCAAAAGAACTCAATGGCGACACGATGATTTGGTCGAATGTGCCCAGTTCGTGTTCCCGGGCGATGGACATAGCGGTCAGGACAAGCGCCGAAATAGCGCTGAGAATGGCAATCATGGAGGACACGGTGTACCATTGGTAAGAAAGGTTCGGGTTAAACCAGTGGCGGACTTCAATCGTGATTGAGGGAACGGAACGATAGCGTTCGGGGTGGACGCGCTGTTCATAGGCGGCGATTATCTTTGAGGCGTAACCGCTGATTATGGCGGCGGAATTGGTTTGTCTACCGTCAACAATGACCTGTATTTCAGCAGGTATCCGCGATTTTATTTTGGCGGCGAAGTCATTGTTGATGATGATGCCCAGTTGCGCCTGTTCCGAGGCGATGAGATTTTCCATTTGCCTGCGGTTGTCGGTGAAGATGATTTTTTTGAACCAGGGCGAGCCTTCAAAGCCGGATATAAGCTCCCGGGATTCATAACTTTTGCTGTCGTCGAAAACGACGGCGGATATGTTTTTGACTTCCATTGTAGCGGCGTTGGCGAAGATTATCGGCTGGACAATCGGCGGGACGATAATGAGAATCCGGCTTTTGGGGTCGCGCCAGGCGGCCAAAAATTCTTTGATAATCAGCGACCAGATACGTTTCAGCATTTTTCCAACCTCATATCTGTTTTACGGTAAACGGCAATCATCAGCACAATGCTGAAACAAAGCATGGCGATGCTGTTGGGGAGGATGACATTCCAGATTGTCCCGGCCAGAAATTCGCTTTGGGCGCAAGGCAGATAATAACGCGCGGGAATCAGCCAGGTAACATATTGAACGAGTTTGGGCATGGATTGAATCGGAAAGACCAGCCCCGAAAGAATCAACGAGGGCATGAAGCCGCCGACGAGCGCTGCCTGGCTGGCGGTGAATTGGTTTTTTAAAGCTGAGGAGATGAACAGTCCCTGGCCGAGCGCCGCGAAAAGGAACAGAGATGACGTCAGCCACAGAACTGCGTAACTGCCGCGGAAAGGAATGTCAAAAACATGGACGCAGACCATGACGTTAAAGATAACGGAAGCAAAGCCCAAAATGAAGTATGAGATGTATTTGCTGAGAACGATGTCTATTTTACGGGCGCGCGTAGTGATGAGTGTTTCCATTGTGCCGCGTTCCCATTCCCGGGAAACAACCAGGGCAGTCAGCAGCATACCGATGAGCGTCAGGGTGATTGACAGGGTTCCGGGCAGGATAAAGTAGTGGCTGTTTAATTCCTGATTATACCAGACCCGGTTTTGCGGCACGACCAGCGGTTCGGGATTGGAAAAACGGTATTTGCTCAGTCCGGTCAACCAGTGGGCGGCTATGGCGGTTATGTAGTTTTCAACGTAATTCGCGGTATTGGTTTCAGAGCCGTCGGTAATGATTTGAAGCGGCGCTGAGGTTGATTTTGACAGGTTTTGGGAAAAGTTCTCCGGAATTATCATCAGACCGCGGAGTTTTGACTTGTTTATGTCTTCATACATTTGCCGGCGGCTGTCGTAGGCAACGGCATTGATAAAGCGGTTGTTGCCGACGGAATCCGCCAGGCTTTGACTTTCAACTGACATATCTTCATTTTTAATGCCAACTGTCAGCCGGGTAGTGTCAAGGTTGATGCCGTACATATATATGGGCAGTAAAATTGCCGGGAGGATGAAGGCAATTAAAATACTGCTCGGGTCCCGGATGATTTGATAAAATTCTTTAATGATAAGGGCTTTCAGTATTCTCATGCCGCGGCCTTTGCGTCAAAGTTTTCAATGAGGCTGATAAAGGCGTCTTCCATGGTTGCCGCAGCCGAAACGCTGTGTTTTAATTCGTCGGGAGAGCCGGTGGCGATGGCCTGTCCCTGATAAAACAGGCTGATACGGTCGCAGTATTCTGCTTCATCCATAAAATGGGTCGTGACCATTATGGTGACGCCTTTTCCGGCCAAGACGTTGATGTGATTCCAAAATTCGCGGCGGGTCAGCGGGTCGACGCCAGAGGTCGGTTCGTCAAGAAACAGTACTGCCGGGTTGTGCATAATGGCGCAGGATAAGGCTAAACGTTGTTTGTATCCCAAAGGCAAATCGCCGGCGTTGGTTTTGAGGTGTTTGCCGAGGTGGAACATATCAGTCATTTCTGCGATTTTTTCTTTTTGCTCTGTGCCTTTCAGGCCGTAAATTCCTGAGAAAAAGTTCAGATTTTGCAGGACATTCAAGTCAGCATAGAGTGAAAATTTCTGTGCCATATAGCCGAGGCGGGAACGGGCCAGCGCCGGTTTTTTGCGGATGTCTACGCCCATAATGCGGGCGGTGCCCGATGTCGGCGTTGTCAGGCCGCAGAGCATTTTGAACGAGGTTGATTTTCCGGCGCCGTTGGGGCCGAGAAGCCCGAATATTTCACCGCGGCGGATTTGAAAGGTATTGTTTTTAACCGCATAAAAACTGCCGTATTTTTTGACCAGATTTTGTGCTTCTACCGGGTATTCAACATTTGCCGCCGTTTGTGGGTATGAGCGGTTTAACGGAGAAACGCCGTGTGGAATGCCGCCGAGCACATCGATGACGGCGTCTTCAAAACGCGGTGCGGCAATTTGGGAAATTGTTCCTTCCATTTGGCAGATTTTGTCTTTGAAAACAACGCGCACGGCTGTTCCCTGGATGACGGCGTCAACAATATTTTGTTCTTTGCCGCTGATTCTTTTGAGCAGGTCGCGGTTGCTGCCGGAAGTATTTTGTAACAGGGCGACCCGGTTTTGCAGTTTTTGAGTTAAGGCTTCAGGTTTTCCCTGATAGAGGATCTTTCCTTCATTCAGCAGCAGGCAGTCGTCAAAGTTTTCGGCTTCGTCAAGATATGCCGTTGACCAGAGGATTGTTGTGCCGCCCTCAGCCAGTTCGTTGACCATTTTTATCAGTTCGCGGCGGGAAATGGGATCAACGCCGACGGAGGGTTCGTCCAGAAGCAGAAGTTTGGGGGCAGAGAGCAGTGCGCAGGCCAGACCGAGTTTTTGTTTCATGCCGCCGGAGAGTTCTCCTGCCAGGCGAGTGGTGAAGTTTTGGAGGTTGGTAAATTTGAGGAGGCGGTTGAAGATATTTGTTTGATCCTGCGGCGGGATGGCTTTTAATTCGGCGTAAAGCTTAAGGTTTTCGCTAATGCTTAAGTCTTCATATAAGCCGAATTTCTGCGGCATATATCCCAGGGACAGGTTTAATTCTTCTTTGTCCGTCAGGGGATTGAGGCCATTGACGTCTATTGTTCCTTTTGAAGGGAGGAGAAGGCCGATAATCGTGCGTATAAGCGTTGTCTTTCCGGCGCCGTCAGGCCCGATAAGCCCGGTTATTTTTCCCCGGGCGATGGTACAGGAAATGTCGTCAAGAGCGGTAATGCCGCTGTCCGGGAAGCGCTTGCTCAGGTTTTTTATGGTGATGAAATCAGAGGTCATTCCTGTGCCTTTACTGCTGTCGGGGCAAGGTTTATTTTTATGGTGACGGGCATGCCCTGCTTGAGATATTCGTCAGGGTTGCTGACATAGACGCGGATGCGGTATACCAAGTCTGTTCGCAAGTCGGTTGTTTCCACGGTTTTTGGGGTGAATTCGGCAACCGGGGAAATGTAGCCGACATAGCCGTTATAGGCACGGGCTTGCCCGTTGTCGGGATTGACGCTGTCGGTTATGATTTGGGCGGCAGTGCCGTATTTGACATTTGCGAGCTGTGTTTCAGGAATATAGGCGCGAATCCACAGAGGTGTTTTTTTGGACATGGTATAGACGGGCTGTGCGGCGCCGACGACGGCTCCCGGTTCCTGAATGCGGGTCATAATTATACCGCTGTCCGGGGCGTACATTTTGGTGTCGTTGAGGTTGTTACGGGCATGCTCGTCAGCCGCTAGAGCGGCATCAAGCGCGGCCTTGGTGCCGTTCATGGCGTTCAACAGGTCGTCGCATTCCTGTTTGGACACGATGTTTTTGGTGCAAAGCGGGGCGTTGCGGTTATATTTTGAAACGGCGTTATTGTAGGCTGCCTGGCTTTGCGCTATTTCAGCAGCAGTTTGTGCTGCGGTCGTTTTATAAGGAATATCGTCAAGGCTAGCCAGGAGGTCGTCTTTTTTGACGGAATCGCCTTCTTCAAAATACATGTTTTGAATCCGTCCTTCAACCCGGAAGCTCAAGTCTACCTGGCGGATTTCGACATTGCCGTAGAGTGTCAGGCTGTTCCGGGACTTGATTTTGTTTTCGTAAGACAGGTAGCTGAAAGCGGCGGCGCCCAAAAGGGCAACTAAGCTGAGAAGGAGAAGTTTTTTCATTATTATTTCCTTATAAAATACCGTTTACGGCCAGTTTACACCGGACAATCTTATTAAAGATTTAATAATCCTTATTATTATCTTCAATTAAGCGCTTGTATTTGTTTTTATCTTACGCTAATTTAAGCAGGGCAATAATTATTTAAAAGGCACGATTATGAAATCTTATTTTATTCAGAGGCTTAAGCCGTTTTTTATCAGCTTTATTTTGCTGGAAATTTTGTTCCTTTGTGGAAAGGTTTATCAAAGTTTTGAAGGCTTTGATTTTGCACCGTGGGAGTTGGTCAAGGTTTTGGGAATTTTGCTCTTGACCGCATCTATCGCTTTTTTATACATGATGCTGCCTTATGTGCTGTATCTGGTCTTTTTGCCGGCAAAGAAACAAAACGGCCGTTTAGATAAAATTGTGACCACCGGCGTTTATACGGTTTTTATTTATGCCACGTTGTTTCAGGGCGCCTCTACGCAGATTTTCTGGGATGAATTTCAGGCCGCCTTTGATTTTATCGCCGTTGACTATCTGGTTTATACAACCGAAGTGATTGATAATATTTATCAGTCTTATCCGGTGAACTGGATTTTGCTGGGGCTGCTGGCGGCGACGCTGGTTATTGTGAAGTTGTCATATCGCAGTCTGTTTCCTGAAGTTCCGGTGCCGGCTTGGGGCAAGCGTTTGCTGCAGCTGGCTGTCTATATTATTGTGCTTGTTGCTTCTTACTTTGCCGTTGATATGTCGCGTTTGGAAATATGCAAAAACTATTATAACAATGAGGCGGGCAAGGAAGGAACTTACAGTCTGTTCAGCGCTTTTTTGAAAAACGAACTGCCATACGACAAGTTTTATCTAACTCAGAATCCGGCGGAGAATCTGAAAATTCTGCAAGAGAAGCTTAAGGGGAAAAATGTTGCTTTTCTTGAGCCGGATAAAAATATCCGCCGGCGGATTACTGCCGATAAACCGGAAAACAAGGCGAATGTCGTGATTGTGCTGATGGAAAGCATGAGTGCCAAATATATGAACGAGAATCTGCCGGAGGGGCATATTCCCCTGACGCCGAATCTGGAAAAGCTCTCCAAAGAGGGATTGTATTTCAGTAACACTTATGCCAACGGCACGCGTTCGGTTCGCGGCATTGAAGCTTTGACGCTCAGTGTGCCGCCGCTGCCGGGGATGTCTATTGTCCGTCGCCCAAATAATGAGAATCTGTACAATATCGGTACGATTTTTAAAGAAAAAGGATATGACAACAAGTGGATTTACGGCGGGTACGGTTATTTTGACAATATGAATTATTTCTTTGGGCATAACGGTTTTCAGATTGTTGACCGTGCGGTTTGGGACAAAAGCGAAGTCACTTTTGCCAATGCCTGGGGTGCGGCAGACGATGATACCTACCGCAAGGTTATTAAAGAAGCGGACAAGTCTTATGCTGCCGGAAAACCGTTCTTTACAATGTTGTTGTCGATTTCCAATCACCGTCCGTACACGTATCCGGAAGGACGGATTCCGCTTGAACCGGAAAAGTGGGGGCGCTTGGGCGGCGTTATGTATGCTGATTATGCCATAGGCGAGTTTATTAAGGAAGCCAAGGGAAAGCCGTGGTTTGACAATACACTGTTTGTCTTTATCGCCGATCATACGGCCGGTGCATCCGGTAAGGAGGAGATTAACCTTGAAGGTTATCATATTCCTTTTATTATCTATGCGCCGAAGTTGGTTAAAACGCAGAGAATCGACACGCCGATAAGCCAGATTGACGCTTTGCCGACGATTTTGGGAATTTTGAACTTTGATTATGAATCACGCTTTTATGGGCAGGACGCATTGTCTGAAGATTATGAATCCCGTTTCTTCGTCAGCAATTATCAGAAAATCGGTTTTGTTAAGAACGGGACGGATGTTATTTTGAAACCAGTCCGCCAGTATTCGGTTGAAGGGCCGAAAATTTCCGACAAGGCATTGGCTAAGCAGAAGAGCGAGGCAATCGCTTTTTATCAGCAGGCTGATAACTGGGAGGAAAATCTGAAAGAGTAATGTCATTTCAGCAAGAAAGCCCGGAATTTTTATTCCGGGCTTTCTTGCGTATTGCAGGCTTATTTTTTTGAATCATTTTAAAGAGTTAACCCAAAATTTAGAATCAGGAATCTATGATGACGGCATAATAAAAAGAATCACCTGTTTTTGAGGTGGTTATGTTTATTGAATTTTGGTTTAACAATTAAAGGAATTTAGGAATGTCAGCTTTGAAAAGACTAAAATCTTTGGCTCTGGCCGTGTTTATGGCAGCAGCTGCCGGGATTTCTCAAGCTCAGGCTTCTGAAATCGATCTTAACATTCCGAGCCTTGATGTCGGATATAATATTTTCGGCCTGTCTATGACCGGAAGCGAAATTCTGATGTATGGCCTCGGTATTTGTATTTTGGGCATGTTGTTCGGTTTGTATGAATTTTTTAAAATCAAAAAGATTCCCGCTCACGAATCCATGCTGAATGTTTCTCATACGATTTATGAAACATGCAAAACCTATATGAAACAGCAGTCAAAGCTTTTGGTGGTTTTGGAACTGTTCATTGCTGCCTGTATCTTTTATTATTTCTATTATCTTAACGCAACGCCGATGCCGAAAGTGCTGACTATTCTGATGTGGTCAGTTTTGGGTATTCTCGGCTCTTATACCGTTGCTTGGTTTGGTATGCGCATTAACACTTATGCCAACTCGCGTACGGCTTTCCTTTCTTTGCAGGGAAAAGCCTTTCCGGTTATGAGCCTGCCGCTGCGTTCGGGTATGTCTATCGGCGTTTTGCTTATCTGCGTCGAACTGATTATGATGATTATCATTTTGTTGTGGGTTCCGCGTGAGAGTGCCGGCGCCTGCTTTATCGGTTTTGCCATCGGCGAATCCTTGGGTGCTGCCGCTTTGCGTATTTGCGGCGGTATCTTTACCAAGATTGCCGATATTGGTGCTGATTTGATGAAAATTATTTTCAAAATTGATGAAGACGATGCCCGCAACCCGGGTGTGATTGCCGATTGTACCGGTGATAATGCCGGCGATTCAGTCGGGCCGACCGCTGATGGTTTTGAAACCTACGGCGTAACCGGCGTGGCTCTTATCAGCTTTATTGTTCTCGGTGCAGGCATGATGTATACGCAGAATGGCGAGCTGGCTTTAATGAGCGGCGGCATTGATATTCAGGCGCGTTTGATTGTCTGGATCTTTGCTATGCGCCTGTTGATGATTGTTACGTCTTTGGTGTCTTATGCTCTTAACAACGGTCTGTCTAAATTGCTTTACGGCAATAAAGACGAATTTGATTTTGAAAAGCCGCTGACCAGTTTGATTTGGCTGACGTCCGTTATTTCCATTCTGGTTACTTTCGGTGTTTCTTATGTGATGATCGGCGATATGGGCGCAGATTTGTGGTGGAAGCTTTCGGTTATCATTTCCTGCGGTACGTTAGCCGCGGCTTTGATTCCTGAATTTACCAAAATCTTTACTTCTCCGAAGTCGCAGCATGTTAACGAAATCGTTAATGCCAGCCGCGAGGCAGGCGCTTCCCTGAATATTATTTCAGGTATTGTTGCCGGTAACTTCTCCGCTTTCTGGCAGGGAATCGTTATGGTAGCACTGATGGCGATTGCTTATGTTACCGCAAGTTCGGGACTTGACGCTTATATGGTTTATCCGTCAGTCTTTGCTTTTGGTTTGGTGGCTTTTGGCATGCTGGGCATGGGGCCGGTCAACATTGCCGTTGACAGTTACGGGCCGGTTGCCGACAATGCCCAGTCTGTATTTGAATTGTCACAGATTGAAAATATCAGAGGCATTAACAAAACCATTGAAAAAGATTTTGGCTTTAAGCCTGATTTTGAAAAAGGCAAACATTATCTGGAAGCTAACGACGGTGCCGGAAACACCTTTAAGGCAACAGCAAAACCGGTGCTTATCGGTACGGCGGTTATCGGTGCGGCAACAATGATTTTCTCTATCATTCTTTTGCTGAACCTGAAGTTGTCATTGCTTGATCCGGAAGTTTTGTTTGGTATCATTCTTGGCGGCGCGGTTATCTACTGGTTCTCCGGCGCTTCCATGCAGGCGGTTTCGACCGGCGCTTATCGCGCGGTTGATTTTATCAAAAAGCACATTAAGCTGAACACGAAGAAGGCTGCTTCGGTTGAAGACAGCAAAGAGGTTGTTCGTATTTGTACATTGTATGCACAGAAAGGTATGTTTAACATCTTTGTTGCCATATTCTCGTTTACGTTGGCTTTTGCCTGCTTTGATCCGAACCTGTTTGCCAGTTATCTGATTTCAATTGCCGTCTTCGGTTTGTTCCAGGCGCTGTATATGGCTAATGCCGGCGGCGCATGGGATAACGCCAAGAAGGTTGTTGAAGTTGATCTTGGTGAAAAAGGAACAGAACTGCACGCAGCTTCGGTTGTCGGTGATACGGTCGGCGATCCGTATAAAGATACGTCATCCGTAGCTTTGAATCCGATTATTAAGTTTACGACTTTGTTCGGTTTGCTGGCTGTGGAAATTGCCGTTTCGGCGCCGCGCAATGTGTCTTTGACGCTGGGTGCGGTCTTTATGGCGATTGCTTTAGTCTTTGTATGGCGGTCGTTCTATGCGATGCGTATTCAGACAAAGGCGTAAAAATCGATATAATTGCTGAAATTTATGCAATAAGTTATAAGGAAACGCGAAAGCGTTTCCTTTTTTACTGCAAACATGAAAAAAAGTTCTTGATTTATTGCACGGAGTTGTGTATCAAAGAAAACGCAGTTTGGTTAAACTGTGTTTTATAGGGGTATAGCTCAGTTGGTAGAGCACCGGTCTCCAAAACCGGGTGTCGTGAGTTCGAATCTTACTGCCCCTGCCACTCAAGATGAAGACGCTGAAAGGCGTCTTTTTTCTTTATATATCAAGCATTTAACCGAGTCCGTGTGAGGTGCGCCAATCAGAGCCATTTCCCGCTTGTTACACGGACTTTATATCTACATAAGTTTTTTATTTTCAATCATTTAAGTCAAATTAAAACTCATATAATTTAGGGACTAATTAATTTAAATAAAGAAAACCCTTGAAACTTATTGTTTCAAGGGAAAAAGACAATGAATCACTGCTTCCAAGTGAACATCCTATTCTTTTTTAGCAACCCTCTTATCTGTTTGTTTTCGTTCGCCACTACTTACAATTAAGGCTTTAGATACTATCTCAGCAAACCTAAGCTTTCTCAAGTAATCTTGACGGACTGCTAAACCGTTGTGTTTGAATATTAATGAGTATCTGGGTCAACAAGATCGGGATTGTATTTTTATACACAAAAATATCTGCATAATATGTTTAATGCTCACTCTTTTAAGGCATTACATATTAAAAGTCAATATAAAATGGTCCGTACATCATCTTACTGTCCCTGCCAGTTAAGATAAAGACGCAGAAAAGCGTCTTTTTTCTTTATATATTAAGTGCTTAACTGAATCTGCGAGAGGTTGCATTGATGAGGGCTTTTTTGTATTGCTACGAAAGTTAATGCTTTCTACTTGCGCGAACAACTAAGCTTTGTGCGGCTAAAGCTTAGCAATACTAAGAGAAGTTTTTGGGTGTTATACGGACTTTTTTTTGGGGGGGGAATCTATATTTACTTTGTCGCAGGATTTATGATAAGGTCATCATAAGTTTGGAAAGATGGTTTGTATGGGGCAGAAAATGAGAAAAATTTTTTATTTATTGTTATTTTTACTGATAGCTTCTCCAGCGCCAGCGGCTCATGACCAGCCGGTAGTTATGAATGTAAAAACATATATCTACCACAATCCAAGCTGTAAATGGGCTAAAAAATGCATAAAAAACTGTATCATAACCACCAAACAGAAAGCACGGGCTCAAGGGGCAAGGCCTTGTAAGGTCTGCGGTGGGTAGAGAGCGGTTTATCTTTTTCGAGGTTATATTCTTGACACGTCATGTTCTGATTTTTATACTTCGGGTATGTTTTTTAAATTATAATGAGGTTGATTATGAAGACAGTGATTGTTGGCGGCGGTGCTGCCGGAGCCAGTTGTGCGGTGAGACTGAGACGTCTTGATGAAACTATGGAAATTATGATAATTGAACGCACTAATGAGGTTTCCATTGCTAATTGCGGTCTGCCTTATTATATCTCTGGCGTTATTGCCGAAAGAGAAGATATTCTGGTTTCAAGTCCGCAGAAGTTTAAAGGCTGGTTTAACATTGATATTAAATTAAATGCGGAAGCAGTGTCCATTAATCGCCGAGACAAGACTATAGCGCTCAATAACTCTGAAATCATTGCTTATGACAAACTGGTTTTGGCAACCGGTGCAAAGCCTATTGTCCCTGATTTTGAAGGGCTTGACCATAATAAAGTTTTTGTTGTCCGCAATTTGGCGGATGCCGATAAGTTGAAAGCTTATGTTCGGGAGAATAAGCCGCAAAAAGCGGTTGTCGTCGGCGGCGGGTTTATCGGTGTGGAAGTTGCTGAAAATCTGGTGAATATGAAATTGGATACGACATTGATTGAATTAAGCAATCAGATTTTGGCACCGGTCGATAAAGAGATTGCCCTCTATGCTGAAAATGCCATGCGTGAAAATGGTGTAAAACTCATTCTTTCTGACGGTGTCAAAAAATTTCATCAAAATAAGATTGTTTTGAATTCGGCAAAAGAAGTGGATTTTGATTTTGTGGTTATGGCTATCGGCGTCCAGGCGGAAACCCACTTGGCTCAGGCTGCCGGCTTAGCGGTGGGCAGAGGTGTTATTATTAATGAACATATGCAGACCTCCGATGAAAATATTTTTGCCGCGGGTGATTCCGTTGAGGTTAAAGATGCCGTCACCAATAACCAGACCCTTATTCCGTTGGCCGGTCCGGCCAACCGTCAGGGGCGCATTATTGCCGATTATATTTGTGGGATAAAGTCATCTTATAAAGGTTCTTTGGGGGCCTCTGTTATCAAGGTTTTTAATTTGACCGTTGCCTGTGTCGGCAATAATGAAAAACAGTTAAAGCAAAATAATATACCTTATCTTAAAACCTATGTTGTCGGCGCCAGTCATGCGGGGTATTATCCGAATTCCAGGCGGATTGTTTTTAAAATGCTGTTCAGTGATGACGGGAAGATACTTGGCGCGCAAGCTGTCGGACCGGAAAATGTTGAAAAAAGGATTGACGTTATCAGCACAATTATGCGTTTGGGCGGCACGGTTCGGGATATGATTGACAGTGAATTATGCTATGCGCCGCCGTATTCTTCTGCGAAGGATCCTGTCAATATTTTGGGAATGAATGCAGACAATATGTTACGCGGGTTGTTTAAACCTGCGTTTTTAGACGACTTGGGCGATGACTGCCTTATTGATGTTCGACCGCCGGAAATGTACAGAAAGAAAACAATAAAGGGTGCGATTAATATTCCGATAAGTACCATCCGGGGACGTCTGAACGAAATTCCCAAGGATAAAAAGGTTATTTTGTTCTGCAATACCGGATACACCAGTTATTGCGCGGCCAGAATTTTGCTGCAGCACGGGTTTGAAAATATATCTTCCCTTGCAGGCGGTATAGCGATGTATAATGAAGCTGAAAAACAATTGTAGTCGTAAAGGGGGGGGAGTGGTGGAAAAAGGTTTGGATTATATTTTTAATGAACGAACAAAAATGATTATTCTGGGAACATTTCCCAGTATTCAATCTCGGGATATCTGCTATTATAATAATCCCCAAAACCAGTTTTGGCGAATTATTGCCGATGTTTTTCAAGATGATGAGATTATTACCGGAGATAAAGACAGGCGCTATGCCTGTTTGCTTAGTAACGGCGTTGGTCTTTGGGATGTTATACAGACCTGTCAATTTGAGCAAAAGTCCAGTTTGGACAGCAAGATAAGCAAAGATAGTATTGTTTATAATAACTTTTTGTTATTGCAGCAAAAGTGTCCGGCGTTAAAATGTCTTGTTTTTAATGGCAAAAATGCAAAAAAATTATTTGGTTGTTACTTAAAGCAAGAAACGAATGAGGCCGTTAGGATGTGGTTATGGGGATTAACCAATAACGGAAAAAATGTTCTTCCTTCGACCAGTCCAGCCAATGCGCGTAAAAAGCCCGAAGACAAATTAAGGGAATGGAAGGCGTTTATAAAGGAGCACATATCCGGCGTTTAGCTGTATTGGTGCAGCCTGGTCTTTAGTTTTCCCGACGTAGATTTTGACGCTGTTTTTGCCGTTGTTTAGTCGGAGCACAGAAAAGCCGGGAATGTTCCCTGATTATTTGTATATACAAAAATATAGTTATTGACATATAAAAAATAATTTAATATGTTGGCGACATTAAGCTAGGATGTGTCCGGCTGTTTGTATCAGCTTGTGAGGTGTAAGGCGCGTCCTGTCATTTTGCCCCGACGGGGCGGTTGTTTAAATCTATTTTTTATGGATAGGATCCATGGCAAAAGTTAGTCCAATACAGTTTTTCAGACAGGTTAAGCAAGAAGTAAAAAAAGTGACCTGGCCAACGAGAAAAGAAGTCGTCCAGACCTCCATTATGGTTATTATCCTGGTGGCAATCGCGGCAACATTCTTTTTCTTTGTCGATCAGATTATTGGATGGGTGATGAAATTAATATTAGGTCTTGGAGTTTAGGTTTATGGAAGCTCGCTGGTATGTTGTAAATGTTTACTCCGGTTCGGAGAAGAAAGTTGCCGAATCGATTAAAGAGCAGGCTATACTTAAAAAAATGGAAGATAAGATTTTGGAAGTTCTGGTTCCGACGGAAGAAGTTGTTGAGCTGAAGAAAGGTTCTAAAGTCAATTCTGAAAGAAAGTTTTTCCCGGGTTATGTCTTGGTTAAGATGGTTATGTCCGACGAATGCTGGCATGTTGTCAGAAACACACCGCGCGTCAGCGGGTTCTTGGGCAGCCGCAATAAGCCGCAGCCAATTTCCGAGGCAGAAGCCCAGCGTATTATCAAACAGATGACAGAAGGTGTTGAGCGTCCGCGTACCGCTGTTGATTTTGAGGTTGGCGAGCAGGTTCGCGTTAATGACGGTCCGTTTGCTTCTTTCATTGGTTTTGTTGAGGAAGTTGATACGGAAAAAATGCGCTTGAAAGTTTCTGTTTCAATTTTCGGGCGTTCTACGCCGGTTGAGTTGGAATTCAGTCAAGTTGAGAAAATTAAGTAGTTTTCTTGTTTTTGTAAAAGCCCCGGGTGTTTTCGGGGTTTTTTCGTAATTGCGCGGTTGAATTTTTTATATCGCTGTTTATTATAGTGTTAGTTAATGTTTAGGAGGGTATATGATTAAAGGTTTTATTAATGAATTTAAAAAGTTTGCCGTACGCGGCAATGTGATTGATATGGCTGTCGGTATTATTATCGGTGCGGCGTTTGGTAAGATTGTCGACTCTCTGGTTAAGGATATCATTATGCCGCCGATTAGCATTTTGTTGGGAAAAATGGACTTTTCTAATCTGTTTTTTGTGTTGCGTAACGGGCCTGATTATACGGCACCGTATGTTTCTTTGCAACAGGCGAATGATGCCGGTGCGGTGACGTTAAATCTGGGGAATTTTTTGAATGCCTCAATCAGTTTTATTATTGTTGCTTTTGCCGTGTTTTTGCTGATTAAGGCGATTAACCGTGTTCAGGAGGCGATTGATGCGGGAGAGAAGGTTGTTCCTACCGTGAAGAAGTGTCCTTTCTGCTGCACAGATATTCCGGTTAAGGCAGTGCGTTGTCCGCATTGTACGTCAGAATTGTCTGAGAAATAGCAAAGAAACGATACTCCGAGGTGAGTATCGTTTCTTTTTTAGGCTATGGCTGAAATTATTAAATCCTGGTTGCCGGGATTGTAGCTGCGAATTTGGCAGGTTACGGGCTGTCCGACTTCCATTCCGGGGAGAGCCATGTGTTTGCAGCCGATGCCATAAAGACTGATTGTCGCCACTTTCCCTTGGATAATTTCAACAACTTCGCCGCTGACATAAGAGCCGACGGGGAAGGCGTTTACAAGATCTTCCGCTGTTCTGATATTGACGATGTCGGCAATATAGAATTTTTTAGATTTGCGGTTGATTTTGACGGTCAGCCTTTGGCCGATTAGATAGTTTCCGGTATCAGGGGTGAAGATTTTAATACTCAATCCCTGATAGGATAGGGTTAAAGCATTAGCACTGATTAATCTTACAAATGCACTGACAGTCTGTTCTTTTCTTAATCCTGTTGTTTTCATAATTGTAAATTTATATGTTAATAATATTTCATTGAGGGATAATCTATCATATTTTTATGATGTTGGCAATAGCTAAAATTGACAAAAATGCAGGGGCGATGACGTTTTTGTGAATCGAATCAGCGGGTTAATGTTAAAATTTTTGAAGAAAATGCTTGTAAAATAAAATAAATGCTGTTATATAAGGGCGACTCTGAAAAGGATATATGTGTATCTGAAACAGACGAATCGTGAATTTTAATGTAATTTCGTGGGAGACGAGCCATCGTCTGGAAAAACCACGAACCTAACAAAGAAGGTTTTGAAATGGCTAAGTCTAAAAAGAAGATTTTAGGATTAATCAAGCTTCAAATCCCCGCTGGAAAAGCTAACCCTTCTCCTCCGGTTGGTCCGGCTCTCGGCCAAAAAGGCTTGAACATTATGGATTTCTGCAAACAGTTTAATGCAGCTACCCAGAAAATGGAGCCGGGTATTCCTGTTCCTGTCGTTATTACGGCTTACGAAGACAAGTCTTTTGTTTTTGAAACAAAGCTGCCTCCGGTATCTTACTTTATCAAAAAGGCTGCAAATATTAAGTCCGGTTCTAAAGAACCGAGCAAAGTTGTTGCCGGTCAGATTACTATGGCTCAGGTTAAAGAAATTGCCCAGTCAAAATTGCCGGATTTGAACTGTTCAACAGTTGAATCCGCCATGAATATGGTTAAAGGCCAGGCTGTTTCCATGGGCGTTAAGGTTGTGGAGTAAGGTTATGCAGGGAAAAAGAATCGTAAACGCATATAAAACAGTTGACAAATTCAAAGCTCATTCTTTGAAAGAAGCTGTTAAGATTGTTAAAGAAAATGCAACTGCAAAATTTGACGAAACAATTGATATTGCCGTAAATCTGGGTGTTGACCCGAAATATGCCGACCAGATGGTCAGAGGCGTTTGCGCTCTGCCGCATGGTAACGGTAAGACAGTCCGCGTTGCTGTTTTGGCTCAGAACGAAAAAGCAGAAGAAGCTAAAGCTGCCGGTGCCGATATTGTCGGTGCTGAAAATCTGATTGATTCTATTTTGAGTGGTAAGATTGAATTTGACAGATGTATTGCTACGCCGGATATGATGGGATTGGCTGGTAAGGTTGCCCGCGTTCTCGGTCCGAAAGGCCTGATGCCGAACCCGAAATTGGGCACGGTTACCGTTGATGTTGCCAATGCTGTTAAGAAGGCTAAGGCTGGTGAAGTTCAGTATCGTGTTGAAAAGAATGGTATTGTTCATGCCGGCGTTGCCAAGGCAAGCTTCTCTGAAGATCAGATTTATGACAATGCGAAAGCATTTATGGATGCTATCATTAAAGCCAAACCGGCCGGCGCCAAAGGAACTTATGTTAAGAAGATTTCTTTGAGCAGCACAATGGGTGTTGGCATTAAGGTTGACGCATCTCAACTTTAAAAGTTTTGGGTGGGGTATTTTGCCCCGCCCGCTCTTCAAAAATGCGGGCATTTTCTTGTGCCGGAGCGTTTTTGAAAACTGTCCAAGACCGTAGGTGATTGAGGATTTGAGAGGGTGGTTTCTTTAAATTGAAGAAACTGAAAGCCGATTGAATTTTTGTTCTTAAATATCCTACGCAGACGGGAGTAGAGAATTTTTTATCTTTTTTCTCCTGGACAGATTAGGTCCTGCCAGTTTTGGCAGAAAGTGTTAATGACACGGACGTTTGATGCGGGTGACCGTTGAAAATGAAAGTGTTTTTATTGGAGACAACAAGTGAATCGCGAAGAAAAATCACAGTTACTCAGCGAACTGAATGAACTGTTCTCTAATTCAGAAGTTATCGTTGTATCTCATTACAAAGGTTTGACGGTTAAAGAAGTTTCTGAATTGAGAGACAGAATCAGAACAGCAGGTGCTGGTTTCAGAGTTACTAAGAATCGCATTACTCGTCTTGCTCTTAAAGGTACAAAATTTGAAGGTTTGGCAGATTTGTTCACTGGTCCGACTGCTATTGCATTCGCCAATGATCCGATTTCCGCCTGCAAGGCTTGTGTCGAATTTGCAAAAGAAAATGAAAAGCTGATTGTTGTCGGCGGTGCTATGGGAACTGGCGTTATTTCCATCGACGAAATCAAAAAACTGGCAAGCATTCCTTCTATGGACGAACTGCGCGCCAAAATCATCGGTCTTTTGCAGGCTCCCGGTGCTCAGCTGGCTCGTCTGGCGAAGGCATACAGCGAGAAGGAAGCCGCTTAATTTTATTGTTTTATGCAGTCCTCGCTTGTTATTTTTTCTCTTGTGTACTGTTTTATATGCATCATTCAAAAATAACGGGATGTTGGGCTTAAGACAATAAGGTTCGGGCTTTTAGAGCAAAAGAGAATTTTTAGTAATTTAATTTTAAGATTTAATTTTTATTGGAGAAAAAAAATGGCCGATTTAGCCAAGTTAGTAGATGAATTGTCAGCTTTGACCGTAATGGAAGCTGCTGATCTTGCAAAAATGTTGGAAGAAAAATGGGGCGTTTCTGCCGCTGCTGCCGTAGCTGTTGCTGCTGGTGGTGCTGCTGCCGGCGCTGCTGAAGAAAAAGATGAATTTACCGTTGTATTGGCAGAAGCCGGTGCAAACAAGATTAACGTTATTAAAGAAATCCGCGCTATTACTCAGCTGGGTCTGAAGGAAGCTAAGGATTTGGTTGACGGTGCTCCGAAGACTGTTAAAGAAGGCGTTAACAAGGCTGAAGCTGAAGAAATTAAGAAGAAGCTGGAAGAAGCCGGTGCTAAGGTCGAACTTAAGTAATTGTTCATCTTTGTGCAAAGGTTTGCTCTTTGAGCATTTTGATAAAAAGCCGGGGTTTTATACTCCGGTTTTTTATTGTATTATGTTTGTCCGGTTTTGAGTGTTTTGAAATTATCGGCATAATTAGAAAAAAAGTTCTGGTAACACCAGAACTTTTTTAATTTGAGAATGTTGATATTTTCCTAATCCGGTATTCTGTTATGCCAATCGTCAAGTTTTTTTTGAAAAATTTTCTGTACGTTTTTTTGGGAATCCTGTAGCTGCTTTTTAGGTGTCGGTGCAGTTTCATTGGCAGAAACGTTTTTTGCTCTTTCTGCTGACTTAAATTTGTGAGTCTGTTGTTGCAGTTTTAATCTGACTTCCTGTAATTTGGAAAGATTTTTGTTTTCTGTGTCGGCAGTTGTGTTTTCTATTTTTTCTGCGAACTTTTTGTATCCACGCAGTGCTTTGGGACTCATGTTTTCCGGTATGTTTAATTTTCCTAAGGTTTCACCATCAAGAATTCTTCCCGGGATGATATCGGAATTTCCGTAATCATCATAAGCAATTTCTATATTTTTCTGGACGTAGTGGTTGTTTTTATCTTTGAAGACCATAATTTTTGTTTCATTATCAGAATATGCGTTTCCGGAAGATATATTCGGTTCTATTGTATCCAGCACAATAAAATCCTCTGTTGAGAATTTGTCATTGATACAGAGGCGCTGTTTTGATTCTGCAATGATGTTTTGTTCTTTGTCGTTATTTTCATATAGGACAAATTTGTTTTCTTTGGCTTGGTTATCAAAAGAGATTTTAATATCTAAAGCTTCTATTTCTGCCAGGAAACGGTTTTCGGCTTCTTCTTCAAGTTCACTTCTTTCAGAGATTTCGTAGTCATCTTCGGCGCGTATATAACCGATTGAAAATTTATTAGTTGTCATCGTTTCCTCCTTTTTGAATAATATTTATTTTAGTTTAGCTTGTCCGGTTGGAAATGTCAAAATATTTTTTTGGGTAATTTTGTTTAATTTTTCTATTTTATCAGGGAAATTGTATGCGCAACAGGGGGGCAGCAAACCGGGGTGCTTCGTCAGTATCGGGTTTTAGATGATGACGATGTTGCCAGAGATTTTATTTCTTTGGGCGAAAGTAGCGTTAAAATTATTGGCAGATAAATCTGTTTATGCTGCAAGCGAAAAAAGCGGCAGAAATTATTGTAATGAGTGATTTGTATCAGAGATAAGTTTTTTGTAAAGCATGTTCGTTAGGAATGTGCTTTTTTGTGAAATTTTGGATAAAAAGCGCCAAGTTCGGAAAGAATCGGAAAGTGACTCTAGGACAGGAATTAAAATAAAAAATCCGTTAATTAAAAAATAAATTTCTTGACTCATTTTGTGAAAAATTACTTGCATTTTGGGAGTCTTAGGTATACAAATAAGCGACTTTAAAAATGTATTATTTTGCGAATCTGCGCCAAGAGAGCAACGACTCGAGGGTTTGGTGCGATTTTTTCGTTTTAAATCTAGATTTTTTTAACCTTCTGCGGTCGGGTTTTGGATATTCCAATAGGATAGTCGCAGATTATAACCATAGGGATTGAATAAATGAAAGAATCTTATACGAGCAAAAAACGTGTAAGAAAAAACTTTGGCAAGATTGATTCCGTTTCGGAAATGCCGAGTTTAATCGAAGTTCAGACTGGTTCTTATAAAGATTTTATTGAGGCGGACGGCGAAACAAGCGAGTTTGGCCTTGAGGAAGTTTTCAAGTCAATTTTTCCAATTAAAGATTTTTCGGGCAACGGCGAGTTAGAGTTTGTTAAATATGAACTTGAAGAGCCGAAGTACGACGTTGAAGAGTGCTTTAAGCGTGATATGACTTATGCTGCGCCGGTTAAGGCTACTCTGCGTCTGGTTGTTTGGGATATTGACGAATCTACCGGTGCCAAGTCTATTCACGACATTAAGGAACAAGACGTTTATATGGGCGATATTCCGCTGATGACAGATAAGGGTACGTTTATTTTCAACGGTACCGAGCGCGTCGTTGTTTCTCAGATGCACCGTTCTCCGGGCGTGTTCTTTGATCATGACAAAGGCAAGACAGTGGCCTCCGGTAAATATTTGTTTGCTGCCCGCGTTATTCCTTACCGCGGTTCCTGGCTTGATTTTGAATTTGATGCCAAAGATTTGGTTTATGCCCGTATTGACCGCCGTCGTAAGCTGCCGGTAACTTCGATTTTGTATTCTTTGTACTCCAAAGAAACAGAAGAAAAAATCGCAGAGCTGGCTAAAGAAGGCAAAAAAATCAATCCGGCCGACATCAGAGGTATGGATAAAGAGGAAATCTTAAGCTACTTCTATGATGTTGACACTTTGGTTGCGGATAAGAAAAACTGGAAAGTTAAGTTTATTCCCGAAAGAATGAAAGGCGTTAAATTTGATTTTGATTTGGTTAACGCCAAAACCGGCGACGTTGTTGTCGAAGCAGGCAAGAAGATTGCACCGCGCATGGCTCAGAAGCTGGCTGACGAAGGTTTGGAATATTATGAACTGCCGGCAGCCAAACTGCAAGGCAAATTCCTTGCTTCCGAAGTTGTTGCAGCCAAGACCGGCGAAGTTATTGCCGACGCCGGCGATGAGTTGACGGAAGAGGTTTTGCAGAAAATTGCCGATGCCAAAGTTAAAGAATTAAAAGTTTTGTATATTGACGGCGTTAATGTCGGTCCGTATATTCGCAATACTTTGGTCAGCGACAAGAATCACTGCCGCGAAGAAGCTCTGTTGGATATTTACCGCGTTATGCGTCCGGGCGAGCCGCCTACCTATGAAACGGCAGATCAGCTGTTCCACGGCTTGTTCTTTGACAACGAAAGATATGATTTGTCTTCCGTCGGCCGCGTTAAGATGAATGTTTCTCTGGATATTCCGTTTGATGAAGCACCGGATACTTACCGCGTTCTGCGCAAAGACGATATTCTGCGCATTGTTAAGAGATTGTGCGATTTGCGTGACGGCAAAGGCGAAGTTGACGATATTGACCACTTGGGCAACCGTCGTGTTCGTTCCGTCGGCGAATTGATGGAAAATCAGTATCGCATGGGCTTGCTGCGTATGGAAAGAGCCATTCGTGAAAGAATGTCTTCCGAAGTTCTGAATAACGTTAAACCGCAGGATTTGGTCAATGCCAAGCCGATTGCTTCGGTTATTCGTGAGTTCTTCGGTTCCTCCCAGTTGTCACAGTTTATGGATCAGAACAACCCGCTCTCAGAAATTACGCATAAGCGCCGTTTGTCTGCCTTGGGCCCGGGCGGTTTGTCCCGTGACCGCGCAGGCTTTGAAGTCCGCGACGTACATCCGACGCACTATGGTCGTATTTGCCCGATTGAAACGCCGGAAGGCCCGAACATCGGTTTGATTAACTCTTTGTCGACTTATGCCCGCATCAACAAATACGGCTTTATTGAATGTCCGTATCGCAAGGTTGTTGACGGTGTTGTTACCGACGAAGTCGTTTATTTGTCAGCTGATGAAGAAGGCAAGTTCAAAATTGCCGAAGCAAACGCCAAGGTTAAGGAAGACGGTCATTTTGAAAATGACTTGGTCGCCTGCCGTAAAGCCGGTGAGTTTGAGTTTGCACATCCGGAAGAAATCAACTTTATTGACGTTTCGCCGAAACAGTTGGTTTCTGTGGCGACGGCTTTGATTCCGTTCCTGGAAAACGATGACGCGAACCGCGCGTTGATGGGCGCGAACATGCAGCGCCAAGGCGTGCCTTTGCTGCGCTCCGAGGCTCCTCTGGTCGGTACCGGTATGGAAGCTACAGTTGCGAAAGATTCCGGGGCTACTTTGGTTGCCAAATATGACGGTATCGTTGACGCAGTTGATGCCAACCGAATCGTTATTCGTTCTAAGAGCGGTGACGTTGCCGGTGCCGGTGTCGAAATTTACAAACTGCAGAAGTTCCGCCGTTCAAACCAGAACACCTGTATTAATCAGGTTCCGCTGGTTAAAGTCGGTGATGAAATTCATGCCGGTGACATTATTGCCGACGGTCCGTGTACCGATTTGGGTGAGTTGGCTCTCGGTCGCAATCTGCTGGTTGCCTTTATGCCGTGGAACGGTTTGAACTACGAAGATGCAATTTTGTTGTCCGAACGTATTTCCCGCGATGATGTCCTGACTTCTCTGCATATTGAAGAATTTGAAGTCATGGCGCGCGACACCAAGCTTGGTCAGGAAGAAATTACCCGCGATATTCCGAATGTGGGTGAAGAAGCTCTGCGCAATCTTGACGAAGCCGGTATCGTTTATATCGGCGCTGAAGTTAAGGCCGGAGATATCTTGGTCGGTAAGGTTACGCCGAAGGGCGAATCGCCGGTTACACCGGAAGAAAAACTGCTTCGCGCTATCTTTGGCGAAAAAGCTTCCGATGTCCGTGATACGTCTTTACGCGTTCAGCCGGGTATTGAAGGTATTGTTGTCGATGTTCATGTCTTCTCTCGCCGCGGCGTTGAGAAAGACGAGCGTGCTCTTTCTATCGAGCAGGAAGAAATTTCCCAGCTGGCGAAAGACCGCGATGATGAAATCGCTATTATCCGCCGCAGCTGCGAGGCACGTCTGAAGTCAATGCTGGTTGGCCAGGTTGTGGTTGACGCGCCGAAAGGCATTGCCAAGAATGTGACGATTACTGAAGATGTTCTGGCGGCTGTTCCTTCTTCCCAGTGGCGTAAGATTATCGTCAAAGACGAAGATGTTATGGCCAAGGTTGAAGAATTCCTGAATGCTTTTGACGCCCGTCTGGAAAAAGTTCAGAAACACTTTGAAGACAAGGTTGAAAAAGTTCAGCGCGGCGATGATTTGCTGCCGGGCGTTTTGAAGATGGTTAAGGTCTTCATTGCGACCAAGCGTAAAATTCAATCAGGTGATAAAATCGCCGGACGTCACGGTAACAAAGGTACGATTTCCCGCGTGTTCCCGCTGCAGGATATGCCTTATACCGAAGACGGAACTCCGGTTGACATCGTTTTGAACCCGCTTGGCGTGCCGTCCCGTATGAACGTCGGGCAAATCCTTGAAACCCACTTAGGCTGGGCGGCCAAGGAGCTCGGCAAACAGCTGAACGAGATGTGCGAACAGTTTAAGCGCGGTGAAAAAACGGCAGAAGAACTGAATGCCAAGCTTCGTGAAATTTACGGTGAAAAGCAGTATAAGCGCGAAATCGAAAACCTGACTCAGGACGAGAAAGTCGAGATGATTTCTCACCTGAAGAACGGCGTGCCGATGGCGACACCGGTATTTGACGGCGCTTCCGGCGAAGACATCAACAATATGCTGTCTATGGCGGGGCTTCCGACTTCCGGTCAGATTGACCTGTATGACGGACGTACCGGTGAGAAGTTTGACCGTAAGGTTACCGTTGGTATCATTTATATGATTAAACTGCACCACATCGTTGATGAGAAAATGCACGCCCGTTCCGTCGGTCCGTATTCTCTGGTTACACAGCAGCCTTTGGGCGGTAAAGCTCAGTTCGGCGGACAACGCTTCGGCGAAATGGAAGTTTGGGCTTTGCAGGCTTACGGCGCAGCTTATACGTTGCAGGAAATGCTTACGGTTAAATCCGATGATGTCAGCGGCCGTACCAAGGTTTATGAAGCCATTGTCCGCGGTGAGGACAGCTTTGAAGCCGGCGTTCCCGAATCCTTTAACGTTTTGGTCAAAGAAATTAAGTCTTTGTGCCTGAATGTTGAAATGTTGAACGAAGAAGTTTAAGGCAAAGGAGTCTTGTTAATATGAATGATGTTATGAAGTATTTTGGTCAACAGGTAACTTCTGGTGATTCTTTTGACCAAATCAGAATCTCTATCGCTTCGCCGGAACAAATTCGTTCATGGTCTTACGGTGAAGTAAAGAAACCGGAAACGATTAACTATCGTACGTTTAAGCCGGAAAGGGACGGTTTGTTCTGCGCCCGTATTTTCGGTCCGGTTAAAGACTACGAATGTTTGTGCGGTAAGTACAAACGTATGAAGTTCCGCGGTATCGTCTGCGAGAAGTGCGGCGTGGAAGTTACGCTTTCCAAAGTTCGCCGCGAGAGAATGGGACATATTGAACTGGCAGCGCCGGTTGCGCATATCTGGTTCCTGAAATCCCTGCCATCTCGTATTGCCACTTTGACCGATATTCCGATGAAGGCTTTGGAACGCGTTCTTTATTTTGAAAGCTACATTGTTATTGAGCCGGGGCTGACGCCTTTGGCCGTCAATGAACTTTTGACCGAAGAACAGTATCAGGAAGCGATTGACGAATACGGTGAAGATGCTTTCCGTGCCGGTATCGGTGCCGAAGCTATCAAAGAAATTTTGTCGGCAATCGATTTGGAAGCCGAACGTTCGGCTATTCGCGAAGAGTTGAAGGACAACGCTTCCGAAGCCAAGCGCAAAAAGCTGGTTAAACGTTTGAAGCTGATTGAAGACTTTATCAATTCAAACACCAAGCCGGAATGGATGATTTTGACGGTTCTGCCGGTTATTCCGCCTGAACTGCGTCCGTTGGTTCCGCTGGATGGCGGTCGTTTTGCGACTTCTGATCTGAACGATTTGTATCGCCGCGTTATCAACCGTAACAACCGTCTGAAAAGATTGATGGAACTGCATGCGCCGGATATTATCATCCGCAACGAAAAGAGAATGCTGCAGGAAGCTGTTGATGCCCTGTTTGACAACGGCCGTCGTGCCCGCGCCATTACCGGCACCAACAAGCGTCCACTGAAATCTTTGTCCGATATGCTGAAAGGTAAGCAGGGTCGTTTCCGCCAGAACCTGCTCGGTAAACGCGTTGACTATTCCGGCCGTTCGGTAATTACCGTTGGTCCGGAACTGAAATTGCAGCAGTGCGGTTTGCCGAAGAAGATGGCTTTGGAATTGTTTAAGCCCTTTGTTTACGCCAAGCTGGAACTGTACGGACACGCCACTACCATTAAAGCGGCAAAACGCATGGTTGAAAAAGAACGTCCGGAAGTATGGGATATTCTGGAAGAAGTTATCCGCGAGCACCCGGTTATGCTTAACCGTGCGCCGACATTGCACCGTTTGGGTATTCAGGCGTTTGAGCCGGTATTGGTCGAAGGTAAGGCTATTCACCTGCACCCGTTGGTTTGTACGGCATTTAACGCTGACTTCGACGGTGACCAAATGGCCGTTCATGTTCCGTTGTCAGTTGAAGCTCAGCTGGAAGCCCGTGTTTTGATGATGTCTACGAACAATATCTTGTCGCCGGCATCCGGTAAGCCGATTATCGTTCCGTCGCAAGACATGGTTTTAGGTATTTATTACCTGACTTATGAAGCTGACGGTTTGACCGGTGAAGGTTCAATTTTTGCAGACTTTAACGAAGTTCAGCTGGCTTTGGATGCCAAAACGGTTGATCTGCATGCTAAAGTCAAATGCAGAATGGAATATGTTACCGATGACGGCGAAATCAAATACGGCATTGTTGACACAACGCCGGGACGCATTATCGTTTCTCAGATTTTGCCGAAGCATAAGAATGTTCCGTTCTCTCTGGTTAACCGTTTGGTTAAAAAGAAAGAAATCGGTGAAATCATTGATATTGTTTATCGTCACTGCGGCCAGAAAGAAACGGTTCTGTTTGTCGACAAGATTATGACCCTTGGGTTTACGAATGCATGCAAGGCTGGTATTTCTTTCGGTAAAGACGATTTGGTTGTTCCTGAAGCCAAAGCTGCTTTGGTTGCCGAAACCGAAGCTCAGGTTAAGGAATTTGAACAGCAGTATCAGAACGGTTTGATTACCAAGGGCGAGAAATATAACAAAGTCGTTGATATCTGGGCTTCCTGTACGGATAAGGTTGCCGATGAGATGATGAAGAATATTTCTAAAATCGATCATGGTTACATTAACTCCGTATACATGATGGCTCACTCCGGCGCCCGCGGTTCCGCCGCACAAATGCGTCAGGTTGCCGGTATGCGCGGTTTGATGGCCAAGCCAAACGGTGAAATTATCGAACAACCGATTATCTCCAACTTTAAAGAAGGTCTGACGGTGTTAGAGTACTTTAACTCTACCCACGGTGCCCGTAAAGGTTTGGCGGATACGGCTTTGAAGACAGCTAACTCCGGTTATCTGACCCGTCGTCTGGTTGATGTTGCACAGGATGTTGTCATTACGGAAAGCAACTGCGGTACGGAAAGAGGTATTATTGTCCGCCCGGTTGTTGACGGCGGTAATGTTATCGTTTCCATCGGTGAGAGAATTCTCGGCCGTACTATTCAGGAAGATATTATTCATCCTGAAACAGGCGAAGTTCTGATTAAGAAGGGCAAGCTGATTGATGAGAATGATGTCGAGGTTGTTGAAGCTGCCGGTGTTGAACAGGTTAAAATCCGTTCAGTTCTGACTTGCGAATCCGAGCATGGTGTTTGTGCCGCTTGTTACGGTCGCGATTTGGCTCGCGGTACGCCGGTTAATATCGGTGAAGCTGTCGGTGTTATTGCCGCTCAGTCAATCGGTGAACCGGGTACACAGCTGACGATGAGAACCTTCCACATTGGTGGTGCGGCTTCTAAATCTGCCGAACAGGCTTCTGTCGAAGTTCCGTTTGCCGGTGTTCTGAAACTGGAAAATGCCCATATGGTTACGAATTCCGAAGGTCATGGCATTATTCTGTCCCGTAACTGCGAAATCGTTATTGCGGATGCTAACGGCCGTGAAAAGTCCCGTCACCATGTTCCTTACGGTGCTAAGATTTTGGTTGCCGAAGGCGCTAAGGTGAAGAAGGGACAGAAAGTTGCCGAGTGGGATCCGTTTACAGTTCCGGTTATTACGGAAAAAGCCGGTAAGGTCGAACTGGTTGACTTGATTAACAATCTCTCCATTAAGGAAAGCATTGATGAAACGACCGGTATTGTTTCCAAGGTTGTTATTGACTGGCGTTCAAATTCAGCAAGCTCTAACCTGAAACCGAGCATTATGCTGAAGGACAACAAGGGCAATCTGGTTACCTACGACAACGGTAAGGAAGTCCGCTATTATCTGTCGGTTGACGCGATTTTGACCGTTGACAACGGTGCAGAAGTTCAGGTCGGTGATGTTATTGCGAGAATTCCGAGAGAAAGCTCCAAGACAAAAGATATTACCGGTGGTCTGCCGCGTGTTGCCGAGCTGTTTGAAGCCCGTCGTCCGAAAGATCAGGCCATTATTTCCGATATTGACGGTGTTGTTGAGTTTGGCAAAGACTATAAAGCCAAACAGCGTATCACGGTTGTACCGGCCAAAGGCGAAGCTTTGGAATACCTTATTCCGAAAGGACGTCATCTGGTTGTTCAGGAAGGCGATGTTGTCAAGAAGGGCGATATGCTGGTTGAAGGTACGCCGGCTCCTCATGATATTCTGCGTGTTCTCGGCGTTGAGAAACTGGCTGAATATCTGGTTAAGGAAGTTCAGGATGTTTACCGTCTGCAAGGCGTTAAGATTAACGATAAGCATATTGAAGTTATCGTTTCTCAAATGCTGAGAAAAGTTGAAATTACCAATCCGGGCGATACGACATTCCTAGTTGGCGAACAGGTTGACAGAGATGTCTTTGAAAGCGTTAATGCCAAGATTATAGAAGAAAACGGTACGCCGGCAGTTGCCGACCCGATTTTGCTTGGTATTACCAAAGCTTCTCTGCAAACCAAGTCATTTATTTCAGCCGCATCCTTCCAGGAGACAACCCGCGTCTTGACTGAAGCTGCTGTTGAAGGCAAGGTTGACACATTGCAAGGGCTCAAAGAAAACGTTATCGTCGGACGTCTGATTCCGGCCGGTACCGGTACTGTTCTCAGAGCTTTGCGCAAGGTTGCCGCTCAGAATGACAAAGAGATTCAATCTCTGAAAGAGGAAGAGGCCAATGCTGCCAATGCGGCTTTGGAAGCTCCTGCCGAGTAATCAGGTTTTATCCGGGGCGGGCTGCCCGTGTTATTCCGGATAAGGTCTTACAAAAAAGAGGGTGTTTTCTGCATCCTCTTTTTTTTGTTGACTTTTGTCAAAAATAAAGTAAATTTGAGGTAACTTTCATATTATTAATTTTAAATTTATTTATTATGTTGGTACATGTACATGTTATTTATTTATCGATTATCGCTGTTTTGATTGTCGTTATTCTTTGGCAGTCTATGCGTTTGAAGTATATAAGCGAAAAGCCGGCGACAGAGGTACAATTTATTGCGCGGGAAGAGTTAAAACGGATTATGGAAGATTTGAAACTTCCCGAGCAGAATTATATGCTGATGACGCAGCTTACCCGAGAGCGGTTAAAACTGAGGCAGGCTTATGAAGAATTTGGCGATTTGGTGTTTTTCAGAAAGATTTCTTCAGAGGAGCAGGAAATTTATAAAGAACGACTGGAAAAATGCCTGCAATCAGCCAAGGATGCCTGTGCTAAAGACAAAGAAGATGAAGATGCGGCTGCTTCGGTTGCTTTTTATTCTGAGCTTTTGGACAAACTGAGGTTAATGTGGCGGATAGATAAATGATATTTTTTTAAGACTCAGGATATTCTGGGTCTTTTTTTTATTTTTGTACAAACTTCTTGCTTTTTTCGAAAATCAGGTGTAATGTACGGGCATAACTTTATTATTAATGATATTATGGATACAGCAAAAAAGGGTGATAATGCGAAGTACAGTAACATGTCACCGGAAGAAGCAGCGTTTAAGGTAATTCATACAGCTCAGTATCACGGGCCGTTGATTATTTTTGATTTGAGAAAGGTCGCTTTGGAAAAGTTGAAGATTAATCCGGAAATGGCTGACCGCGTCAGTGCATATATTTCTGATTATATTGGTTATTTTCAACAAATGAATTCTTTTATTTTGCACGATGATGACCGGAAGTCTATTTTTTACGCGTCAAAGCAGATTTGTGAAATTTTGAGCGGGAAGTATCCGGAGATTATGTGGGCGGCTGTTTTTCAACGGGCGACATATATTCCCTGTGTTCCTAAAGAAATTGAAGCCAGAGGCCATATCAGCGGATGGGCTTACGCGGAAAAAGGGTATTCTTTCGGGATGCTTGTTGTGAATGAAATTCCTTTGGATTATCATCGTTATGAAAGAATTATTTCCGGGGTTAAAAACTATCTTCCCGAAATTCTTTATTGGGTTTTGGAGGAAATGATTGACCGGGAGATGTATTATCCGCCGTTGCATTTGCAAAAAGAGCCGTATCATTTGCATTTAGCGGCAAAGGATGTCAGCGATGCCAATATGATTATTTGGCATAAGCTTTTAAAGCTTTAGAGCTTCTTTAAAAAGGTCTTGATGGGGAACATCAAGACCTTTTGGTTTATAAATCGGAAATACAGGCGCAATAATTATCATCATCTGAGTACATCCAGCTCGGCCCACTGCGATCTTCGCCGAATAACCAGGCACCTCCGGCAGTTGAACTCCATATTTCGGAATTCCAATAAACGTCATAGGTTTTTCCGCCCATTGCAGCAATGGCACAACGCAGGGCTTCTATGTCGCGGCGTGCAGGAATACGCCATTTTATTCCGCCGCGGGAACTTCGAGCGCAATCACTGTAGCAGCTGCTTTTAGAATTGTAGGGAACTTCGTTGCTAACAATAACATTACCGACGATTACGCCGAGATATTCACCGTTTTTGCGGTATTCCTCATATGATAAATCAGAAGTTGAGCAATATTGTTTAGCAACCTCAGAAATATCGTTTTCCCGGCATGACGTGTAACATGTTTTTCCGGAGTAGGTTATTTTGTTACATATTTTTCCGCTTGGAATTTTATCAAGATATCCGGCATCGGAACATAGCCCCTCGCAGGTGGTGTATTTTCCGCCGCAGGCTTTGCCGCCTAATTTTTTAGGCGCCGGGCAATTGGAACTGTCATAAATATATTCGGAACCACAGCAGGATTTACAGTCGGAATAAGTCGTCTGCCCGTTGACGGTGCAGGATGTAGCCCCGGCAGCGCCGCCGCATTCGCAGGATTTGTACGAACCCGGACATTGGCAGGAAGCATATTTCCCGCCGCAGGCCTCGCCCACGCCGCTCTGCGGATAGGTACAGGTCACAAGATCACTGCGGCAAACGCATTTGTCATAATAGCCGCTGTTGTAAGAACATTTTTTGTTGGGCGTCTGTACCGAAGAACAGGACGCCGTTTGCCCGTAGCCGTCTTCCTTGCAGGCTTTATCATCGTCGCGTTTGCATGAAGCATACTTGCCGTCACAGGAAGGCCCAACGCCGTAATAAGGTTTGGTACAGGTTTCCGTCATGTTGGCGTCACAAACACATTTCTGATAATAAGAACTGTCAGCGGGACAGGGATTATCGCCATGTGATCCGGCCGGACAGGAAGTCACGCCATATCCTGCCGCCTGACATTGTTCCTGCGGGGTGTCATAATCCGGAATACCACCGGGATTGCCACTGCCATTTCCCGGCGTTTCGTCATTGCTGAACTTCTCTCCCGAACACGCCCCTGTATCGGTGATGAAGCAGACCGAGGCTGTTTTAAAAACATTCAGCTTATTATCCTCCCCTTGAGGTAGGGGGAGCAAGAACTCCCCAGACTTTAGTCTGGTTAGGAGTTCTCGAGGGGGTA